>Ga0187892_10008599_pt1 | contig 13894 bp, 10 predicted proteins | sample MA1701073metaG_FD_139345 | JGI IMG/M metagenome (GOLD analysis project Ga0187892, IMG submission 139345) | Bio-ooze microbial communities from a basaltic lava cave in the Kipuka Kanohina Cave System on the Island of Hawaii, USA - MA170107-3 metaG ...
AATTCCCCAAATTGGAGGGACGCGCTCTGTCGCGTCTCCCGCTTCGCGGGACGGTCACGACGGAGCGTGACCCTCCAACTCGCTCTGCGTCAATCTTCTGAATCAAAATGGGGAAGTTCTGAAAATTGAGGTGACTCAAGATTTGTTGTAGCGCGGCTGTCCCAGCCGCGTTTCGTCTGAAATCCGCGCCTGAGACAGCCGCGCCACACCTTCAAATCGTACCACCGCACGAAAAATCGGGTGCGATTAAAAGTGGTGGTCAACAAGTAGCGGCGTGGTTTTCAAGGGGAGGACAACCCTCTCCGTGTCCCGTTCTCGGGATCCCGCCTGCGCGGGACTCGGAGTCCGTCGGAACGGAACGTGGTTGTCCCGCTGGAGGCTGGACAAGCTGGAAGCTGGTCCTACCCTGTTGCGCAGACGGAGTCGTGCCCACCACTTTTAATCGCACCCCGAAAAATCCTAAAGTTCGACAAGTCGCGCTACCACCGTATAATGACTGCGTGCGGTCCCGTAGCTCAGATGGATAGAGCAGCGGTTTCCTAAACCGCGGGTCGGAGGTTCGAATCCTCTCGGGGCCGCCATTTCTTTTTCACTAGTGCTCCGTCAAAGCTCATTTAAAGGGTTCTTGGAGGGACGCGCTCCGTCGCGTCTCCCGCTTCGCGGGACGGCCACGACGGAGCGTGGACCTCCAATTGAACTTTGACCGACCACTAGAGAATCTGATGTTGTAACGCGCCTCTCTCAGGCGCAGTGGGGGCGAAAGCGGCTGGGGAGAGCCGCGCGACAACAAACCACTACCGATTTTCGTGACACTTCCCTCCAAAACTGTTACACCACCTGCGCTTGGAGAACTGAAGATGAACCTTTTTCACGCCCTTCCCATCGCTCTCATCACCTCTCTCGCGTTGTCGCTGACGTTCGGTTGCTCAAAGAAAAGCGAGCCACCCGACAACTCCGCGCCCAAATCCGAAGCGCCCCTGGCGTCCACACCCATTCACGACGCCGTGCGCGCGGACAACATCGAGAAAGTCTTGGAATTGCTCAAAGCCGATCCCAACGCTTCGACAGGACAAAACGTCACGCTCATCCAAATCGCCCAGGAGAAAGGCTATCAGCGCACGATGCAAATGTTGCGGCAATACGGGGGACGATAACGGTGCAACTCGGTTCCCTCCAACTGGGCGACCAACCGCGCATCGTCGCCACCATCACAGGCGAAACGTCGTTGAGCGTCCTGGCGCGGTTGCCGCGTGAAGGCGCGGATGTCATCGAAGTGCGTCTCGATCATTTCCCGTCTTTGGACGCCGCGACGTTGCGCCTCAAGCTCGCCGAAATTCGTCACGTCGGCCTGCCGCTCATCGCGACCGTCCGCGCGCAAACCGAGGGTGGAGCGCGCGCCTTGACCGATGCGCAGCGGCTCGCCGTCTACGAGACCTCGATGGAATTCGTCGAAGCAGTGGACATCGAGCTTGGCTCGGAATCGGTGCGTCCCAAAATTGTCGAACGCGCCCGCGCCGCGAAAAAAGTCGCGATTCTTTCGTATCACAATTTTCAGGGCACCCCAACCGACAGCGCACTTGACACGGTTGTGGAGACGATGCGCGAGAAAGGCGCGGACATCTGCAAGCTCGCCACGCAAATTCATTCGAGCGCCGACGTGCTGCGGTTGTTCACGCTGCTGGAACGTCAGGCGCAGAAAAACGTCGCGGTCATCGGGTTGGGGAAACTCGGTCGCATCACGCGCGTCGCGTTTCCCCTGTTCGGGTCGCCGCTCACCTACGGGTTCGTGGACAAACCGCTCGCCGAAGGTCAACTCCACGTCCAGCAACTTCGAGATCAGTTGCGGCTTTTTTCAGCATAGTATGAGTCTCTCGCTTGTAGGGCGCGAATGCCCATCCCGCAGTCTGCGGAGGGATGGGTTTCGCGCCGTGGGATAAACTTCAACTCACAACGACACCGTCAAACATCGGCGGGAAACCCCTCCTTCGTCGGGGCATTCCCGCCCTACAATTCACCACAAGCGCGGACGATCCGTCCTCAAAATTTCACTTCTCCGCCCACGACAAAATTTCTTCCCGCCTCGTTGATGCCCGAACCGTGGATGCGGGAATCCTTGTCGAGGACGTTCTCCGCCCCGCCGAACACGGAGGGATGCTCGTTCACAGCGCACCCTCTTCCCTTTGCCGCCGCATTCGTTCACGAGCGTGAGCGGGCGCATCACGGATTACTCGTGTTCGCGGCAACGTCCCGTCGCCGCGGAAGTTGGAGGGTTTGTTGCAGAGTGCGTGAAAAAGTGTTTCCGACGCGCTAAGTTTTCAGCGTTTGTGCGGGCTGAGAATCACCCGCTCGGCGGTGAACGTTCCGAGGTTCGTCATGATTTCCATACGATAGATGCCGTCGCGCAACTCGTCGTCAGGACCTAACAGATATGGCGCAGGAAATCCATGTCCCGCACGACGGACTCCCTTTGGCACCTCAACACGGTGGTGAAATTTGTGATCAAATCCACCATACGGGTCGCTCACTTTCACACTCGTTATCTCCAACGGCTTGTCACCGCCGTTGTCAATCGTCACCTCGTAATAGACAACGGGTGGCAAAGGAACTGGCTCGATTCTCACGTGCTCGATTCTGAACAACACCTTGTTCGCGTCCGCCCCATCCGCGACAGGCTCAATGAGGGGCTGTGGTTCTTCGCGCAAGGCGATCCACACCCCCCCCAGCACCGCCGCGGCAAACAGCGTGAGCGCAACCGTGGTGCGCCAGAACCATCTTGTCTGTTGCCGCTCTACCATGGTTGCGCCCACGGCGAGCACGCGTGAACGCAATCCCGTGGGCGGCGGCGTAGCGCGCCGCGCCAGTTCCTCGGCGCCGCGTTGCACGGCGTCGTAACTGCGCGCCAACGCCGCGCACTCCGCGCATTCGGCGACGTGCGCCCGCATCGCGGAGCGTTGGGCGGCGGGCAGTTCGCCGTCGGCGTAGGACGACCATTCGGCGGCGGTGTAATGGCGTTGTTGTTCCGTGGACGGCATGACTAATCCTTTCGCAACTTTTCAATCAACTTGCGGCGGGCGCGAAATAATGTGGCGCGCACTTCCTCAATCCCCACTTTCATCGCTTTTGCAATTTCTTCATATGACAAATCATCAAAGCTGCGCAGCGTAACGACCGCGCGATGGTGGTCGGGCAATTCATCAATCGCCTTCGACAAGTTCTCCCAAAATTCCTTGTTCGCAACTTCCTGACTCGGCGACAGCGCCGTCACAGGCGGGTCGTATTCCGTCGCGTCAAGCGAATCGGTGCGCCCTTCCTTTGAACGACGCTTGCGCAGGTGCATCAGGCAGACGTTGTGCGCGACCGAGATGACCCACGTGGACAGTTTCGATTTTCCCTTGAATTTCCCGACGGCGCGAAAAACGGCGATGAACACTTCCTGCGTGACATCCTCGGCTTCCTGCTCACCCACCATGCGGCGCGCGGTGTAGTAAACAGGCTGACGATAACAATCGTAGAGCGCGCCCAGCGCCTGCGCGTCCCCGCGTTTGCAGCGCTTCAGCGTCCGCTCGTCTATTTCGTTCATCGGCAGATGCGACGTCTTGTCAGTGGATTAGTTGCAGAAAACGGCGGGGAGTTTGGGTTGGGAATTGTAGGGCGGGAATGCCTCGCGAAGCGGGGTTTCCCGCCGTGCGTCACATTAAACTAATAATTTTCGGCGCGAAACCCATCCCTCCGCAGACAACGTGATGGGCATTCGCGCCCTACAAATTCGCGAACACTTCCCCCGCCGCCTCAATCGTCGCGGCAATATCCGCCTCCGTGTGCGCCAGCGAAACGAAGCCGACCTCGAATTGCGACGGCGCGAAGTAGAACCCGCGCTCCAGCATCCCGTGGAAGAATTTCGCGTAACGCCCCTTGTCGCACGATTTCGCATCGTCGTAATTCGCAATCGGCTTGTCCGTGAAGAATGTGCAGAAAATCGAGCCGATGCGATTTTGCATGACTGGAATCTTTGCTTTCTTCGCCGCCTCGCCAATTCCCGTCGCCAACTTCTCTGTCCGCGCGTCCAGTTTGTTGTAGAGCGCCTTCGCGTCTTGCTTCGGCTCGCGGGGACGACCCCTCTCCATTGCTCCCATTCCCCCATTCCCCCATTCCCCCATTCTTCCGCCGACTCCCAGTTCCGTCAACGTCGCAATCCCCGCCGCCATTGCCAGCGGATTGCCGCTCAACGTCCCCGCTTGATAGACCGAACCGAGCGGCGCGAGACAATCCATAATCTCTGCGCGTCCGCCGAATGCGCCGACGGGCAGCCCCCCTCCGATGATTTTCCCCAACGTCGTGAGGTCGGGTTTGATTCCGTAAATCTCCTGCGCGCCACCCGCCGCGACGCGGAAACCTGAAATCACCTCGTCAAAAATCAAAACGACGCCGTGCTGTTGCGTCAACTCGCGCAGCTTTTCCAGAAAACCCGTCTTCGGCAGAAACAAACCCGCGTTCGCGGGAATCGGCTCGATGATGACGGCGGCGAGTTCTTTTCCCTGCGATTTGAAAATGGATTCGAGCGCGACAAAATCGTTGAACGGAATCGTGTGCGTGAGTTGTGCGAGCGCCGATGGAACTCCCGCGCTGTCGGGCACGCCGAATGTCGCGCCGCCGCTGCCTGCTTTCACCAGCAACGAATCGCCGTGCCCATGATAACAGCCGTCGAACTTCAAAATCTTGTCGCGTTTCGTGAACCCGCGCGCCAGCCGAATCGCCGACATCGTCGCTTCCGTGCCCGACGACGTGAACCGCACTTTCTCGATGGACGGAAACGCCGCTTTCACCAACTGCGCCAGCCGAATCTCGTGAGGATTCGGAATCCCAAAACTCGTCCCCTCACGTGCAGCGTCCATCACGGCTTGCACGACGCGCGGATGCGCGTGTCCCAGAATCATCGGCCCCCACGAACCGACGTAATCCACGTATTCGTTCGCGTCCACGTCCCAAAGATGCGAACCGCGCGCGCGCTGCACGAAAAACGGTTCGCCGCCCACGCCTTTGAACGCGCGCACGGGCGAATTCACGCCGCCGACAAAATGCGTCTGCGCTTCCTTCCAGAGTTTCTCCGACAAATCCCGCTTTATAGATTTTTTCGTATTTCCTCCAACGTCGCCGTAACCGACAATTGTTGAGCCCACGAATTGATGTAATTCCAATCCAAACGGTCGCCGCGAACTTGCAACACGCCGCGCACGTCGAAAAGCTGCCGTTCCGACGGGCTGATCTTATTCCAATACAGTTTGTGCAATACAACGTCTTCGGCGGTGCAAAGCCACAGTGATTGTCCCTCGAACTGCTCGCGTCGGCGCCGCTCGAACATCCCACGATGAAACGCGTCGGGTCGCGTGAGCCAAAAATCAACTTTTATGCCTGTCTCGTGGTGCAACAAATTAAATTGCATTGTGCTGCGAAAGGAATCGCGAATCATTTGCTCATCGGCGAAATAGTCGGGCTGAAACGCCTGCGCCAGACGGTCGGCTGCTGTAGGCGGGACCTGTATGACCAAGTCAATGTCGTGCGTGAAACGCGGCACGCCGAAATACATGCTCGCCAGCGAACCTGTGACCATATACGCGAGATCGAGCCGTTCCAATCGGCGCGCCACGTCCAAAAGAACATCCTTCTCCGTCATGCGTTCATCCGTTGCGCGACGAGCCGACGCAGTTCTGCCTCCGTGACGTCAGGGCGCTCGTTGCGGATTGCCGATGCGATGAAGTCGCGCGAAAACTCCCAGAGACGCAGTCCAATTTCGAGTCGTTGTGCGTCGGTCATTTCGCGGTAACGCTGAATTTGTAGCCGCCTCACCGTCGGGTTGTCAGAGATGGATTGGTCCGTATTCGCACTCACCAGTTCGCATTATACCGAAAAAGTTGATTCCGTCCACCGCGCAAGTCGCTACACAGACATTCCCCATTTTGATTCAGAAGATTGACGCAAAGCGAGTTGGAGGGTCACGCTCCGTCGTGACCGTCCCGCGAAGCGGGAGACGCGACAGAGCGCGTCCCTCCAATTTGGGGAATTTCTGTCGCTACAAGCGTGTGTGGTAGGGCGAGCCGAGTCAGACAAGCGAGTGCAAACTCGAATGGACACGAAGATTTTTTGACCACGGATGACGCGGATGAAGCGGATGGTTGTAGCGGCGCTCCTGTGAAGCGCCGAGTGTGTGCAAGTGTTCACCTTGCTGCCGCCTCACTCGCTTGCTACACTGCGCACCAATGAGCGGCTACGGAAAGATAGACCCCGAAATCTCCAAAAAACTTGCTGCGGAAATTCGCGCCATCGCCAAGCGCGCACAGAACGAGGAGGAAGTACGGCTCAACGTGGAGTTGGAGCTGAAACCCGTCCTCACGCAACTGGGAATTTCCACGCAAGCCAACTACGAACAACGGCTCACGTTGCTGCAAGGGACTGGACGCGCCGACGCTGTTTACGGTTTCGGCATCATCGAATACGAGCGCCCAGGAAAGCTTTCCACGCCGCGCGGACGCAAGGAGGTTGTCGAGCAACTTGCGTCCTACCTCGCGAGCAAAGCGCGCGAGTTGTCACCCAAGAAGCCGCACGAAGCTGCGAAGAAGATGATTGGCATCGGTTTGGACGGCGAGCAGGTGATGTATCTTCGCTACGCCTCGTCACCCAACCGCGCGAAATTTTTCCAGCCAATCTCTCTCGACACGCAGCTTGAATTTTTCAAAGAGAAAAACCTGCGGCGTGGGGGTTTTCAAATCGTTGGCCCAATGGCCGTTGATGCCGCGAGCGTGGATTGGTTGCTCTACTCTTTGCGTTTCTTTCAGCGCCGCGCACTCGAACCGCACGCGCTTGCGGAAGTTTTTGGTCCAGAAGCAAACGTAGCGTCGAACGCCATCAACGCGCTTTACCACAAGGTGCTCACCGAGAAAAACAGCCGCGTTGAAATGTTCTTCGCGCAATGGGACATGATTTTCGGCGTCATCTACGGTCAGGAATTAGAGCGAGGTGATGCTGCCGCTAAAGAACTCGCCAAGCTCTACGACATCGCAGACAAACCCGACTTGAAGAAGTTACTGTTTGCCGTCCACACCTACTACGTCCTGCTGATGAAGATGCTCGCTGCCGAGTTGATTTCATTGCAGGAAGGTTCGTGGTTCAAGTCGTTCACGGCGGAAATTGAAACGGCCAGTGACGCGCAACTCAAAGACAAAATCAAAAACCTCGAAGACGGCGGTCTCTTCAAACAATTCAACATCGTCAACTTCCTCGAAGGCGATTTCTTCCGCTGGCATCTCGACGTGTGGGACGCGGACGTTGCGCAAAACCTTCGCCACATCGCAATCGCGTTGCAGCAATTCGAGCCTGCGACCGCCACGATTGACCCCGACGCCACGCGCGACTTGCTGAAAAAACTCTACCAATACCTGCTGCCGCGCCGTGTGCGTCACGACCTCGGCGAATACTACACACCCGACTGGCTCGCGGAACGGCTCATCCGCCAAACGGGATACGACGGCAATCCCAACAAGCGCGTTCTCGACCCGTCGTGTGGTTCGGGAACTTTCCTCGCCTTGTGCATACGCAAAGCTTTCGACTACGCGGACAACAACCTCATCCGTCCCGACGAGTTGGTGCAAAAACTCCTGACGAACGTTGTCGGCTTCGATTTGAACCCGCTCGCTGTCATCGCAGCGCGCACAAATTTTCTTCTCTCGCTCGGCACACTGATTCGCCACACGACTCGCATTGAGATTCCTGTTTATTTTTGCGACTCCATTCTCACGCCCGCGGAATTCTCGCAAGACGGTGAGTTGCAGCTAGGCGGTCACGACCGACACGTGAGCACGTCGGAAGGTGAGTTCACTTTCCCCGCAGCCGTAATCGAACAGGACAAGATCGAAAAAGTCTGCGGGCGTATAGAGGAATCCGTTCAGCTTGGCCGTAACGAATCGCAGTTCCTTGAAAAACTGCGACAAACGGTTGGCTCGCTCGATGCCCACGGACAGCAATTGCTCGTCAAAGTTTTCCAGCGCATCGCGAAGCTCAACGCCGAAGGGCGCAACGGCATTTGGGCGCGCTTCCTCAAAAACCAATTCGCTCCCGTCTTCGTCGGCAAGAACCGTTTCGACTTTGTCATCGGCAACCCGCCGTGGGTAAACTGGCAAAGCCTCTCCGACTCCTACCGCGAAAAAACGTGGCGGCTTTGGAATGAATACGGACTTTTCTCACTCTCAGGCCACGCCGCACGACTCGGCGGTGGCAAAAAAGATTTGGCGATGCTTTTCACATACGCATGTCTCGACGATTACGTGAAAGACGACGGACGACTCGGCTTTATCATCACGCAGACGCTTTTCAAAACCAAAGGCGCAGGCGACGGCTTCCGCCGCTTTCAACTCGGAGGCGGCTCGCACTTCAAAGTTCTGCAAGTGGATGATCTCAGCGATTTCCAACCGTTCGAGGGCGCGACTAATCGCACCGCCATTGTCACCTTTCAAAAAGGTAAGCCCACGAAATATCCGTTGCCGTATCTCTATTGGCGAAAGAAGGACAAACGGTCCATCAGTCTCGACGACGAACTCGAAGAAGTGCTCGGCAAAATCGAAACGCGCCAATGGCAAGCGCAGCCAATCAACTCTGCTGAGCCGAACAGCCCGTGGCTCACCGCGCGCCCGAAAGCATTAGATGCCGTCCAAAAAGCGCTTGGCCAGTCCGACTATCGTGGTTATGCGGGGTCATGCACTTGGGCAAACGGTGTTTATTGGATGGAAGTCACAGGAAAAAACAACGCGGGACAAGTCATTGCTCGCAACTTGAGTGATGTTGGCAAGCTGGAAGGCATTCAGCAACTTGGCGGTGTAGCACTTGAAGCCGATTTGCTTTACCCGCTTGTGCGCGGGCGCGATGTCTCACGGTGGCGAGCGGAAAGTTCCGCTTTTCTGTTGAACGTCCAAGACCCTAAACAGCGGCGTGGCTATGACGAAGATTGGCTCAAAGACAAATATCCCCTCAGCTACGGATACTTGCTGAAGTTCGAGAAGTTGCTGCGCCAGCGTTCGGGTTTTCGAAAATATTTCTGCAAAGAAGTTGGTAAAGGCGCGAAGAAACGCCGTGAACCGCTTGCACCATTCTATTCACTCTACAACATTGGCGAATACACGCTTTCAGATTACAAGGTTTGCTGGGGACATACAGCGGTTCAGCTTGATGCTGCTGTTGTGGGCTCGGAGAAATCAAAGCTGTTGCCAAGCAGGGTCGTAGTGCCAGACCAAACCGCGATTTTCATCCCTTTGGACAACGAGGAAGAAGCTCACTACGTCTGCGCCGTGTTGAACAGTAATGTGTTTAATTTTATCACGAGGGCTTATGTTGTTTTGCATTTCGTGACGCACGTTTTGGATAATGTTCGTGTCCCTAAATTCGACACGAAAGACAAACGGCACAACCGCCTCGCGGCACTGAGTGGGAAAGCCCATCAACTCTGCGCCGCTCCCACCGAAACCGACGAGAAACGCCTCAAAGAAATCGAATCCGAAATTGACGAAACCGCCGCCGCGATTTGGCAAATCACTCCCTCCGAATTGAAAGACATCAAATTCTCCCTCGCAGATCTGGGCTGAGTAGAGAGGAAAATGAAATGCCGCAACAGCAATTTGACCACTCAGCATTTATTGCAGGAAGGTTGAGCGAATATCAAAAAGTCGGTTGGGCCGAGCAAGTGGTGCTGGGTCAAGGGGCGCGTTCGATCTGGCTGATGCAGGCAAAACATATTGACCACGGCGACGGCAGGCGTGGCTTCGAACTCCAACTGGAAAAGTATAAGCGGGACACAAACACGTCGCCATTTGGCAAGGCAGAATTTTCCCTCGTCCTGAAGGAAGACGTTTTGGCTAAACTCTTTGACTACCTTCAGAGACAGCAGGCGCTGGGCGAAGTGGATTTAGGTTCTGGTTATCTTGCGATTCCACTCGGCAAGAGCACTATGAATTTCTCGAAGAAAAACTTGACCGGTTTGGCGACGATTTTCCGCGGTCTCTTTGAGGCCGGCCAACTCGAAAGCCTTTTGACGAGCGGTGCGTTGACGAAAGAGTCGCTCCAAAATATCGGGGCGGCATCGCAACACTTGCGCTATAAAACCGCCGTCGCCGAACTGCGTCAACTCTTGCAAACCGAGAACGACGAAAAAGTTTACCAAAAGTGGTTCGAGGCGCATCCGTGGATTTGCGGGACGAACTACGTGGGCAAGGTGGACATTCGGCGAATCGGCCTGCACAAAATTACGGACTTGGTCATGCAAACGACAGATGGATACCTTGACCTTTTCGAGTTGAAAAGACCCGACGCGGAGGTACTGCGCGAAGACCCGAGCCACAAAAACTTCTACTTCAGTGCGTCCGTTTCTTCCGCCATTTCACAGTGCGCAAATTACATCGTCACGACGGAAGCGAACCGCTATCAGTTGGCGCAGGAGGAAAAGGCTCTTTTTCTCAAGCCGCGCGCCCGAATCATAATCGGTCGCTCAAATACTTGGGATCAGCCAAAGCACAATGTTTTGCGGATGCTCAACGGGTCGCTCCATTTCATCGAAGTGTGGACGTATGACCAGTTATTGGGAATGGCCGACCAGATGGTGAAATTGTATGAGACTCCAGCGTCTCAGACAACCGAAGAAGCGCCACCAAACGACGAAACTCCGCCAAGTGATATTCCATTCTGAATTTTCTGAGTTTCGTGCTTCGTGATTGTTTCGGATTTCGATATTCGAATTTCGGATTTGGAACTCGTCGCGCCCGGCGGTCGCGCCCTACCTCAACTTCATTCCACCCATGCGCCCCATGCGCTTCTGCATCTTGCTCATCTGCTTCATCATGTCTTTCATCTGGTAAAATTGTTTGAGCAGGCGGCTGACATCCACGGGTTTCATGCCGCTGCCTCGGGCGATGCGGCGACGGCGGCTTTCGTTGATGATTTCGGGATGACGACGCTCTTTGGTCGTCATTGATTGAACCATCGCTTTGACGTGGAGCAATTCCTTCTGGTCAATGTTGAGGTCTTTGATTTGTCCCGCGCCGGGCAACATTTTCAGAATGTTTTCGAGCGGGCCGAGCTTTTGCATTTGTTCCATTTGCTGGAGAAAATCTTCGAGGTTCAATTCCTGTTTTTCGATTTTCTGCTGCATCTTCTGCGCTTCCGCAATGTCGAACGACTCTTGCGCTTTTTCGACGAGGCCGACGATGTCGCCCATTCCGAGGATGCGCGAGACCATACGGTCGGCGTGGAACGGCTCGAGTTCGTCCAGTTTTTCGCCGACGCCGACGAATTTGATGGGTTTGCCCGTGACGGCTTTCATGGAGAGCGCCGCGCCGCCGCGAGCGTCGCCGTCGAGTTTGGTGAGGATGATGCCTGTGATGCCGAGCGCTTTGTCGAAGTGTTCCGCAACGCTGACAGCTTCCTGACCGAGCGCGGCGTCAGCAACGAGGAGAATTTCCTGCGGTTGAAGCAGGTCGCGCATGCGGACAAGTTCTTGCACAAGCGTCTCATCAATTTGCAAGCGACCCGCCGTGTCGAAGAGAAGTACATCCCTGCCCTGCTCTTTCGCGTGGTCAAGCGCGGCGCGGCAGATTTTGAGAACGTCGGTTTCTCCGCGCTTTGAAAAAACAGGGAGATTCAATTGTTTGCCGAGCGTTTCGAGTTGGTCAACGGCGGCAGGGCGATAAACGTCGCAGGCGACGAGCAACGGTTTCTTTCCAGACTTCGCGAGTTGGCGCGCGAGCTTGCCTGTTGTTGTTGTTTTGCCGGAACCGTGCAAGCCGACCATCATAAGGAAAGATGGAGTGTCGGAGAGTTGGAGGATTGAATTGATGGGCTTGGAAAGATTCGCAAGCGGGACGCTCGCGCTACCGTCGGACATCAACGCAACGAGTTCGTCGTGGACGATTTTGACGATTTGTTGGCCGGGCGTGACGCTCTGGAGGACTTCCTGACCGAGCGCCTTCGTCTTCACTCGCTCGATGAAATCCTTGGCGACCTTGTAGTTGACGTCGGCTTCGAGCAGCGCGACGCGGACCTCGCGCAAGGCGTCGGCAACATTTTTTTCCGTCAACTTTCCATAGCCGCGCAGGTCTTTGAAGACCTTCTGGAGCTTGTTGGAAAGCGTCTCGAACACGAAGAAAGATTGGAGTAAGGCGCGGCGGATTGCAACAGCGGAGGAACAGAAGCCACAGATTCACACAGATAGACGCAGATGGAAAATCGGAAGTGGCTCGCCGGGACGCTCGCCCTCCAGAAATTATCCGTGAAAATCCGTGGTTAAAAATTCTCTTCCGGCACGCGCTCGATCTTTGCACCGAGGCTGCGCAGTTTCTCGTCAATTCGCTCGTAGCCGCGATCAACGTGATAGATGCGCTTCACTTCGGTTTCGCCGTCGGCGACGAGTCCGGCCAGGACGAGCGCGGCGCTGGCGCGGAGGTCGCTCGCCATGACAGGCGCGCCGCTAAGTTTCTCGACACCTTTGACGATGGCGCTGGCGCCTTCAAGCGAAACATTCGCGCCGAGACGCGCGAGCTCGCTAACGTGCATGAAACGATTCGGGAAAATCTTTTCCGTGATGACGCTGATGCCCGGCGTGACCGCCATCAAGGCGCTCATTTGCGCCTGCATGTCGGTCGGGAAACCGGGATATGGCATCGTGATGACATCCACGGGTTTGAGCGGGGTGTTGCGGCGGACACGAATCGAGCCGTTGCGATAAACGTCCACGCCTGACTCTTCGAGTTTGTCCCAGACTGCGCCGAGGTGATGGGGTTTGACGCCTTTGATTTCCACGTCGCCGCCTGTGATGGCTGCGGCGACCATGAAAGTCCCAGCTTCGATGCGGTCGGGAATGACATCGTGTTCCGTGCCGCGCAAATGCTGAACGCCTTCAACCTCGATGATGGGGCTGCCTGCGCCTTTGATACGCGCGCCCATCTTTGTCATGAAGTCGGCGAGGTCCACGATTTCGGGTTCGCACGCGGCGCTTTCGATGATGGTTGTGCCTTTCGCGAGGGACGCAGCCATCATCAAGTTCGCTGTGCCGAGGACGGTTGAGCCGAAGCGTCCGCCGAGGAAGATTTCTGAGCCGACGAGTTCCTGCGCTTGCGCGTAAATGTAGCCCTGCTCAATCGTGATTTTCGCGCCGAGGCGTTTGAGACCTTTGAGGTGGATGTCCACGGGACGGTCGCCGATGACGCAGCCGCCTGGCAGCGAGATTTTGCATTTCTTCAAACGCGCTGTGAGCGGGCCGAGCAGGCAAATGGACGCACGCATTTTGCGCACGAGTTCGTAGGGGCACACGCCGAGCGGTTGTTCCGCGCGGATTTCGAGCGCGTCATCTTCGCGGCGCTTGGCGCTGACGCCGATGAATTGCAGCAGCTTTATCATCGCGCCGATGTCGTCGAGGTTCGGGACATTGCGGATGATGCACGGTTCGTCGGTGAGAATGGCGGCGGCGATGATGGGCAGCGCGGAATTTTTCGAGCCGCTGATTTGTACAGTGCCCTTGAGTTGCCTGCCCCCAGTAATGAGAAGTTTGTCCATACGAAAGCTCTCCTTGTGCTTTCGTGGAAATTCGCGCAAACACGCCGAGACGAAGTGCCGTGAACTTCCCCACTTCGCATCGGCTGGCCGACGCGCCCCACGGTTGATTGTTGTTTGTGTCCGCTGGTCCTTGGTCAGCAAACACTGCTGGCTTTGTCAATTGATGCGCGCCACAGCCACTCGACTGTGACCCTGCAAGTCACGGACAAACTCAATCTCCTTGTAACTGAATCTGTCCAGAAATTGTTTGACCTGCTCGCGCTGATCAAATCCAATTTCCAAAGCCAGCACGCCAGATGAAACCAGAAAG
>Ga0187892_10008600_pt1 | contig 13892 bp, 16 predicted proteins | sample MA1701073metaG_FD_139345 | JGI IMG/M metagenome (GOLD analysis project Ga0187892, IMG submission 139345) | Bio-ooze microbial communities from a basaltic lava cave in the Kipuka Kanohina Cave System on the Island of Hawaii, USA - MA170107-3 metaG ...
CCTGGATTGGCCCCACCGCGCGGCGACCGAGCAGGCCCTGCGCCTCCTTCGGAGATGAACTACGCCAGCTCGAATCCCTCGATGTCGAGGATCGAGCCGCGCCGCTTCGCCGCCAGCCTCACCCGCGCCCGCGCCCCGATCTTCCACTTCGCGACATCGCCCAGCCCGCGATGCACCAGCACGCTCGTCGCGCCGTCGAGACGCACCGCCGCCGCGACCTGCGGACGCGCGAGCTCCCGCCCGTCGAGGTCGAGATGGCAGACCGTGAACGTCACCACCTCGCCCTCCGGCCCGACCCTCACGCGCTCTTTCAGCTCCCCGAAACAGCGCTCGCAGAAGATCGATGCGGGCACATACACCTGCCTGCACTTCGCGCACTTCGAGCCCGTGATCTCCCCGCGGGACTTCAGCGCCTCGAGGAAGTCCTGCCCCGCCAGCCCCGCCGTGTAGAGCGACGTCACCGGGATGTTCCCGCGCCACGCGGTCCACGGCTGTCCTGATGAGACTCTCACGGCATCGGCTCCCAGTGCAGGATGTCCGTGATCGCCCCCGCCCGCTCCGGCGCCGGTTTCCAGACCGCCCGCACCCGCATCCCCACCTTCACCTGCTTCGGATCGACGTTCCCCAGCAGATGCAGGATGCCGTGCCCCTCCGACGCCCCGTCGATCTCGATCACCGCCGGGATCTGCGGGTCCTTCAGCTTCCGCATGTCCCACGTGATGTAGCAGAGCGAGAATGTGTTCACCTTGCCTGTCCCCGGGAAGACGACCCAGTCATCCGCGGGCCGGAAGCAAAGCTCGCAGAAGCTGCGCGGCGGGATGAACGTCCGCTTGCACGCGCGGCACGTCCGCCCGACGAGCCGTCCCTCTTTCAGCTCCGCCAGATAGCGGCCGATCGACGGCCCCGTGTCCCACGCGTATTCCGCCTTCGGCGCGTACGACTCGGTGAAGACCTTCCCCTGCTCGAAGTCCTCCGACGAGAGCGGCGTGCCGAGCCTCGGTTCCATCATCGCTATACTCCGCAGACGACCACGGTGCCCACCTGCATCAGGTCGCCCCACGCCTGCGCGACCGCCTTGCGCGGCTTGCCCTTCACCTGCCGCGGCCCGGCCTCCCCGCGCAGCTGCCAGAAGAGCTCGCAGATCTTCATCATGCCGGCCGCCGAGATCGGGTTGCCGACTCCCAGCAGCCCGCCCGACGGACAGCTCGGCAGCCTGCCGCCGTCACGGTTGAAGTGTCCGTCCGCCAGCAGCTTCGGAGCCTTCCCCTTCGGCGCCAGGAGCAGCCCTTCCAGATGATGCAGCTCCTTGTACGCGAACGGATCGTACGGCTCCGCGATGTGGATCTCCTTCGCCGGCTCCCTGATGCCGGCCATCTTGTACGCCATCCGCGCGGCCACCTCGACGTAGCGCGGGTAGTAGAGGTCGCGGTTCGTCCAGAACGCCGTGTCGAGCGCCCAGCCGACCCCCTCGACCCACACCGGATTGCGCGTCACCTTCTTCGCGACGCTCTCCACGGCCATCACGACGGCCGCGGCGCCGTCGCTCGTCGGGCTCACCATCAGCCGGTGCACCGGATGCGCCATGACCTCGCTCGCGAGCACCTCCTTGACCGTGAGCTCCGCGCCGAGCTGCGCGGACGGGTGCCCCATCGCGTTGCGCTTGTTCTTCACGCTGACGAGCGCGATCTCCTCGTTCGTGATGCCGTGCACCGCCATGTAGCGCTGCTGCTCCAGTGCGAAGATCCAGAGCAGGTTCGGCCCGAGCGCGCGCTCGGTCGTGTGGTCGAAGATCGTGATGAACGCCCCCTGCGGGTGCGGCTGGCAGGAAGACATCTTCTCCTCGCAGACGACGAGCGCGGTCTTGAACTTGCCGCTGGCGAGGTGCATCCACGCGTGGATCGGCGCGAAGACGCCGGTGCCGCCGCCGACGTAGCAGCGCGTGTAGGGCTTGCCCCACCCGCCGCTGCCGGAGGCGAGATACTCCCCCTTCATGTGGACGCCGTCGAACGCGTCGGGGGCCGTGCCGTGGATGACGCAGTCGATCTGGTCGAGCGTCATGCCGGCGCTGTCGAGGGCCGCCTTCGCCGCCGCCCACGAGAGCTCCGGTGCCGTCTCCTTCGCGCGGCGCACGAACTTGGTGATCCCCGCGCCCACGATGGCCACTCGGCTCATGGCGTCCCCCGCGGGGAAAGATGAAAGATCAAAGATGAAAGATCAAGGATGGTCCCCCCTCGCTCCCCCCAGGGGGGAAGGGGGCCGCCCCCTTTGATCTTCGATCTTTGATCTTCGATCTTTCGCATCAGCGTGCCCCGAAGATGGCGACGGCGACGCTGGTGGTCGGCACGCCGCGCCACGAGTGCGCGAGCGCGACCTTCGCGCCCCCCCCGCGGATCGACGCGACGCACGCGGCCGCGCGATAGAGCCCGACCGCGTCGAGCGTGTGGCCGGTCCCGAGCGCGCCGCCCGACGCGTTGACGCCGTTCCCCCTGCCGAGCCCGAGCGCGGCGCACGACATGAGCTGGCGGTGCGCGTAAAGGTCGTCGACCTCGAAGAACGAGATGTCGCGCCTGGGGTTCTTCACGCCCGCCTCCGCGTACGCGAGCTTCGCGGCGCGGCGCGTCGATTCGTCGCGCCCCCACGGACGCGACTCGAGCGTCGGCGTGTCGTTCGCCCATCCGGTGCCGCGGATCCAGACCGGCCGCGGCGCCTTCTTCGCCCGCTTCTCCGCCGCGAGCACGAAGACGGCCGCGCCGTCCGCGCGGCGCGACGCGTGCATCTCGCGCATGGGCTCGAAGGTGTACGGCGAGCGCGCGACGTCCTCGGGCGTCAGGCGCGCCGGGTAGGCGGCGAGCGGGTTCGTGAGCGCGTTGGTGCGGTTCTTCGCGGCGATGCGGTCGCACTCCTCGGCGGTCCCCTTCGGCAGGGCCTTCATCTCCATTCCCGCGATGAAGTCGGGGTGGAAGCCGAGCGGGCGGTTCCAGACCGGGTCGAGCGCGTAGGCGGTGATGTGGTCGAAGGTCAGGATGTTCGACGCCTTGCTGTGCGCCTCGACGACGGCGATGTCGATCGCGCCGGTCTGGATCTGCATCGCCGCGACGGCGATGCCGTGAAGGCCGTCGCCGCAGACGGTCTCGACCGATCGCAGCACCGCGCCGACCTGGTCGGGCGTGTACTCGTCGCTGATGGAGATGCCTTCGTGGAAGTCCTCCTCGCACGCGACGAGCGACTGGATGTCCGTGGGGGAGATCTCGGCGTCGGCGTACGCCTTCTGCGCGGCCTCGAACGTGAGCTCGCGGTAGGAGGCCTCGGGGGTGGCGACGCGCGCGGCGGTCACGCCGACCCCGATCACCGCGACTTTCCGCGCCATAGGAGAGGCGTAGTTAAGCAATCGCGCGGGGAAGAATCCAGAATTTAGGAGCGGAAACCGGAATGTCTGGAGGGCTCGATCGATCTCGCGCGCGAGGCGCGGTCGGTCGATGGCTCGGCGGCCGAGCGGCTATGGGTCGGCGGCTGCGTCGGCGTGCCGATGATTCTCCTTTTCGGCGGGCTCTCGGCGGCGATCCTCTGGTCGATCTTCCGCTGATTCGTGATTCGACTTCCGCCATCCGCTAACATCCTGGGATGCCGCTGCCGCTGCTGGCCGCCATCGTCATCGCCGCGCTGGCGGCGGGGTACGCGTTCTACGGCCGGTTCATCGCGAGGCAGTACGCGCTCAGCCCCGACGCGAAGACGCCCGCGGAGGAGCTGAACGACGGCGTCGACTTCGTGCCGACGAAGCCGTTCTACCTGCTCGGCCAGCACTTCAGCGCGATCGCCGCCGCCGGCCCGATCGTCGGTCCGATCGCGGCGTGCGGGCAGTTCGGCTGGCTCCCCTGCGTCCTGTGGATCGGCCTCGGCGTCATCTTCATCGGCGCGGTGCACGACTTCAGCGCGCTCGTCGCGAGCGTCCGCCACAAGGCGCGCACGATCGCGGAGATCGTGAAGCAGAACCTCTCGCCGCGGGCGTGGGTGGCGATCCTCGCGTTCATCTGGATCGCGCTCGTCTACGTGATCGTCGCGTTCGTCGACGTCACGGCGGCGCAGTTCGTCGGGAAGATCGACGAGCTCGAGGGAGTGAAGGTGAACTTCCAGAGCGGGGGCGCGGTCGCCTTCGCGAGCACGGCGTACCTCCTGCTGGCGATCGTGATGGGCGCCCTGCAGAAGCGCTTCAGCCCGCCGCTGTGGCTCGTGACGATCGTCTTCGTCCCCGCGACGCTCTTCCTCGTCTGGCTCGGAACGCAATGCTCGACCCTGATGGCGCTCGGCGGGGCGAACCCGCAGAAGGTGTGGGGCGCGCTGATCCTGGCGTACTGCTTCGTCGCGTCGCTCCTGCCGGTATGGCTGCTGCTGCAGCCGCGCGGCTACCTCGGGGGGTTCGTCCTCTACCTCGTGCTGGCGATCGGGGTGATCGGCATCTTCTTCGGCGGCTTCGAGGTGAAGCAGGACGCGTTCAAGGGATGGGTGCAGGTCGATCCGAAGACCGGCGCGCCGACAGCGACCGGTTTTCTCTTCCCGTTCCTCTTCGTCACGATCGCCTGCGGCGCGTGCAGCGGGTTCCACGGGCTCGTGTGCAGCGGCACGACGTCGAAGCAGATCGCGCGGGAGACCCACTGCAAGCCGGTCGGGTACGGCGGGATGCTGCTCGAGGGGTTCGTGGCGCTCATCGCGCTGGCGACGATCATGATCGCGCTGCCGAAGGCGGGGACGCCCGCGGGGAAGGTCTACGGCGCCGGCATCGGCGAGTTCCTCTGCGTCATCATCGGGAAGGGGGAGCAGAACTCGCGGCTGCTCTTCGCGATCGTGTTCGGGTCGATGGCGTTCTCGACGTTCGTCTTCGACACGGTGGACGTCGCGACGCGCCTGGGGCGGTACATCCTCCAGGAGCTGACGGGACTCGCGGGGCGGGTCGGCGCGGCGGTCGGGACGGCCGTGACGGTCGGCGTGCCGCTCTTCTTCATCCTCGCGGCCGACGCGCCGCAGCCGGGGAAGCCGCCGGCGTACATGGCGTTCTGGACGCTCTTCGGGACGTCGAACCAGCTGCTGGCGGCGCTGACGCTGCTGGGGATCACCGTGTGGCTCAAGCGCGCGGGGAAGACGTGGTGGTTCACGGCGGCGCCGATGGCGTTCGTGATGGCGATCACGGCGTGGGCGCTGGTGCGGCAGATCGGCTCGGGGCTGGGGGGCGCGACGCTCACGGCGAAGGTGAACGGCGCGGTGGCCTTCGCGCTGCTGGCGCTGGCGGCGACGATGGTGGTGGAGGCAGCGATCGCCTTGCGACGGCCGCAGCAGCAGCCTGCGGCGTCAGGCATCGCGTAGCGCTCCTGCAGGCGGTTGAGAAAGGGGCAGCCTGCGGGTCGCACGTTTCACGTATCACGCTTCACGTCGTCGCCCGTTCTCCGTCGTCTGTCGTCGCCACGTCTCACGTGCGCTTGCGGCTCGCGGGACGGTGGACGGCCGACGATCGACGACAGGTAGTTCTCCGACCGCGTGAGCACGCGAAGCTCCAGCGGCGCCGGCGGCGATCCCGACACGGCTTGACGGACGCTCTCCCGCACGGCCGAAGCGCAGCGCCGCCCATCCCACCAGGGGCGCGCACAGGAACGAGAGCGCCGCCACCGCGGGCAGCGCCGGCCCGAACACCGCGCGGCCCACCCCCGCGACGGCGCCGAACAGCGCCGCCGCCTCGATCGCCTGCCCGAGCGACACCCGCGGCCGCGGCCCCGCCGCCCACAGCACCAGCAGGGGCGCCACCACGAGAGCGCCCCCCGCGTCGCCGAGCCACCAGGTCAGCCAGATTCCGCCGTAGTTCGCCCACGCCGCCGCGCCGTCCAGACACAGGCTCGTCACGCCGAAGGTCGCGCTCACGGCGGTGCTCACGACTGCCGCGAAGAACGCGAAGCGCACCACTCCGGCAGGCGTTTCGAACGCGCGCACGCCGTCGGCACAGCGGTGCAGCAGGTACGCCCCGACGACCCCCTCCAGAGTGTTCCCGGTCGCGATGCCGAGGCACGCCGCGAGCGAGCCGGCCGTCGTGATGTTGACGAGGAACGCGCCGAGGAAGATGCCGGGCCAGACGCGGAACCCGAGCAGGAGGATCGCCGCGAGCGCGATGCCCGTCGGCGGCCAGACCGCCGTGGCGCTGGCGTGGACGAACGCAAGGCGCAGCCCCAGCTTTCCCGCCGCGAAGTACGCCGCTGCGACGAGCGTCACCGCGAGCGCCCACCGCGCGACAGACGCCGGCTCGAGCCGGGCAGCCTTCTGCTCCACCGCCCGGGCTCAGCGCACCGCGCTGAGCACTCGCGTGTCGCCGAGCGAGGGGCCCTCGACACGTCGGGCCAGGATCGAATAGCTCAGGCGCTTCGGATCAAGGTGCAGGACGAGCGCCATGCGCTCGGCACAGTGAGGGCAGCGCACGCGGTGGTTGTAGAGCGTGCGCGCGATGCGGAGGGCGTTCCCGCACCCGCACTCCAGCGTCAGCTCCTCCGGCGGGTCCGGAATGTGCGCGCTGGCGTCGATGAAGAGGGGGACGTATGTCGCCCCCTCCTTGTAGAGCTGGAAAGGCTGGCCGCAGCTTCCGCACTCCCAGACATGGTCGGTGCCGTCCGCGCTGACCATGATGCGCTCGCCGCAGGTGCAAAAAACCTCAGAGAGCCCCATCACAACGCCTCCTACCCTGGGCCCGCCATCCTACAGGAAGGATGCCCGAGCAGGCAAATTGTTTCATCGCCGCTTCGCGATCCGCGCCCGCGCGTCGCGCACCCACGCCTGCCGCTCGGGCCGCGGATCGTCCGCATACGCGCGCGCCGTCTCCTCCGCGTCGCCGAGCAGCATGGCGAAGTACGCCCGCCCCGGCGACGGCTGCGAGGCCGCGCGCCGCACGTTCGCCAGCCAGCGGTCGCGCTCCGCCGCCATCGCCGCGACGTGCCGGCGCATCGCGTCGGTCGGGCTGAGCCGCTCCAGCCGCGCGAACCCCGCCGCGCAGCGCGACGGCACGTCGAAGCCGTCGAGGTAGCCGATCTGCAGCAGCGCCCCGGCCGCCCCGGGCGCCCGCGCGTGCGACGCCAGCGCCGCCAGGAGCGCCTCTCCCTCGACGACGAACGCCTCGCGCTCCGCCGGCGTGAAGCCGCGGCCGTCCGCGGCGCGCGTCGTGAACGCGCGGAGGAGCGCGGCCTCGCGCAGCGGCGCGCCGAACGCCGGATCGGCGGCCACCGCGAGGCACGACAGCCGCGCCCGGCGGTGCATCCGGAATCCCTCGAGCCGCGCGATCCACGCCTCGAACGCGCCCGCGTCCTCCGTGTCGCGCACCCACCGCCGCGCCAGCTCCTCCAGCGTCGCCGCCTCCGCAAGGGACTTCCCGATGCGCTCGACGAGCAGGTCCGGCCAGCGCGCCAGCGAATCGGCGTCCGCGCAGCTCCACACCGTATCGACCCAGAACTGGTCGAGCGTCTCGGCCTGCGCGTCACGCACGACCACCCAGCAGCCCGCGTCCGGAAGGTCGAACTCCCCGGCGAGGCGCGCCGCCCGGGCTCGGCGGACGCCCGCGACGGGCACGCGCGCGCAGAGGCCCGCCATCGCCTGCGACCGAAGCAGCCCGGCTTCGACGCTCGCGACCGCGCCTCAGTACGCGCTCGCGTCGATGTTCAGGATGAGCACGCGCGCGGACGCGGCGTCCGCCGTCCACGGGGCCCGCGGGACGCCTGCGGTCGCCAGCGCGAGAGCCGCCGCCAGCGCGAACGCGGCCCTCACGGCGCCCCCGCGATCTCGTGCCGCACGACCCGCTCCCCCAGCGCGGCCGACGCGGCGGCGACGAGCGGCGCGACGCGCACCCAGGGACCGTCCCGCTTCGACTCGACGACGAGCGCGACGGCGGACGGCAGCCGCGGCGCAAGGCCCGCGATCGCTTCGCGAAGCGCGTCCGCCTTCGCGGGGTCGGGCCGCAGCGACAGCACGTGGAGCTCCGCGCGCGCCGGGCGGGCCGTCGCGCGGATGTCCTCCACCGTCGCGGTCGACTCCGGCTCCGGCGGCTTCGGCACTCCCCCGGCGGCTGAGCCGGGGCGCGCGCCCAGGCGCAGCGCCACGCCGCCGACCGCGATCGACTTCAGCCCCGCGCGCTCGGCGTGAACGAGCAAGCGCGCCACGCCGTCGACGGGCGTGTCCGCGTCGACGTCGACCGACACGGCGCCCTCGGCGGCGCGCGCCGCGAGGAGGCGCTCGGGATCGGAGGCCTCGGCCGCCCCCGCGCGCAGGATCCCGGCGCGGTCGATCTTCAGGGCGCCGGCGGGAAGAGGAGGAGCGGCGTCATCGGAGCAGCCCGCCAGCAGGGCGAGCAGCAGGGCCGCGCGCCGCACGCTACATCACCGGCGTCCGGGAGAGCACGTGCGTGTCGCCGAGCGGCGTGGCGGTGAGCTGGCGCGCCTGGATCGCGTACTTCTTCGCGCCGGCATCGTAGGTCAGGATGATCGCCATGCGGGCGGCGCACTGCGGGCACTGGACGCGATGGTTGTAGATGCGGCGGGTGATCCGCAACGGCGAACCGCAGGTGCAGAGCAGCATCATCTCCGCGGGCGGGTCGGGCAGCTGCGCGGGCGGCGCGCCGTCCTCCCCCAGGAACATCGGCACCGCGATCGTGCTGCCGTCCATCGCGTGCTGCATGAAGACGGTGAACTGGCGCGAGCACTTGTGGCACTGCCAGCGCCGGTCGCCCCCCTGGCGGGTGACGAAGACGAGCTCGCCGCAATGGCAGGCGACCTCGACCAGCGCATCGAGGGCGCGCCGTGTCGTGTCGTGCCGGGATGGAGCGCCGCCCGCAGCCTCAGGCATCCAAACCCCTCCTACCCTTCCTCCCCCAGGGAGGATCCAACGCCCCCGATTCTACCCATTTGTGCATGCATTTCAAGAGGTCGTACATAATTTGTACAGGAATGGCGGGCGGAATCAGGCGGGATCCGCAACCCAGGTGTCGCCGGGGCTGCGTCCGCCGAGGCGGGCGGGGATGACGGCGAATTCGCCCGAGGCCGCGTCGTAGCTGAGCCGCAGCAGGAACTGCAGGTCGCAGGCCGGGCACCGTGCCTTGCGGTCGTAGAGGTCACGGACGGCGCGGAGACGCGCGCCGCACGCGCAGTCGAACCAGAGCTGCTCGGGCGGCTCGGGGGAAGCCTCGCGATCGACCGACACGCCGGTCCCCTCCGCGTCGGTGGCGCCCGGCGAAGGATCGGCGACGAACGTGCCGCCGGCCGGCGCGCCGTCGTCGAGGTAGAGCGGCATGACGAACTCCTCGCCGGTGGCCGGGTCCGGGCCGAAGGCGACCTGGAAGCGGCGCGAACAGCCGGGGCAGGCAGCGTGGCGCTCGCCGATGTCGCGCGCGATGACGAGGATGCAGCCGCAGATGCAGGCGATCTCGAGCGGGCGCCCGGGCGCGGGGCGGGGACGGGATTTCACAACACAAGCTCCTGTCGGCGCGCCCCCGCAGACTTAGACACCCGCCTTCGCCGTGATTCATCCACGAAATCGCTTGCGGGCTTCGGCGTGGCAGGCCGCGGGGTCAGCGACTTCGCTTGAGTTTCTGCCCGTCCTTCGTGTCCTCGACCGTCCAGCCCTTCGACTTGATCTCGTCGCGCAGCCGGTCGGACTCCTTCCAGTTCTTCTCCTTGCGCGCCCCGGCGCGCCTCGCGGCAAGCTCCGTCACCTCGGCGGGCGCCTCCGCGTCCGCCGCGCCGAGCACGGCGAAGACGCGGTCGAACCCGAGCAGCGCGTCGAGCGCGCGCTTCGCGCGCCCCGCGCCGCCGTCGAGCGCGCGGTTGACGTCGCGCGCGAAGTCCATGACCGCCGCGATGCCGCCGGAGACGTTGAGGTCGTCGTCCATCGACTCCGCGAACCGCTTCTTCGCCTCGGCGATGGCGCCGTCGAGCGACGCGTCGTCCTTCGCGGGCCCCGTTAGAGTCGCTCCCGCGGACGACTCCAACGGGGCGGGCGCGTCCTCGAGCCGCCGCTTGAACTCGCGGAGGCGCCCGAGCGCGATCTTCGCGTCGTCGAAGATCTTCCAGCTGAAGTTGACCGGCTGGCGGTAGTGCGAGATGAGCCCGTAGCGGATCTCCTGCGCGTCGTAGCCGCGGTCGAGCGCGTCCCGGATGAGGAAGACGTTCTGGAGCGACTTCGACATCTTCTTCCCGTCCCACATGACGTGCCGCGCGTGCATCCAGTACCGGACGAACGGCTTGCCGGTGGCCCCCTCGCTCTGCGCGATCTCGCACTCGTGGTGCGGGAAGAAGTGGTCCTCGCCGCCGGTGTGGATGTCGAACGTCTCGCCGAGGTACTTGATCGACATGGCGGAGCACTCGATGTGCCACCCCGGGAAGCCGCGTCCCCACGGCGCGTCGAACTGCATGAGGTGCGCCGCGTCGGTCTTCCAGAGGGCGAAGTCGCCGGGGTTGCGCTTGTCGGGGTTGGCCTCGACGCGCGCGCCGTGCTTGAGCTTGTCGAGGGTGTTGCCGGAGAGCCGCCCGTAGCCCGCGAACTTCGAGACGTCGTAGTAGACGTTGCCGCCGACCGTGTACGCGAGCCCCTTGTCGAGGAGCGTCCGGATCATCGCGACCATTTCCGGGATGTGCTCGATGGCGCGCGGGAACTTCGTCGCCTCGAGCATGTGGAGCGTGCGCCGGTCGTCGAAGAACCGCTCCATGAAGTGATCGGCGACCTGCCGGGCGGTCCAGCCGCGCTCGCGCGCGGTCTTCAGTATCTTGTCCTCGCCGGAGTCGATGTCGTCCTGCGTGAGGTGGCCGACGTCGGTGATGTTGATGATCTGGACGACGCGGAAGCCGGCGTACTCGAGGTAGCGGCGCAGGACGTCCGCGAACGTGTACGTGCGGTAGTTGCCGAGGTGCTGGTCGTTGTAGACGGTCGGGCCGCAGTTGTACATGCGGATGACGCCCGGCTCGAGCGGAACGACCTCCTCGAGCTGCCGCGCCAGCGTGTTGTAGACCTTCATTTGCGGCGCAGCTCGACGACGGCGAGGCAGGCGACCGCTTCGCGGTTCCCGATCGGGCCGAGCCCTTCGGCGGTCTTCGCCTTCACGTTCACGCGCGCGCCGACGAGGCGCGCCACGTTCTCGGCGATCTCCCTCTTGCGGGCGCCGAGCTTCGGCTCCTCCGCGACGATCGTGATGTCGACGTTCTCGACGGTCCACGCGCGGCGCGCCTCCTCGACGGCCGCCTTGAGGAAGACGTCGCTGGCGGCGTCCTTCCAGCGCGGGTCGCTGTCGGGGAAGCGCTCGCCGATGTCGCCAGCGCCGGCGGCGCCGAGGATGGCATCGGTGACCGCGTGGAGGACGACGTCGCCGTCGGAGTGGCCGAGGAGGCCGTACGGGTGGTCGATGGCGATGCCGCCGAGAACGAGCCGGCGGCCGGGGACGAGTCGGTGGATGTCGAAGCCGAGTCCGGCGGCCATACGCGGGCGCATGATACAGCGCCGGACCGAACCTCCGCAACACCGCGGCGCGCACCGGTTTGGACCGGTGTGGCGCTGATGATCGCGCTGGCGCTGGCGGCCGCCCAGGACGCCGGCTACCCGCAGGAGGCCGGACCCCGCAAGGTCGCGACCGTGAAGGAGGTCGTCCTCAAGGACGAGAAGCGCGGCAAGGAGCTCCAGCTGCGCGTCAATCACCCGGACGGCGACGGCCCCTTTCCGGTCGTCGTCTTTTCGCACGGCGCGTACGGCACGAAGGACAACTACCAGCCCCTCACGGAGTTCTGGGCGAGCCACGGCTATGTGACGATCCAGGCGAATCACAGCGACTCCCGGGCGCTCGGGACGCAGGTCGGCGACCCGCGGGCGCTGCAGGACTGGCAGAGCCGCCCCGCGGACGTCGCGTTCATCCTCGACTCGCTGGAGGATCTGGCGAGGAAGGCGCCCGGGCTCAAGGGGAAGCCCGACCGCGAGCGGATCGGCATCGCGGGGCACTCGTTCGGAGCCAATACGGCCCAGCTTGTCGGGGGCGCGCGCGCGTATCCGCAGGCGGGCGGACCTGGCGTCCGACAAGCTGGCGGCGTTCGCGAAGCAGTCTCTCAAGCTGGAGCGAAAGTAGGGCAGCGCGCCGCGCCCGCTTCTACGCTATGGGGATGCTGCCGGTCGTCGCCCTGCTCGTGCTGTCGATCGCCGGTCTGGCGCTGTCGATTCACACGACGCGGCAGATGGGCTGCTCCGGGAGCGAAAGCTGCGACCTGGTGATGTCGACGCGGTACGCACGGATCTTCGGCTTCCCGAACTCGGTGATTGCGATCGCCTGGTTCGCGGCGCTCGGGGGGTTCGCGGGCGCGCGCCTGGGGGGCGTGGCGGTTCCGCTCTGGCCGGTGCTGGCGGGAAGCGCGGCGAGCCTGCTGATGAGCGCGTTCCTGGCGTGGGCGCTCTTCGCGAAGCTCAAGCGGTTCTGAAAGCTCTGAGTCGCGGGCTACGCGCTCAACGCGGCGGTCGCCGCGGTGGTCGGGGCGATGGCGTGGGGGTAGAACCGAGAAACAAGAACCGAGAATTCCGCAACGAAGCCCATCAGCGGCTCGGAAGCAGCGCCTCCCGCAGGGCGGTCCGAGTCCGTACCCAAAGCAGCCTCAACGGTTGCTCGCACGGCCGATCAACGGCGCGTCGGACGACCCAGCCACGGTCCCGGCGCCATTCCTGCCAGCATCCCGGACACGGCTTCGTCACGATGTCGATGACGTCGATGCCGGCCCCGATCGCACAGATCAGGATCACCGCCGCAAAGCACCGCCCCAGCCACCACGTCCAGTCCCGCCTGGTCGTCCTCCGTCTCCGCATCCTCGGAACATCGCGGTTGACGCATTCTCGGTTCTCGGTTCCGGGTTCTGAGTTCTTCATGAGCGGCAGCCCATTCCGGGTCCTCGGTTCCGGGTTCTGGACTCTACCGGTCCCCAGGCCTTCTCCCACGCGTCATCGGCACACCGATCGGAGCAGTAACCGGATTGGCCAGCCGGCTTCCCGCACACGCAGCGACGCTCGAGAAGGCGGCCCACGCCGAGGCTGCCGAGGATCGCGATGAGCCCGCTCGACGTCAGCAGAACGCCGGGGATGCCGACGGCCATGATCTCATCGGAACCCAACTCCAAGCCCAGCGCGGGAAGGGCCGCAAACGGTGCGCTTCCAGCGAGCATCATCACGCACCCCAGCGCCCCCCATCGGCCGGGCGCCAGGCCGATCACCCATCCGCCCAGGGCCATCAGGGCAACAGCCGCCGGCTTGTTGCGCACCATCCGGGGAGAATTCGGAAGCCGGAACCCACAACCCGGAATGCGTCAACTGCGTTGAACCCAGGACCCGGGAGCCCCCGGTCAAATGCGCGTCAGCCCCATTCTCGGTTCTCGGTTCCGGGTTCTGAATTCTCCCGGAAATCTACAGACACCCCCCGCCCGAGGTGTCTACAATATTGGGGGTCGAGCCTTTCATGATTTTGGGTGAGGCGTCAACGTGGCTTACACTCTGCTCACGATCCTCGGCCCCAACGGTCACGACCAGCTCAACCTCAACAAAGACCGCCTGATCGTCGGGCGCTCCTCCGACTGCGACATCCCGGTCAACGACAAGCGGATCTCGCGCCGGCACTGCGTCATCGAGATCACCGCGGCGGGCTGGAAGGTCACCGACCTCGAGAGCGGCAACGGCATCCAGGTCAACGGACAGGACGTCCACGACCAGATGCTCAAGAGCGGCGACATCATCAAGCTCGGCGAAACGACGCTCACCCTGCGCGTCGTCACCGACGGCACCGCGCCCCCCGCGCCCGTCGCCAAGCCGGTCATCCCGCCGGAGCTGGCGATCTACGCGGCCGACGCCCCGTCGCCAGCCCCCGC
>Ga0187892_10008601_pt1 | contig 13891 bp, 17 predicted proteins | sample MA1701073metaG_FD_139345 | JGI IMG/M metagenome (GOLD analysis project Ga0187892, IMG submission 139345) | Bio-ooze microbial communities from a basaltic lava cave in the Kipuka Kanohina Cave System on the Island of Hawaii, USA - MA170107-3 metaG ...
CAGGATCCATCAGTTACTGCAAGCTGGCGGAAAAAAGCGGACAGGTATTGGTCCGCACCCCCACGAGGCCGAATGCCGCGGTTTCAGGGAGTTACGCCAAGGAGGTCAGGAGATCTGAATTTCATCAGACGTAACTTCTTGAAGTCCGCCGGATCGCCTATCATTAGGCGGCGGAATCAGATAGGGACTCTTCCATGACCGATGAGATCGAAACCATCGCGTCGGAGTTCTTCGCTGCGATCGAGCGGGGAGATCTGGATGCGGTTCGCGAGCTCTATTCTCCGGAAGCGGAGATCTGGCACAACGTTACGAATCGAGTGCAGACACGCGAGGAGAATCTGGCACTCCTGAGATACTTCACGGGACGTGTCTCCGAGCGGCGGTACCAAGTGCTGGCACGGGAATTCTTCCACGGTGGATTCGTTCAGCGACACATTCTCCATGGAAAGTTGGCATCCGGTGAGCTCATCGCCGCCCCAGTCTGCCTCGTCATCCATGTCTCCAAGGGCAAGATCGATCGTGTGTTCGAGTACCTCGATCCGGCTACCGTCCGATCCGCCTTTGCGTAGCTCCAAGTCTCTGGTGATGAGTGCCCGCCGCCCAACAAGCGGCTGCGGCTGGCGGCCGCGGAAGGTGGTGTGCGACGGAGGTGGCCGGCCGCCGCTGGGTTCGGTGTAGGGCGCACCAGCGGCGTCCGGTCGGTGCTAGGGTGGTGCGCGCGGGGCCGGGGCTTAGCGGCCATCCGTTAGACGGCCCGGACTCGCCCGGGTGAAAGGATCGTCATGGACATCGATGGTGCGTGCCATTGCGGCTTGATCAAGTACGATGCCGTAATCGATCCCCGTACAGTCGTAGTGTGTCATTGCACGGACTGCCAGACCCTCTCCGGCTCCGCCTTCCGCACCATCGTTGGCGCTGCGAGAGACGATTTCCGTCTTCGTGGCGGACAACCGAAAATTTACGTGAAAACAACCGAGAGCGGCGTGAAACGTGCGCAAGCGTTTTGCCCGGAGTGTGGGACGCCGATCTACTCGGCAGCGGTCGGCGACACCCCGGCGTTCGCAATCCGAGTCGGGACGATTCGGCAGAGAGCTGAGCTGCCTCCACACAGACAATATTGGTGCCGATCGGCTCTCCCGTGGGTGATGGATCTCGACAGCGTAGCCCAGTTTGAGCGACAGGATGACCTCAACCGGTTCCTGGGCAACGTGCGAAGATCGTAATATGCCCGCTGCGATGAGATGCAACCAGCCGTCTATAACCCGCGCTTGGAGCGGACCGGCGGCCGGCCAGCCGGTAGCAGTGCAGCGCCGAGGTCCCGCCGGCCGCCGCTCATCGCCATGGCGTTGGGCAGCGCACACTATCGACCCCGAAGACCCCAACCGCACGCTCTGCCCTGGTAGGTGCAACGGCTCCCAGATTCGGATTGTTGCGTTGACGTCTCCTGTGGTAGCGTGCGCCATATGGGAAATCGGGCTGTGCAGCAGCGAAGCGTCGTCGTCGTCCGGGAGAGCCGCGCCGACTAGCGCTTGGAACAGCTCGCACCCCAAGCCCCTGTCGGCGGAGCCGGCGGGGGCTTGCTGCTTGTGGGGCCCCGTCCGGCGACGCCGACGGACGAGGAGCCCCACTATGCAGGACCCGCTGAAGCTCGGATTCTTCATTCAGCCCGTGCACCCACCGTTCCGCCCGTATGCAGACGTTCTCCGCGAGGATCGCGAGGCGGTCGTGCTCGCCGATCGACTCGGCTATCGCGAGGCCTTCATCGGCGAGCACCTCGTGGACTCAGCCGAGACGATCACCTCGACCCTCGCCTTCATCGCGAGCCTGGCCGATGCGTGCCCGTCGATCACCTTCGGTACGGGCGTGCTTCCGCTCGCCAACTACCACCCGGCGATGGCGGCGGCGCAAGTCGCGATGGTCGACCATCTGGTGCAGGGCCGGCTCGTGCTCGGAGTGGGACCTGGCGTTCCGGGCGACGCGGAGGCCATCGGAGACCTGGGGTCGCACCGCAACCGCAAGGCCCACGAGGCGCTCGACCACATGCGCCGGATCTGGAGCGAAGAGCCGCCGTACCGGATCGAGGGCGAGTTCTACCGGACTACGACGGAACGCTCACTCGATCGGGAAATCGGACTGGGCGTCGCAGTCCGCCCGCTGCAGAGGCCGCATCCTCCGATCGCAATCACCTCGATCCGCCCCGATTCCCGGGGGCCGTACACTGCGGGAGCTAGCGACTGGACCGGGATCTCGGCGACCTACGTGGGTGCATACGTCGTCCGGGCCCAGATCCAGAGCTACCTGGAGGGGCGACGATCCGCCGGCCTCTCCGTCGATGCCTCCGGCTGGCGCGTCGCGCGCAGCATCTTCGTGGCCGACGACCAGACCACGGCACGTCGCTATGCACATCGCGAGGACGGTGCCCACGGCTTCTACTTCCAGGTGATGAGGACGAAGCTCTCGGCCTTCGGCGCGCTCGACCTGCTGCGCGACCATCCCGAGCAACCGGATTCCGAGCTCTCCCTCAAGCGGTGCATCGAGCGTCTCGTCATCGCGGGAACCCCCGAGAGCGTTGCCGAGCAGATTCTCGCATTCCGCAACGACGTCGGCGCGTTCGGCACCCTACTCTACACGGGCCATGACTGGGCTGATCCCGCACTCGCCCGCCGCTCCATGGAACTCACGAAGAACGAGGTCTGGCCCCGGATCGAGCGACAGCTGCGCGGGATGACACGCGAACTCGAGGCCAAGAAAACCGTCCCCTGAGCGTGTTCACCGTCGACGCCGGAGCATCGCCCTGGGTCCGTGTCCGAAGGCTGAGCTTAGCGGGGCGTGAGATGAAAGGAGGATACGCGAATGACTCTATCCGCCGCGTCGCGGTCGCAGGTGTGGCCGAGTCTTCCCCTTGAAGCGTGGAGCGACACATGTGCGACCCTGCACATGTGGACCCAGATCGTTGGCAAGATTCGCCTCGCCCAGAGTCCCTGGGTCAATCACTCCTGGCATGTGACGCTCTACCTGACCACTCGAGGGTTGAGCACCTCACCGATCCCTTACGGCACCCGAACGTTCCAGATCGACTTCGATTTCATCGATCATCAGGTCGTTGTTCAATCGAACGATGGCGGCACCACCGCTCTTCCACTCCAACCTCAATCGGTAGCGTCCTTCTACCGGCGTCTGATGGAGGAAATGGCCACGCTCGATCTTCGGGTGGACATCCACACGCGACCGAACGAGGTGCCCGATCCCATCCGGTTCGATCAGGATGAGGCCCCCCGCGCGTACGATCGGGAGTACGCCAACCGATTCTGGCGGATTCTCGTGCAGGCGGACCGGATCCTCGGCGCGTTTCGAGCTCGCTTCATCGGAAAGTGCAGTCCCGTACACTTCTTCTGGGGGGCCCCGGACCTGGCGGTGACGCGATTTTCTGGGCGCCGCGCTCCCGAACACCCGGGCGGCATTCCCAATCTACCGGATCCGGTGACCCGGGAAGCGTACTCCCACGAAGTCAGCAGCTGTGGTTTTTGGGCCGGTGGGGGCTCGGTGCCATACGCGGCGTTCTATTCCTATGCGTATCCGGAGCCAACGGGATTCCCCGAGGCACTCGTCCGCCCCGGTGCGGCGTTCTACAGCCGCGAGCTTCGGGAATTCGTGGTGTCGTACGACAGCGTCCGGGAGTCCGACTCTCCCGACGACACCCTGCTCGATTTCCTTCAGACGACGTACGAGGCAGCAGCAAACTTGGGGAAGTGGGATCGCAGCTCGCTGGAGCGTATCGATGATTCGAGGCGTCCGACATAAACCGGGTTCACACAAGCCTAACGGAGGCAAGCACCGATGTCTGTCTCTGCCACATCCAGCGATCTCTGCTTCACGAGCGTCGACAGTGCGAAGCCGCTATTCGCACAGCGGCTCTCGATTTGGCCGACGCGCCGTGACCAGCGGGCCGCTTGACAGGCCGCCGATCCGTTAGAGCCCCATGATCACTCGTAAATTTGCAGAAGCGTTCGCTACCGAGTGGATCGAGGCATGGAACAGCCACGAGCTGGACCGCATTCTGTCGCACTACTCGATGCTGCGGCCGCTGGTGCGGATACAGACGGCGCAAATGCCCCGGCTGAGCGAGACCTCGGACTACCAGATCTTCCTCGGGCTCAGAGAACTCCTCGACAGCCACAAGCAAAGCGGACAATCGGTCGACGAGCTGGCCGAGGTTGTAGGGGCCTGCGCTTGGTACGCGTCCGCTGCAATGGCCAACGTCGTTGGGCATCATAACAAGTTGGAGGATGAACCGTGGCGCCAAAACCAAAGAGGAGTGAGCCGAAGGCCAAGGGCACGCCGCGCGCGAGCAAGCCACGCGGGTCGGCCACCCGGTCCAAGGCCCCGTCGAAGGCAGGTGCGAAGGCCAAGCCAGGTGCGGAGGCGAAGGGCGCGACCGCGAAGGCGACCTCTCGTCTCATCGACGAGCGGACCCAGTCTCTGGGTAGCTGGCGCGCCGAGACCCTGGCGGAGGTTCGCCGCCTCATCCACGAGGCGGACCCGGACGTCCTGGAGGAGTGCAAATGGATCAAGCCCAGTAACCCATTGGGCACGCCCGTGTGGTCCCACGCTGGGATCGTGTGCACGGGAGAGGCCTACAAACAGGTGGTCAAGCTGACCTTCGCCCGGGGTGCCTCCTTGGAGGACTCTCGGGGGCTCTTCAACTCCAGCCTCGAGGGAAACACGCGTCGCGCCATCGACATCCGGGAGGGAGAGGTGCTCGATGCTGAGGCGTTCAAGGCCTTGATCCAGGCCGCGGTCGCGGAGAATCTCCGGTCCAGCGCCCCAAAGTCACAGGGCCGCGGCCGGACGAAAGGTGATGCCCAACTCTGTGCTCCAGCCGACGGTCCTCGCGCTGCGCGCTCGGCCCGCGGCTGAACGCGGAAATCGCAAATGGGGAATGCCGAACAAACGGCTGCACCTGACCCGGGCCCCGAGCCCGTCCCTACCGAGCCTCGTTCACATGATCCAGGTGGCTCGGTCAGGTGAGCCGAAGCGTTTAGGCATCACGGGGCCGAAGCAGCCTGAACGAAACGAAATGTCCTCCACGGTTCCAACCATTAAACCGCGACCTTGGTGGATGACCGCCGTAGCGGTGATTTGCGTTGCAGGTCTGGTGATCTGGATCCCTCGAGATCTCTTCGTCCCGAACGTTCGTGACGTCGAAGTGTGGCTTGGATTCGAGCTTCGGGGCCACCTCGCTCTTCTCACCGCCCCGCTTCACTGGGCGATCTTTGCTTTCGGTGCCTGGGCATTCTGGACCGCCCGTCCCTGGATCGTTCCCTGGGCAGCGGGGTACATCTTCTACGGGGCCATGTCCCATCTCATCTGGAGCGAAGTCAGTCCGAACGGCCGGGGTTGGCCTATCGGCTTGGCACAAGCGATCGCCATCTCGCTGTTCGGGCTTCTTCTGCTTCGTGCTGCGAGGAGAAATGCAACCGGGCCGCTGATGGGCGGGACGTTAGACGGCCCACGGAAGGAAGAAGGGAGACCGGAATGGCTGTAAGACCGTTCATCGTCGCACCAGAGGACTACGCGCCTGCTCTCGACATCGTCGGCGAACACGTCACCGTGCTCGCGTCGGGCGAGGCGACCGAGGGCTACGAGATCTTCCTCCAGCGTGGCCCCCAGGGCAGTGGTCCGCCACCGCACAGTCATCCGTGGGACGAGTCGTTCTTCGTCGTCAAGGGCCAGATCGATTTCGGCATCGGCGCTGAGTCGAGGACGGCATCGCCCGGCACACTCGTTCATCTTCCCGCCGGCACCGTGCATTGGTTCCGTTTCGGCGGGGGCGGCGCCGAAATGATTTCGATGACGTCGCGGCTTGGTGCCTCGAAACTGTTCACCGACATCGCCCGGGAAGTAGCGCCGGTCGATCCCGATCTAGGAAAGCTCGCAGAGGTCGGCGCCCGCCACGGGTTGAAAGTGCTGGTTGGAAGGGAGCCGTGATGAACCCGAACAAAGCGCTGTGGGAAAAGGGCGACTTCACCGAGATCGCAGCATTCATGCGTCAATCCGGAGAGGCACTCGTGAAGTCTCTCGGGATCACGACGCCGATGCGGATCCTCGATGTCGGCTGCGGAGATGGCACCACGGCGCTCCCCCTCGCCCGTCTCGGGGCCGAAGTCGTGGGAATCGACATTGCGAGGAACCTCGTCGACGCCGGGAACAGGCGGGCTGCGGAGGCGGGGCTCCATCGACTGAAATTCCAGGAAGGAGATGCGTGCAGCCTGGAAGGGATCAGCGATCACTCCTTTGACCTGACGCTCTCGATCTTTGGGGCCATGTTTGCTCCCAAGCCCTTCGACGTTGCCAGAGAGTTGGTCCGGGTGACGAAGCCAGGTGGTCGGATCGTGATGGGCAACTGGATCCCGAACGATCCGACGTCCTTCGTCTCGCAGCTTCTGAAGATCAGCTCATCGTATACGCCTCCACCGCCGGAAGGCTTCGTCAGCCCGATGACCTGGGGTGTGGAGAGCCACATCATCGAGCGCTTTGGTCAGGCGGGCGTGCCCAAGGAGAAGGTCGCCATGCTCAAGGACACCTACTCCTTTGTGTCGCGCGAGGTTGGCCCCACAGAATTCATCGATCTGTTCAGACGGTTCTATGGCCCGACCATGAACGCTTTCGAGGCCGCGGAGAAGAGCGGAAAGGTCGAGGAGCTCCTGGGCCAACTCGTGGAACTGGCGAAAGCTCAAAACAAGGGCGACCACGGCAGCACTTCAATTCCTGCGACGTTCATGCGTGTGACCGTCACCCCATAGCTCACGAGTCTATGCGGGCTCTCCTTGCGGTCACCCTGGCGAGCTACGGTAGTGGGACCCATGGGTGAGAGACAGGCGAGTCTGACGGCCGAGGGCGCGGCGATGCTCCGTGCCGCCCATCAGGTGCTCGACGGGGATCCGAAGATCCTGGATGACGGCCTCGCCCTCAAGCTCCTCAGCGACACGTCGGCCGAGGCGATCAGGGCCGGCGATCCACTGCAGGCGCCACCCATCCGGCTGGCGCGCTCTGGAGTCCTCCTCGGTGGCCGATTCGTCGAGGATCAGCTGAGGATCGCGGCCGGCCGGGGCGTCCGACAATATGTCCTCCTTGGCGCCGGCTTCGACAGCTTCGGATACCGTCAGCCCAGGTGGACATCCGATCTGCGGATCATCGAGGTGGATCATCCGGCGTCGCAGCAGCTGAAGCGCGAGCGGCTCGCCGCGGCGAGCATAACGGTTCCGGCGAACGTCACCTTCATTCCGATCGACTTCGAAGTGACGACGCTTGCGGATGGGATGGCATCCGGTGGCTTCGACGCGCGATGGGCGACGTTCTTCGCATGGCGCGGCGTGACGCAATATCTGACAAGTTCGGCGATCGAGGAGACTCTGCGTTACGTGCTCTCATTGCCGCCGTCGAGTGGCATCGGCCTGACGTTCATGCTGCCGGAGGCGCGGCTCGGAGAGGAGCTGGATGCAGTTCGGGTCCTTTCCGAATTCGGCGCGAGAGTCGGTGAGCACTGGCTCAGCCGGTTCGAGCCAGCACGGTTGATCGCGTGGTTGCGCGAGCTCGGCTTCAGCGACGTTGCCCATCTCACGCCGGAGCGTGCCCGGGAACAGTACTTCCGCGGTCGAACCGATGCGCTTCCCGTTCCCTCTTACGAGCAGGTTCTGAGCGCGACCGTCTGAGCGAAGGACTCTAGGCCGCCAGGTGACGCCTACATAGAGGACCACCATGCCGTCGCGGAACGTCGACGTCTTCTTCTACGGGCTATTCATGGACGAGGAGCTCCTGCGTGGTAAAGGGCTGAATCCCCAGTGCGCTGAGCTGGCCTCTGTCGACGGGCTTGCCCTTCGGATTGGCCAGCGAGCGGCAGTTGTTCCCGCACCAGGCGGTCGAGTCCACGGCGTAGTAGTTTCACTCACGCTGGCTGAGCTGGATCGTCTCTACTCCGAACCGAGCGTTCAGCAGTACGAGCCGCAGGCGGTGGCCGTCGCTCGGGCTCACGGGGAGGTTTGACTATGAAGGTTCCGTTCGGCGGTGGATGCGCTTGCGGCGCCATCCGATACGAGTGTTCCGCCGAGCCGATCATGGCCGTGAATTGTCATTGTCGGGATTGCCAGAGAGCTACCGGAACGGCCTACGCGTCCGCGGTATTCGTTCCCGGACCCGCGTTTCGAATCATGAAGGGTGATCCAAAGTACCACACGACCACCGCCGATAGCGGTAACCTCGTGAGTCGCGGCTTCTGTTCGGAATGCGGCTCCCCCGTGATCGCGAGGTCATCCGGGCACCCCATGATCATCATCTATGCGGCCAGTTTGGACGACCCGAGCTGGCATCGACCCACGATGGACGTGTTCGCGTCGAAGGCGCAGGCTTGGGACTACATGAACCCTACCCTCCCAAAGTGTCCCCAAGGTCTCGGTTCCTGAGGGGCCACTCGTGCACTGTCACAGCTTTCCGCCGATCGCGAGCGCCGATTCGTGGGTGTTGATTCTCGGCACGATGCCGGGGAAGGTTTCGCTTCGCGAGCGGCAGTACTATGCCCACCCGCAGAACGCCTTTTGGAGAATCACCGCCGAGATTCTCGGCTTCGATGCCGCGAGCGCGTATCCTGTTCGCGTGTCATCGCTCAAGGCTCATGGGGTCGCAGTCTGGGATGTGTTGAAGTCATGCACGCGCGCAGGCAGCCTCGACTCGGATATCGACACATCCACGCTGGTGCCCAACGACTTCAGACGCTTTTTCGCAACCCATCCACATGTCCGGCGGGTGTGCTTCAACGGAGCCAAGGCCGCGGCGCTGTATGCCCGGTACGTTCAACCGCACCTGCGAGGTGTCCCGGCAGTCGAACACCTGCGGCTTCCGTCCACCAGCCCGGCGAACGCTGCCATTCCGCGGGCCGACAAGCTTCGTGCATGGAGGGTGATCAGACGTGCCGCCCAATCCCGCGTCCGAGCGTAGGCGCGCTGAAGGATCGGCGTAACGAACGGCGTGCAGCGGACGGCGGTAGCAGTCTGAGGGTACCCCCATGAATCGAAACGCCCTTTGCTACGAGTCGACGGTCTCCCTGGCGCGCCGGATTCGCGCCGGGGAGGTGTCGCCGCTTCAAGCGGTCAACGCTTATCTCGAGCGCATCGAGCGAGTCGATCCACAGGTTCACAGCTACCTCCACGTCGCCGCCGACCACGCCCTGCAGGCGGCACGGCGAGCCGAGCAGGCACTCACGAGGGGCGAACGCGAGCTCGGCGCGCTGCACGGGGTTCCCGTGGCGGTGAAGGACCTCTTCGACACCGCAGGCATGCCGACGACGTGCGGATCGCCGCGCATTCTCGGCGGCAGCGTGCCCACGCGCACGGCGACCGCCGTCGAACGGCTCGAGCAGGCTGGGGCGGTGCTGCTCGGCAAGCTCCACATGACCGAGTTCGCCTTCATCGCCCACCATCCCGACACGCGGGCCGCACGGAACCCATGGGCCACGGACCGCTCGCCAGGCGGCTCTTCCAGCGGCTCGGCCGTCGCGGCGGTGTGTGGGCTCGCGAGCGCAACGCTCGGAACCGACACGGCGGCGTCGATCCGGCTGCCCGCCGCCTGGTGCGGCGCGGTCGGTCTCAAGCCCACGTGGGGACGGGTGTCGCGCGACGGCGTCTTCCCGCTGGCGGCGTCATTTGATCACGTGGGCCCGATCGCGCGCAGCGTCGCGGACGCAGCGCTCCTGCTCCACTGTATCGCCGGTCCCGATCCCCGCGACCCTTCGACACGGCGACAAGCACCACCGCCTGCGGAGCCGGTGCCGCGAGACGATTTCAGGGGTGTGCGACTCGGGTGGGACGAAGCTTTCGTGACGATGGGGGTCATGCCCGAGGTCGCTGCGGTCACGCGGGCAGCGCGAGACCGCATGGAGGCGCTCGGTGCGACGATCGTCCCCGTCGAGCTGCCGGATCTGGAATCCATGTGCACGACCTTCACCAACGTGTTCGACGTCGAAATGCGGGCCGCGCACGCAGGGCTCTACCCCGATCGTGCGCTGGACTACGGCCCGCTTGCGCGCCACGCGCTCGCCCACTTCTCGACGCGCGACCCGCTCATCCACGTCGAGGGCGCGATCCAGGCGCGTGCGTTTCGCCAGCGGATCGATCAGTTGTTCGACGAGATCGACGTGCTGCTCTGTCCGGTGTCGTCCATCACCGCGCCGCCGCAGGTCGATGACGAGACGATCATCGCCATCTTCGGAGACGACCATCGCAACATCATCCGCCTGACGCGCTTGACCTCCTTCTGGGACCTGGCTGCGACGCCTGCCATCTCTCTGCCGTGGGGGTTCGATCGCGATGGGCTGCCGTTCGCCGTTCAGCTCGTGACCCGAGTCGGAACGGACGAAGCGCTCCTCTCGATTGCCGCGCGACTCGAGGTAGAGGCACCGGATCGCGGGAAGCGTCCACCACTCGAATGACGGAGTGACGTGTTCGGCGGTAGGCGGGCGCTGCGTGCGGCCGGCCGCCGAACGCCAGGCTAGGCAGCATGTGAGGTGGAGTATAAAGCTGGCGACCAACCAATGGAAATTCTACTTCCAGACGGGAGCCCTCAACTTCCCGCCGGGGAAGGCTACCTAGCGGGCAGTTGAGCGGACGCCAAAAGATGCGGTTACCCTAAGGAGAGTCTCATGTCTCTTGACCGCGTGGTCCTCGCCCTCAACGGGGTCTTCTGCCTTCTTGCGGGTATCGCGTGCATCGCCGCACCGGCATCGCTCGCCCAGCAGGCCGGCCTATCCGTTGTGCCCAGCGCCCTGACCGAGATCCGCGCCTTCCACGGAGGCCTGCTGGTTGGGATCGGTTTTTTTCAGATCTGGTGCGTTCGCGGGCAGGCGTCGACCACCGCAGGCCTCCTGATGGTGGCGTTGTCTGTGGGTGGTGCCGGGGCTGCGCGGATTCTCGGAATGTTCGTCGATCGAGACCCGACGGCGTATCACCTCATGAATCTTGCCATCGAGGTAACCACCGTCTCGGTGGTAGTATTTGCGCTCTCGCGGCAGCGGCGCGTCCATGCCCGCGCCTGACAAGGCGATGGAACCGCCCGGCTCGAGTTCTGGGGCTCATCCCGATCAGGGGACCGGCGCCTCATCGCCAACTCGGGACCCCTTCGAACGGGCCGACATCACCTCGAATACCTACTGGGACTGGATCCTCAACCACGTGACCCCCAGGTCTACCAAGGGATGGGGGAAGGAAGTTCGTCGCATCGCTCAAAGAGTTCCAGCCGCGCGCGTTCCCGCCGACCTTCAACCCAGCGAACATGACGGAAGACACGCTGCGTGACATCAAAGCCGGGAGAAAGCTGCGCGAGGCATTCCCAATGCTGGGCAAACCTGAGGAGAACAAGCCGAAGTGATGGACACACGATGAGCGGCGCGCAGAACTGGGAATGCCCTCCCTGGCCGCGCCGAAGGAGCGTACGTGGCGGCGTCCCCGGCGCGCCGCACGCGATGCACATCGATCAACCTGAGCGATTCGTTGAAGTGGTGCGGGCCGCGGTCGCCGCGGGCGCGTGAGCCTCGGCCTCGGCCTCGGATGGTTCATTCATGCGTTCACCCGCATCGCCGCCGGTGATCATCCTGGGCGCCGGACCGGTCGGACTCGGCGCAGCGCTGGAGCTCGCCCGGTTCGGCGTCCGCACGGTGCTGATCGAAAAGCACGACGGGATCTCGTGGCACCCAAAGACGCGAAACTTCAATACGCGGACGATGGAGATCGCGAGGGCGTGGGGGCCTTCGGTCTACAAGCGCCTCCGCAGCATCGATACGCCCCCCGGATGGAAGAGCCCGATTCGCTTTCTCAGCACGGCGACGGGGAAGCAATTCGGCGTGATCGAGTCGAGAGGATTCGAAGGCCCCGGCCCCGATGTCAGCCCGGCAGAACCTGTCATGTCGTCCCAGGAGCTGATCGAGGGGATTCTGCTCGACGCCATTCGCGCGTCAGGCCTGGTCGACGTCCGATTCCGGACGGAAGCAACGAAGCTACGCAAGGGCGGCAGCCCAGGCGATGACGGCGTCGCGATCGAGGTGAAGAACCGGTCCACCGGTAGAGCACAAACACTCACGGGCATGGCGCTGGTCGCTGCCGACGGCGCCGCCAGCCTCATCCGCAGTGAGCTCGGACTCGAGCTCGAGGGCTCCCAGAACCTGTCCCACATCGTCAACTGCTACTTCCGGGCGGACATCGAGCGCCACATCGGCGACCGCAAGGGTGTGCTGTTCTTCGTAGCGAACGAGGCCGTGCGCGGCGTCCTGCAACCGCTCGATGGTGCCGGCCGGTGGCTCTGTCAGATCAACGTCGATCCCGACCAGTGGTCACTCGACGTCTTCACCCACGCACGGGTCCGGGAGTGGATACGGGCCGCCGTCGGCGTCGAGAGCCTCGAGGTGGAAGTCCTCTCGCTCGGCCTGTGGAAGCTCAACTCCACGGTGGTGGAGCGGCTCGTCCAGGGCCGAGTCCTCATGTGCGGCGATGCCGCCCATCAGTTCCCACCGACAGGGGGGCTCGGGGTCAACACCGGGCTCCAAGGCATGCACAACGCGATGTGGAAGCTCGCCTTCTACGTTCGCGCTCAGGCCGGGTGGCCCCTGGTCGAGACCTACGACACGGAACGACGCAGCGTCGCGCAACGCATCACGAGCCAATCACTCCAGAACGCCATGAACGTCCTGGGCATCTTCGCCGCCGCCGCGGCGGGCGGCGAGAGCGCCTTTGCCACCGACGAGGCGATCATTGCCGCACGCCGGTATGGCAACCATCTCGGTGTCGAGTTCGGCGCCGCATACGAGTCCTCGGCCGTCGTGCCGGACGGCACGATTCCTCCGATCGTCGATGACAGCTACTCCGACTACGTCCAGAGCGCGACTCCGGGTTGCCGAGCGCCTCACGTGTGGCTGGGACGGCACGACGCCAAGCTGTCGACCCTCGATCTGTTTGGACCCGGATTCACTCTTCTCACGACATCCGTAGGCGCGGCATGGCGTACGGCAGCAGCCGCCGCATCCAACCAGCTTCGGATCCCGATCGTCACGTACATCATCGGCGGAACCGGTCTGCAGGACCGTGGCGGTTTCGCTCAGACCTACGGACTGGAGGACGAAGGCGTTGTGGTCATCCGACCCGATGGGCACGTCGCGTGGCGCAGTCCGTACGGCCCCGTGACCGACATCGTGCTGAGCGCGGCGCTCAGGCGGATCCTGGGACGATGAGGCATGAGTTGCGTGCGTGACAGCGACTCCCGTAGGCTGCGCGGAGGCTCGATGGCGGAGCGAATTCTCCCGACCTTGCAACCTTGGAGGTTCAGCATGACGCAGGACGATCGTCCGCTCGGCAACGTCGCCACCAAGCTGCTGTTCGAGAACGAGGTCGTGCGGGTGTGGGAGATGCATCTCGCTCCAGGCGAGCGCTCCGACCGCCACCGCCACGATCTTCCCTATATATTGTGTGTCGTCGAAGGCTCGCGTGTCGACGCCGAGATCGAAGGCACCGGCCGCGTCGAGATCCCCGTGCAGCCCGGCAGCGTCTTCTTCGTGCCGCCTGGCGCGACGGAGACGGCGATCAACGCGAGTGGCCAGCTCTTCCGCGAGATCCTGATCGAGTTGAAGGACGCGGCGAGCAGTGGCGCGACGTTCGCGGTAGCGAATGTGCCGGCCCCAATTTCACCTGCCTGAGGGCACACTCGCTGAACGATGGCGAATCACCTCGGAGGGCCGCTCGCTGTAGCCTTGTGGGGGTAAGTGCCTGAACCCACGGAAGAACTGCTTGGTAGGGGCAGTGATGAGTCGGGCTGCCTCACCCTCCTCGCTGAGCCTGCTAGCGGTTCTACCCACACG
>Ga0187892_10008602_pt1 | contig 13887 bp, 23 predicted proteins | sample MA1701073metaG_FD_139345 | JGI IMG/M metagenome (GOLD analysis project Ga0187892, IMG submission 139345) | Bio-ooze microbial communities from a basaltic lava cave in the Kipuka Kanohina Cave System on the Island of Hawaii, USA - MA170107-3 metaG ...
AGGGTTCCTATATCATTAAAAAATTACTTAGAGTTTACTTTAAAAAACGGTTAAGTCCTTATATATATATATATAAGAACAGTGTCAAAACCGAAATATTTTTAGTTCTTGACAAAGCCCTCATCTTATGCTATAATACTGACATGAACAGTTTCCGTAAATATCTCGCTTATCTCCGGTCGCATTATTCGTTGCTCCAAAATATTATTGAGCAAGGAGAGAATCAAACTATGATTGAGCAGGGCCGTAATACTATCGCTTTACTTGACGATATTATACACCACTTTGATCTCTTTGTCAAGGGGCATTTTCGGGATGGTGAAGAGGACGGGGATGGGGGTGGCGGCGGAACAGGCTATGATGAGGGGGATATAGACGACGAATTGCCTTTTTGAAAGGATAGGATATGGCTACTTGGTTTACTGCTGATTTACACTTAGGACACGCCAATATAATAAAGTATTGTGATCGTCCATTTAAAGATGTAAATGAAATGGATTCAACATTGATTTCCTATTGGAATACTATTATTCAGCCAAATGATACGGTATTTCATATAGGAGATTTTACTTTAGGGAATATTAATGTTGTAATTGATTATCTTGCTCGATTGAAAGGGAATATTGTTTTTTTGAGAGGCTCCCATGATTATTGGATGGGAGATTATATTGAACGATACGGAGAAGATATTTTTTCTCGGCATGACATTGTGAAGGATAGTATTCTTGAAGTTGAAATCAATCACCAAAAAATCGTAATGTGTCATTATGCAATGAGATCGTGGCCTGCAAGTTTCCACGGCAGTTGGCAACTATACGGGCATAGTCATGGTAGATTGGAGTCTAATAGACAGCCAAGACAGATGGATGTGGGAGTCGATTGTCATAATTTTATGCCTTGGAGTTATGAACAGATATATAGTGTTCTATCAAAAGACAGGGAGAGAGCGTTAGACTAATGAATAGGAATTTATTTTCGGGCATTTTTATTGCATATCTATCAGGGTGGATAATTGGTATATTATTTTGGATTATTCTTTGGAAGGCTTTATTAAACTAATGAAAGAAGGAAATTGCTATGCTGCTAGTGAAGCAGCATTTCACTTATTAGGTGGTAAGAAAGCGGGTTGGAAGATTATGCGTGTTAAGGTAGAGCCTAATGATAAGTATAGTCATTGGTTTCTAAAACATGAAACCGGAATGATCTTAGATTTGACAGCTAGACAATTTCGTGGTAAAATGAAACCGGATTATAATAAAGCAATCGGTTGTGGATTTCTTACTAAGAAGCCCTCTAAAAAGGCAAGAGAATTAATGGAGAAAATAGTATGGCAAGAAACTACCTAAAATACTGTAATATTCATGAAGTATTTTATCTTAGAGAATATCCACATATCTGTGATGGTATAATGCCGCCAGAAGTTATTAAAAGACGTTCTGAGATTCGTGCTCAGGGCTGGAAGAAAGGGAGAAAGAAATGAATGATGATAATGGTCCAAAACTTCCGATTGAACTCGGTCGTAAAAAGGCTTTGCAAATTTATTTCTCAGTACTTGGTCAAATGATGTTTATTACTACAATATTTTTATTGGGATATGTATGTGCAATGCTGGCATCACGATGAATATAGGAATAGTTGGTCACGAAGCCAAAAAATTTACACCGATAACTAAGGCCAAAGCAAGAGATATAATATATTCCTTGCTAAGTCCAGGAGATATTATTGTTTCTGGTCATTGTCATTTAGGTGGAATTGATATTTGGGCGGAAGAAATTGCTAATGAATTAAAATTAGAGACCCTAATCTTTCCACCTAAAACATTACAATGGGATGGTGGTTATAAGCAAAGAAATATCCAAATAGCGGAGAATTGCAATGAAATCCATAATATTGTGGTCGCTAAATATCCTGACTCTTATACTGGTTTACGTTTTGATTATTGTTACCATTGTCATACTAATGAGCATATAAAGTCTGGTGGCTGTTGGACGGCTAAACTGGTAGAAAAAATGGGCAAGAAGGCATACTGGCATGTCATTTGAAATCTATAACGAAGATATAATTAGTTGGATAGAGAGATATAAAGGGCCTCTATTTCACTCGTTGCTTTGTGATCCGCCTTATAATCTTGATACTGTTCGGAAGCGATTTGGTAATCCAGCTTCTGTTCCAGCACAATTTGGTAGGGACGGTTCTTTTCAAAGATTATCGAGTGGATTTTTAGGACAAGATTGGGATACTTCTATTGCTTCTTCTCCTGGATTATGGTATAATTTAGGGACATTATTACATCCTGGTGCAATTTGTTTTTCTTATACACACGCTCGAACCTATCATCGAATTGCTTCGGCAATAGAAGCAGCTGGTTTTATAATCTATCCGATGATTGGCTGGATTACTGGACAGGGCTTTCCACACCCTACTAAATTAGTTGAATATGAAGGTTACTATTATAATCGTAATGCTTTGAAAGGCGCTCTTGAACCTATCTGTGTTTTTCAAAAACCATATGAAGGTAGTTTGAAAGACAGCATTTTACAGACAGGTGCAGGAGCGTTTTGGATTGATGGGGCTAGAATTTCAACAGATGAAATAATTCCTATAAATGTTTTGGAGGGTTGGTCTGGATTTGGTGAATTAGTTAGACCAGCTTACACACCAACTAAAAACTATAAGGGACGTTGGCCTTCAAATGTAATCGTGGATAAGGGAATTGGACAGCCCTACGAAAGATTTTTCTTTGTTTCTAAACCTAATAGTAAAGAAAAAAGTTACGGTAAACATCCTACTCAAAAGCCAATTACTATGAATGAACATTTGGCTAGAATGATTTTACCGCCAGCAGAATTTAAGAATAGACGTTTATTGAATCCTTTTTCTGGTAGTGGCTCTGAAATGATTGGGGCTCTAAATGCTGGATGGGATGAAGTAGTCGGAATAGAATCTAATCAAGACTATTACAAATTAGCGGAGGATAGACTCAATGGATTGGGAAACTAAAGCCAAATTATATAGAAAGCTTATTCAAGAATTTTTAGATAGTGTTTATTCTAATAGATATAATTCAGCTAGTCCTTCTAATTATGATACTTTAGTAGAGGAATTTATAGTTAGATTTACACAGGCTCTGGATATGGTAGATGAAGAAGAATCTGAATAAGTGTTTCTATTGTCATAAAGTATATTCAAGCCCTGAAAAAGCTAGAGAATGTGAAAAGAGCCATGATATTATAATGATTCCTTTTCTTAAATCTGACCTTAATCGCTTAGTTAATTTTATAGCTACAGGAGATAGAGAGTTATTAACTGAAAGTCTTTCTAGAACTCTCTTTAGATATTTTAAAGGTGGATTAGAGGACTAATGGCTAAAAGGATACGCCCTCCGATTTGTTTAGTTTGTAAAAACCCCGTAGTATCCGGTGAAGCTTATAGAATGGTTCCTATAGATTGGATAAAATATCCAGATGAGGAAGAGAGATTTGCAGTTGCGGATAATTTTAAATTTCACCTTCACTGTTTTGAGAATTCTACGAAAAAAAGTAGAGAAAACCTTATAAAAGCGCATTATATAGCCCTTTTATAGTATAATTAGGAGAGAATTGAATGAAAAACGAGGAAATTATCCCCCTTGAGGAAGGGGGCATTGTTGCATTAGTTGATATTGATAGCCCTAAAGTTGAATTAAAAGCAGTAGCTCCGGTTTGTCCAGCCTGTGCTACTCCTGCACTTTTACGTTATGGACGTTGTATAACTTGTATAGAATGTGGATGGTCGAGTTGTGAAATCTAATGGGCAAACAAAGAACAGGCGTTCAAAGTAGAGCTAGACTTAGAAACTTAATTCAATATCGTGAATTATCCGATGAAGAATTTGAGGCTAAGTATCAAGAGGTTCTAGAAGAATCTGCTTTAGATGTTGAATTAGAACAAAAGGAGTTAGAAGATAGGATAGAAGAGCATCTAGTTTCCTTAGGACAAGACTATGATCTAGATGATATGAAGGCTAACGATAGACTTCAACTTAGAGCCCTGGCGATGGCCGAAATTCAATTATCTGATCTTGAAAAAATAACTTATAGTATTAGACAGGATGTTTCTCCTACATCAATTATGATGATAGAGAAACTTAATAATACAATGTCTAAACTAAGATCGGATATTTCAGATATATCAGATGACCTTCAACTTACAAGACGAATAAGAAAGCAAAGTTCAGAAGCAAGTGTTATAAGTTATCTTGATGATCTTAGATCAAAAGCCCGCAAGTTCTATAGAGAAAGAATGCTCTATATTTTTTGTCCAAAATGCAAACGGTTACTTTCAACTATTTGGTTATTATATTCCGAAGAAAATAATCAAATCGTTTTAAGATGTTCAAATTGTGAGCATAGATTTAATCAGGAATTGAGTTCATTATATCAAATGGATAATAAAAACTTAGAGGATGTAATCATACCTTGATAAATATTTTATTTCTTGGTGGTGGAAGACGGGTTGAATTAGCACAAAGATTTATTAAAAGAGGCTATTCTATCTTTTCTTATGAATCATCTTTTGATGTCCCTATTATAGAAGTAGCTACAGTTTTAATAGGTTCAAATTGGAAATCTTCTTTTATAGAGATTGAAAATATTATTCGTGAATATAATATTGACTTAGTTATACCTTTACAAGATGAGGCAGTTATTATAGCGGCATGTCTACGCACTGATATTCCTATTTTAGTTTCTGATTTAAAGACTGCTGTAACTTGTTTTGATAAGTATTCATTCGGTGAATTTATACTTAATAACTTTCCTGAACATTATCCAATACCCAAAGAATCACAAGAAGTTTTATTTAAACCTCGTTTTGGATATGGGTCAAGAGATATATTTTATAAAGAATCTTATGAATGGAATAATATTCCTGATGGATATATTGCTCAAAGAAAAATAAAAGGTATTGAATATTCAGTAGATTCTTATTTTAATAAATATGGGGAATGGGTTGATTCAGTAGTAAGGACAAGAGATAGGATTAGTGGAGGAGAAGTATTTAGTAGTTGTATCATTAATAATGATAGGCTACGCTTTTTAACTAAAGAGATTAATAAGCGTCTTGGAATAAAGGGGCCTTCAAATACACAATGGATAGTAGATAAAGACCGTGAATGGCTGCTTGAAATAAATGCCAGATTTGGAGGAGGTTATACTTTTAGTATGGAAGCAGGGCTAGATGCTATTTCTTTAATTGAGCATGATTATTTTGAAGGGCCTGCTCCTATAATCAATATCCAATATGATTTGAAATTAGAAAGATCATATAGAGATCATTACTTTGGGACAAAAAATAATGGATACCTTGGGCTCTCTTATAGATAAATTAATAACTATTGATATGAAAATGTGGTATGCTCAGGAAGAATTTTATAAGATTAGAAAATTAACTTATAATGAATTTCTTGAAAAATATCAAATGGATGATAGCGATGGTATTAAAGATTTATATAATTTATTTCAAAAAGCAATAGACTTAAATCTTCAAAGAAATAGATTAATAGATGAAATAGATACGTTATTAGTTGAAATGTTAAAGGATGGTCCTGATGACCGCTTTATTCAATCCAAACATAAAACCTACTGATGATTATATAATAAAAAGTGAGCCCATAAAAGATATTGAAGGGGTAGAAAAAGCTGAATCAGTAATCATTCCAGAATATAATGATGCCTTATTTCTAAGATGGAGTGTATATCAATTTATGCATGATATTGCTTCTGAATTAAAAAAGAAAAAGGTTCTTGAAATAGGGCCTCGGGATGAATCAGACCATGCATCTTTACCTATGAAAAGTATGATGCCCCCCATTTGCAGATATGAAACTGCTATTAAAAGAGAATAAAAATAAATATTTATCCTGTGATTTAAATGAAAGTATTTCAGCAGACTTTCATTGTGATGCTATTGATTTGTTAAATTATGTTTCTGAACAATCTTTTGATGCTATTATTGCTTTAGAGGTATTAGAGCATTCTCCTCGAATCTGGCAACTTCCTGAAGTTTTTTATAAACTTCTAAAAAAGAACGGAGTTCTATATGTATCTACTCCATTTTATTTGTATCACCATGACCCACATCCTGATTATTGGAGATTTACGGAAGAAGGCTATTATGAGCTTTTTCATAAATATTTTTATTTAGATATAACTAAGATTATATTTGATAATGAACGTTTAAAGCCTGTTCATTTCAGAGTAAAAGCAACAAAAAGACCCAATACATGATTCCAATTTATAAACCCTATTTACCAAAGGGATCACTAAAATATGCTCACGATGCTTTAGATTCAACTTGGATTTCTTCACAAGGACCTTATCTGAATAAGGCACGGGATATACTATCAAGCTACTATAATACTGAATACGTTTTATTAACTAATAATGGAACAGCTTCAAATCATATAATGGCTAGGATTGCCCGGCTAAAATATCCAAATGCTGCAAACTTAATAGTTCCAAATAATGTTTATGTAGCAGTTTGGAATCCTTTTGTTTTAGAGGGCTTTAAATTATGGCCTAAAGATGCTAATATAAATACTTGGAATATAGACTTATCTGATTATATTCCACATAGAACAGATATTTTACTTCTTGTTCATAACTTAGGAAATATAATAAATACACCAGAATTGAAAGAAAAATTTTCAATTCCAATAATAGAGGATAACTGTGAAGGATTTGGCGGCCTATACAGATATGAACCAAGCGGCTCTGCTGCTGATTCTTTTTCTTTATCGTTCTTCGGTAACAAAAATATTACTTCGGGTGAAGGCGGAGCCTTCATAACATTTGATAGAGATTCTTATGAATATGCATTTAGATTTCATGGTCAGGGGCAAACAAATCTAAAATATATTCATAATATGGAAGGTTATAACTATAGAATGACGAATGTTCAAGCTGCTATTCTTTGTGGTCAGCTTGAAATAATGGAAGAGATATTAGAAAAGAAACGAAGGATTTTTAGTTATTATATGAATAAATTTGATTATCCTTGTTTTAAAACTCAACTTACAGAGACAGGAACACACCATTCAAATTGGATGTTTGGAATAAGATTAATAGGAAATAAAAGATATCAGGATATAAATAAATTTATGATTGCTGCAGGAATAGAAATTAGACCTCTATTTTATCCAATTAGATATCATAAACATTTACATCCTAAGGAAAACCCACAAATTAATAAAGGGCCTGATAAAATAGCAACTAAACTAAGTCAAGAAGTAATTATACTTCCATGCTATCCTGACTTAGATATAAATAAACAGGCATATATTATAGATAAGGTAAAAGAATATGCTAGACAGAGTAATCTTTTATAACTACTATGGGCACGGGGATTTATTTACTTCTAGAGAGTTTGTTAAAGATTTCATGGGAAAAATACCATCGGAAAGGTATATATACGCACATCTTAGAAATCCGAGAATTTTGGCAGATATAGAAAATTTAGAGTACATACACCCTACTAAGGAAATGGATAATTGGAAGGCATGGGAACAAAAAGAAAATACTCTTTATATTAATACTTGGATAGGCAGGGATTCTAAGTATGTCTTACCTGGAATAGGCTGTGTAGTAGAACAATTTCATTTGATGTACACTCATTACGCTCAACAATTAAATATTATTCCACCCCTTAAATTAATGAATGAGTATATTCCTAGTATTAATTATAGAAAGTTTTATATAGGGCCTACACAGTATTTTGTAGAACATTCCACTGAGAAAAAAGTTTTAATTTGTAATGAATGGGTTCAATCATCTCAGGCTGATAATTTTGATATGGAACCTGCTATTAAAGTGGTTGCTAATAGATATAGAAATATATTATTCCTTGTAACAAAAAGACTTAATAATCCAGATGATAATATAATTTATACGGGAGATATTACTTTAGTTCCAGATAAATTTGATATAATTGAAATTTCTTATCTAAGTAGATTTTGTAATGCAATAATAGGTCGAGCTTCAGGCCCTCATGCTCATACAATGGTTAGAGAAAATTGTATGGATAGTAAAAAAGTAAATCTAACCTTTTCCTATAATAAAAATTCTAAACATTTTGTAAGTGTTGTTGATATTCCAATGAAAAGATTATGGAGTCCGGCTACAGAGACTAGAGAAGTAATTCGTCAAATGGAAGAGGCTATTAATTTATGTCTACCATGATTGGTATTGTAACTTATGGTAATATGCCTTTTACAAAAATGGCTTTAGAATCCATTTTTTCAACTACTAAATTAATTAGTAATAGAGATATTGTTATTATAGTAGGATTACCAGGAGATGTAGAAACAGCAGAATTAGCCGCATATTACGATATACCTCACTTTGTACATGAAACAAATAAAGGATTTCCAGCTTCACTAAATGATATATATGACTATTGTTGGGGTGAAAGAAAAGTAAATAATATTATAATGATGGGAAATGATGTAATGGCATATCCTTATGCTATTGATTCATTAATAAAAGTGGCTAACAGTAGTGATTATGAATGGATTTGTTCTAGGGAATATAGCGCTAAAGATTTTATTAGGGATTATCCACAGACCGAGGGTTATTTTGAAGGCCCTAAAATGATATATAAGGCATTTGATGAAAAGCCTTGGTTATTAGCGGTTCCTTATTCAGAAGAAATCCAAATAAGTGCTGGCGGATTAAGTGATGTACATAATCTTTCTTTATTTAAGAAATCAGTATTTGATAAGATAGGATATATTGATGTGAATTTTTATCCTGCATATTTTGAAGATAATGATTATGCAAGACGAGGAGTAAATGCAGGAATAAAATCTTGTACTCTTATGAATTCAGTTTATTTTCATTTTTGGAGTAGAACAATTCATCAAGGTAAAGGTTCTTCTGATAAACAATTCAATAATAATTCTAAATTTTATAAACAAAAATGGGGCGGAGACTTTGGAAGAGAGGCATTTTCTTTACCCTTTAATGGGCATATATATTCTCTTGCTGGAGTAAAAATGCAGCCCTCCCTTAAAATAGATACTCGTATAGGAGAGACTGCTCTTATAAAATATTGGCGTAAAAAATCATGATTATTGAAAAAGTTACTAAAGAGGATTTAGAATTATATGAGATTATTAGGCACCCTATTTTATGTGGTGAGTTCTATAGGAACTTAGATATTCCTGAATGGATTGATGAGAAATGGGTATATTCTTCTTATCAAAAAGAATATCTTGCGGACTTTAATTCTTATCAATCGCTTTGCTGTGGACGTTCAGTTGGAAAGACTGTTACTTTAACTGACTTTATTATTTGGACCCTTATAAATAATCTATTCCCTGGTGAATATATTCTTTATACAGTTCCAAATAAAGTACATTTGGAACCAGTCTTCAATAATCTTATTAGAGGATTTAGAGCTAATACTCTATTACAACATTTTATTGAGCCTAATAAAGGCATTAATTCTTCTACTCATACAATACGATTATTAAATAGCGCTACTTTAATGTGTCGTATTGCTGGAACAAGCGGAACAGGTTCTAATGTAGTAGGACTTCATACGCCTATCATCTTATTAGATGAGGCTGGATATTATCCTTGGGGCACTTGGTCTGAACTACAGCCTGTTTTAAATACCTTTCAAAGAGGTTATAAATTATGGATAGCTGGAGTACCAACTGGATTAAGAGAGAATAATGTTCTCTATTATTCAGATGAAATAGATGATACCTTTTCAAAACATCGAACTTCAGCACATCAAAATCCAAGATATTCAGCAGCGGATGAAGAAAAAAATCTAAAGAAGTATGGTGGGGCAGACAGCGAGGATTATACACACTTTGTATTAGGTAGGCACGGCTCTCCAACATACGCCGTCTTCGATAGAAGACTGATGCTTATAAAGACATATCCTACCTATAGAATAAAGTTTTCTGGTATGGAAGTAACAGATACAGGAGATATGATACGCAGGCTTGCTCTTATTCCTCCTATACCTGAGAATGATTTTGTACTTTTAGGTATAGACTTAGGATATACAGAAGATACCGCCATTATGGTATTATATGAGAAAGAAGGCCATTTATATGAGCATGTTCGTATAAATCTTGTAAAGGTTAAATATCCTGACCAAAAGAAATTGATTGATTTTTTGGATACAAGGCTATCTCCTGAGATTATAGGAATAGATGAAAGTGGCCCAGGAAAAGGTTTAGTACAGGATATGCTTTCAAGTGATGAATATGCTGCAAAGCAATACGAGCAAAGAATGTATCCTGTAGACTTTAGCTCATCAATAATATTAGGTGAAGATGAAGAAGGAAAGGAAATAAAGGTAAAGGCTAAACAGCAAAGCGTTACTCTTTTACAGGAATATTCAAATTCTCATAAGATAATCTATTCCACAACAGATATGGAATTAGTTACTGAAATGGAAAGAATGACTTATATTAAAAATCCTACAGGTATGATAACTTATAAAACTCTTACTCCAAGAGGAGGAGAACGAGGAGACGATCATAACACAGCCGCTATGTTATGTGCGGCAATGGCTTATTATATGATGAGAGAGCACGCTTTGATTGGTAGACGACATAAGCCATTATTACGATCAAGATTAGTTATGACAGGAATATAATATGGTAGATAAAATAAAAGCCGAAAAATCAAAACTAGTTAAGACTCGTGCCAAAATTGCTGCTTTTGGACCAAGTGATAGAGGTATATTTACAGACTTGGTAGATAAATTTGCATATGATAAGCATAGTAAATACGAGGAAATAGTTAAGGATTGCAGATTTTTCTTTAGGCATGATCCTTTGGCAGCTACAGTTATAAATAAGTTAGTTGATTTTGCTATTAATGATTTGGTTATAGATACTGGTGGAAAAGCTAAGACTACAGAAGTAGAAATTTATGATGCTCTAAAGGTAGATTTAAAGCCTTTTCTCAGAAAAGCAGCATATGAATATCTTCTTACTGGATTAGTAGTACCCGAGATTAGACTAACTAGAGTTAGAAAATCAGAGCTTAGAAATAAAGGTGTAAGACGATTAGAAAGCCTTCTTTAACCTACAAGTATGTGGGTACGAGATTCTGCCACAATCAATATAAAGAAGCCAAGAATTTCTGAAAAAGAATCTTACTTTGTTAAAATTGATGAGGACCTTTATTACTTTCTTCAATCAAAAGGAACTTATCCTGATGGTACAGAAGATAAAGATTTATATGAAGAGATTATAAGACTTTATCCAGAATTCGTAAATGAAGTTTTAAATGATAATGATAGGCAAGTTCTCTTAGATAATCCTTTAATCATAAAAGGAACAACAACAGAGGATTCTGCATATCCCATTCCTTATCTATTTCCAGCCCTTGAATCCCTAAAACATAAAAGAAATCTTAGACGAATGGATTATTCAATAGCAGCTAGAGTTATTAGCGCTATTCTTCATGTAACAGTAGGAAGTGACGAGTATCCTTTAACAGAAGATCAAGAGGATACTATGGCGGAATTGGAACAGCAACTTCAATGGAGAAGAGGCGTAACTCCTGCTGAAATAGAGAGAGTATTCGCTTTATTTACAAACCATACTGTAGAATTAAATTGGGTATTTCCAGAAGTTGATGCAATGTTGGATAGTGATAAATATAAGTCTGTAAATGAAGATATTATGGTAGCTTTAGGATTTCCGAGAATTTTGATTACTGGCGAGACTGAAAGATCATTTGCTTCCGATCCTCAAATTGCCACAATATCTCCATTACATACTATGGAAAAAATAAGAGAAGCATTGCTTCCTATTGTAAAATTTGTTTTTCTGGAAATGTTAGATCACAATAGAATTTTAGAAGAATATCCATCAATAAAATTTAAGCCATTGAACTTAATGAGTATGTCTCTATTCTTTGAAGGATTAACTTCCTTATATGAGGCGGGCAATCTTTCAAGAGAATCATGGAGTGAGGCATATGGATATGACTTTGTAACAGAACAGAATAGAAGAAAACTAAATGAGGACCTTATAAAGGAGCTTGGTGTTGAGCCTGTTGCCCCATCAAATAAACCTGGGGCTCAGGAAAAACCAGGGGCTCCTAAAAAGCCTCCAGAGGGATAATAATTATGCCAGCAGAATATGAAGCCTGTGTTCGTTCAGAAATGAAAAGCGGTAAGTCTAAACAAGATGCTCAAAGAATATGTGCTATAAGTTTCATTAAACGACATGGTGTAAGTCCACAAAAACTTGATCGTAAGTCGGTCTATGAAATGACTGAGCAGGAGATTTATGAGCTAATTTATGGCAAAAATCGGTCATAATGAGGTATTTAACATAATGAAAAACATCATATTGCCTGTAAATAATGTACAATTTTTATTAGAAAGTAAAGATTTAAAGGAATTTGAGGCCCATGCTGCTATTTCTTTAAATCCTAATGTTGCATGGATGAAGTTTGTTCTGACAGACGATAGAGCAAATTTAAACAGACAGCGTATCCCCCAGGAAGAATTTTCTAATGTTATTAGAACGGGCGTTCATATGCCCCTAAAAATGGCATTAGGAACAATTAGTGAAGGCCATGAAGATACTGTTCCACTAGGAACAATGGCACATCTTCTTCAAAAAGATAATGAAATTATAGTTCTTGCTGCCCTTTGGGAGAAAGAACGAGAGGCAGATGTAGCCCTTCTAAAGCAAAGATTTGCAGAAGGCAAGCCAATAGATATCTCATGGGAACTAACTCATACAGATTCAATAACTGATGATGAGGGAGTTGAAAGTTTTAAAGATGTATCAATGAATGCAGCAACCGTAGTTGGTATGCCTGCTTATGGTGGTAGAACAAATGTTGAGGTTATTGCCTCAAAAACAGGAGATAAAATTATGGAACTTGCTGAACATGAGAAGCTTCTAAATGAACAGAAAACAGATTATGAAGCTAAACTTACAGAGAAACAAACTTCTCTAGAAGCAGTACAGGCTGAACTTACAGCACTAAAGGCAGCTTCGGAAACTGCAACAGCAGAATTAACAAGTCTTCGTGAATTCAAAGCTGCTGTAGAAGCAGAAGAAGCACTTGCAAATAGAGTTAAGGCTCTTCGTGAGAAGCTTACTGCCTCAGGTTTAGAGATTTCAGATGAAGATTTCGCAAAGAAACAGGAAAAACTTCTTGCTATGTCTGACGAACAGCTAGAGTTCTTTATTCAGGAACTTGTTGCATTTGAAGCCGCAGCAAAAGAAGCTGTAACAAAGGAATTAGAAGAAGCATCTATTTCTTTAACTAGTGGCAAAAAGATTCCGGTTATTCGTGCAAAACCTGTAGAGAAAGCAGATACAAAAGATATTCTTTCTCATTTGAAGTCGTTAGATAAAAAGAGTTAATTCTACTCCAAATTGGAGGAGTTTAAATCATGGAAATTAGAAAATATCAAGACATTATTGGTGTAGTTTGTACAGAAGCTATGACAGAAGGACGTATGGTTCGTTTAACTGCTAGAGGAACTGCTGGTTTGGTAAACTTTGGTGGTTCAGACGATCTTCCTGGTGTAGAGCTTCCTGATACACAGGCAGAAGCCGATGAGGCTTTCTATGTTGTAACTTGGCCCGTTTCTAGATCAGAATTTGTTAGAGGTATTCGTTTAGTTCAGCCTCAGCCAGGTGAAGATAACGTGGCTTATGGTCTAAGACGTGGTTTTGGTGGTTCTCCTGATGAGAGTCTACAGGATAATGCTCTAACAGCCTATACAACATATCCTGGTCATCAGGATAGTGTTACTATCCCTGCCGGTTTCCAGGCTCTTGCTTTCGCAAGAGGAACTTTCCGTGTTCCATCAGGCCAGTATATTTATTCTCCTGGTATTGAAAATGCTG
>Ga0187892_10008603_pt1 | contig 13886 bp, 10 predicted proteins | sample MA1701073metaG_FD_139345 | JGI IMG/M metagenome (GOLD analysis project Ga0187892, IMG submission 139345) | Bio-ooze microbial communities from a basaltic lava cave in the Kipuka Kanohina Cave System on the Island of Hawaii, USA - MA170107-3 metaG ...
TAAACAACCACCATGAAACCGTCCATTGCGGCGGTCCAGCGACACGCATACGAGGAACAGGGTTTCCTCATCCTGTGCGGGGCATTCGATGCTGCGAGAACCCGATCGCTCGTCGATGCCGTCGAGAGATTGATCGATCGCGCGCGGGCGGGGCAGGCCAACATTCCCTGGATTGGCGATCCGAAGGACCGAACACCGGAGCGCCTCTCGGGATTGCTTGCCCCGGACCGCTTCGACGCGGCCTACGCCAACTGGCTTGAAGAGGACGTGTTGCCGCTGATCGAGTCGCTGCTCCAGTCGCCGGTGCGGCACAGTCTGTTCGGCATGCTCGCGGGCGGCGGCGGCAAACCGTACGACCAGGCGTGGCATCACGATCTGGCCACGCCCGACCAACTGCATCCCGCGGTGATCTTCGACCCCGAGCCGTTCTGGTTCACGCAGTTCAATGCGCCGCTCAAGCCGGGCGATCGCTTTCTCCAGATCGTCCCAGCCAGCCACAACCGCCGCGCCACGCCCGGCGAGGTCGAGGCGTACCGGAGAAATCCGCAGGGCGACATGCCCGGTCAGGTGACCGTCGAGATGGAGCCGGGCGACATCGCGTTCTACAACGCCAATCTCTGGCATCGGGGCTACAATCCCAGGGGCCAGCTTCGTTGGACCATGCACGCGGCGTATTGGCGGCCGGATTTCCCCGTCATGGCGCACGAAGCGGGTCAACGCGAGGCGCTGCGAACGCCAGGACACCTCGATCGTTTTCCCCCCCGCGCGCGAGCGGCAGTGCAGCGCTACCTCGACGCCCACCCGCAGGGCAAACCGCAGTCGTTGGCCGAGGTCATCCAAGGCCGCGTTGTGGCAAAGCCGGAATCGTAGAAGCCGCCGGCTCCGACCGAAGCTACATCGCCGGCTGCTGTTGCGTGACGCAATGGAATGCGCCGAGGCCCCAGATCAAGTCGGTGCAGTCGATGCCGACGACACTTCGCTTCGGGAAACACTGTTGGAGAACCCGCAGCGCGCGCCGGTCGTTTCGATGAGCGTAGATCGGGACGAGCACGACCCGGTTGGCAATGTAGAAATTCGCGTAGCTGGCCGGCAACCGCTGGCCTTCGTGCTCAACCGGACCGGGCATCGGCAACTCGACGATACGCAATGGGCGCCCGTTTTGATCCTTCATCTTCCTCAAGCGCCTCAGATTGTCCTGAAGCGGGGCGAAGTTCGCGTCCTTCGGGTCTTCCTCGACTGCCGTCACGACGGTCCTCGGGTCCACGAAGCGCGTGATGTCGTCCACGTGACCATCCGTGTCGTCGCCCGCGATGCCGTCGCCGAGCCAGAGGACTTGCGTCACGCCCAGGTAATCTTTCAGGCATTGCTCGATCTGTTTCTTCGTCAGATGGGGGTTGCGGTTCTTGTTGAGCAGACACGACTCGGTCGTGAGCAACGTGCCGCGCCCGTTCACGTCCAGCGCGCCGCCCTCCATCACGATGCCGGGCGAGAATAACGGCAGGGCCAGCAGCTTCGCCACCTTGCGCGGGATCGCGTCGTCGAGACCGTATGGCGGATACTTGTTGCCCCAGGCGTTGTAGCCCCAGTCCACGATGGCGAGAGAAGATTGCCGATTGCCGATTGCCGATTGCCGATTGCCGCGCACGAGAAAAATCGGTCCATGATCACGACACCAGCATTCGTTGACGCCGAAGCGGTGGACGTGCACACGATCGCGGAGCAGCTTCTTCGACTTCGCGAGATGACGGCGGGATTCTTCCTCGTGGACTGCGTTGCGGACGTTGATGTGAACATGCTCGTGTAGGCTGAGCAGTTCGCACATTTTCACCCAGTACGCCGGGATGTTCTCGAAGCGGTCGGGGAAACTGATCCCTTCCTTGCGCGGCCAGGAAAGCCACGTCGCGGCGTGCGGCTCCCATTCCGCCGGCATGCGGTAGCCGAGTTCGCGCGGGGTCTTCTGCCGGGAAGCCATCGGAGTAACCACGAATCGTTCGTGGCCGACCTAATCAATTAACCGCTTCGTGATATCGCCATACGCATCCACGCGGCGGTCGCGCAGGAACGGCCAGTGCGTCCGAGTCTCATCCACCTTCGCCAGATCGATGGGCACGACCAGCACTTCCTCCTTCGTCGCGCTGGCCTTGGCGAGAATTTGCCCCGAAGGATCGGCGACAAAGCTCTGTCCCCAGAACTCGATCCCGTCGCCTCCGTCGGGCGCCTCGTGGCCCACCCGGTTGGGCACGACGACGTAACAGCCATTCGCAATCGCATGGCTACGCTGGATCGTTTCCCACGAATCGTGCTGCGTCTTGCCGTGCTTCGCCTTCTCGCTCGGGTGCCAGCCGATGGCGGTCGGGTAAAAGAGGATTTGCGCCCCTTGCAGCGCCGTGAGCCGCGCGCCTTCGGGATACCATTGGTCCCAGCAGACGAGCACCCCGAGTTTTCCGTAACGCGTCGGCCACGCGCGAAAGCCGAGGTCGCCGGGTGTGAAGTAGAATTTCTCGTAATAAAGCGGGTCGTCCGGGATGTGCATCTTGCGGTACTTACCGAGTAGCTTGCCGTTGGCGTCGATGATTGCCGCCGTGTTGTGATAGAGGCCTGCCGCCCGCCGCTCGAACAACGAAGCGATAACGACGATCTTGAATTGCTTCGCCAGTTTGCCGAGCGCTTGCGTGCTCGGACCGGGAATCGGCTCCGCGAGCCGGAAATGTTTGTGGTCCTCGACCTGGCAGAAGTACTGCGACCGAAACAATTCCTGCAGGCATACGACGCCCGCCCCGCGCTTGACAGCGCTCCGTATGCCGTCGATTGCCCTGGCAAAGTTCGCGGCGGCGTCCTTCCCGCACCGCATCTGCACGAGGCCGACCTTTAGCTTGGTGGAATGCCCGGCCATGAGTCGTTGCCTTGTAGGGCGCGCCAAACACAAAGTCAAGGTGCCCGCGCCCGGCGTGGGCGTTTGCTTCCCGCTCCGCTCACCTCAGCCGTCCCTCTTCCGCGTCAAGCAGGCCGAACCAGGTGCTCACCCACGGATGCTTCGGCGCGTACTTCTTGCGCAACTGCTCGAAGAACGCCTTCTGGTCGGCGAGCATCGGCCCGCGCTGGCGCATCTCGAAACTCCAGCACAAAATCTCCGCCTCGGAATGCGGTTCGCTCTTTTTGCGGACGAACTCCAGCAACTCCTCGTCGCTCTTGCCGGCAGCGACCTGCTCCTTGAACTCGTCGGCGTCGATGCTCGTGAAATCGAAGAACAACTTGTCGAGCGGACAATTGTACTTGTATTCGCCGATCGTGCCCGCCAGCAGGGACCGGCATTTGTCGATGACTCGCGGCAGGACCACGTACCCACCGAGGTCGTCGTTCGGCGACCGCGGGAATTGTTTCGTCAGATCGAGTGTGTTTGGTGCTTTCATGGCCGCACGATAGCGGGCCGGGCCAGGTTCGTCAAAACCCGAGGCGTGGGGGCGCTGCCCGCCGGTGGCCCAGTCCCGGCGTTCTGCTTCGTCTCAGGCAGCGGCGTCCCGGAGCAGATAGGCAATGGTCAAATTGTCCAGCAGGGCCGAGCCGGTCGAGACGAAGACCCGTTTCGGTTTCGCGGTCTTGCGCGGACCGTCGCGCCACAACGCCAGCAGGTCCACGAGTTCTGTCTCCGCAATCGCACCGTCGGCGAGCCAGGCACGCACATCGCCCACCCGCAGGCAATCGACACTGTCGATATAGACGTCGGCGGCCTTCGTCCAACGGGGGGACAACTCATGTTGATCTTCCGTGTCCGCCCCAAGACTGACCACGATTGTGGCGTCCACGTTCTCCGGGGCGCAGAACGCCTCGCGCGCCGTCGTGGCCAGGACCAGCACATCGCACGTGATCGGCTCGCGCATCGGCTCTGCGCTCCAGTTCTTCCCTCCCAGCGCCGCCGTCGCGGCCGCCCGGTCGGGATCGAGATCACGGAACACGATTTCTTCCACTCCGCCAAGCGCGGCGGCGTACAAGGCGGAGTAATATCCCACGCGTCCGGCGCCCACGACTGCGACCCGCTTTCGCCTCGGCGCCAGCCGGGACAATGCCAGCGCGCTGCACACGCCAGTGCGCGCGGACGATAGCAGGCATGCCTCGAATACGTGGGTGATGAAATTCTCCCGTGGGTGCAGGCGAAACGCCTTCCCGACGGTGATCTGGTCGGGGACCTCGCGCTGCCGGCGATTCGTGCCGACGAGTTTGACGGTCTTGATCACTTCCGGACCATGGCGCACGACGCACGGCATGACCCGGAAATCTCCTGCGTCGGGCCCCTCGCCGTCCGTATGGATCCATTTGGGCGGCAACTCCAGCGTGGCTTCACCGTTTGCAAGCAGCGTCAACCACTGCCCCACGTAGCGGAGGTATTCGGCGGGCGCAGCGGTCAGCCGCTGATGCACGGCTGCTTCATCCACGCAAACGCAAGGCTCGGCATGGACACGGAGCACTTTGGTGAACAGGTCAGTCATGAGGCCCGGTGCCAGCCGGCAGGAAAGGCGCGAAGCCGGCGCATGTTCGCATCCCGCGCTTTCTTCCGCTAGGCGCCCGCCGTGGCGGGTTGCGGCTGCTGTCGCTGTTGCTCCATTTCCGCCAGTTGCCGCCGGCCGATCTCCTTGATCTTCGAGTCGGGCCAGCGTTCGAGGTAGTGGTAGTCCGGGTGCCCGCCCTTTGGGACAGGCTTGAAGAGGTTGTTGTGCTTCGTGTTGTAGCAACAGATCAACGACCAGCGTGAGTTGGCGCTTCGGTTCTGGTCGGAGCGATGCAGCAGGTTCGCGTGGAAGAAGAGGGCGTCGCCGGGCTCCAATTCGCAATAGACGAGTTCCATCCGTTGCAACGCCGCCTCGACACGCTCCATGTCGGCGCCAGTCTGCTCGCCGGTGACGCCGTGTTCGATGCGGCCCATCTTGTGCGAGCCTCGGATGACCTGGAGACAGCCGTTCTCCTTCGTCGCGCGATCGACCGCGATCATGCAACTCGCCATGTCGGGGAACAGGGCCGCGTTGAACTTGTACCAATAGCCGTAGTCCTGATGCCATTCCCACGCGCCGCCGACCAGCGGCTCCTTGAGCATCATCTTGTGGTGAAAATGATAAATCTCGTCTTCGAGCAACACCTCCATCGTGTCCACAATCCGATGGCAGCGGACGAACGCGCTGTAGATGTCATCGTACAATTCATTCCGCAGCCGCAGCCGGCTCACCCCGCCCTGCGCATCCTTGCGCGCCGACGCCTTGTCCATGTCGCGATCAGCCCTGGCGATGGTGATCAACAGTTCCATTTCCTCGGCGTCGAACATGCGCCGCACAAGGAGGTAGCCATCGCGCTCCCAGTTTGCGATTTGTTCCTTGCTGACTCGATTCGAACTCATGAACCACTCCCTTGCTGTAGTTTTACCGCACGGAATAATGCCGCGAACAACGGAACTTGCCAATCGAAATCGTCCGGTAGGAGGGAACTGCGCTCGGCGCGGCCGGTTGCGGTCGGCCCGCGCGAGTTGCTCGAAGTGCACTCCGTTGCTTCCGATCACGCCAGCCCAGCTTGCTTGCGAAATTGACTCGGGCTAATGCCGGTCTTTGCCTTGAAGAAACTGCTGAAGTAGCCCGGACCCAGCCGAGGCTTGCCGGGCGCGAGTGAACGAACTACACTGCGAACCATTGTCAAAGAGGACTCGGCGAGGAAGTAATGACACCCCAACCTGAGAAAATCAGCAACGAGTCGGCAAACGTTGTCGAACAACAGATGGCGGAGTTGCGAAAGCTGTTCCCGGCGGCGGTCACGGAAGGGAAAATTGACTTCGAGAAACTGCGCCAACTGTTGGGCGAGGACCTGGCAGAAGGGCCGGAGCGCTTCGGGCTTTCGTGGTCGGGGAAATCGGACGCCATCCGGAACATTCAGACGCCCACCACGGCCACATTGTTGCCGGCGCGCGGGGAGTCGGTGAGCTTCGACGCGACGGAAAACCTGATCATCGAGGGCGACAATCTGGAGGTGCTCAAGCTGTTGCAGGGCGGCTATCACGGGCGGGTGAAGATGATTTACATTGACCCGCCATACAACACCGGCGGCGAGTTCATCTACCCGGACAACTACAAGGAAGGGCTGGCCGATTACCTGAAATTCTCCGGGCAAGTCAGTGGCGAAGGCGTCAAGCTGACGACCAACGCCGAAACCGATGGCCGGTATCACAGCAAATGGCTGACGATGATGTATCCCCGGCTGTTTCTGGCGCGGAATCTTCTGCGCGAGGACGGCGTGATCTTCGTCAGCATTGACGACCACGAAGTCCATAACCTTCGCGCCGTGATGAATGAGATTTATGGAGAAGAAAACTTCGTAGGCCAAATTGTTTGGAAATGCCGACAGTTCCCTGATGCTCGCGCTCTGACGGGTCTTTCAACTGACCACGAGTATTTGCTTGTCTACTTCAAGGGTTCGGATGGTGAGTTTCACGGCGTTCCGCGCGATGAAAGCAAGTTTGCGAATCCCGATAATGATCCGCGAGGGGAGTGGATGAGCAGAAGTATCCTCGGCTTGGCAACTCCGGATCGCCGCCCAAATCTTCACTACCCCATCATCGAGCCGGTGACTAACCGACAGTTTCATCCGCCGACAAACACCGGATGGCGATATTCGCGTGAGACGATGAACAAGCTTATTACCGAAGGAAGAATTCTCTTCCCGAAGAAGGACGACGGACGGCCACGCGAAAAGAAATTCCGCAAAGAACTGGAATCAGACAATAAGCCCTACGCCAGCATTATCACCGCTGTTTTCACCGCTGAGGTGACACAGGAAATTCGGGGATTGTTCGGCGAAGAGGTAATTGGATTTCCAAAACCGTCGCGCCTTCTGCGTTCTATCATCGAGCAGATTGCTCATGAAGATGATATCGTTTTGGATTTCTTCGCCGGCAGCGGGACCACGGCGCAGGCGGTGTTGGAGTTGAACGCGCAGGACGGCGGCAACCGCAAGTTCATCCTCGTGCAGTTGCCAGAGCCGACGGAGCGGAAGGATTTCCCGACCATTGCGGAGATCACGAAAGAGCGCGTCCGACGCGTGATCCAGAAATTGTCTCGCGCAAAGACGCAAAGGCGCGAAGAAGAAGCAGGGAAATTGAAGCTTGGCGACTTGGCGTCTTTGCGCGAGTCGGATTTGGGCTTCAAGGCGTTCAAGCTTTCTTCAAGCAATTTCAAGGTATGGGATGCGGCGACCGCGCCGAAGGAGGCCGGCAAGCTGGCGGAGCAGTTGAAGCTGATCGCAAACAACGTCGAGGTAGGCCGGTCGGACGAGGCGTTGCTGCACGAGTTGATTCTCAAGAGCAATCTGCCGCTGACGAGCCGGGTGGCGTCGGAGAGGATCGGCGAGCAGAGCTTTTACGACGTGGCCGATGGCACGCTGGCGATTTGTCTGGAGCGGACGATTACGCAGGAAACCTTGCGCGGGATGATGGCGCGGAAGCCGAAGGGCGTCGTCTGTCTCGACCTCGCGTTTGCCGGCAACGATCAGCTCAAGACGAACACGGTGTTGGAGATGAAGTCGCACGGGATCGAGTTTCACACGGCGTAGCCGGGAACGAGTCATGCCCGAGCCAAAGTCCCAATTCATCTTCTACCAGACCGAGGACAAGCAGACGCGCCTTCAGGTGCGGCTGGAAGGCGAGACGGTCTGGCTGACGCAGAAGCAGATGGCGGAATTGTTTCAGAAGTCCGTGCCCACCATCAACGAGCACATCCGAAATGTGTACCAGGAGGGTGAATTATCGCCGGAGCCAACGATTCGGAAATTCCGAATAGTTCAACAGGAAGGGGCGCGAAGCATCGAACGCGAGGTGGAGTGTTACAACCTCGATGTGATTATCTCGGTTGGTTATCGGGTCAAATCGCATCGGGGCACGCAGTTCCGCATCTGGGCGACGCAACGGTTGCGGGAGTACATCGTCAAGGGGTTCACGCTGGACGACGAGCGGTTGAAGGCCGGTAAGACGTCCTATTTCGACGAGTTGCTGGCGCGCATCCGGGACATCCGGGCGTCGGAGAAGAATTTCTACCGGAAGGTGTTGGAGATCTACGCGACGGCGGCAGACTACGATCCGAAGGCAGAGATTTCCTATGATTTCTTTGCGACGGTGCAGAACAAGATGCATTGGGCGGTGCACGGTCGCACGGCGGCGGAGTTGATCGCGGAGCGGGCGGATGCGGACAAACCGAACATGGGGCTGACATCGTGGAAAGGCGGACGCATCCAGAAGGGGGAAGTGACGGTGGCGAAGAACTACCTGAATCAGGAGGAGTTGGAGTTGCTCAACCTGATCGTGTCGCAGTACCTGGATTTTGCGGAGTTGCAGGCGCGGTCCGGCAAGGTGATGTACATGCGCGACTGGGTGCGGAAGCTGGATGATTTTCTGCGGGTGAACGACCGCGAGATTTTGCATGGGATGGGCAAGGTCTCGCACCAACTCGCGGAAGAACTGGCGCACGCGGAGTTCGAGAAGTTTCACCGGAAGCAACTGGCGACCGAAGCGGAGATGCCGAACGAGGATTTCGAGCAGGCCGTGAAGAAGTTCACGAAACGGCGGAAGAAAGAGTGAAGATCAAGTTCGACAGCAACCAGGATTTCCAGTTGGACGCGATCTGCTCGGTCGTGGACGTGTTTGCCGGCCAACCTCTCACGCGCGCGTCGCTTACCTGGCAGACGGACGCGATCGGCGGGGAACTGCTCACCGAAATGGGGATCGGCAATTCGCTGGCCTTGAGCGACGAGGCGATTCTGAAGAACGTGCAGACCATTCAAGCCGGTAACGAGCTGGAAGTCGCGACGGAGTTGCAGGGGATGAATTTTTCCGTCGAGATGGAGACCGGCACCGGCAAGACGTACGTGTACCTGCGGACGTTGTTCGAGCTGAATGCCCGGTACGGCTGGAAGAAGTTCATCGTCGTCGTGCCGAGCGTGGCGATCCGCGAAGGCGTGTTGAACGCGATCGAGTTGACGAAGGAACATTTCCAATCGCTCTACGGCAACGTGCCGCTGGATTACTGGGTCTATGATTCGGCGCAAGTCTCCAAGCTGCGTCAGTTTTCGGCGAGCAATCAGATGCAGTTGATGGTGATGAACATTCAGGCGTTCGACAAAAGCAGCACCATCATCCAGAACACCAAAGACCAGATGAGTGGGCGCAAGCCGATCGAGTTCATACAGCACTCGCGGCCGGTCGTCGTCGTGGACGAACCGCAGAACATGGCGACGGAACTGCGGACGAAAGCCATCGAAAGCCTGAATCCCCTCTGCACGCTCCGCTATTCGGCCACGCACAAGGACTATTTCAATCTGATGTACCGGCTCGATCCGGTGAAGGCGTACGATTTGCGGTTGGTGAAACGGATCGAGGTGGATTCGGTGGTGGACGGCGGCGATTTCAACCAGCCATACATCGCGGTCAAAACCATCACCGCGACCAAGACGCGCATCGCGGCCAAGCTGGAGATTGATGTTCAGGGCGCGAGCGATTGCAAACGCAAGGCGGTGACCGTGCAACACGATGCGGACTTGTTTGTGCTGTCCGGCGAGCGCGAGAATTATCGCGGCTACGAAGTGGATTTGATTGATGCCGGCAACCAGTACATTCAGTTCAAGAACGGCGTCAGTCTGTCGGCGGGTGTCACGCACGGCGGGCGCACGGACGAAGTGTTGAAAATCCAAGTGCGCGAGACCATCCGGGAGCATTTCGAGAAGGAATTGCGCATCGCGCAGCTTCCTGCGGAGCAGCGAATGAAGGTTCTATCGCTGTTTTTCGTGGATCGCGTCGCGCACTACGCGGACGAGGGCGGCAAGTTTCGGAAGTGGTTTACCGAGTTGTACGAGGAGATTCGGAATCTGCCGCGATACGCGACGCTAAATCCGTTGCCGGTCGAGAAAGTGCACAATGGCTATTTCGCCGAAGACAAAGGCAAACCGAAAGACAGCACCGAGGGCCGCTCCACGAAGGCCGATGACGAAGCGTACGCGCTCATCATGCAGAAGAAGGAGCAGTTGCTTTCGATGGTCGAACCGCTGCGGTTCATCTTCAGTCACTCGGCGCTGCGCGAAGGCTGGGATAACCCGAACGTGTTCCAGATTTGCACTCTCCGCGAGATCAGCACGGAACGGGAACGCCGTCAGACCATCGGGCGTGGCATGCGCCTGCCGGTGCGCGAAAATGGCGAGCGCTGTTTCGACCCGCTGATGAACCGGCTTACGGTGGTGGCCAGCGAAAGCTTCAAGGAGTTTGCAAAGCGGTTGCAGGACGAGATGAAGAAGGAATGCGGCGTGGATTTCGAGGGTCGCATCCTGAACAAGCGGGAAAGACGGAAGGCCATTCTGAACAAACAGCGGTTGCTGGACCCGGATTTTCAGGTTCTCTGGGACAAGATCAAACACAAGACACGGTACGCGGTGCGGTATTCCACGGAAGATTTGGTGTCGCGGTCCGCCGCCGAACTGCGCGGCATGCCGGAAATCAAATCGCCATTCATTCGTGTGGACAAGGGCGAGGTGCAGATGGACAAGAAGGGTGTCGTCATTCAGGAACGCGCCGCACAGACGATCCGATCGGGGGAATATCGCGCGCCGATACCGGATTTGCTCGGCTATTTGCAGCGCGAGACCGAACTGACACGACCAACGTTGGCGGAGATTTTGGAGAAGTCGGACCGGCTCTCCGAGGTAACGCGCAATCCGCAACATTTTTTGGACCTCGCGCTGGCCTGCATCCAGACGTCGCTGCACGATTTGATGGTCCAGGGGATCGAATACGAGCGGATTGCCGATGCCCAATGGGAAATGCACCGCTTGGAGAGCGAGGAATTGGAAAGCTACGTCTCACGGCTGTTGGAAGTGCAGAATAGCATCTACGATGTCATCGAGTTCGAATCGAAGATCGAAGAGGAATTCGCCCGGCAACTCGACAAACGGAACGACATCAAACTGTTCTTCAAATTGCCAGACTGGTTCAAGATCGAGACGCCACTCGGCACTTACAATCCAGATTGGGCGATCGTGAAAGAGGACGCAACGGGTCAAAACAAGGTTTATCTCGTTCGCGAAACGAAGGGAACAACTCAGTGGCTTAAAATCCCCGAAATCCAACGCAGGAAGATTCAATGCGGGAAGGCGCATTTCAAGGCGGTTGGACTCAAGGACGGGGAATACGATTGGGTCGCATCCGCAAGCGACGTCTGACCGCCGTGGGCGTGGAAGTTCCGAACGAGAATGCAGCCGCCCGTTCCATGAACCAGCCCAACGACATCTCGCTGCAAGGCGCAACGATCGTCGTGGCCGAGGACGAAGCGTCGTATGTGCATCACGCCGTTGGAGAATTGCGGCGGCAGATTTCCTCGACCGATGGCGCGCAACCGGAGATCGCCGTTCGCACTGTTCCCCGCGAGCTTGGACCAGGGGAGTTCGTGTTGCGCGTTGAACATGGCCGCACCATCGTCGCGGCGGGCGGTGATTCGATGGGGACGAATTACGCAGTGATGCAGTTGCGTCAATTGCTTACCGAGTCTGAATCCGGGTTGTCAATTCCCGCCGACCTGAATGTCCACGAGCGTCCCCGGTATCCAACGCGCGGCCTCTACCTGCACCAGCATTGGCGGTACAACCATCCGTACGCCACGTGGAGTTGGTCGGTCGAGGACTGGAAACGCGCGCTCGACATGGTCGCCTGCATGCGCATCAACCTCGTGATGATCTGGCCGCACATGGACATGATCGCGCCGCCGTTGAGCGAGGCGGAGCGCAAACATCTGAGCGACCTGCGTGAATTGATCGATTACGCCCATCGCGCGCGCGGGCTCAAGATATGGCTCGTCGAACCCGCGAACGTGCTTCTCGATCAGCCCGAAGTGAAACGGCTGCCCATGGAGCAACGCGATTATTACGCCTACGCGCACATGGAAGGCGGTGGGCTGAAGAACCCGGCCAACCCGAAGGCCCGCGCCGCGCTGCTCGCCAATCGGGAGGAGTTGTACCGGCGCGTGCCGAATGCCGACGGCTACGGCTACATTGACTCCGATCCCGGCGGCTGGATCGGCAGCCCGTCGAGTGAGTTTGTGGATTTGCTTGCCGCCAATCGCGCGTTGCTGGATCGCCACCACGAGCGTCCCAAGGAGGTCGAGCTGTTCCACTGGGCGCTCGCCGGCTGGGGCACCGGCACGCCGATGGAAAACTGGCGCGCGACCATGAACGGTGTCGTCCGGCAGGTCCGTCCGCCCCGCGCGTTCCTCGCGTGTTTCGCTCCGCACATCGAAATCACGAAGGAACTGGATCATTTACCGCAGACGCTTTTGTTTCCCTATGGCGTGATCGACGGCGAGCCGTCGCTCCCGCTGACGGCGTTGCGGTTCGATCAACTGCAGCGTGCCTTTCAGTTCATGGGAAACTACGAGGGGATGGCCGGCATCATCGGCAACGTGCAGACATTCCTCATCCAACTCCCGAACATCTTCTACACGAGCCGGTCGTGCTGGGGCAGCATCGGAGATCGCGAGGCGCTTCTCTCGCTGGCAAGACTGCTGTTCCCCGGCAACGCGGAGTTACTCGCGGACGCATGGGCGCAGTTGCACAAGACCGGCTCAGCCGCCGCGCATACCATTGCGGAACGGTTGGATACGATCTCGAAAGAGAAAAAGTCGTCGCGTTTGGGCACGTTGGCACAGTGGCGTTTCCCGACGCGAAGCAAATCCTCTCCGACTTGGTCGCGATGCTGCACGTCCACGCCCGGGCGGAGCAGGTGCGCGAAAGCCCGGACGCTCGCGTGGTCGAATCCGTCACGAGCTTCCTGGCCGCGTTGCTCGATTGGCAAAAGCGGAACGGATTCTTCGGCACGTACGCGGCAGACAAGGAGGTCATCTACGATCAGTTCATCCACAGTCAGGATTGTGAAACCGTGAAATCGGTTATCGCGCGACAGAGCGACCGCGCAGCGTTGCAGCGCAAGATCGTCGGCGCACTGGTCGAGCGCGGTTACACTCGTTGGATCGTCGAATCCATGACCGGCCAGCTTTTCGGTACGCAACGAGTGAAGTGCGGTCGTATCGAATCCACCATCTTTGCGCAACTTCCGCCCGCGAAAGTCACCATGCCGTGGACACAACCGAAGTGATCGTCTCCAAACTATGAACATGAATATGACCTCTCACTTTCACGACCTCGACGACCGGGGCTACACGATCTTGAAGGATCTGCTCACGCCCCGGCAAGTCGAGGAAGCGATCGCGGCTCTCAGAGAAATCTACGAATGCGAAAAAGCCGTCGTGTCCTGCCACGAGCCGAACACGCTCCGTAGCTTCAATCTCACCGCCCGCGCGGAGATTTTTCGTCAACTGATTCAACTGCCAAAACTCGTCGCCTGCATGGAATATCTGCTCGGATCGGATTACATCCTCTCCGACATGGGTGCGCGCTCGCCGATGCCCGGCATCAAGCCGCAGCCGCTCCATCGCGACGGCGGGATGTTTCTCGCGAATCCGCCCGGCAGTGGCCACGCCGTTCTGCCGATTGCGGCGCAATCCATGTTTGCGCTGGTCGAGTTCACCCGCGACAACGGCGCGACACGCTTCGTGTCCGGGTCGCACAGTCGAAACATTGACCCCAGGACCGTTCGCCCCGAGGACGAGTTCCTGTTCACCGCCTCGCCCGGCACCGTGCTGGTCTATGACAACCGCCTGATTCACGGTGGCGGAGCGAACACGACGAACGCAGTCCGCTACTCTCTCCAAGGCTTCTGTTGCCGCAGCAACATCAAGCCGTTCTGCGATCACACGCGCTCGATCCCTCCGACGATAGTCGCTACCGCGTCGCCGCTGCTGCGCCGGCTCTGGGGATTCGAATCACAA
>Ga0187892_10008605_pt1 | contig 13886 bp, 14 predicted proteins | sample MA1701073metaG_FD_139345 | JGI IMG/M metagenome (GOLD analysis project Ga0187892, IMG submission 139345) | Bio-ooze microbial communities from a basaltic lava cave in the Kipuka Kanohina Cave System on the Island of Hawaii, USA - MA170107-3 metaG ...
CGCCGCGCCCGAGAGCAGGAAGATCGCCAGGAACGTGTACGCGACCACCCAGCGCCCGCGCCGGTCGGTCACGAAGTCGGCGATCGCGCCCACGAAGCGCGTCATGATCCTGGGCGTGTAGTGGTGGAAGTCCCTGGGCGCGGGCAGGAAGCAGATCAGCACCGGGTGCAGGATCTCGACCGTGATCACGATCGCCGCGACCCAGAACGCGCCGAACACGCCCAGGTCGCGCATCTGCGGGATGGTCGTCACCAGGATCACGAGCAGGCCCGCGACGTCGGTCAGGATGCCGAGCGTGCCGGGCACGATCAGCTCGCCCATCGCCACCGCGGCGGCCTCGAGCTTGGCGCGCTTCGGATCCCCGTACACCGGGAAGAGTCGCTCGTAGTCCTCGAAGAAGCGCTCCGCCATCTGCACGGTGTGCGAGACCGCGCGCGCGGTGATCAGCATCGGAATCACGATCACCAGCGGATCGAAGGCGATGCCGGCCCAGCCCGTGAAGCCGGTGCCCCAGATCACCGTCACGCCGGCGGCGATCATCGGGATCAGCACGCCGTGCCAGCGCCGGAAGTAGGCCCAGAGCAGCACGAAGATCGCGAATACCGCGCCGACCACCGAGAGCCCCATCTCCCAGGCGTGCGCGAGCAGCCAGCCGATCGCGAGCGGCGCGCCGGTGATGTAGATCGCGTGCTGCTCGTCCTGCTCGCGCTCCTCGAGCTTCTGCAGGTGGTCGAAGACGGCGCGGTAGATCTCGAGCCCCGACAGCCGGTCGGTGACGAAGCCGGCCGTGATCAACGCGGCCTTCTCGTCCTTGGACACGAGCAGCTGCCGCATCTGGTCGGGCATCAGCTCGAGCGCGCGCGTGCGCACCGCGTCGGCGCCCTTCTGCGTCTCCGGCGGGTCCTCCATCAGGAGCTCGGCGGTGACCGTGCCGTCCTTCTCCATCTGCACGACGCGCGCGGTCAGGTGCGTGATCGAGCGGACCGCGTCGTGGTTCACCGGGTAGGGCGGGAAGCGCCGGTCGAGCTCCTTCTTGATCTCCGCATTCGTGAGCCGGCCTTCCGCCTCGAGCTCTTCGCGCGCGTGCTTGCGCTCGTCGATCCGGGCGTCGTAGTCCCAGCCGTCGAGCGACTTGGTGATCGCGTCGATCTTCCCCAGCGTCTCGGGCGTCCAGATCGTGCCGTCCTTCACGACGAGCGCGATCGCGACCAGGGTGGAGTTGCCGAACTCGCCGGCGAACTTGGTCTGGGCGTGGATGAACGGGTGGTCCGGGAGCTGGGCGCGCGCGTCGCTGCCGATCTTCACCACCGGCCCGGGCCAGGGGTGGCCCAGCGCCGTCGCGACGCCGTTCGCGATCGGGTACAGGAAGAACAGCGTCGAGAGCACCAGCAGCACCGCGATCGGGTGGCGGCGGCGCACCACGAACTGGCCGAAGCGGTTGGTTGCGTCGCGTTCGTTCAAGCGGGGCTCCAGGAAGTGCGCGCGGCGGGGGTTCGCGGGCGCGTAGTGTACCCCGGGAGGCGGGGGAGTTTTTTCGCCCGGCGGCGCGGCAAAGTTGCCGGTCGCGGCCCGGCGGCCGGGGCGCTAACGCCCGATCAGCTCGACGCGCTCCCCGTTCGAGGTCAGGGTGATGTCGGCGAGCTCGGCCTCGCCGCGGCCGTGCTGGAACAGGCTCACCGCGATCAGCCAGACCGCGACGATGCGCGCGGGCGGGGTCCCGATCGCGCGGGAGTAGTCCGCGAACACGTTGCGCCGCTCGCTCTGCCACTGGCCGAGCCCCTCGCCGCCGGTGCGCACGACCAGGTGCGTCTCGCGCGGGTTCCACTGCGGGATCGGGCAGGCGAAGTGCGTGTCGAGCGGAAGACCGGAGCTCCAGAACCAGGACAGGTCGAGCCCGTTGTCGAACTCCACCGCGACGGACAGGTAGTCGTGACACAGGAGCGTGTCCTCGGGCTTGCTCGAGGGCAGCGCCGAGACCCGCCAGCGCCAGCTCGCCTCCGTGTCGGGGCCGAGCGGCAGCGAGACGGGACGGCGCAGGATGGCGACGTCGTCCTCGGTGAGGCAGCCGATGCAGGGCGCGGCGTCGCGCGGGCGGAGCGTCCGGAAGGTCTCGCTCTGGCCGAGGAACCACAGGTAGTTCCAGCCCGCGGGACGAACCGCGGGGTTCGCCATGCGCGCGAGCTCGGCCGCGATCAGCGGCTCGCCCGGCGCGAGCCGCTGCAGCGCCTCGAGCCCGTCGCGCGCCTCGCCGCGCCAGTGCAGCACGAGCGCCTCGATCTCGCCGCTCAGTCCCGCGTACGCCTCGAGCGGCGTGCCGAGCACGCCGTCCGGTGACTTCCACTCGCCGTTGTAGATCGCGAGCTCGAGCATGCCGTCGCGGTCACAGCGGAAGCTCTGGGTGTCGCGCGTGCCCGTCCAGACCGGACCGCGCCGGCCGAGCCGCGCCCACAGCGCGTAGCGCGGCCGCGAAGAGAGCCCCATCTCGGTCGACACGATCGCGCGGCCCTCGGCCAGGATCGTCACCTCGTCGCCCTTCGCGAAACGCATTCCTGTGTCGGTCCACGGCGGCACGTTCGCGGGCAGGCGGATCACCTGCGCGGCGGCGAGTGAGCGGCCGCGCGCCTCGCTCGGCAGGCGCGCGAGCAGCGCCTCCCAGCGCTTGGTGAGCGGGCCTGCTTCCAGCGAGACAGCCATGGCTGAGTGAGTAAAAGCCGGATCGCGCGCGCTGGCAAGGGGAGAGATCAGAGCCAGGGCAGGAGCGCGCGCCGGGCTGTCACTCGCGGAAGCGCGGCCGCGGCCGCCTCGAGCGCCTCGCGCCCCTGCGCCGCCCCGATCGCCGCACCCTTCGGCAGCACGCGCTTCGCGCCGGGCCTCACGCCTTCCCTAGCCCCGCAGCCATGGTTCGCTCGCGACGATGTACTCGCTCATCGGCGTCGTGTTCATGGTGGCCATGTCGGTGAACGTCGCCAGGTCGTCCATCACGCGCTTGATGTTCGCGAGGTCGCCGCCGAAGAAGCGCCTCATGTCGAGGATCTCGTCGAGCGTGCGGAAGCGCTCCTCGACGATCGCGCGGTAGGGCGCGGCGCCGGGCGTGAGCGGCCGCGCCACCGCGTTCCGCACGTACTGCCAGAGCGGGTGCACCTCGAACGAGAGCGGCGTGTGCGACCCGTACCAGCGCGCGAAGAACGTCGCGTCGTCCACGCGCTCGGGCTTGGGGAAGGCCGTCCAGAGCGTCACGCCGGGGCTGCGCTCGCCGTCGGCCCAGCTCCGTTCGGGACAGCGCAGCGGCACCGATTCGGTGACGAGGTAGCCCCAGAGCCGGGCGGCGACACCGTGAAGCGTCGGCTCGAGCCCGGCGCGCGCGTCCTGGCTCTCGACCCAGAGCGAGACGCTGGCGGAGATCGTCCGCCCCTCGCCCGCGACGAGCGGCCCGTTCGCGGGCAGCCGGTCGTGCAGGTCGGCGACGTTCGCGACCAGCGCGAGCGCGCCCTCGGCCACGAGCTTCGGCGCCACGTCGCCGAGCAGGCGCGCGCGGAAGGCGTCGATCGCCTCGTCCTCTCGCTTCCAGAGCAGGTAGACGAGCTTCTCCATCGCGGCGCCTAGAGCACGAGCTCGGCCATGGTGCGCATCACCGCCGGATCGTGCGCACCGATCATCAGCGTCGTGACCGGCGTCGACTTCCAGGCCTGCAGCCGGTCGCGGATGCGCTCGATCGGGCCGACCAGCGAGATCTCGTCCGCGAACTGATCGGGCACCGCGGCGATCGCCTCCGCGCGCTTCCCTTCGAAGAAGAGCGTCTGGATCTTCTCGGCCTCGGCCTCGAAGCCCATGCGGCTCATCAGCTCCTTGTGGAAGTTGCGGTCCTTCGCGCCCATGCCGCCGATGTAGAAGCCGAGCATCGCCTTCACCGGACCGAGGCCCGCGGGGATGTCGTTCGTCACGTTCACCGCGAGGCCCTGCACGATCTCGAAGCCGGGCTTGGCGTTGCGCAACGAGTCGGCGTAGACCTCGGGCCGGAACGGCGAGTAGTAGAGCGGGATCCAGCCGTCGCAGATCTCGGCCGCGAGCGCGACGTTCTTCGGTCCCTCCGCGCCCAGGTAGATCGGCAAGTCGGCGCGCAGCGGGTGCACGATCGAGCGCAGCGGCTTGCCCAGACCCCACGCGCCCGCACCCTGGTAGGGCAGCGGGTAGTGCTTGCCCGGATTCGCGACCGGCTCCTGGCGCGCGAGGACCTTGCGCACGATCCCGACGTACTCGCGCGTGCGCGCGAGCGGCTTGTCGAACGCCTGGCCGTACCAGCCCTCGACCACCTGCGGGCCCGACACGCCGAGCCCGAGGATCACGCGCCCCTTCGACAGGTGATCGAGCGTGAGCGCGTGCATCGCGGTCGAGGCCGGCGTGCGCGCGGAGATCTGCACGATCCCGGTCGCGAGCTTGATGCGGCTGGTCTGCGCGCCGATCCAGGCCAGCGGCGTGAACGCGTCCGAGCCCCAGGCCTCGGCGGTCCACACCGAGTCGTAGCCGAGCCGCTCCGCTTCCTGAGCGAGCGCGACGTGGTTCGTGGGCGGCTGCGCCTGCCAGTAGCCGAGCTGGAGTCCGAGCTTCATCGCGAGTTCCCCTTCGCGGCCATCTTACCGAGAACGCACTGCGCGGGTGCGTGGACACGGTTCTTTGGAACGTGTTCTAATTCGCCGATGGCTCCCATCCACCCCCTGGCGCGCGGTCTCGACGCGAACGAGCCGCCGGTCGCGAAGCTCGTCGCGAGTCAGTTGCGGCGCATGCGCCGGATCGTCGACGCGGCGGTCGAGCTCGCGCAGGAAGGCGGCTTCGACGCGGTGCGCCTGCGCGACGTGGCGGAGCGCTCGGACGTCGCGCTCGGCACGCTCTACAAGTACTTCCGCGGCAAGGAGGACATCCTCCTGTTCGCGTTCAACGAGGGGCTGCACCGGCTCGAGCAGAGCCTGGCGCGCCGGCGCGTGACCGGCGCGACGCCGCTCGAGCGCGTGACCGAGTTCTTCCGGCGCGCCACGCGCGGGCTGCTCGAGAACCCGCAGCTCGGCAGCGCGCTGATCCGCGCGATCTCGGGCGGCGACCGCGAGACCGCGGTGCAGATCGCCGGCTCCAACCGCCGGATCGCGCGCATGCTGGTGTCGGCGCTGCGCGACGAGCCGATCGATCCCGCGAGCCCGGTCGATGCCTTCGCGCCGAGCGAGGCCGAGAGCGAGCTCGCCGACGCGCTGATCGGCGTCTGGTTCGCGGGGCTGATCGGCTGGGTGATCGGCAACGAGCCGGATTTCGAGACGATCACCCGCAAGATGAACGTCGCCGCGCGGCTGATGCTCGAGGGAGCGCGCGCGAACACTCCGAGCTGACGAGCTCGGGACCCGAGGAAGGACCCATGGCAGGAAAAGACGCCGATCACGAGGCGCCGCTCACCGCGCCCCACCACCTGGAGTACGCCTACAAGCGCTCGGTCGGGCCGGTGCTCGGCCGCTTCTTCGCGGGCCTGCGCGACCGCCGCATCGAGGGCGTGAAGACCGCGGCCGGGCGCGTGCTCGTGCCGCCGTCGGAGTACGACCCCGAGACCGGCGAGCCTGCGACCGAGGACTTCGTCGCGGTCGGCCCATCGGGAACGGTCACGACCTGGACCTGGGTGTCGCAGCCGCGCGCGAAGCAGCCGCTGCGCCAGCCGTTCGCGTACGCGCTGATCCAGCTCGACGGCGCGGACACGCCGCTCCTGCACGCGGTCGACGCGGGACGAGAGTCGCGCATGCGCACGGGCATGCGCGTGCGCCCGCGCTGGCGCGCCGAGACCAGGGGCGAGATCGCCGACATCGCCTGCTTCGAGCCGGAGGCCTGAGATGGAGCTGATCAAGAGCATCACGGTGCCGGTCGTGCTCGACTACGATTACGTGACCGGCCGCGCGCAGAGCCGCTTCCTGCGCGGCATCGCCGAGGGCAAGATCCTCGGCCAGCGCTGCATCGAGTGCCGGCGCGTGTACGTGCCCTCTCGCGGCGCCTGCCCGCGCTGCGCGGTGCGCACCGAGGAGGAGATCGAGCTGCCCGACAAGGGCACGGTCACCACCTTCTGCATCGTGCGCGTGCCGTCCGAGAACCTCGCGTTCAACCCGCCCTACGCGTGCGTCGCGGTGCTGCTCGACGGCGCGAACATCCCTTTCAACCACGTCATGCAGGAGTGCGCGCTCGAGGACGTGCGCATGGGCATGCGCGTGCAGGCGGTGTGGGTGCCGAAGGAGCAGCTCGGCCCTTCGATGACGAGCATCCGCTACTTCAAGCCGCTCGCCGAGCCCGACGCCGAGTTCGACTCCTACAAGGAGCACCTGTGATGCGCGACGTGGCGATCGTCTCGTTCGCGCAGTCGGCCAAGGCGCGCGACGTGCGCAACGAGGTCGAGATCCTGATGCCGGTCGTGCAGGAGGCGGTGAAGCGCTCCGGCATGAAGCGCACCGACATCGGCTTCACCTGTTCGGGCTCGAGCGACTACCTGCAGGGCCAGACCTTTGCGTTCGTCGGCGCGCTCGACGCGGTGGGCGCCTGGCCGCCGATCAAGGAGTCGCACGTCGAGATGGACGGCGCCTGGGCGCTGTACGAGGCCTGGATCAAGATCCAGACCGGCGACGTCGACTCGGCGCTGATCTACTCGTTCGGCAAGTCGTCGCCCGGCGACATCGCGGAAGTGCTCGCGATCCAGCTCGATCCCTACACCGTGACGCCGCTCTGGCCCGACGCACACAGCCTGGCGGCGCTGCAGGCGCGCGCGTTCCTGGAGAAGACGGGCAAGAGCGAACGCGAGCTCGCGGCGGTTGCGGCGCGCAGCCGGCGCGACGCGGTCACGAACCCGCACGCGGTGGTGAGCGGCGCGGTCGACGTGGAGAAGCTGCTCGCCGAGCCGTACGTGTGCTCGCCGCTGCGCGCGCACGACCTGCCGCCGGTCACCGACGGCGCGGGGGCGCTCGTGATCGTGGCCGGCGAGGAGGCGCGCAAGTACTGCAAGCGGCCGGTCTGGATCCGCGGCTTCGATCACCGGATCGAGCCGCAAGGCCTGGGCCTGCGCGACCTGTCGCGCTGCGCGTCGGCGGAGATCGCGGCGCAGAAGGCCGGCGTGCACAGGGCGCGCGTCGACTTCGCGGAGCTGCACGCGCCGTACTCGCACCAGGAGCTGATCCTGCGCGGCGCGCTCGGGCTGGGTGACGAGGTGACGATCAACCCGTCGGGCGGGGCGCTGGCCTCGCACCCGCTCATGACGGCGGGCCTGATCCGGATCGGCGAGGCGGCGGAGCGGATCATGTCGGGCCGCGGCCGGCGCGCGATCGCGCACGCCACGCAGGGCCCGTGCCTGCAGCAGAACCTGGTCTGCGTCCTGGAGGGCGACTGATGGGCAACCCGTGCGCCGTGATCGGGATCGGCCAGACGAAGTACGACGCCAAGCGCATCGAGGTGTCGATGCCGGGACTGGTCCGCGAAGCCGCGCAGCGCGCGCTCGAGGACGCGGACCTGGGCTGGAAGGACATCGACGCCGTCGTGGTCGGCAAGGCGCCGGACATGTTCGAGGGCGTGATGATGCCCGAGCTGTTCCTCGCCGACGCGCTCGGCGGGGCGGGCAAGCCGCTGATCCGCGTGCACACCGCGGGCAGCGTCGGCGGCTCGACCGGGATCGTCGCGGCGTCGCTGGTCGAGGCGGGCGCGTTCGAGCGCGTGCTGTGCGTGGCGTTCGAGAAGCAGTCCGAGTCGAACGCGATGTGGGCACTCACGGTCTCGGCACCGTTCAGCGTCGCGGTGATCGCGGGCGCCGGCGGCTACTTCGCGCCGCTGATCCGCGCCTACATCCGCCGCTCCGGCGCGCCCGAGGACACCGGCATCCGCGTGGCGCTGAAGGACCGCCAGAACGCGCTCAAGAACCCCTACGCGCACGTGAAGATCCCCGACGTCACGTTCGACCAGATCATGAACTCGCCCATGCTCTGGGATCCGGTGCGCTACCTCGAGACCTGTCCCTCGTCGGACGGCGCGTGCGCGATGATCTTCGCGAGCGAAGGCAAAGCCGCGAAGGCGCCGCGCAAGCCGGCCTGGGTGCACGCAACCGCGATGCGCTCGGAGCCGACCATGTTCTCGGGCCGCGATCAGGTGAACCCGCTCGCCGCGCGCATGAACGCGAAGGACCTGTACGCGAAGGCCGGCATCACGAACCCGCGGAAAGAGATCGACTGCGCGGAGATCTACGTGCCGTTCTCCTGGTTCGAGCCCATGTGGATGGAGTCGATGGGCTTCGCCGAGGAAGGCCAGGGCTGGAAGATGACCTACGAGGGCGCGACCGCGATGGACGGCGACCTGCCCGTGAACATGTCCGGCGGCGTGCTCTCGTCGAACCCGATCGGCGCGTCGGGGCTGATCCGCTTCGCCGAAGCGGCGATGCAGGTGCGCGGCCAGGCCGGAGACCACCAGGTGGACGGCGCGCGCAAGGCGCTCGGTCACGCCTACGGCGGCGGCTCGCAGTACTTCTCGACCTACATCGTCGCCGACCACAAGCCTTAGGAGACCGAAGCCCATGGCCGAACACGGATTCTGGAGCTACGCGCAGCGCGATCCATCGCAGCTCGCGCTGGTCACGCCCGACGAGCGCGCGCTCTCGCGCGGGGAGCTGTTCGCACTGCAGAACCAGATCGCGCACGGCCTGCGCGCGCTCGGGCTGAAGCACGGCGACGCGGTCGCGGTCGCGCTGCCGAACTGCGCGGAGTTCTTCGCGCTGAACCTCGCTTGCGCGCAGTCCGGCTGGTACCTGGTGCCGATCAACTGGCACCTAGCAAAGGCCGAGATCGCGTACATCGTGCAGGACAGCGAGGCGAAGGCGTTCATCGGCTCGGAGCGGATCGCCGACGCCTGCCGCGCCGCCGCCGACGAGATCGGCTTCCCGGCGGCGGGCCGCTTCGCGATCGGCGCGATCCCCGGCTTCCGCCCGTTCGCGGAGCTCGTGCGCGGCCAGCCAACCACGCTCCCGGCCGAGCGCGCCGCGGGCGCGGTCATGAACTACACCTCGGGCACGACCGGCAAGCCCAAGGGCGTGCGCCGCCCGCTGCCGCCGCTCGACCCCGACACGATCGCGACGCTGTTCACCGGCTTCCTGTCGATGTTCGGGATCAAGCCGCAGGACGGGAACGTGCACATCGTCGGCTCCCCGCTCTACCACACGGCGGTGCTGGTGTTCGCGTCGTCGTCCATGCACCTCGGACACCCGGTGGTGTTGATGGAGAAGTGGACGCCCGAGGACTGCCTGCGGCTGATCGAGAAGTACCGGGTGACGACCAGCCACATGGTGCCGACCCAGTTCCACCGCATGCTCGCGCTGCCGCCCGACGTGCGCGCGAAGTACGACTGCAGCTCGACGCGCACCATGGTGCACGCGGCTGCGCCCTGCCCGCCCGAGGTCAAGCGCCGCATGCTCGACTGGTGGGGCAACGCGATCTTCGAGTACTACGCCGCGACCGAGGGCGGGGGCACGCTGGTCACGCCGCAGGAGTGGCGCAAGTTCCCGGGCACGGTCGGCAAGGCCTGGCCCGGCGCCGACATCAAGATCTACGACGACGAGGCGAAGGAGGTCCCGGTCGGCCAACAGGGCACGGTGTACATGCGCCTCGGCCAGGCCGACTTCGAGTACCACAAGGACCGGGAGAAGACGCGCAAGAACCGGATCGGGAACTACTTCACGGTCGGCGACGTCGGCTACCTGAACGACGAGGGCTACCTGTTCCTGTGCGACCGCAAGATCGACATGATCATCTCGGGCGGCGCGAACATCTACCCGGCCGAGATCGAGAACGTGCTGCTCACGCACCCGAAGATCGCCGACGTCGCGGTGTTCGGGATCCCGAACGCGGACTGGGGCGAAGAGGTGAAGGCCGTGGTCGAGCCCGCGGCCGGCGTCTCGCCGGGGCCCGCGCTCGCGGCCGAGATCCTCGAGTTCTGCAAGGACAAGCTCGCGAAGTTCAAGACGCCCAAGACGATCGACTTCCTGGCCGAGCTGCCGCGCGATCCGAACGGGAAGCTCTACAAGCGCAAGCTGCGCGACCCGTACTGGGCGAACCGCGAGCGCGCGATCTAGCGATGCCCGGCGCGAGCGACGACCTCGCCGAGATCACCCAGCTGCTCTACCGCTACGCGCGCGCGATCGACGCCCGGGACTGGAAGGCGCTCGAGCGCGTCTTCACGCCCGACGCGCGCATCCACTACGCCGTCGAGCGCGGCGCCGAGCTGCGCTTCCCCGACCTCGCTCCCTGGCTCGCGCGAGCGCTGACGATCTTCAAGGCCACGCAGCACGTGATCACCAATCCCCTGATCGAGCTCGCCGGCGACCGCGCGCGCGCCACGTCGTACCTGACCGGCACGCACGTGCAGGTGCGGCGCGCGGACGGCGCGCAGGTCCTGACCACCGAGGGCAGCACCTACACGGACGAGCTCGTGCGCACCCCCGAGGGCTGGCGCATCTCGGCCCGCAAGCTCGAACGCATCTGGGTCGACGGCCAGTACCTCGGCCCCGACGAAGCGCAGCTGTTCTAGCTTGTTGACTTCGCTCGCCTACGGCTCGCTGCGCGCGGCTTCGCCGCTTGCGGGCGCGGCCGCCTCCCGCGGGACATCGGCCCGCGGGCCGATGTCGGGCCGCGGACCGCGCCCGTCGTCCTTCGAATAGCGATCTGGAAATTCCGCGAGCAGGCCGAAGCCGATCGCGACCAGCACGGGGCCGACGAAGAGGCCCAGCAGGCCCAGGCTCGCGAGCCCGCCCAGCACGCCCAGGAACACGAGCATGAACGGGATGCGCGTCGAGCCGCTGATCAGGATCGGGCGCAGGAAGTTGTCGACGGTGCTGACCACGAGCGTGCCGTAGACCGCGAGCGCGACCGCCGCGCCGACGCGCCCCTCGGTGTAGAGCCAGATCGCGGTGCCGCCCCAGACGAACGCCGGGCCGCCGGGCAGGAGCGCCGTGAGCAGGGTCGCGAAGGCCAGGAACACCGCGGACGGAACGTCGAGGAACCAGAAGCCGATGCCCGCGAGGATGGCCTGCACCATGGCCGTGCCGAGCAGCCCGAACACCACCGCGCGCACGATGCCGCCGACGCGATCGACGAGCTCCGGGTCCTCGCTCGGCATCAGCAGCAGAGCGAGCCGGCGCGCCTGCACGGCGATGCGCTCGCCGTCCACGTAGAGCGCGAACAGCACCACCATCGTGAGCCCGAACTCGAACAGGTTGCGCGCGATGCCGCCGGTCAGCGACACCGCGCTGCGCGAGAAGTCGCTGCCGTAGCGCGCGACCCACTCGCTGAACGCGTGGTGGCCGAGCAGCGGGCTCTCGCGCGCCTCCTGCAGGCGCGCCTCGAGCCACGGGCGCGACGTGACCCAGTCGGGGAACGGGGCGCCCTGCGCGGCCCACTCCTGCAGCCGCGAGGCGACGCTGGTGGCCTCGGTGGCGAGCACCACGAGGAGCCACGCGACCGGAATCGCGACCACGAGCGCGAGCGCCGCGGTGACCAGCCCGGCGGTCAGTACGGGGCGGCGGCTCCAGCCGCGCAGCCGCGCGTAGATCGGCCAGGTCACGTACGCGATGATCGCCGCCCACGCCGCGGGCACCAGGAACGGCTGCAGCACCCAGAGCGTCGCGACCAGCAGGCCGAGCCCGACCAGCGCGCGCGCGATGATCAGCCCTGCCCCTCTCGTCGGCCCCGTCACCGCGCGGAGTATTCCGCTTCGCCGCGCTCCCGACCAGCAGCGCCGAGCGCGCGCGAGAGCGCGAAGGCGCTGTCGCGGTGCTTGCGCGGGCCGCGCGCCCGCAAGCGCGGCAGGTGCTCGGTCAGCCGGTCGAGCGCCGGGAAGCGGCCGACGCTCGCGGCCGCTCCCGCGCGCGCGAGCCGCTCGTGGTCGGGGTAGGACGCGACGAGCGCGCGCAGCAGGCCGTCGGCGCGCGCGCCCGCCGCGCGCAAGAGCGACGCCACGAAGCCCGCGATCTCGACCGAGACCAGCACGTCGACGCGGCGCGGATCGGTGTAGGCGTACTCGAGATCGAAGGTCACCCACTCGCCGCCGCGGTCGAGCAGGTGCGAGAAGCTCGGGTGCGCGTGCACCAGGCCCGGCTCGCGCAGCCGTTCGGCCAGCGCGTGGCGCCTGCACCACTCGGCGGCGAAGCGCGCGATGCCGGACTCGAGCCGCGCCAGAGGCACGGCGGGATCGCGCAGCTCCGACTGAACCGTCGGGCCGTTCACGTGCTCCATCACCAGGACGGGCCGCGGGTCGGGCTCGGGCAGCGCGAGGTCGAGCAGCTCGGGCACGGCAAAGCCGTGGGAGCGCCACAGCCGGAGCAGGCGCTCCTCGGTGTCGCGCCGCGTGCGCGCGCCGAGCCCCGTCTTCGCGACCAGGAAGCGGTGGCCGAAGGCGCGCGCGAGCGTCGGCAGCCAGGGGCGCTTGCGCCCGTACAGCTTCACCACCACGTCGCGGCCGGCGAGCCGCGCCGCCACCACCTGGTGTCGCGCGTCGCCGCGCCGCGAGATGGCGAGCAGGCGCGCGTCGAGCCCCGCGACGCGAACCGGCGCGCCGGGGCGCTCGCTCATCCGCGCCCGAGCAGGCCGTCGAGCTGCGCGGCGATGTTGTACTTCGAGCTCTTCTTCTGCGCGCGCTCGCGGAACCGGAGGTCGAGCTTGCGCCCCAGGCGCACGAACAGGTTCGGATCCGCGAACGCGAACTCGTGCGTGTAGGCCAAGAGGTCGCGGCCCGGGTAGTGCGCGACCGTCTCGGCCAGGAACGCGTCGAACTCGTCGGGCACGTTGCGCGCCATCGACTTCAGGTAACAGAGGATCTCGCGCGCCACGACCTCCCGGATCCGATCCTTGGAGCGGAAGCAGGTCTCGAAGTCGAAGAACAGGAACTCGTCGCCCAGGATCATCACGTGCTTCAGGTCGCCGTTCTCGTGCACGAAGCGCGGCTCGCGCCGGTCGACCGCGAGCTGGTGGCGCCGGTGCCAGACGGGCAGGAAGCGCCGCCACATCGCGAGCCGCTCCGCCAGCGGGATCGTCTTGTTCGGGAAGTACTGCACGAAGCGCGTGGCCTCGACGTACTCGTAGAGCGCGTAGCCGTCCTGCGGCACGCCCTCGACCTTCTCGTCGTACACGTCGAACACGCGGAAGCCGGCCTCGCGCCACAGCCGGATGCAGTCGAGCTCGGTCGCGCGGCGGTTCCAGGGCATGACCGCGGTCTGGTTCGCGAGCAGCACGTTGCCCGCGCTCTTCAAGCGGTAGCGCCACATCGGCAGGCTGCCGTAGTAGACCTTGAGCACGGCCCAGCCGCCCTTGTAGGGCACCTTGTACAGGTAGTTCCCGTTCTTCAGCAGCAGGTACTGCTCGAGGTTGTCGAAGCGCAGGGCGGGACGCGGATCCGGCATGGGCCGATTACAGCAAAACTCGCCCCGGCCCGCCGCCACCCGCCCGGGCTATGATCCGCGCGTGAACGGCGTCCACGACATGGGCGGGATGCACGGCTTCGGGGCCGTCGTCGTCGAGCGCGACGAGGCCGTGTTCCACGCCCGCTGGGAGGCGCGCGTGCGCGCGCTGGTCTCGCTCGCGCTCGGCGCGAAGATCTCGAACGTCGACGCGTTCCGGCACGCGATCGAGCGGCTCGAGCCGGTCGAGTACCTGTCGGCGGGCTACTACGGGCGCTGGCTGGGCGCGCTCGAGCTGCTCGTGCACGAGTGGCGCGCGCGCGGCGAGACGCCCGATCCCGGCGGGAGCGGTTCGCTGCGCCCGGTCGCACACGCGGCGCGCTTCCGCGCCGGCCAGCGCGTGCGCACGCGCAACCTGCAGCCGACCGGTCACACGCGCCTGCCCGGCTAC
>Ga0187892_10008606_pt1 | contig 13884 bp, 13 predicted proteins | sample MA1701073metaG_FD_139345 | JGI IMG/M metagenome (GOLD analysis project Ga0187892, IMG submission 139345) | Bio-ooze microbial communities from a basaltic lava cave in the Kipuka Kanohina Cave System on the Island of Hawaii, USA - MA170107-3 metaG ...
AAAATTAATGAGATTCGCTCTGTGTATTCTTGCAAATGACTTGGCAAGCACACCTTTGACGCCCAGATACATCGGAGCAAGCGCAGCATGTTCCCTACTTGATCCCTGACCATAGTTTTCACCACCAACTATGAAGCCACCCTTCTTTTCCTTTGCACGTTTAGCAAAGTCAGGATCAAGCCAGTAGAATACGTACTCGCTTATTGCTGGTATGTTGCTTCTCAAGGGGAGTATCTTCGCACCAGCGGGCATTATTGCATCGGTGCTGATGTTATCATCAACCTTGATCAGAACCTCTCCCTGTAGCATCTGTTCCATCGGGCTTCGCAACGGCAGAGGTTTGATGTTTGGACCCCTGATTATCTGAACATTGTTAGGATCTTTTGCAGGCGGAAGTATAGCAGAGTCATCGATTATGAACCTGTCAGGCCATGGTATCTCTGGATACTCTCCCAAATCTCTCGGATCGGTTATCTTGCCAGTGATGGCGCATGCAACGCAAACTTCGGGACTTGTCAAATACACCTTGTCATCCTTGGTTCCACTCCTTCCGGGCCAGTTCCTATTGAACGAGCGAACAGATACCCAGTCAGTTCCTGGAGCAGAGCCCATTCCAATACATCCGTTGCATCCAGACTCCAACAATCTAGCACCAGCTGCAACTATGTTGTACATAGCACCTTCTTTCGATACCATCTCGAGAACCTGTTTCGAGCCTGGGTTCACTGCCATAGTTATGTTTGGATGAATCTTCCTGTCCTTCAGCAAATACGCTACTGTCATTAGCTCGCGGTAGTTAGAGTTTGTACATGAGCCTATCAAAACCTGTTGTACATCGATGCCTTGGACATCTCCGACCTTCTTGATGTTGTCTGGAGCTCCCGGGCATGCCATCATCGGTTCTAGTTCACTCAAGTTGATCTCCATTGTTTCGTCATACTGCGCGTCAGGATCTGGACTCATTGGTTTCCAGTCCTGCTCTCTACCCTGTCGCCTGAAATAATCTAGAGTGAGATCATCAGATGGAAATATCGATGTTGTCGCTCCAAGTTCTGCACCCATGTTGCATATGGTTCCGCGTTCAGGAACCGACAATCCCTTTATGCCGTCGCCGTAATACTCGAAGATCTTGTTAAGACCGCCTTTAACAGTAAGGCGCCGCAACATTTCAAGGATAACATCTTTTGCTGTAACCCATGGCCTTAGTTTGCCAGTTAGCTTTACGCCAACTATCTTAGGCATCTTTGTGTAAAATGGTCCGCCACCCATTGCTACTGCAACATCCAGACCACCAACGCCTATAGCAACCATGCCAGCTCCACCTGCAGTTGGTGTGTGACTATCAGATCCCAGCAATATTTTCCCAGGACCAGAAAATCTTTCAAGGTTTACTTGATGGCATATTCCGTTTCCAGGCTTTGAGAAGTATATACCGTACTTGCTTGCAAAGGTTTCAAGGAACTTGTGATCGTCGGGATTTTCAAAACCTACCTGTAGTATATTATGGTCAACATAGGTAACGGCATGTTCCACCTTTACCTTTGGTATACCTAACGCTTCGAACTGGAGACATGCCATGGTTCCTGTAGCATCCTGCATAAGCGCCCTGTCAACTCTGACACCTATCTCTTCTCCAGGTTCCATTTTTCCTTCAACAAGATGCGATTCAATTATCTTATGCGCTAGTGATTTACCCATCTTATTCACCTAGAATTACATTGATATCAAGCTTGGTTGGTGTAATATCAGCTTTACATTTCGGACACTTTTTTGGCGGTATCTCGTCAGGAACCAACTCGCTGCCATCCGCTGGACACTTGTTGTCAAACTGACGGTTATGAACATTTGCTGTTACAAAGATATTCTCTTTCTTGCATACGAAGAGCTTATAGTAAGCAAAGTCCTCGTTGAGATCGCTGTATGTCTGATCAAGATCTGTAGAACCGAGATTCAACTTCTTCTCATATCCGCAGTTGTTACACTTGACATGCCATACATCCATCTGCAGTATTAACGAATACATGATTAATAGATTTTGCCTTGCTAACTCTGAATATCGATTTGGTAGCATTAATGCAGTAACTGATCATATGTATTTGGCTTACTCATTTTATTACCAAACATTTATTATAGCGGATCGAGGACGGAATGAAACTATGCTGAAACTATTCAAGAAAAAAGAGGATAGCAAGGAGAAACCAGTGTGCAATTATTGCAATGCCGTGTTTCCTGATAAGGAACATCTGGAAAAGCACAAGAAGATAGCGCACGCCAAAGGTCGCTAATCATCAATCTTGATTTTGCAGGTATTAAGAAAATTTATTATGTACAGTTCAATCTAAACGCACTGGAGTGTATATACTCCACGTGGGGTCGTAGCCTAGCACGGCATGGCGACAGTGAAAACCGCTAAGGGCTCCAGAGGTATTGTATGCATGTAGACTGACCAAAAGGATGATGTGCAGTCTGGAGCTGCAGTGACCCGTAGGTCGCCGGTTCAAATCCGGCCGGCCCCACCATTTTGCAATTGGTGCAGCTTTCTTAATATCATAGCAGACCGTTTGTGCATACATGGTTAACATGGTAAAGTGGTCACATTGAATGACTACGATTACTGCTCCAAGTGTAATAGACTCTTTGACTATTTAGATTTGAAACCATACAACATGAAGTGGTACTGCAATAAGTGTTACCATGAAATAAAGGAAGCAGAAGCTAAGAGCAAGGGATGAGTAGGCCTAATTTGCTTCCACTACATCTTGCTGAAATCCCAAGTAGAAAAGAACTTTGGGCTTATTTCGAGCAGAATTTCGTTGCCGTTCTTTGTGTTCTCTATGATAAATTTGGCCAATGGGTGTTCTAGCGTGCCTAGGTACTTCAAATTTATCTTCTCTACAATTGGCATTATTTTCTTTGGTTCTTCGGATATATTTGCCGCCCCCTTGCCTTTGACACCTTTGTATGGAAAGTTCTCGTCGTCAATAGAGAAGTAGATGCTTGGTTTCTTGCGAATATTCTGAACTTTCTTGGACATCTTGCGGGTCATGATGTAGAGCTTTTCGCTACCTTTGTCATAGTAAAACCAAAGAGGCTGAATGTTGGGATCGCCAGTTTCATCAATAGTGGCTAACTGGATGTTTAGCTTGTTTTCAAGGAATCTATCAACTTCTGCCTCATTCATGGCAGTGCCCATCCCGGGCATAGCATTAATGATTCTCATTGTACTTGCTTTGCGTTAATTTTCGATATAAAGCTTGAGGCGCCATCAGATTTGATTGGTTTGTAAGCAAAAAAATCCTTATGAATAGGAAAAATAAGCGATAGAACATATGAGCGAAGCAGCTTGGTCAGAATGGATTGATTTTGATCGAACTAATATTGAAGCTGTTCCTGAACTGCCAGGAGTTTACGCTATGCACGCAGCCATGAAGATCATCTACGTAGGAAGTGGCGCAAATCTAAGACAAAGCTTGCTTGAATCACTCTCGCATCCATGCATCAGCAAGGCCAAGAGATTTCATTACATGACTATAAATAATCATAGCGAAATGAAAGAAAAACTTCTTAACGAGTATCGCCAGAAGCATGGAAAATTACCCGAGTGCATGGAAGAATAACAAAGACGTTTTATGAACATGCTATATCCAGTTCAGATACATGTCCTAGATCTTTGATGCGAAGAGCTTGAAAAGCAGCTGAAAAACGCTTGTTTCTCCATAGAAAACCATGGAAAAACCAATGAATTCCATGGAAATGCAATATCCATTACAGATACATACATGAAATCTCACGCGCGGAGTGCTGCAACATATGAAACCTCCAGCATCATAAACACGTTGTATGAATATTTGCATATTCAGAATTGAAAGATTGGAAATCCGATGTTAATATACAAATTCATAGTTTCTTTATATAGACCCCCCCTCTAGTACTTTTACAGGCGGGCGTTTTTTGGCGCATACGGGAAAACCTGTTCTGAACCTTACTGAATAGCTCTTTCGCCCGATCTAAGCATTTAGCCCTGCACACATGTGATAACAATTCCGTGTGACGTTTGTTCCTCAGGGATCACAGACTCCCGTAAGTCAAACGTCTTGCTTTGATCCAGCACTTCTTGGCCATCAATCTTTACACTATTGACATTGCTCGGTCTTTCAAATTTCACGTCCACACCAATCATACTCATCTTGATGGTCTCCTTGCTTGTAGCATCTATTAACACAGTAGATGGTGGGAACTTTGCCATTGCGCTCTGCCCTGATGGGATTGGCTGCTTCGGTAGGTCTAATCCGAAAATAATTGCCCATGCAGGTGCAGTAACAGGGATAACGATAGGATCGCATCCATTGTTTCTTATCGCAACAGGAAACGCTGCCAAGTTAACGTAAGCAAGTATGCCTATGATGATTATGGCAGCTATGATCCCACCAATGACTGCGGATTTAGAACTCTTTTTGGCCTTGAACTTGACCTGTAAGACCTTGATGGCCTTCTCTATCTCGACATTCAAAATATCAGACGCCGCCTTTATTCCCCCGCGGGTTTCATCCATAAGCTTGCAGGCATTTTGCAGTCTCTGCCAAGTTTCTGCAGGCATAATATCCTTGTACTTTCTTAGTATGGATTGTAAGGGTTCAACGGACTCGCGCCACTTGTATGCCGTTGTAATTGTATCGAATTCCTTGTTAAACCTCTTACGGAACTCTATTAGTGCGCCTTTTGCCTCTGCCTGCCTTCTCTCCTGCTCTTCTTGCCCCATCTATACCACCCTTTAGGCAGTGACCTCAAACGTAGCCCTTACGATGAATTTATCCTGCTTTCCTGATATCTTATACGTTCCTTGCTGTGCGGCAACCAGAGGAAAGTCGTAAACCAACACTCCGTTTGCATCAGTTGTCACCTGCTTTGCATCCAGAGGTGGACCTGTAGGCCCGACAATTATTATCTGCACTATCGACTTTGCCCTTGCGCCAGACAAGGTTATCTTTACAGTTTCGCCCGATCTGTAACTGGGCTTATCTGTTGAAAGCTTCAGGTTACCTGGATCCTCTCCTCCTTCGCCCGTTCCTCCAGTACCACCCGTTCCTCCAGTCGCACCCACAACCGTGAATCTAGTGGCTGTCTTATGCACAATCTGTTTTGCAGAAACAATGTACACCCCTCCGGGAGCGTTTGGTGGAAGGAAGCATTGGGCACTCCATGTCATACTAACATTGTTGACCTGAGGATTCGCACCGCACATTATACCTCCCTTCGGATCAGTTATCTGCAACGAAACTGGACTTTCAAGTATTGCAGTTCCACTTATCCTGACAGCATCGCCTGGTTGGTATTCAGTTTTATCAACATTGACCGTAAGTATGAGCTGACCTGGTGGGACAGTGGGTTGTCCAGGAAGACCCTCGACCAAGATCTGAATAAGTGAAGATTTTCCAAGCGCGTCTGTTGCGACGATCGAATGCCCTCCCGGGGAAGCACTGCTCGGAATAATAACAACGGTGTTGAACTCTCCAGCAGCGTTAGTGTTCGATGTTGTCAACTGCTGCTGATCCATAAATATCTGGACACTAGTAACCTGACTGAATCCCTTTCCTGTTACTATAATTTGTCCGCCCTGATTCACCCTCGCCTGATTTACAGCCACTTCAGGTTTCGTTACGGGCGGCTGTATTGGAGGCGGTGTGCTTACTCTCACTCTGATCTTTGGAACATTACCATCATCTAATTCGTTACCATTGCTATCGCTCATCGTCCATTCAAACGCAGAAGTTGCAGGATCGGAAACTCTGACCAGAAATATTGCAGTGCCTCCAGGTTTTATCGGACTTCGGGCAGTTGTGAATGTCAAAGTATTTCCATCTCTGTCACTCTCCCACCCCCCTCTTGCTATTGCTGTTATCGGCTGTCCCTGGGTAAATTTGAGCTCAAACTCATAAACCGATGTATTGCTTAAACCGGAGTTCTTAACCAATATAAGAATATTAGACTTTGAACCCTTTGCCAAGACCCTGGCAGAAAACTTCACTTCCTGGGCCAACGCGCCCGCTGCCATACCAGATACCAGTACGGCTGAAAGCACTATACCCCATACGATCTGCATACGCATAAGGCAGATCCAAGATCGTTTCTTTTATGTGTTATGCTTATTTTTAACACTCTGGAACTTAACAAAATTTTATCGGAACAATCTAATCGAGGGAAATAATAATAATGGTACTGAGAACCGGCAGTTTATGGAACGTAGGAAGAAGGTACTTTATGATTGAGAAAGTTGCAATAGAATAAATGTAGTTAGAGCAAAGCAAATGTATGCAATTTGATGTGAGAAAAAGGTGGAGAAGACTGGCTGGGCTTGCAGCCATCTGGATGTTTGTAATGTTCCCAATACCGTTCCTGCCTGCGTGGGGTTTTAACGTAAACCCACAGGCATTTTCGGGGATCGTGATAATAGCAGTAATCGTGACTATACCATTGACGCTATTGTTCATTTTCATGAAATAGTTTATAGAAATTACGGGAGTAGGGCCCCAGAAGAGAGAATACTAGCGTTGGTATCAAATGCTGTCCATCGCAATCCGGCATTTCTGTCTTCGAACAACAGCACGGCCACCATTACGCGTCCTTTCATTAAAGGTCTATCATCAGTCCTTATCATTACCGTGCTTGCATCTATCTGCTCTCCATCCCATCCTCTAGCCTTTACAAAATTCAGATCTCCATTATCAGCTTTTATTTTTACACTATAAACTGCCGCGTCACCAGCATTCTTTATCGCAAGCAGAGTAGTTTTCTTGGTAATCTTCATAGCAACAGATACATTCTGCTCAGTTTCAAGCTCAGAAACTAGTAAAGTTGCAACATAATCTGTCAATTCCGTCGGCTGGCTAGCAAATGGATAAGGATCAACTTTCATTAATTGTATAGAATAACCATCAAATGTTTTGATTGCCAAATTCTTGTCTCCTCCTCTGATCGTTAGATCGAAATCACCCAGTTCTTCGTCGTTATGCATTAGGTTAAGCAAAACCGTTACCTGTCCCTCCCACACACAAACTGCGTCGGCTGGGCATCTAGAATCCTCTGTTACATTGAGAAATCTCAACTTGATATTCTTGGATTCTATTGATGCTGTTTGTCCAACCTTGAGTTGAAACTGGTTGTTTATTTCGGTCGTAATATTTTGTGACTCTTGAGCTGATTCAGCACGAGCCGAGTGTAATGTATTCTGTACGGCAAAAGAAGATATGAGGAGAAACAATAATCCAACGATAATTCCAATTCTAAGTATCATGTTGCCCCAATCGAAGCTTCGTAGACCATCTTAAATTCCTTACCTATGGTCAAAGAGAAATGTACACCAACTATTTGCAAAACTCTATCTCCAGAATGAATCTCTGCATTTGATCAGCTACCTTAGAGACTTGGCTTGCTTCAGCCTTATCCCCACTATTACCATAGCAACAGCTATGATTACTACAGCAAGAAGGTTTTCTTGCATATGTTCTCATATGAGAAGAAGCGATTTAAGACGCAGTCTGTCTTGGCCTTTACTAACTTAAATTTTGACCTCATACGGATGATTGTTTTGTAAATATTTCAAACTGACAATATCTTATATTGAACACAAATTACTATGAACATAATGCTAACGAGTGAAAAAGAAAGTTTAGAGAAGGAATTGACTGCTCTGAAAGAAGAGGTTGCAGCACTGAAACGGGAGTTCAAAGTGATGAAGATGGCGCTGAAGAACGAGATCACAAGGTATGAAATAGATCAAGTAAAGAAAGGCAGGAAGACTGAACCGATTTCCCTCCCAAGGATCTGAACTAGGCCTGTTGCCAAATATTGATTATTTTCTTCTTATGACATCCCTAGCATAGAGAGTATGGATGAATATGGGGCAAGTCCGCATCTTTCACATATAGGCTTAACAGGATCATCTTTACCACTTCCAATACAACAAGGCTTTTTCACACGCCCCAGATGATCTAGTGCGAGTATGACCCATGTCGGACATCTCACTGGCGTTGTGCCCACACCTCCCCAAGGACCTCTCATCATATTCAGCTGCTTGGGGGAATTCGAAATAAAACCATCGTACTCTTGTTTCAGATTAATGATCTTATCAATAGCATGATTTCTTTCTTCGCCATATGGCAACCATAGAGGATCATTCATGCTGAAGGGCGTATGAAATTGAAACGCAATTTCATAGGCGAGGTCGTTCCATTCTTCTACTATTTCTTCCAGGTATTTGTAGTTGAGCGAGTTTATTGTTGTAGCGATCCATATCTTTTTCTGGCCGTACTGTTCCGCGAAAATCTTTACGTTCTGCCTTATGTTCTTGTACGTCTGACCTCTTATGAAATTATGAACATTCTCAGGACCATCAATCGATATCCAATATGCTATCTGCTCCTTGAAGTATGGCAAGGGTGACGTTCCATTGCTCACAACACAGAACTTGTTCGGGAGCTCTTCGCTGAAGACCTGCAATATATCAGGTCTGAGAGTAGGTTCGCCGCCAGCAACGACGATCTGCAAAAGATGTAGTTTCTTGAACGTATTACGGATTATTTCGCGCCATTGTTCTGCAGTAAGACCGTCAGGCATATCCTCTCTGTTAAGCCACCAATAACAGTGCTTGCATTTCAGATTACAAACATTGTTTATGTCGGCTGCGCCAAATAGAGGGACTTGTTTACCGAGTTTTATTTTCAGCATCTTCCCCGCCATACGAACATAATCGGGATCTTTGAAAGATGCTTTGATTACTGGTAAGAGATCACGCATGGTAAATCACTACGGTTATGGCTTGCTGGCTATTAAGTATTGGCGAAATCTCACCGTGTTTTTCGCATCTTCAATATTCCGATGATACCCAAGGCCGCCGTCGCAACGAAAAGCACCCCTGCCACAAAGAGCAAGTCTCTACTTAACGAACCTATCATAAAACCTAGGAACGCCAGACCCAATCCGGCAATCACCAATTTTTGCATTGACTTGTTGCGTGCCAATTTTGTGATCAATGATTCGAGGATTATTATATGATGTGCTTTGAAGAACTGAATAGTCCGACAGAGTTGCTACCTCAAACAAGGAGGAGTCTCTGCCGGACACATGGGCCGTGGCTGTACTGGGCACTTTGGGGCTGTTGCTATTTCACAGTGAATCAAAATACTACTTATCGTGTCTGGTCGAAGATTTTGTGTTCTTTTGTTTATATGTAGTAACGCGGCTGCTCGACTTTATGAATTTTCTTAACTTTTTCTAGTAAATCTCAGTTTTTGTTTAATTTTTTATAATTTACACCTAAAGCAGCTTGCCAGCGTTTGGATTCCAAATACATGTAGCACTGGACGCCACATCAGACCCCAACCCGCTTTCTAGCACTAGACTTTTCACTTTATATGAGACAATTATTGCAGTTGATCAAATGATAAACACGATAGGCGGTAAGGTAGTAATGGTGTCAAACCAGAAGAAAGCAGTCGAGTTCTATACCAAAAAACTTGGTTTTGATCTCAGGGTAGATATGCCTATAGGCGAGATACATTGGATCGAGGTTGCGCCCAAAAACTCCCAATCAAGCATAAGTCTAATGGAACCTAATCCGAAAATGATGTCCAAGGAGGAGTTGGCAAGGGCAAAGAAGGAGATCGGAATGTTCACTGGTGTATGGTTCTATACGGACAACATAAAGTCAACCTATGAAGATCTCAAGAAAAGAAGCGTGAACATTACTCCACCTGAAAAGCAAGAGTGGGGAGGAGTTCTGTCGATCTTGAAGGATCAAGACGGAAACGGTTTTCATCTTGTAGAGTTCAAGATGTAACTACGTTCTACGCACTTGTTTGACCATTCTTGTTACGTTATCAATTATCTGACCAGATGCGGCCAAATGACTTTTTGGATTGAATATAACCTTCAATTCCTCTTTTTTCAGTTTAGAGGAGATATCCTTATCACTCAATAATGCGTCAAGAAAGTGAGCATTCTTCTTTTCAGCTCCAAAGGCCGTTCGTTGTATTGCCCTATACGCATGTAGTCTCGGCATTCCTTTCTTGACAAGAGCATTCAGAACGAACTCTGCATAGATCTGACCTTTTGTATGTTCCAAGTTTTCAACTATGCGTTTAACATCGATCTTCAAGCCCGCCAATACCTTCGTCATACTATTCAGCATCTCATCAAGTAATATCACTGCCATGGGTATAGTGAATCGCTCGTTGGCAGAGTTTGATAGATCCCTTTCATGCCAGAGTGTTATGTTTTCAAGCGAAACACCTGTCATACTCTTCAAAATCCTTGCGAGCGAAGAGATCCTTTCACTTTTTATTGGATTTCTTTTTACAGGAACAGCACTGCTTCCCATCTGACCCTCCTTGAAGGGTTCAGCAACTTCGGCAATTTCCGTACGCTGCAGATTCCGTATCTCTACTGCAATCTTGTCAAGCGTAGACGCAATCAATGCGAAACAAAGGATGAACTCGGCATGTCTTTCTCTTGAGACCACCTGCGTCGCAGCTTCTATCGGATAAAGATTCAATTTCTTGGCAACTAATACTTGCGCTTTCAGAGCTTTCTTTCCCATCAACGATCCAGTGCCAACAACGCCAAGAGTTTTGCAGACAAGCACTCGGCGTTTCATCTCTCTGATTCTGCTGATATGATTTGCCATGTCAGACGCCCATACGGCAAACTTTAATCCAAAAGAAATTATGCTAGCGTGCTGCCCATGAGTTCTTCCGACAGCAGGAATATTTCTATACTTCGTGGCCTTGTCAGCAAGCATAAAGGCAATCTTCCCAATTTTTGGTTCTATGATGGACAATGAATCACGAAGCTGCATGGATATAGTAGTATCAACTACATCGTAACTCGTTAGACCGTAATGTATCCAGGGTTTAGCCTTATTGCTACACAATTCGCTTACTGCTTCCACCATTGCAGCCGTGTCATGTTCGCTTACTGCTTCTAGTTTCTTTACACGTTGAACAGTGATCTTGCCAGACCTTGCTTTCTGCGCTATTTCCTTGGCAGCAGCTGCAGGAATGATGTCTATCTTGCTCTGCGACTCTGCAACACTCGCCTCAAATTCAAGCTGATAATCAAGCCTGCTTTGTTCCTCAAATATTTTTTTTATTTCTTCACTGCCGTATCTGCCAGAATCGATAGGAAGTATGGGCATAGCTTCATTGCATTACGGTAGCAAAATAAACCTTTAGGAAACAATGTTTTGATAAACATCTTATAGTTTAAATTGCACAGGAACGTGAGAAGGCTGGGCGATAGTTTTGGTTTTAATGGAGCAGATCAAGAAAGTGGGAGATGTCGAGTACAGGATCGGACCTGATCCCAATAGAAATATGCGTGTGCCTGTTACAATCTATGCAAATGATGAATTGTTGAGCAAGATGGTTCAGGACAGAACCATTGATCAGGCAATCAACGTTACGACGTTGGCAGGTGTTCAGAAACACGTTGTTGTTTTACCAGACGGTCATGAAGGATACGGTTTCCCGGTTGGTGGTGTTGCGGCTATGGATCTTGAAAATGGAGTGATAAGTCCCGGAGGTGTTGGTTACGATATCAACTGTGGTGTAAGGCTGATCAGAACAAACCTTAACGAGAATGATGTCAGACAGAGATTGAGAGAATTGGTAAATGAACTGTTCAGAGCTGTACCTTCGGGTGTTGGAAGCGAGGGTGCTGTGAAACTCTCTACTTCGCAGTTAGATCAAGTATTGACTGAAGGCGTAAACTGGGCAATAAATAACGGCTATGGTTACAGCGAAGATGGCGAGGTTTGCGAGGAAAGCGGCCAGATGGAAGGTGCAGATCCAGGTAAGGTTTCAGGCATGGCCAGGAAGAGAGGTGCTCCGCAGTTGGGCAGTCTGGGCTCTGGAAATCATTTTCTTGAGGTGCAGAAGGTCGATAAGATATTTGATAATGAAGCAGCAAAGCGGTTTGGTATAGATCATGAGGGTCAGGTTACGGTGCTTATTCATTGCGGCTCCAGAGGTTTTGGACATCAGGTATGCAGCGATTATCTTAGAGTATCTGAAACTGCGTTAAGAAAGTATAACATTCAACTACCAGATAGAGAACTTGCATGCGTGCCCAACAATTCCCCCGAGGGCGAATCTTATAGGGGAGCTATGTATGCTGCTCTGAACTTTGCTTGGAGCAACAGGCAGATGATCACTCACTGGACTAGGAAGGCGTTTGAAAAGGTGTTCAACAGGAGCGAATCGGATCTGGGGATGCGCTTGGTGTATGATGTTGCACATAACATTGCAAAGGTAGAAAAGCACAAGGTTGATGGATCTGTTAAAGAAGTAGTTGTGCATAGAAAAGGTGCAACCAGAGCTTTTCCTGTCGGTAAGGAAGAAGTTCCTGCAAAATACAGAGATATTGGACAGCCAGTACTTATACCAGGTTCGATGGGTACTGCCAGTTACATACTGCTTGGAGGTCAGAAATCTATGGATCTAACATTCGGTTCGACTGCACATGGAGCAGGAAGAACTATGTCAAGAACGGCAGCGAAGCGCCAGTACTCTGCCCAGGAAGTGCAGAAGAAACTCGAATCGAGAGGGATATACATCAAAGCTTTAACAAGGGAGGGCGTTGTCGAAGAAACACCGGAAGCATACAAGAATGTCGATTCTGTTGCAGATGTTTCGCATACATTAGGCATAGCAACCAAAGTTGCTAGGCTTACCCCGATAGGTGTGATAAAAGGATGACAGACTACGACCCCGAACTCGAGATAATAAAAGCAAAGAAACTTCTCAAGATGAAGAAGAAGATAACTGAAGAAAAACCAAAGGCCAAGACAGATCGCGATCTGTTCATTGCGCAATTGGTTGATCGTGGAACAGAAGTTCTTGCAGCAGCTGAAGCTCAGTATCCTAGGGAGACTGCTATGATTGTTGCCAAGATTGCAGAGTTGATCAAGAACGGTGAATTGCAGAGCAGGATTTCTGGCGGGGAATTACTTGCATTATTCAGATCCATAGGGTTACGTGTTAGAATGAATACAAGGATCAGTATTGAAGAGCATGGAAAACTTGTTTCTTTATCAGATAGACTGAAATCCAAAGAAGACTAGCTCGAAACTAAACCTGTGTTTTGGCCATACGAATGCTTTACGCATTTCAGTGAGTTCGCATTCAGTAAGGTGTAGAACGCATTTTCCCTCATCAATTATAGATACATACCATGATCTCATATCTGGACATGATGATTTTTCCCGAATACGCGAAAACACGCACGGATGCAAAAGCTATAGAGGGGGGAGTCATATATAAAGAAAAGCCAGTCAAAATATAGTTGCATCGGATTTGTGATCAAACAATCTTTTCATTGGGAAACCTATAATGAAATCCAACTGTTATTCTAGGATTCCTTGACTTTCGTTTAATTCTGCTGGAGGATTTATAACAGTGAAATCAAGCGATTTTTCCATGTTTTCATTAACTTTCGCTTGCTTTCAGCAAGATTTCCAAAGTAAATAATCTAGACTCTTCGTCCCCTTCTTCCGCCTGGCTTTCTCGTTGTATCATGCGGTATTGGCGTTACATCATCAATTCTTCCAATCTTGAAGCCAGCTCTTGCAAGTGCTCTTATCGCTGCCTGTGCACCTGGTCCTGGAATTCTTGCTCCGACCCCTCCAACAGCTCTGACCCTAATATGTAATGCAGTTATGCCTTTAGTCTTTGCAGTTTCCGCAACGGCAACAGCAGATTTCATCGCTGCATATGGTGATGATTCATATCTATCAGCAGTCACATGCCTTCCTCCAGAGCTTATACCAATGGTTTCCGCTCCGCTAAGATCTGTTATATGCACTATCGTATTGTTGTAACTACTGTAGAT
>Ga0187892_10008607_pt1 | contig 13883 bp, 12 predicted proteins | sample MA1701073metaG_FD_139345 | JGI IMG/M metagenome (GOLD analysis project Ga0187892, IMG submission 139345) | Bio-ooze microbial communities from a basaltic lava cave in the Kipuka Kanohina Cave System on the Island of Hawaii, USA - MA170107-3 metaG ...
AAAAAGCGGCGACCAGGCGCCGCACTCCAAAGTGTCGACAATTTCAACAGGACTGGGTTAAGATTGCAGTCCTCAAGAGAGTTACTTAGCATGACGCGACGCAACTATTTGATCCACCTCCTCCTATCGGTGCCGCTCCTGCGACGCGCACGGTAGCGCGGTCTGTCGGGGCGGCGAATCCCTAAGCAAAATTAAGGACCAGCATTCGAGATTCGGGAAAAAATTGTGCCTTCCTTGGAATCCGTGTTAAGTGTATAAACCTTTGGGTCAGGACAAGATGATGGACGAAAAGTATTTTCCAGAAGAGATAGAAAAGAAATGGCAGAAACGCTGGGAAGAGACCGGAGCGTTTGAGGTTCGAGAGGACGATCTGCGGCCAAAATTCTACTGCCTGGAAATGTTGCCTTACCCTTCGGGTTTTCTGCACATGGGCCATGTGCGCAACTATTCGATAGGCGATGCGCTCGCCTGGTTTAAACGCCTTCAGGGATTCAACGTTTTGCACCCAATCGGCTGGGACAGTTTCGGTCAACCTGCGGAACAGGCGGCTATCAAGCGCGGCGTCAATCCACGTGACTGGACCGAAGAAAACATCAGCCACATGCGCGGCCAACTGAAGCGCCTGGGAATCAGCTACGACTGGTCGCGGGAAATCGCTGCGCATCGTCCTGACTACTACCTTTGGGATCAATGGTTCTTCCTGAAAATGTTTGACCGCAACCTGGCATATAAGAAACTCTCCCCGGTCAACTGGTGCCCCAAAGAGCAAACGGTCCTGTCAAACGAGCAATCTTCCGGTGGAGTGTGCTGGCGTTGTGGCACAGCAGTGGAAAAGAGAGACTTGGAACAGTGGTTCTTGCGAATTACAGATTACGCCGAACAGCTGGTGAGTCACATCCAACAGATCGAGGCCACCTGGCCTGAAAAGGTACTCAAACGTCAACGCGATTGGGTGGGACGGAGTGATGGCGCCTACATCGACTTTACCGTAAAAAATAGCGACAAGAAGATTCGCGTTTTTACTACCCGTATCGACACGATTTTCGGCGCTACCGCCATCGTTATGGCACCAGACCATCCCCTGCTGAATGAATTGCTGGCCGGGTCGACGCTTAAGAGAGATATCGAGAAATTCGCGAGTAAGGTCGCCAGACTGCGAAACGAGCAGACCGATGAGGTCAAAGAGGGATTAAACACAGGCCTGATCGCCGTCAATCCTTTCAGTGGTGAACATGTTCCGGTCTGGGTAGCCAATTACGTGCTGATGGAATACGGCACCGGCGCGGTGATGAGTGTCCCGGCGCACGACGAGCGCGACTTTGAGTTTGCGCAAAAGTATTCTCTCCCAATCAGGCAGGTAATAGCGCCGATTACTCACACTCAACTTAGTGCTGAGCCGACTTCCACCACCGGGACTGACCAGTCAGCCGTTATGACTCACGCCTTTGTTGATTATGGGGTGCTTATCAACAGTGCTAACTGGGGTGGCAAACTCTCGGAGCAGGCCATTGCCGAAATGACCCGCCATGCGGAGGAGAAGGGATTCGGAACTGGGGCGGTAACCTATCGCATTCGCGATTGGGGAATTTCGCGACAGCGCTTCTGGGGCGCTCCAGTACCGGTGGTCTACTGCGAAAAGTGTGGCACTGTTCCGGTTCCTTATGACCAGCTTCCGGTGGTCCTGCCACAAACGGCGGATTTTACGGGCGTTGGAGAGTCTCCCCTGGCTGGCGTACCTGACTTCGTCAATACGGAGTGCCCCCAGTGCAACGGCCCAGCCCACCGTGAGACCGACACTATGGACACTTTTGTGGATTCATCCTGGTACTTCTTCCGCTATTGTGATCCGCGCAACGAGTCGGCTCCGTTCGATCCGAGAGTAGTTAGTCAATGGATTCCAGTGGATCAATACATCGGCGGTGATTCTCATGCGGTAATGCATTTGATCTACACGCGCTTTTGGACCAAGGTCATGCGCGATCTGGGGATGATCGATTTTGACGAGCCAGTCAAGAAGCTGCTGACCCAGGGCATGGTAACAAATATCGTCGCTGGCACTGACGAGTGGAAGGCCATGTCCAAGAGCCTCGGAAATGGTGTCGATCCTGACGAGATGATTTCCGCCTTTGGCGCAGATGCCACCCGTCTTTTTATTCTTTTCGCCGCGCCAGTGGAAAACGAATTGCGGTGGTCCGAAACCGGCACTGAAGGGGGCATCAGATTCTTGCGCAAGGTGTACAACCTGGTTTGGCGTTGGCAGAAGCGCGTTGCCGACCCAGGGCTGAAGACTGAGCCTTCCGATCAGGATGCGAGTTTGGGAGCTCGCGCCCTGCGTCGTAAAACTCACCAGACGATCTTGCGGGTGACTGGCGAACTCGAGCAATTGCATTTGAACACCAGCGTTGCTGCGCTGATGGAACTTTTAAATCAGTTAACAGAATTCAATCCGGATCCAGAGAAAGCCTCTCCGGCGGACGCTCACGCAGTGAAAGAAGCGCTTGAGTCTCTGGTTCTGATGCTGACTCCCTTCGCGCCCCATGTGGCTGAGGAAATGTGGGAAGGCTTAGGTCATCAGGATGGTCTTATCAAAGCCCGCTCGCCTCAGGCTGATGAGGAGCTGGCGCGTCGAGAGGAGCTGGAAATCCCGGTGCAGGTAAATGGCAAACTGCGGTCCCGGATTCTGGCTGCCCCTGGGGTGTCAGATGAGCAGTTGCGGACAAGTGCGCTTTCGGATCCGAAAGTGCGCGCCTTTACCGACAATCACGAAATCGTTAAAGTGATAGTTGTGCCAGAGCGCTTAGTGAATGTCGTGGTGCGCTGAGGCCTTCCTGCTTAGAAATAACCTGCTTGCCTGACCGCAGGCTTGCCGCTAGAATCGAAACACGCCAACGTCTCCTCCACGGAGAAGGTAGATTTCTTCGAGCCACTAGATGAAAGAATGTCCAGCCTGCAGGCGTTGCTTCCCTGATGAGATAAACCATTGTCCGCAGGACGGAGATGCCACTACACCCTCCTTGCTTGGCGAACCAATCCTCGATGCACGCTATCAGTTAGAAAGACGATTGGGTCAGGGCGGGATGGGCGTCGTGTTTCAGGCCCGCCATATCTTTCTCAAAACGGCGCACGCCATCAAAGTAATCTTGCCTGATCTGGTTGGCAACGATCCGATGCTGGTGACACGTTTTCGGCAAGAAGCACTGGCAGCTGCAGCTATCCGCCATCAAAATATTATTGCCGTAACCGATTTCGGGGTCGTCCGCGGCACCATGCCGTTTCTGGTGATGGAGTTTGTCAACGGTCTGTCCCTTCAGGATTTGCTCACTGAAGAGGGAGCGATAGCGCCCGGCCGGGCGATCGAGTTCATCAGTGCGATCGCTGCGGGAGTGGCTGCCGCCCACCGTCAGAAGATCGTGCACCGCGATCTAAAGCCACTAAACATAATGGTTCAGAACGATGTTCCGACCTCTGAGGGCTTGAAGATCCTCGATTTTGGCCTCGCCAAAATAAAATCAGGAGAGTTGCTGGGTTCGTTTGTTCAGGCCAAGACGAGCGGTTTAATGGGTTCGCCCTTTTACATGGCTCCGGAACAATGGTCGGACGAGGAACCCGACGCGCGCGCAGACATCTACAGTCTAGGTATCATCCTCTACCAGATGTTATCAGGAGACGTGCCTTTCAAAGGGTCTTCTATTCCCTCGATCATGAAGAAACACCTCACCCTGCCAGTACCCAGTTTCCAATCCAAGGGAGTAAATGTGCCACCTCATATTGAGGCCGCTGTTCGCCACGCCCTGGAAAAGGAGAAAGAGGCTCGTACCCTGTCAGTAGACGCTTTCCTCGCGGAACTCAAAGAGGCAGGGCCGCCAAATTCCATTCTGGGGGTTGCCCGCGAAACTGGTTCATTCGATTTCAATAAAACGGTGGCCTCGACCGGCTTTAACGAAACGGGATCAGCCCCGGCACCGGGAGCTACCGAGTTTGGGGCTAATTTTGATTCGCTGGCTGGGACAGTCAGCGAAACCGCACTTAATCCAGAAACACTCCTCGAGCTATCACGCACCAACGAGGCCTACCGACTGGAGCAGGAGCAGCGCGAGCGGATCGCGCGCGAGGAACTGGCTCGCGAGGCTGAGAGCCGGCGCCGAACTCAGGAAGAAGCAGACCTAAAGAAGAAGCAGGACAAAGAGAGGCGGCGTAAAGAAAAGGAAGAAAGGGACGAGCAGGATCGACAGCAGCGAGAACAAATAGAACGGGTCGCGCGTCAGGCGAAGGACCTGGAAGAGCGGTTAGAACGACTTGCGACGAGTGTGCCGCCCCAGGCGACGATGCTCGATCCGGAAGCAACCCAGGTTCGCGAAGGCGGGATAACCGCCGCCGCTGGAGCGAGTAGCGTCGCCGGGGTGCCGCAGCCTGGCTCGCAGCGGAAGGTGATGGTCTTTGACGTTCCCGCGCACGCTCCGAGCCGAAAGGGTTCCTGGTTGGTGATCGGGTCGGCTCTGGTACTGTTAACGTTGGTGGGGGCGGGGATTGGCGGTTACTTTTTGCTCCGCCCGAAACCCGAGTCAAACCAGGGTCAAGCTACGGACAACGGGGCGGTTAATCCCCCTATCATCAAAAAGGCGGATTTGGTGGAGATTGCGGGCGGAACCTTCGAGATGGGACGCAGTGCCGGTCCGCCGCAGGAAACGCCTCCGCACCGGGTCAGAGTTGAGACGTTTTTCATGGATAAATCCGAAGTGACAAACGCTGAGTACAGCGAGTTCGTGCGCGAAACCAATTACGCAGCCCCGGATCATTGGGCTGGACCAAAGCCGCCGGCGGGCCTCGAACAATGGCCCGTGGTCAACGTCTCATTCGAAGATGCCAACGCCTTTGCCCGCTGGCGTTCCCAGCGAGATGGCGTTACCTATAGGCTCCCAACCGAACAGGAGTGGGAGTATGCCGCACGAAACGGTGAACGCAATGATCTCTATCCCTGGGGAATGGAATGGAAGGAGCAACACGCCGTATTAAAGGATTCAACGCCGTCGCCTGTTGGTTCACACTCTGAAGGGAATAACATCTGGGGGGTCCAGGACTTGATCGGAAATGTCTGGGAATGGACCTCGTCCAAAGTTTCGGCCTACCCGGGTAATCCTGTAATCATTCCTACCAGCACGCAGGACTGGATAACCATTCGCGGAGGAGGCTACGTTACCGACCCGGCCAATAAGGACAATCCGGTGTCCTCTTGTATGCGCCAGTTCATTACTCCACGCGCCAAGAACGCGCTTTTGGGCTTTCGTCTGGTTCGGTCCGCCTCGTGAGGCAGACCGGCGCAGGCCAGCCCGGCCGTTCACCTTTGAAGGCTTGCGATAAGCGAACATAGCATTTAGATTATTTTGATCGCGTTAGTTTTACGGAATCCACCGCTTCGATTCTTCCATTATTTGGTCATTACATTTTTAGGCTTCGGCTTTGCCCTTGGGTCCGTTCCGGCAGTAATGTTAGTTAGGAGATGAAATGAGAGTTCAAGCTATTTGGCGGGTGGTTGGGTTGACGGCGATCTGTCTGATTTTCCCTCCCTGCACTTTGACTGTCTGGGGACAGGATGTGGGTGGGGATATCGGCGGCGGCATCTTCCGCCCGAAGAATCCGGAGACTAAGAAGCGTACCCCGAAGCCGGCAACTCCGGTCGTGAAGTCGAGCCGGTCGAGTAGCCGGACCCCGAGAACACCAACTGGTCCTTCGGTGGCGGACCGGGTCGAAGAACTTCTGGAGAAGGGCAACACCTTTCGCGATGAGCGCAAATTTGAGGAGGCCGAAGAAACCTATAGAGGCGTGTTTCAGATCAGGCCTCGCGACGCCCGTGCAGCCTATGGTCTAGGCAACGTTTTTAGCGACCAGCAGCGCTGGGAAGACGCCGAGAAGTCATATCGCGATGCGGTTCAGTGGTCGCCTAAGGATGTCGATGCTCTGGTTGCATTAAGCGTCACGCTGGTTCAACCCCGCGCCGGCAGCGATAACGCTCGAAGGTTTGCCGATGCCGAGAGTACAGCTCGCCAGGCAGTGCAGCTCGATCCTAAAAATGCTGTGGCCTGGGATCGACTCGGGGTCGCACTGCAAGCCCGCGGATTGTTCAACAACGAAACTGAACATGCGTACCGTCGGGCAGTGGAACTGGATCCAAAATTTGCCGTCGCCTATGCTCACCTGGCTCGCGTTCTTAAGCGAAACGGCAGAGCCGATGAAGCCACCCCGCTCTACAACCGCGCCATTGAGCTAGCCAAAGACTCTGCTACTTTGAATCTGATTGCTGAGTCACTGCAGGCGGAACAACAATGGGAAGCCTCTGTGCCGGTGCTCAAGACGGCGCTTCAGCTCGATCATCGCAACCTAACGTCGAATTTCCTGTTGGGCCGAATGCTAATTGTGTTCAAGCGTTATGAGGAAGCCGAGAGCTTCTTGAAAACCGCAACGGAGGTCGGTTCCCAGGCCTTCCAACCTTTTAACTTGCTTGGACGTACCTATTTGGCTCTTAACCGGTTTGCAGAGGCAGAAGTGGCCTACGCTCGCGCCGCCGACCTGGCTTCCGCAGGAGATCGGGTGCAGTTGGCTGGCGCCTTTGGTTTTGAGGGAGTCGGCGACGGATACCTGAAAGCCAAAGAGAAAGAGAATGCGGCCCGAGCCTACCAGCGTGCCTTGCAGCTGAATCCGGGCAACAAGGGGCTGGAACAAAAGCTAGCTAAAGCGCGTTCCCGTTGAGCACGGTCATTAACAAATGAGGTCTCTTTTATGAAACGTTGCCCCAAATGCAGTCGCACGTTCCCAGACGAAAATCAGAAGTTCTGTACTTTCGATGGCGGCTTGTTAATCGCGCAGCCAGCCTTCGATCCCAATGCGACCATTCGGGCCACCACAGCCGAGTTTGACCTGCCAAAAAACGAGCCGCCCCGTCCTGCGAAATCAACCAGCAGGGAACTGCCCAAACTCGAACGCGGAAGGCAGGAATTCAATCCGGATGAAACCATTGCTGCCTCAGCACCGACGGCATTTTTCCCCCGCAGCGACTTGCCGGGCGGTAACCAAACGTCGGCGAATCTGCCGCCTCCGCCCCCGCAGAACGTCGGCGTAATTACGCCGTCGGATGCCATTCCAAAACCAGCGCCAGTGCCGGTGTCGGCCGCACCGAAAAAGAAATCCAAGCTACCCTGGATCCTCGGCGCCCTCGTGGTTCTCTTGCTGCTGGGAGGCGGCGGGCTGGCGGCGGTATTTTTTGTCGTGGTCAAGCCTCGACTCGAGCAAATGAATCAGCCTGTAGTTCAGCGGGAAGCGCCGCCTGCAACTGAGGAGACAGCCACCACCGTTACGGAAAACACCCAACCAGAGGAAGCAAAAGCTAGCGAAACACCTGCTGAAGAGACCTTTGTCCCACCAGCCGACGCCAGGTTGTTCACAAACTCGAGAGATAATTTGGATGGGAAACTCGCCGAACAGTACGTCGACTTTTACTTTTATTATCCCGGTTCCTGGCAAACCGATCCAAAGGCGGGAGTCAAGGGCGCAAGCAATTTCGCACGCGTCTTCAGAACTGAAAAGGATCAGAGTGGTGATTACATTCCTGAAAGTGTGTCGATCAGTTGGTATACCAGCAACGGAACGTATGAATCCGACCTCTCAGTTTTCCCCAGTCGAGCTCAATCTCTGAGCACTCAACTTGCCAAAGATTTACCCGGGTATCGCAAGGTTTCTGAAGGCCAAACGGAAATCAATTCGCTCAAGGCTTACGAATTCCACTTCACCGGGGTCTTCAACGAGTCAGATCAGGCTGAGTTGCCCTACTGGGGGCGGGTCATCTTTATTCCGCCGGGTGTTGAGGGGCAGAAAACTGGAGTAAGCCTGATGATGATTGCAACCTCCCGGGCAGAATCAATCAGCAATGTAGAGGACGTAGGCGTTAAGGGCGAGATGCCGATCATCCTCGAATCTTTTCGGCTGGGCCGCAAGCCGTAAGCCACTTTTTTAAACTTAGTTTCGTCATCCACCTCGGCGATGGTATTCTTGGATGGTCGGCTTTGACGGCCGTATTTTTATGGCAACTGATAATTCAGCTAAGAATAGTCCTCCCCAGGCGCAGGTCCCATTCTGGACGGGCACCCGCATTCTAATTACGATTGTAACCCTGTTGCTTTTGGCTGCGGTCGGTGTCTCAAGCTGGTGGTCCGCGGAGGAGAGTGCGAAGGTTGGGCCCTCCACCACGACAGGAACAACGGATCCAGGTGCACCCGAAGCCTCTGTTCCTAGTTTGCCTCCCAGCGTTCTTGAGGCTGAGTTGCCAGGCATAAATGGGCGATCGATTAAGCTGTCGAATTATGCAGGGAAGGTTGTTTTGGTGAACTTGTGGGCAACGTGGTGCGGGCCTTGTCGCATGGAAACACCGGCGCTGGTCAAACTCCACAAAGAGTATCGCTCAAAGGGTCTGGCGATGGTGGGTTTATCAACTGAACATCCGGAGGCGTCGGCTGAACTGGTTCGGGACTTTGTGCGGCACTATAACGTTGATTATCCCATTGGATGGGCCACTCGCGAGGTGCAACTTAGCCTGATGCAGTTAAGCGGGCGCAATGCGATCCCGCAAAGCTTCATCATCGGTCCGGATGGTCGAGTTCTGGACCGCTTCATTGGGTTTAGCCAGCAACACACCCCGGGTCAGTTGCGCCAGGCTATCGAAGCAGCTCTCAACGGTACTAAGGCAGACTAGGAAAGTTACTTTCGGGATCCCTTCTCGCGTAGTCCTTTCAATTCACCCTCAGCGTCTTCTTTCATCTTTCGACCCTTGCGAGCTAGCTCATCGTTGGCCAGTCCCTTGGCAACCTCTTCTTTGGCCTTACCCTCAATAAGCTTCATTTCGGCGTCGACCCGTTCTTCAACCTCATCCATTGGTGCTGGGTGGTCTGACTTTTCCAGCTTTTTAATTTTCTGTTTGTCGATCCCCACAATCAAATCCCCCTCTGTTCCCGATTCTCGGGTTGCGAACAATATAACCGAGCTAACGGTATTTACAGCAAATGTGGGGCACCACTCCATCGTTTCAGTAAAAAGGCCAGAAAAACTTAACATTTCTTTCCTGTTAAGCTTCCCAGCAGGTCAGCGAAGGAATCATCTCGACAAAAGACCGGGCCTGGTTTTACACTCTGACCGATGTTTAACTTTGGTTCACCCCCTGGTTTAATCCGCCTCATACTCGTTCCCGTCCTGGTGTTGTGGATGGCGGGTGCCGGCTGTGCTTTTGGGTGTCAACCGACCAAGCCAGTAGATGATGTGTTGTCCGTGGCGTCTGCTCGCAGTCCTGAGGCTTGTGAAGCGCATGGCAGCAATGCTTGTTGCGCCCGCCATGGAAAGGTGAAACACGTCGGCTCGGGAAGCGCTCTTGATGATGTGAGGGGTGAGAGTTGGCGTCCGGCCGGTCCAATGGCGGAAGGCATCAAGCGCTGCCCGCTGGGAATCAGATCGAGTGCGGTCCACAACCATGGTCGGCTTCCTGATGCGGAATCTGTATCGGTCAAACCATTAATGTGGTTGTCCAGCCTCGGCGACCGAGCTGTAAGAACATCTGATTCATATCCCGTACTGAATCGGGGCAGCACCCACCTGCTCTGTTGTGTTTTTCTGATTTAGAAAATTGTCACCTGAGGGACGGCCAGGTTTTTGGTTCCGTCTGATTTGAGGTGTATCGATTTACCAAAATCGATATCGGAGAATAATTTTCATTAATCAGGAGAACGTCATGAAAAAATACAGAGAAACTTTGCTTACGCTTATCTTGGTGCTGGCAACAGCAGGGTCTGCAGCTGTTTTGGCCCAGGAAGCGTCTAAAAACACTCCCAAGAAACAGGCCGAAGCTTGCTGCTCCATGGATTGCTGCAAGAACTGTCCCTGCTGCAGCGGTGATTCCTGTGAGCTGAAAGTGGGCACACAGGATCAAGCATCATCAGAACGCTGCTGTTGTAACGGGAACTCTTGTGCAAAAAAGAAAATGAAGAATAAAAAGAAGCAAGTGTAAGCAAGCCTGACTCAGGCGGGACGTTTCGTCCATCCAACGGGCGGTACGTCCCGCTCCCTACCACTTAAAAGTCTGAAGACACTCTCCTCAATTCTTAGTTCCAGGGAAATTGTGTATATTGTCATCCCCAATGATCAGGATTAGAGGAGCAGCTCAATGAGAAAACTGTTATTAATTGTCGCCTTGTTTGCCTTGTCGATTTCCCTGGCCAGTTCGGTGGGTGCGGTGGGAGATCCTCCGAGCGTAGGTGATCCGGCGCCGGAATTTAAGCTCACCAGTGACGAGGGAAAGTTGGTAAGTCTTGCCGATTTCAAAGGAAAATGGTTGGTACTTTACTTTTATCCCAAGGACTTTACCAGCGGCTGCACGCTTCAGGCGCATAACTTTCAAAGGGACTTGCAAAAGTACGAAAAAATAAATGCCGTGGTCGTCGGGGTAAGCGTTGATTCGGCTGAGTCGCACAAGAACTTCTGCGCCAAAGAGGGCTTGAACTTTAAGTTGCTTTCGGACGCCGACGCAAAGATTTCTGAGCAGTACGGCTCAGTAATGGAGTACAGCGGGGCCAAACTGTCTGCCCGCAACACATTCATTATTGATCCTGACGGAAAGGTCGCCCGCGTTTTTCTGAAAGTTAATCCAAGAGTACACAGCGAAGAGGTTTTGAGCGCACTTGCAGAACTTCAAAAAACGTCTTCCGGCGACAATTAAATGGCCAGGTTAGGTAAACATTAGAACTAAGTCGCGGACTGCCTAAAATCAATCCCGGCGGCGCTTTTGTTTCACCCGTCGAGGAGATAATTTGAAGAATCTGCAAAACAAGCTCTTGGTTTTGATCGCATTCGTTCTGTTGTCTTTGCTAACGGTGCCTTCCGCCGTGGGCCAAAAGAGCAAACGGATCGAGGACGCCGCCAACCGTGCCCGCGAAGCATCGAAAGTCTTCACCGAAGTGATGAACGTTCGAGACAAGGCGATTCCCAGGGAGCTTCTGGACAAGGCCGAAGCCATTGCGATCTTTCCAGACGTGCTCAAAGCGGCCTTCATCATCGGCGGGCATGGGGGACAGGGTATCGTCTGCCGGCGGGTTCGCCGTGGTTGGAGCGCACCGGCCTTTTTTAATCTGGCAGGTGGGTCATTTGGAGCCCAGATAGGGGCGCAGAAAACCGACTACATTTTGCTGATCATGAATGATGACGGTATTCAGGGGCTTCTGGAGGACAAGTTTGAAGTGGGAGGTGGGGTCGGTGTCGCGGCCGGTCCGGTCGGGCGTGAACTCGCCGCCTCCACTAATCCGCGGCTGGACGCTGGCATTCTTTCTTATTCACGCAGCAAGGGCGCGTTTATTGGCGCTGCTCTAAAGGGTGCGGTAATCAGTCCGGACAACGATCTCAATGAAGCGATCTATAATAAGAAAGCGAACGAGCTACTGACTGGTAAACCACTGACGCTTGCGGAAATGCCCGCCGCCGTCCGCATCTCTCCGCGGACTCTGAGCCGTTACTCCGTTCGTTAGGAAATGCGATAAGTCCGCCGCGGGCTCGAGCAAGCCCGGCGGCCTGAGCTTTTCGGTCAAGAATAAATCAATCTGAACGATTTCAGTCAGTCACTTTGCGCGATCATTCAGTCTCCAACCCGGCATTAGTTCCCAAGACCTGCTAAAACTCCCGTAAATTTGGTTTTATTTTTCGGGGTAGCTTCTGGCATGCTTCCTGCAGTAGGTTTTTTGCCGGCGACGTGGGCCCCCGATCCCCGTCCCTACTTGCCTGTACCGCAAACCGGATGCGCCATCGCATCCAGCCCAGCAAAGCCAACATGTCAACAGCAACGACCGAACAAGAAAAGATCGCTACCATCGAGTCAGAAAAACCCAGCCTTCAGGCCCAGCTGACGGAACTGGCAAACAGCGTCTCCGCCGAGGCAGCCAGGATTGTCGTTGCCAAAGTATTCGCAGATTTGGTCTTTCTTCTCGATTACCTGAGTCTGGTTGAGACAAACCCCCAGGAACTCGGACGCGCGCTGGATCGGCTCTCGATTCTGCATGCGGTTCGGGGTGAAGCAAACGCGATGGTCGAATTCATCGAAACCCATGCGATGCAGAACGAAGGCCTGGACGAGTTTTTAAGAGAGACGCTTGACGGCTCAGCATATGCGATAAAACATGAAGTAAGACGCATATTCGAAGGTGAGCTGGTAGATGCAAGCAATGTCCCGGACGAGCAGAAACTTTACGGTACTCTGATTCATGCCCAGGGCGTTTTGACTAACTGCTTCCAGCAATGCGTGATTAGCCTGGCGCGAGTGTTTGATTGCAACCTGACGGGCGCTCAACTCTTCCATGATTGGCAGATTCGGCGGGAGCGTTCGTTGAAGCTCTGCGATGACCTATCGACCTTGACCAGCCTGGTGCAAGCCCCGGATCAGCCAGCACTTGAAAATATTGCCTCGCACTTAAAAACTTTCCGAGAAGGCAGTATGCAATGGCTCATGTACAAAGACTGGCAGGAGTACGAAGCTCTTTCAAACGAAGTCACTGACGCGATTAGCCGCGGTGAGAATCCGACGGACCTGCTGCATCGCCTGGGTTGCTATCTGGAAACCTTGCTGGCCCATGTTAAGACGCGCTGCGTGCTGGCAGAGTCAGACGCCCAGGCTGATCCAGCACTTGAGGAAGTTGCCATCCCCTGGTAACCCAGCCGTATCACACTAGCCCCGCCAAAAAGTCAAAACCCTAAAAACTGCAAAACTAAAACCGATAGCTCACGTTCCCCTAGTGCTTCCACTGCAACTTATCCAGGCAGTAAAGGCTCATAGCAGTGTGCAGGTGTTTGTCTATCTCGAAGAATTTTGCCAAATCACTGCGAAAGTCTTGACGCTTTCGATTGTGCACCATAGAATCTCTCGTCACCTTGACGCTAGTACTCACTCTATCGAGCACAATTGGGATCGGGAATTCAGGAGATTATGCTTCCACGCACTCAGCGACAGAAGGAAATTCTCGATTACATCACTCATTTTCTCGAGCGTCATGGCCACGAACCATCGTACGCTCAGATCGCCCGCCATTTCGGGGTTAAGTCTCGCGCCACTATCGCAAAACACATTGCCGCCCTGGAACGTCGGGGACTTATTGTGCGCGAACACGAAGAGGGATCATTTGCGCTCAATGTCAAGGTTGAAGAACCGAGTTCTGAGGCGCTTTGCGAGGTGAAACTGCTGGGCCGGATTGCGGCCGGGAATCCCCTGGAAGTAGTTGAATTCGAAGAACGCATCCCGGTGCCACGCTTCTTATTAGGCCGGGTCAGACCAGAACGTGTCTATGCATTGAGGGTCAAGGGCGATTCGATGATCGATGAACACATCTGCGACGGCGACATCGCCTTGATCGAGAATAGAACTGATGCGCGGGACGGAGAGATTGTGGTGGCGCTGTTAGTAGACGAGAACCAGGCGACTCTAAAGCGGTTGTATCGCAAAGGACCAATGATTGAACTTCACCCTGCTAATTCGCAGCTCGAACCCCTGGCCGTAGCCGCCAGTCAGGTGCGAGTTCAGGGGATCTTTCGCGGCCTGCTCAGGCCCAGTAGCTGACGAAAAACCCCGTCCTTCAGTTTTTCAGCCAAGTTTCACTAAATCGAGGCAGTGCGGTCCTTGCTATGGGTTCAAAAGCCTCGCAAGGGCATTTCTGGCGGTCTTTGCAGCCAGTTGTCTGAGGGATAAAGGCTCTGCCCTCCCTTCACATGCAGGGTGTAGGCATGTCTGGATTTTGGCGAGCGATTAGCCAGGCTTCTGTGGGGCAGCAGTCCGTGTAAAGCTATCAAGGTGCCCTTTGGTACTTCCAGCGGTA
>Ga0187892_10008608_pt1 | contig 13881 bp, 13 predicted proteins | sample MA1701073metaG_FD_139345 | JGI IMG/M metagenome (GOLD analysis project Ga0187892, IMG submission 139345) | Bio-ooze microbial communities from a basaltic lava cave in the Kipuka Kanohina Cave System on the Island of Hawaii, USA - MA170107-3 metaG ...
GGCTCATCGACGAGGGCTACCAGGTGCTCGATCTCGGCACCCACTCCTCCGAGCCGGTCGACTACCCCGACTGCGCGGTCCAGGTGGCGCAGGCCGTCGCCGATCACAAGGTGGACCGCGGCGCCCTCGTCTGCGGCACCGGCATCGGCATGTGCATCGCCGCGAACAAGGTGCCCGGGGTGCGGGCGGCGCTCTGCTCCGATCTCTACACGGCCCGGATGAGCCGCGAGCACAACGACGCCAATGTGCTCACGCTCGGCGGACGGCTGATGGGCGCCGAGATGGCGGTGGACATTCTGAAGATGTGGCTGGAGACCTCCTTCGCGGCCGGGCGCCACCAGCGTCGGCTCGACAAGATCGCGCAGATCGAGCGGCAGTACGACGAGGGGTTGCCGGAGGAGCCGCATGGGCAGGCTTGAGCACGTCGACCCCGAGATCGCCAAGGCGATCCGCGCGGAGACGGACCGGCAGGCGCGCAATCTCGAGCTGATCGCCTCCGAGAACTTCGTCTCCGACGCGGTGCTCGAGGCCACGGGCTCGACCCTGACGAACAAGTACGCGGAAGGCTACCCGGGCAAGCGCTACTACGGGGGCTGCGAGGTGGTCGACGTGGTCGAGGAGCTCGCCATCGCGCGGGCGAAGGAGCTCTTCGGCGCCGAGCACGCGAACGTCCAGCCGCATTCTGGCTCGCAGGCCAACATGGCGGTGTACTTCACGCTGCTCAAGCCGGGCGACACCGTGCTGGCGCCGAGTCTCGCTCACGGCGGGCATCTGACCGCCGGCAGCCCGATGAACTTTTCGGGCAAGCTCTACTCGATCGTGCCCTACGGCGTGCGCCGCGACACGGAGCGGATCGACCTCGACCAGGTGCGCGATCTCGCCCGGCAGCATCGACCGAAGCTCGTCATCGCCGGCGGCTCCGCGTTCCCGCGCGTGATCGAGTTCCAGCCGTTCCGGCAGATCGCGGACGAGGTGGGGGCCGCGCTGATGGCGGATATCGCGCACCCCGCGGGGCTCGTTGCCGCCGGGCTGCATCCGTCGCCGATACCGTACGCGGAGTTCGTCACCGCGACCACGCACAAGACGTTGCGCGGGCCGCGCGGCGGCGTGGTGATGTGCCGCGCGGACTACGCCAAGGACCTCGACCGCACCGTGCTGCCGGGGATCCAGGGCGGGTCGCTCATGCACGTGATCGCGGCCAAGGCGGTGGCGTTTCGCGAGGCGCAGACGCCGGAGTGGCGCGCGTACCAGGGGCAGATCGTCCGCAATGCGCGCGCGCTCGCCGAGGCGCTCCTCGCGCGCGGCTACCGGCTGGTGTCGGGCGGCACCGACACGCACCTGATCCTGATGGATCTCTCGCCGAAGGAGCTCACGGGCAGGGACGCCCAGGAGGCGCTCGACCGCGCCGGCGTCACCGTGAACAAGAACGGGATCCCGTTCGACACCAAGGGCCCGACGGTGACCAGCGGTATCCGGATCGGAACTGCCGCGGTGACCACGCGGGGGATGAAGGAACCGGAGATGGCGCGGATCGCCGCGCTGATCGACCGGGTGCTCACCAACCTGGGGAAGGCCTCGGTGGAAGCGGCTGCGCGCTCGGACGTGCAGGAGCTGACCGCCGGGTTTCCGCTCTACGGAGAGCGCCTGTCATGAAATGCCCCTTCTGCGGTCATACCGAAGATCGGGTGGTCGACTCCCGCGTCGGCCGCGATGGCGAGTTTATCCGCCGCCGGCGCGCCTGCCTGAAGTGTCACCGGCGCTACACGACCTACGAGTACATCGAGGACGTGCTACCCCACGTCGTCAAGCGGGACGGACGACGCGAGCCGTTCGACCGGCAGAAGCTCCGCGGCTCGATCCTGAAGTCGTGCGAGAAGCGCTCGGTCGGTGTGCAAGCGGTGGACGACGTCGTGGCCGACATCGAGTCGAGACTGCACGAGCGCGCGGAGAAGGAGATCACCAGTCTCGAGCTCGGCGAGCTGGTGATGGAGCACCTGCAGAAGCTCGATCAGGTCGCGTACGTGCGCTTCGCGTCGGTCTACCGGCAGTTCAAGGACATCTCGCAGTTCATGGACGAGGTGAAGGGGCTCATCAAGGAAGGCGACAAGCCCAAGTCCGCCGCAGCGAAGCCCGCCCGGACCGCCGGCAAGCGGTAGGTATCCGGAGGGGGCCGTCTGATCAAAACGGGGCTTCGCCCCGTGGGGGCCCCCTCCGAGACCTCCCCCAGAAAAGGGTTGCGCCGGCGGAGCCGGCGCTCGAAGCGGAACCTCGAAGCCGTGGTGATCGAGTGACCAAGACCACGGATTAGTCGGACAGACTCTAGCCTGGCGGAAGGTTTGACTCGGAGACGGTGCGGCCCTGCCGGAATGGGGCCGACAGGGCCGAGCGCCGTGAGGCGCTTACTTCTTCTTTTTCTTCTTGGTCGCCTTCTTCTTCGCCATCGTGTCACCTCCCTCCCTCTCTCCGCGCGTCCCGCGGCGGCTTGTTCTGTTAGTGAGCGACTGTAGGGGAGGGTGAAAATCGTGTCAAGAAGAAAATACAGGATAGGGTGGAGGAGGAGCTCGGCGGGCCCCAGATGTGGGGCCCCCGTCCGCGCTGGCTCAGCGCTTCTCTTCGGCGTGCGAGGGCCTGCGATGCTCCTTGCGCTTCACGAACTCGCGGTTGAGCGGCACGCCCTTTTTGCAGAGCGGGCACGCCTCGGGCGGATACGTGGGGAAGTCGCGACTGACCAGGCTGAAGATCTCCTTGCCGTCGATCTCCGCCCTCTTGGTGCGACGCCAGAGCGCCCCGATGCCCGTCACCTGGCCGCCGAGGTCTTCCACGAGCTGTGTGAGGAGACGGACCGTGGTGCCCGAGCTCACGAGATCCTCGATGATCAGCACCTTGCTGCCGGCGCGGATTAGCCGGTGGAACTCCGCCGGTAGCGAGACGCGGCGCTTGCCGCCGCTCACCCCCTTGGTGCCGTACATGAGCGTCGGACGCGAGGGATGCGCGCGCGCGACGCAGTGGGAGAGGATCAGCGCGCCGGGACCGGTCGAGAGCACGATGTCGATGGGCCACTGCGCGTAGTGCTTGGCGATGACCGCCCCGAGCCCCTCGGTGAACGACGCCTCGGTGGTGACCAGCGTCTTTTCGATGTACTCGGTCGTGTGCTGGCCGGAGGGGAGCAGGATGTGGTCGTTGGCATGGTAGGCGCCGGTGCGCTTCAGGATCTCGAGATGGATCTTTTCCCGCACCTCGGCGTCCATCAGGGCGCCTTGCTGGCGGGACGGTGGGGTCATTCGAGACCTCCCTCGTGGTCGGGATGATGGCCGCAAGGCGGCCGGCAACGACTCAGGATGACGGTCCGGCCGAGCTCTTGTCAACCCGAAATGTGCCCGTCCCGCGGGCCTCCCACCCTCGTGCTAGACTGGCGCCGAGATGCGCGTGCTGGCGCTCGAAACCGCGACCCTGGCCGGGAGCGTCGCTCTCCTCGACGACGGGCGCGTGGTCGGCGAGACGCTGCTCAACATCAGCCTCACCCACTCCGAGCGGCTGATGGCGATGGTCGATCGGCTCCTGCACGACTCGGGCTCGAGCCTCCAGGATCTCAACGGCCTCGCCGTTTCCATCGGCCCGGGCTCGTTCACCGGGCTCCGCGTCGGCATCGCCACCGCCCAGGGACTGGCCCTGGCGCTGGGCCTGCCGGTGGCGCCGGTACCCACCCTCGACGCGCTCGCCTGGAGGCTGCCGTTCGCCGAGGCTCCGGTCTGTCCGGTGCTGGACGCGCGCAGGGGCGAGGTGTACCTGTCGCTGTACGAATGGCGCGGCGATCGGATGGCGCGGCTCTGGGAGTATCTGGCCCTGTCGCCCCGCGAGGCGGCGGAACGGTTGAGCGCGCCGGTGATCCTGCTGGGCGACGGCGTCGAAGCGTGCCGGCCTTTCCTCGCGCATCTCGGGCCGCGGCCCTGGCTGGCGCCCGCCGCGCAGTCGATCCCCTCGGCCGCCGTGGTGGGGCAGCTCGGCCAGGCGCTGCTCGAGTCGGGCGGCGGCGTCGGCGCGGACGCCCTCGTGCCCCTGTATCTGAGGCCGTCCGAGGCGGAGCTCAAGCGTCAGCATGCGTGAGACGGAGATTCGCGGGCCGCTGGCCATGGCAGCGATGACGCTCGAGGATCTCGACGAGGTCCTCGCGATCGAGAACGCCGCGTTTCAGACCCCGTGGTCGAGGGGCGCATTCCGCTACGAGCTCACCCAGAACCGCGTGGCGCGCGCCCTGGTGGTCCGCGCGGCGCGGACCCTGGTCGGCTACATCTGCCTCTGGGAGATCGGCCATGAGATCCACATCACCAATCTGGCCTCGCACCCGCGCTACCGGCGGCGGGGGGTGGCCCGGGCGCTGCTGACCGCGGTGCTCGACCGGGCGCGGCAGACCGGCGTGGAGCTCGCGTTCCTGGAGGTCCGCCCCACGAACAGCGAGGCGCTGGCGCTGTACGAGAGCTTCGGGTTCCGTATCATCGGCCGGCGGAAGGGGTATTACTTCGACACGGGGGAGGATGCCCTGGTCATGGAGGCCAAGCTGGCCTATGAAAGCCTCCACTCCGCCGGCGGGAACCAGCGGAGCGGCTGAGGGGTTCAGGAAGACGGACCGGTCCGCATCCCCGGTCTCGAGTCGCTCCACCCGATCCCGACGGAGATGAAGTCTTCACCCTGACCAAGGAGGACCCCGACATGACGAAGGTCCTGGTTGTGCTCGCGCTGGCAGGCTCCCTGTCGTTATTCGGCCCCGTCGGCAGCGAGGCCTGGAGCGGCGGGCCGGTCTTCGACGTCACCGACATCAGCCCGAACTGCTCCGCCTGTCACTCGGCGCCCACCAAGGAGCAGCTCCGGACGGAGCCGGCCGGTCTGGCCAACTTCGTGTTCGTCGAGAACCGGCACTACAAGGCCATCGAGGGCGGCACGGGCCCCTACCAGGCGATGTCGCCGGAAGATCGACAGAAGCTGCTTGCCGATGTGAAAGTGATGGATCAAAACGCGTCGGTGACACTGACCGCGCCGGCCACCGTGCAGCGCGGCCAGGAGGTGCAGGTCACGGCGACCGTGCGTGGCGGGAGCGAGTTCGTGGCGGTGGCGCTCGTCGACACCGATCTGCAGCGGAAGGCCCGGATCATCCAGTCGGACGGCTGGCGGATCGTGGCACCGCCAAAGGTGTGGGGGAGCGACGGCACCGAGCAGACCAAGTGGGTCGACAGCCGCGGCGCCCTCCCCAAGAACATCAACTCGGCCCTGATCTTCGACCAGAAGGCGGACATCGCGGCCAAGAAGTTCGCGGGCGGAAAGGCCACCTGGACGGTGAGGGCGCCTCAGGAGCCCGGCACCTACTCGATCACCGCCGTTATGTTCTACGGGACCGAGAAGGCCTCTCCGGCCGGCGCTGTGACGCCGGCGACGGGACCGGTGACCCCGCGGGGCGGCACGTGGGGCGCCTCGGGTCGGACCATGTTCGCCAAGCCCGTGACGGTGACGGTCCGGTAGGGCGAACAACCCCAGCGACGCGCCATCTCGCCGCGTACCGTCCGTCGCCTGGCGACCGCCGCGGTATGTAGCGGCGGCGCTCTCGTAGTCGGCCTGCTCTTCCTCGCCGGCCTCACGGCCAAGGAGCGCGACAACCGGTTCTGCGTGTCGTGCCACCTGCACGAGGAGAAGTACACGAGGTTCCTGGGGGCGGTCGCCCTCGACCTCGCCGCCGCCCATCGACGAGATGATCCGGCCATCGGTTGTATCGCGTGTCACCGTGGCGCGGACCTGTCAATGCGCGTCCGCGTGTTGACTGGCGCGGCATTCGACACGCTGCGCTTTCTGACCGGCGCCTACCGGGAGCCCGACCACATGCGGTTACCGCTCCGGGATGCCGAATGCCGCCAGTGCCACACGCCCATCGTCAAGGCGGCCAGTCAGGCGGCGGCAACCCCGGCTCCGCCGCCGCAGAGCTCAGGCGAAGCGGAGGCCCTTTACGGAGGGCCGCCGCCGACCACCACCGGTCCGCTCGCGTTCCACCGGATTCAGCAGCACGACACGATGCCGGTCGCCTGCGTGCGCTGCCACGCGACGCATCTGACGGGCGGCGACCCCAGCGCGGACTTCGTATCGTCTGCGGTCGTCCAGCCCGTGTGCCGCGAATGCCACGCGACGATGTGAGCGTCGCCCGCCGGTATTGTGGAAGCCTGTCGAAAGGGGTCGCCAGCCTGAAAGAAGCTCTGTGTGTGTGTGACGTTCCGCTTCGGGCGCCGGCTTTGCCGGCGCAACCCGGCTGTGGGGGAGGTTCGGAGGGGGCCGCCGAGGCCCCCTCCGAGCTAGGTTAACGCCCCGACGAATAGCACGAGCCCCAGCGCGGCGAGTCCGATCCATCGCGCTCGCCGCAGAGCGAGCGACGCTGTTGTCGTGACGGCGACGTGGAAGAGCGCGAGGCCGAGCACGAACTCCGTCAGGGCCATGCCGATGACGTTCAGCGCCAAGAAGCCGAGACCGAGCGCCAGGGGAATGGCGACGACTGGGCGGCCACGCTCGAGGCCGATCATCACCAGACATGCGGCGTCGACCAGGAGGAGCCAGCGGGTCGCGCGGTCGCCGGGGACCACCAGGGCGAGGCGATCGAGCCACACCCGCTGAGGCGTCAAGTACGGGGCGGCGGCGGCCAGCGACAACGCCAGGAAGCGCATCGTTCGCAGCATGGTAGCAGATGGAACGCGGACTGCGCGCCTGAGCGGGCCGGCTCGGCGGCGGCTTCCCGGCCCGCGTCCCGGCCGCCCCGAGGCAAATCTGCTAGAATCCGACAGCCAATGATTCTCAACCCATCATCCTCAACATGCCGGCGATACGGTGGCATTCCTCCTCAGCATGCCGGTGGCATGTTGACCGTGGGCGAGATGATCGGGGCAATCGGCCGAGGCGACGCCACGGTATGCCTGATCTTGTGACGCGGATGCTCGAGGGCGATCGCCTGGCGCTGGCGCGGCTGATCACGCGGATCGAGAACCGCATGCCCGAGGTGCCCGAGATCATGCGGGCGGTGCATCCGCGGACCGGCCGGGCCTACGTGCTGGGGGTGACGGGGCCGCCCGGGGCCGGGAAGTCCTCGCTGGTGGACCGGCTGACGACCCTCCTCCGCGCCGAGGGCGCGACGGTCGGCATCGTCGCCGTGGACCCCTCGAGCCCCTTCACGGGCGGCGCGGTCCTGGGTGATCGGATCCGCATGCAGACGCATACCCTGGACCCGCACGTGTTCATCCGGAGCATGGCGACCCGCGGCAGCCTCGGGGGACTGGCGCGGGCAACGGGCGACGTGATCAAGCTGATGGACGCCTTCGGGTTCACGTGGATCATCATCGAGACGGTCGGGGTGGGCCAGACGGAGCTGGATATCGTCAGGCAGGCGGACACCACGGTCGTGACGCTGGTCCCGGAGTCCGGGGACTCGATCCAGGCGATGAAGGCCGGGCTCATGGAGGTGGCCGACATCTTCGTGGTCAACAAGGCCGATCGCGACGGGGCCCACGCCCTGATGGCCGAGCTGCGCTTCAGCGTGCACCTGCACTACACGAGCGGGATCGGGGCCAAGGACGTGGACTGGGAGGTGCCGGTGCTGGCGGCCCAGGCCGTGCACGACGTCGGGACCGCCGAGCTGCTGGCCGCGGTCAAGCGTCATCGCGCCACGCTCGAGCAGGCGGGCGCGCTGGAGAAGCGGCGCCAGGCCCGCCGCCGCGCCGAGCTGGACGCGCTCCTGGTGGAGGAGTTCACGAGCCAGGTCACCGCGTGGGTGCAGACGGATCAGGGACTCGCGCGGACGCTGGCGGCGGTGTCGGAAGGCGCGCTCGACCCGTACTCGGCCGTGCAGCGGATCCTGGCCGGCACGCTGCGCCGACCTTGACACGCACTGGTCCGCGACGCACTATCGGATTCGTCGAACGGAGGCCTCACTGAATGTCCCCTTCGCATGGCTGGTACGGGTTCATTCCCGGCTGGCTCCTCTTCTACGGCCTCATCGCGGTCGCGCTCGTGCTCTTCGCCCGCCGCGTGGCGTTCCTCGTCCAGCTGCTGCTGAAGGGCAAGCCGGACGTGCGCTGGGACCAGATTCCCGCGCGCCTGAAGGCGGTGATCGTCTACGTCGGGGCGCAGGCGAGACTGATCGCCGGCGACTTCTGGCCCGGGCTCATGCACGCGGCCATCTTCTGGGGCTTCATCATCCTGACGCTCGGGAGCGTCGAGTTCTTCGGCAAGGGCGTGCACGACAGCTTCTGGCTGCCATTCCTCTCCGACCGGCCGGGCTATCTCATCCTGCAGGATCTGTTCAGCGTGGCCGTGATCGCCGCGCTCGCGTACGCGGCGTTCCGCCGGCTGGTGACCAAGCCGCATCGCTTGACGTTGTCTCCGGAAGGGCTCGTCATCCTCGCCTTGATCTTCGGGCTCATGATCACGGACCTCAGCGCCGACGCCGGTCGGATCGTGCTCGCGCCGGCGCCGAGCGATCACTGGCAGTTCGCGGGCAACCCGATCGCGCGGGCGTTGGCGGGGCTTCCGGCCGGGGCCGTGTGGGGCGTCTACCACGTCTCCTGGTGGCTGCACGCGGTGATCCTGCTGGGCTTCCTGGTGTGGCTGCCGTATTCCAAGCACCTGCACGTCATGGCCGCGCCGTTCAACGTGTTCTTCGCGCCCGTCAACCCCAAGGGGCAGTTCCGCACGATGGACCTCGAGCAGTCGGAGACGTTCGGGGTCGGTCAGATCGACGAGTTCACGTGGAAGGATCTCTTCGACCTCTACAACTGCACGGAGTGCGGCCGCTGCACCTCACGCTGCCCGGCGAACATGAGCGGCAAGGAGCTGGATCCGAAGCTGCTCATCCTGAACTTGCAGGACCACCTCCTCGCGAACGGGCCGAAGCTCCTGGGCATCGGAGGCAACGGAGCCGCCGCGCCCGCGCCCGATGGTCAACCGCTGGTCGGCGGGGTCATCCACGACAACGTGCTGTGGGCCTGCACGATGTGCCGCTGGTGCGTCGACGCCTGCCCCGTGTTCATCGAGCACGTGCCGAAGATCCTCGACATGCGGCGCTGGCTCGTGCTCACCGAGTCGCGCTTCCCGCCGGAGCTGCAGCCGGCCTTCCGCAACCTGGAGACGAACGGCAACCCGTGGCAGATGTCGTGGCAGGCCCGCACCGACTGGGCCCGTGACCTGGGCGTCCGGGTCATGGCCGAGGCGCGCGAAGCCGAGTACCTCTACTGGGTCGGCTGCTACGGCGCCTTCGACGAGCGCAACAAGAAGGTCGCGCGCGCGTTCGTCAAGCTGCTGCAGGCGGCCGGCGTGGACTTCGCGATCCTCGGCAACGAGGAGAAGTGCACGGGCGAGCCGGCGCGGCGGCTCGGCAACGAGTACCTGTACCAGACGCTGGCGCAGGGCAACATCGAGACGCTGAAGCGGTACCGCTTCCAGACGATCGTGACGGCGTGCCCGCACTGCTTCAACACGATCCGTAACGAGTACCCGGACTTCGACGGCCGCTTCCGCGTGATCCACCACAGCCAGCTCCTGGACGACCTGGTGCGCTCGGGACGGCTGCGCCTGACGCCGCAGCCGAACGAGCGGATCACCTATCACGACGCCTGCAACCTCGGCCGCTACAATGACGTGTACGAGGAGCCGCGGCGCGTGCTGGCCTCGGCCACCCGCGGCGAGCTCGTCGAGATGCAGCTCTCCCGGTCGCGCGGGATGTGCTGCGGCGGCGGCGGCGGGCGCGTGTGGCTGGAGGAGAAAGAGGGCCGGCGCGTGAACCAGGTGCGCGTCGAGCAGGCGATGGAGGTGAATCCCGACATCCTGGCCTCGGCCTGTCCGTTCTGCCTCACGATGTTCGAGGACGGCGTCAAGGCCAAGCAGGTCGGCGACAAGATCAAGACCCGCGACATCGCGGAGATCCTGGCCGACCGGGTGGAGGTCTCGTGAAACAGCTGCTCTTGCTCTTGCCGCGGCTCGTGCGGATGATCGCCCAGCTGCTGAAGGACGGCGAGGTGCCGACCCGCGCCAAGCTGGTGCTGGCGGCGGTCGCGCTCTACCTGGCGAGTCCGGTGGATCTCCTCCCCGACTTCATCCCGGTCCTGGGGTACCTCGACGACCTCCTGCTGGCCGCCGTCGTGGTCGACGGGCTGGTCACGTACCTCGACCGTGGGCTGCTGCTGAAGTACTGGCCGGGCAGCGCGGAGTCGCTCGACAAGGTCGCCGCGGTGGCTCGACGGCTGGCGATGTGGGTGCCGGCGCGCGTGAAGACGCGGATCTTCGGCGGGCGCGCGGAGGCGGCGTGATCGGGCCCCTCACCCTGGCCGTCTCCCCCGAGGGGAGAAGGGATCGACAGAACTGAGCCCGCGAATCGTGCATCCGCTCTACCACGACGTCATCAAGCGGCGGCTGGATGTGCCGCTCGACGAGGGGCCGGACAGGGTCACCGGGCTCGAGGATGCCGTGCGCGCTCACGTCGAGCCGGGCGCGACCGTGTATCTCGGCACCGCGCACGGCCGCCCGAACGCGCTCATCCGCGAGCTGACCCGGCAGTGGTGGGGCCGTACGCCCGACTTCACCCTCGCTGCGGTCGGCCTCGGCTCGCCGTGGACGGCGCTGATCCACGGCGGGCTGGTCAGGCGCGTCATCACCACGTTCATGGGCGAGGGGTATCCGTTCCCGACGCCGCAGGCGCTGATCGCGCGCGCCGTCATCGAGGGACGGCTCGACGTCTCCAGCTGGTCGATGCTGACGTTTCCGCTGCGGCTGCTGGCCGGCGCCATGGGCGTGCCGTTCCTGCCGACCCGCTCGCTGCTGGGCTCCAGCATGGAGGAAGACAACGCCCGGTCCGGCGACTTCATCGCCGCCGACGACCCGTTCGGCGGCCCGGATCGCGTGGGGTACGTGCGCGCGCTGGTGCCCGACGTGGCGCTGATCCATGGCTGGGTCGCCGACCGGGCGGGCAACGTCATCATCGCGCCCCCGATGAACGAAAACCTCTACGGCGCCATGGCGGCCCGCGGTGGCGCGGTGGTCAGCGTGGAACGCGTGGTCTCGACCGAGTTCATCCGGCGCCACGCCAATCTGGTCCGCCTGCCGGCTCAGTACGTGCGCGCGGTCGTCGAGACGCCGCACGGCGCGCATCCCGGCGGCATGTACGGCATGAACGTGCCGGAGCTCGAAGCCTACGCCGAGGATCTCGAGTGGATCCTCGAATGCCGGGAGGCGTTCCGCACCGCCGCCGGCGCCGATCGCTGGATCCGCGAGTGGATCCTGGACGTGCCCACGCAGGAGGCCTATCTCGCGAAGGTGGGCTACGCGCGACTGATGGAGAGCAAGGGCCGGGCCGACCGTGACGCGTGGGTGTCCGAGCTCGAGTCGCTCTCCTCACGCCTGCCCACCAGCGACCAGGCGTCCGGCTCGGAGGCCATGGTGGTGGCGGCGGCGCGCGTGATCGGGGAGAAGGTGCGTGAGCACGGCTACAAGACCTGTCTGGCGGGCGTGGGTAACTCGAACCTCGCGGCGTGGCTCGCCGCCTGCGAGCTCAAGCGCGACGGCGCGGAGTTCGAGCTGATGGCCGAGGCGGGCATGGTCGGGTATCACCCCCGACCCGCCGAGCCGTTCGTGTTCTCGTTCCGCAGCTTCCCGACCTGCAAGATGCTCACGGACATCGTGCACGTCATGGGCATCTTCATGGGCGGGCGGCACAACCGGTGCCTCGGCTCGCTCGCGGCCGGGCAGATCGACAAGCACGGGAACATCAACTCCACGATCATTCCCGGGCTCACGTACATCACCGGCTCGGGCGGCGCGAACGACATCACCTCGTCCGCGCAGGAGGTGGTGGTCTGTTTGCAGCAGTCCGCCAAGCGGTTCGTCGACAAGGTGCCCTACATCACGGCCCCTGGACGGCGCGTGCGGACGGCGGTCTCTGACCTCGGCGTGTACGAGAAGGACGACGAGCACGGTGAGCTCCGCCTCACGCGGATCTTCGGCGATCGCCCCGAGGCCGACGCCGTGAGCGCCGCCCGCGCCGCCTGCGGCTGGGACCTGCGCGTCGCCCCCGCGCTCCGCCGCCTGGCGCCCGCCACCACGGACGAGCTCGCACTGATCCGGCTCTTCGATCCCCGCCGCTACTTCCTCGGCTGATTGATCCTCGAGCGGTCCTTCTCCCCTCTGGGGGAGAGGGCAGGGTGAGGGGCGGAGGTGACCCGATGATCGGCATCGTTTCAGTCGGCGGCTACATCCCGCGCTACCGCCTCTGCGCCAAGCTGGTCGCCTCGGTGTGGGGCGCCGGCGGGAGCGGGGAACGGGCAGTGGCGAACTACGACGAGGACAGCCTCACCATGGCCTGCGAGGCCGCCCTCAACGCGCTCGACCGTCGCGATCCGGCACGGATCGGCGCGTGCTTTCTCGCCTCCACGACGACGCCCTATCTCGAGAAGTCGAACGCCGCGATCCTGGCCGCGGTGGCGGATCTCGGCGCGGAGGTCATGATCGCGGATCTCGGCGGCTCCCTGCGCTGCGGGACCACCGCGCTCCGGCTCGCGCTGGACTCGGTGAGGGCCGGCAGCGCGGCCCAGGCGCTGGTGGCGGCAGCCGATGCGCGGCCGGTGGCGCCCGGCGCCGCGGAGGAGACGCTGCTCGGCGACGGCGCCGGGGCGGCGCTCGTCGGCACCGACGACCTGATCGCCACCTTCGAGGGCGCGTACAGTGCGAGCCACGAGTTCACCGACGTCTGGCGCGCCGAGGGCGATCGTTATCTGAACGTGCTGCCGGACATGACGTTCGTGAAGGCGCACGGGCTCGACAAGCACATCCCCGAGGCCGTGGACGGCGCCCTCCGCGTCACGGGCCGAAAGCGCGCCGACATTGCGAAGATCGTCCTCTACGGGCCCGATGCGCGGACGCAGGCCGCCCTGGTCAAGCAGCTGAAGCTCCCCGAAACGGCCATGCCGACCGAACCCGTGATCGGCCGCGCCGGCAACACCGGCTCGGCCTCGTGCCTGCTCGGCCTCGCCGCGGTGCTCGAGGAGTGCAAACCCGGCGATCAGGTGCTCGTCGTCTCGTACGGAAGCGGCGCCGAGGCGCTCCTGTTCCAGTGCACCGATCGACTGGCGCAGCAGGCGATCCACCGCCCGGTGTCCAGCCAGCTCGCCGCCGGCCGGCCACTCGCCCATTATGGGAAGTTCCTCGCCTTCAAGCGACACGTCGAGACCGAGGTGGTTCGCGCCTTCACCAGCGTGGCCACCCTCACGCGCGAGGAGAGGCAGGACCTCAGACTCTACGGGCAGAAGTGCGCCGAGTGCGGTGCCGTGTCGTACCCGCGGCGGCACCTCTGCTGGCAGTGCTCCTCGAACAATCTCAGCGATCATCGCATCGCCCGGCGCGGCAAGGTCTTCACCTTCACCAAGGATCATCTGGTGCCGAACCCGGATCCGCCGACGGTGATGGTCGCGGCGGATCTCGAGGGAGGCGGACGCTTCTACGGCCAGCTCACCGACTGCGACCCCGCGTCCGTCGGCTTCGAGATGCCGGTGGAGCTCTGCTTCCGCCGCATCCACGAGGGCGAGGGACTGATCAACTACTTCTGGAAGTTCCGGCCGGCGTGAAATGCCCGACCTCGTTGATCACGCTGCGCCGGATTAGTTACGCCCTAGGAAGTGCTTACCAGTGGGGGACTCGACCGCGACGCGATCCCGCTGGCGTGGTTGGAGGCGCTTGGCTTCACGGCCCCCCCCCTCTCTGCCAAGATGAGTGAGAGTGTGCCGTGTCAAGGCCAGTCAACGCAGCCGGTGCAAGTCCGGTCCAAGGAGGTGTCGGTCCACCTTGGGAGCTACCCGGGCGGCGGTGAGGGCGACC
>Ga0187892_10008609_pt1 | contig 13878 bp, 9 predicted proteins | sample MA1701073metaG_FD_139345 | JGI IMG/M metagenome (GOLD analysis project Ga0187892, IMG submission 139345) | Bio-ooze microbial communities from a basaltic lava cave in the Kipuka Kanohina Cave System on the Island of Hawaii, USA - MA170107-3 metaG ...
CGCTTGCGCTCCGTCTTTGCCTCTACCTTCTTCCTGGTCATCTCTCTCACCTCGGATTGCGATATTGAACCGCTTATCCGGGTGTCCGAGAAACAGGGGTAGGATCAAAAGTCGAAACGCGCTGACGTCGAAGCGACTCTAGGTACGCGTCCACTTTGTTGCGACCGGCAGCGACCGTCCACGCTTCGAGAAGCGCGAACACCTTGAATATTGGGCAGTAGGTCACGCGGGCTTCATCGACGCGCTCGTTGGTAGAGGCGTTGTCGCACGAGTTTGAAAGCACAAGCGCGGGCGCGTCCTTGAGGGTGGTGTCGGGCAAGAAGACCATCGGCAGCCCGCTCACGATATCGCCCTGAAGGAGTTCGGCGGGCTCACAACACACCGCGGCGTACATTCTCTTCTGACTGCTGTCGAAGTCCTTCAAGCAGTCGAATAGATCGTGCTCCGCCGCTGAGCTCAGGTACTTCGGCAGGAACTCGCGAATGTCATCAAGCTGCATGCTTTCGTCAGACGAAGTCCCACGGATTTGTCGCCAGAATCCGCGTGAGCTGTCGATCCTCCGGAACTGCCTCCTCTACCAACTCACGAATGAACTGCAGGGCAGCCTGGTACTCGGCGACACCAGGACTCCACAGGGTGTCTCTCGGCGATACCGTTGTCGAATGCGCATCGCTGAATCGCACGATTGAATGAACCGCTTCACATTCACCAGCCGCGACCTCACGGTGGGTGGATGCGAGAACGGTCGCTGGTTGATTAACGACGATTGACTGCGACGCGAACAACATATCAGGCAGTACCAACGCTTGGCGCGGAATAGCGGACATACTTCTAGAACTCCGGATGAAGGTCCGAGAGGAGCGTGGGGCCAAGTATTCCGAAGAACGTGGTCTTCTCCGCGACGTGCGCGGCTTCGAGTACCTCGCGGGGATTGGCTACGAATCCGGAGGGAACATCCTCCAGCGAAGTATCGATGTCGAGCAATGTGCCTGACTTCTCCGAACCTTCGATGTCGGCAGTCGCCTGGTCCGTTATCGTCAGGGCGCAACGAAAGGGTGCCTGATCGGCTACGACTCTGAGAACGCTCCCGGAGAGATCAACTGGCTCGTCGTCAAGAGACATTTTCAGGCGAAGCTGGTCGAGCACGTTCCTCTCAAAGAAATTGATGTATCGAACACCCAACCGTACAGGTGAGTCGAACAGAGCCGCCCTCGATACCACCTCCAACACGCCTAGCACCAGCTTCGAGAAGGACCCCCATCCCGGGTAGGGAAACAGCACTGACACCGCCAGAACGTTGGGCCCAAGGAGGAGGACACGCTTATCACCCTCCAGCCGATGGTGGGGCTGAAATCGTAGATTTCCATCCAATCCCAACATCGGTTTTGGGAGGTTGGTTATCGGAAGGCGTTGGATCGACGGGAAGGCGCGCCTGAGGTCGCCGTACACGAGGCCGACGATTGCTTCGGGCGGCACTCTAGAGCTGATGAACCGTACTTCGACTGTCGCCTCGACGATGGGACAAGGCGAAACCAGTCTAGGCAGGCGGTCTACTGCTAGCTTCAGCATGCAGGCTCCGTCCGACTTCTCAAGGAGTATGTCACACGCTCGGCGGAGACGGCTTTTCGGCGTCAAGCTTGTAGAGCTTGAGCGCCTTGGCCCCCTCCCCCTTCGGCAACGCCCCCTCCTCCACCAACGCATGCACCGCAGCATGCGCAATCCAATACCGATCCACCTCGAAGAACCGCCGCAGATTCGCGCGCGTGTCGCTGCGCCCGAACCCATCCGTGCCCAGCACGACGTACTTGTTCGGCACGAACGCGCGGATCTGGTCGGCGAATGCGCGCACGTAGTCGGTCGCGGCGATGACGGGGCCGGTGCGCCCCTCGAGCTGCTGCGTCACCCACGGCACGCGCTTCTTCTTCGCGTCCGGATGCAGCCGGTTGTAGCGCTCGCACTCGAAGCCGTCGCGGCGTAGCTCGTTGAAGCTCGGGCAGGAGTAGATGTCGCAGGCGACGCCGAAGTCCTTCGCGAGGAGCTCGGCGGCGGCGATCGATTCGCGCAGGATGGTGCCGGAGCCGATCAGCGTGGCCTTGACCTTGGCGCGGCCGCCGTCCTTCAGGAGATACATGCCTCGGAGAATTCCCTCGGCCGAGTCCTTCGGCATGTCGGGGTGCGCGTAGTTCTCGTTCATCAGCGTGATGTAGTAGTACACGTCCTCCTGCTCAGTGAGCATGCGGCGCATGCCGTCCTGCAGGATCGTGACGACCTCGTAGCCGAAGGTCGGGTCGTAGCTGATGCAGTTCGGGATCGCGCCGCTGAGCAGATGGCTGTGGCCGTCTTCGTGCTGCAGGCCTTCGCCGTTGAGCGTGGTGCGGCCGGCGGTGGCGCCGAGGAGAAATCCTCTGGCGCGCATGTCGCCCGCGAGCCACGCGAGGTCGCCGACGCGCTGCATGCCGAACATCGAGTAGAAGATGAAGAACGGCAGCATCGGCACGTTGTTGGTGCTGTAGCTGGTGGCGGCGGCGAGCCACGACGAGAACGCGCCGGCTTCGGTGATGCCTTCCTGCAGCACCTGGCCGGCGGCGTCTTCGCGGTAGTACATGAGCTGGTCGGCGTCGACGGGCTTGTACTTCTGGCCTTCGGGCGCGTAGATGCCGATCTGGCGGAACAGGCCTTCCATGCCGAAGGTGCGCGCTTCGTCGGCGACGATGGGGACGATGCGCGGGCCGACCTGCTTGTCGCGCAGGGTGATGTTGAGCGCCTGCACGAACGCCATGGTGGTGGAGTTCTCGCGTTCGCCGGTCGACTTCAGCAGGCGCTCGTAGGTTTCGAGCTTCGGCACCTCGATCGATTCGTCGGCCTTGCGGCGGCGCTGCGGCAGCGAGCCGCCGAGCGCGCTGCGGCGCTCCTTCATGTACTTGACGATGTCCGACTCTGCGCCCGGGTGGAAGAACGGGACGTCGGCGAGCTTCTCGTCCGGCACGGGGATCGCGAAGCGGTCGCGGAACGCCTTGATGTCGGCGTCGTCCATCTTCTTCTGCTGGTGCGTGATGTTGATGGACTCGCCGGCGGCGCCCATGCCGTAGCCCTTCACCGTCTTCGCGAGGATGACGGTGGGTGCGCCTTTGAAGTTGGACGCGGCCTGGTACGCGGCGTAGACCTTGTGCGGGTCGTGGCCGCCGCGGTTGAGGCGCCAGATGTCTTCGTCGCTCATGTTGGCGACGAGGGCGGCGGTCTCCGGGTATTTGCCGAAGAAGTTGTCTCGGGTGTACTTGCCGCCGAAGGCCTTGCAGTTCTGGTATTCGCCGTCGAGCGTTTCCATCATGAGCTGGCGGAGTTTGCCGGTGTGATCTCGCGCGAGGAGCGGATCCCAGTAGCTGCCCCACACGACCTTGATGACGTTCCAGCCGGCGCCGCGGAAGACGCCTTCGAGCTCCTGGATGATCTTGCCGTTGCCGCGGACGGGGCCGTCGAGTCGCTGCAGATTGCAGTTGATGACGAATACGAGGTTGTCGAGCTTCTCTCTGCCGCCGAGCGAGATCGCGCCGAGCGACTCGGGTTCGTCGGTTTCGCCGTCGCCGAGGAAGGCCCAGATCTTGCGATCGGTCTTCGGCATGAGGCCGCGGCCTTCGAGGTACTTCCAGAATCTGGCCTGGTAGATCGCGGTGATCGGGCCGAGGCCCATGCTCACGGTGGGCGTCTGCCAGAAGTCCGGCATGAGCCAGGGGTGCGGGTAGCTGCTGATTCCGCGACCGTCGACTTCCATGCGGTAGTGGTCGATCTGGTCTTCGGTGAGTCTTCCTTCGAGGAAGGCTCTTGCGTAGATGCCGGGGCTGGAGTGGCCCTGGATGTAGAGCAGGTCGCCGGGGTGTTGCTCGGACGGCGCGCGCCAGAAGTGGTTGAAGCCGACGTCGTAGAGGGTGGCGGATGACGCGAAGCTTGCGATGTGGCCGCCGACTTCGCCGGGCTTGCGGTTCGCTCGCACCACCATCGCCAGTGCGTTCCAGCGGATGAGGGAGCGGATCTTCCACTCGAGCGTGGTGTCGCCGGGGTTCTTGGGCTCGGCGTGAGTCGGGATGGTGTTGACGTACTGGGTGGTCGGGGTGAACGGGATGTGGCCGCCGGCGCGGCGCGTCTCGTCGACCATGCGCTCGAGGAGGTAGTGCGCGCGCTCGGGGCCATCGGCGCCGATGACCGCGGTGAGCGCGTCGATCCATTCCCTGGTCTCGATCGGGTCGAGATCCTGATCGAGGATGTCCTGCATGAGGTTCATGGCGCGCGCCCTCCCAGGCGGTGGTGCTCGTGCGGACGCCCATTGTAGGCCGCCAAAACCGGGACGGGTGCAGTTAAGCGCGCTTAACTGCACCCGTCCCGGTTTCTTTGCGGGGGGCGGCCGTTCGGGCGCAGGCGGGCGTGGCGGCCGAGGCGTTGTTCGACGGCGGCGCGAAAGGCGTCGGAACCGAGGGCGCGCTCCTGGGCGGTGTGGCGGCGGATTGCGTCGGTCATGTCCTGCGCGAGCTGCTCGCGCAGCGGATTAATGGTGCGCGTCCCGGTTTTGGGGCGGCCGGGCGGGCGTGGTGCGGGGGCAGCGAGGGCGCGCTGGGCAGCGGTGTGTCGGCGGATCGCGTCCGTGATGTCGGCGGAGAGTGTCTGGCGGAGTGCGGCGCGGTGCTGGGCGGCGCGTTGTGTGGCGTCGTTGGCGGTCGCGAGGAACGTTGGATGCGGGGTCAGGAGCGGGTCGTCGATGTAGCCCGCGTTTCCATGCACGCTCGACCAGCGATGCTGCTCGGCATGCATGACCATGCCGGCGCGGACAGGATTGAGCTCGATGTAGCGGTATACCGCGATGAGATAGCGGTCGTGATCCACGAGGCACGACTTGAAGCGCCCCTGCCACAGCGCGCCGACGCGTTCGTGACGTTGATTGAAGGTGTGAACGTACGCTGTGCCGAGCGCGTGCATCGCAGCCGAGATCGTGCCGGGTTGGGTCGCGGACAGCAGCAGGTGTACGTGGTTGGTCATCAGTACGTAGGCGTGGATCGCGAGCTCGTGGCGGCGCCGCGCGCGATCGAGCAGCGCGAGGTAGTGCCGCCGGTCGTGGTCGTCGACGAAGATGTGCGTGCGATTGACGCCTCGCTGCACGACGTGCAGCGGGATCCCGGGAACCTCGATTCGGCGACCGCGTGGCATGCCGACACGCTCGCACGAACGTGGCCGGGGCGTCGTACGAATCCGCCGCCCCCGCCCGTCGGAAATCGGGACGCGCACCATTAAGCGAGGTTAATGGTGCGCGTCCCCATTATGGGCAGGTGGTGCCGATGACGCTGCCGGTGTCGTCGAAGCCGTCGCGGAACATGAGGTCCTGCGGGAGGTTGCCGAATGCGGACAACGGCACGCACGCGCAGGCGCTCGCGCCGTACGGGCCGAGCACTTCGCCGCCGTCGATCGTGTAGCGGCCGGTGACGCGGTAGCGGCGGGTGCCGGGCGACGGCAGCGACTCGGGGCCTTGCGTCGTGGTCGTCGACGGAACGTTCGCGAGCACGGCATAGTCGTTGGTGTAGACGGCGAGCTCGTCGACCCACCAGCCGACACCGGGCACGAGCTGGTCGGATTTCATCAGGAGCTGCAGTCCCATCGCCGTGCCGATGAACCCCGTCGTGTCGAAATCGAGCGTGCCGCTGACGACACCGGAGAAGCGGCCGAGCGTCGAGTAGACGCCACCGTCGGCATTCGCCTGCACCGTCGCGTAGTCGAAGCCCGACTCCGTGTCGACGCGCGTCACGATCCGCACCGACGCGCCGAGCGCGTTCGACGGCAGCGCGAGCGGCGCTTTCAACGTCAGCGCCTCGTTCTGATCGCTCGTGTCCGGCACGAAGTACGCGGCGTTGCCGGTGTCGGGATTGTTCGACGTCGACCACTGCGACGGCGTCGACGCGCCGAGCCACAGCGTGTTCTCGCCGGCGACGAGCGGCTCCGCGGTGTCGTCACGGAACAGCTCGCGTTCGAACGTGCCGCGTTGCAGCCGATAGCCGGTCGGTGCGAGCGCGTCGCCGACCTGCGTGTAGCTCCAGGCGATACCGAAGCTGTTGTCGGGATCGACCGCGCAACCTGCCGCGTTCGGCGCGCCGGCGCCCGTGATCGTCGGCGTCGACGGCAGACCGAGCAGCGGCACCGGGATGCCGACCGCGCGCCACAGGAACGGCATGCGCAGGCGTTTCGCGTTGCCGGCGTGCGTCGCGGTGACGTACCAGGTCGCGATGTGGCCGTCGGTCAGCGTGCCGTCGCCGTCGGCGGTGACGCGCATGCGGAACGACGCGGTGCCGCTCGCCGGCACGACGATCGACGTGATCACGGTCGAACCGTCGGCGCTGCGGAACTCGTACGAGAGATCGGGATGCACCGAGCCCGAGTCGTCGGTGCGCGTGAGGTTGTAGGTGCCGCCGCCCGCGCCGGTGACGTCCTCGATCCGGACGAGGCGATCGCTGACGACCGGACGCGTCGAGCCGAGCACCTCGACGTTGCCGTAGCTCGCGGTCGGCAGCATCACGGTCGCGTTGCCGTCGACGTCGAGCGGCACGGGCAGCACGCCGTCTTCCGGCTCGCGGAACTCGTCGGGCGTTTCGGCGTAGAGCGTGGTCGGCGAGGTCATGACGGCGTCGGCGGTGAGCGCCGCCGAAATGTCGACGAGGCCCGCGCCGACGTCGTGGATCGTGTACGGCGGATTCGCCCCGGCCGGATCGGGGCCACCGTTGCCGGTGCGAAGATCCGTCGCGGTGTTCGAGAGCATCGCGCGCACCAGCGACGCGGTGCGGTAGCGCCGCGTGCGGTACTGCGGATCGGCGATGCTCACGCTGTCGAGGCCGAGCGCACGCAGGCGCTGGCGCACGAGCGCGGCGGCGCCTGCAACATGCGGCGACGCCATCGAGGTGCCGTTCGCGATCGTGTAGCCGGACGGGTTCGCCATGCCGAGCGCGGTGTCGAGGTTGCCGACCGGCGTGGTCGCGGCGAGCACGCCCTGGCCGAGCGCGGCGACGTCGGGCTTGATCGTGCGGTAGTCGCCGTTTGCGTGCGCGTTCGGACCGCGCGAGCTGAAGTCGGACACGGCGCCGGTGAATACGTTGAGCGCGATCGACGATTTGACGCGGATCGGGAACTGCGAGACCGAGCCATGCGACGGCGTCTGCGTGGTCGAGCGCAGGATGCTCTTGAGGTACGTGCCGTCCGCCGTCGGGATCGTGAAGGCGGGAACGTTGTTGACGACCGTGAACGCCGTAGCGCTCGTGGTGTTGGTGACGAGCAGGATCGCGGCGGGATTCAGAGCGGCGACGGGATTGACGATCTGCGCGAAGGTGCCGGTGCCGCCATCGAGCACCGCGATGCGGCCGGTGACCTGCTGCGGGATCGTCGCTTCGTTGCGATCGACGTAGGTGTAGTGCGCGGAAACCGAGCCACCCGGGATGTCGCCGCCGCCCGCGATGCGGAACGAGCGGATGCCGGCGCGCTCGGTCGGATGCGGGGCGTTCGCTTCGGAGGGATTGCCGGTCTCGGCGGCCGGCGGCGGCGTGATGCAGTTGCTGCCCTGGTTCTGGCAGACATCCGGCGGCGGGCCGATCATGCCGGCCGCGAGCACGTCGGTGCCGGCGGTCGAGCCGGGATCGAGCACGGATGCCGTGCAGATCACGAGCGCGCCGACGCACGGTGCACCGACGGTCGCCGCACTGGGCCCGTCGTTGCCGGCAGCGGCGACGACGACCGCACCGGTCGCGAGCACGGCGTTGTTCGAGACACGCGACGACGCGGCGGCCGGATCGTTGCCGCCGCCGAGCGAGAGGTTGATGACGTCGGAGACGGGTTTGGCGATCGGGCCGGGAAACGGGATCGAGTTGCCGTCGCCCTGCCCCGTCAGCACGACCGGCGAGACGGCGTCTTCGATGCCGAGCTCGATGTCGCCGGTGCAGTTGCCGGCGGCGTTGCAGACGGGCCAGCCTTGCAGGAGCGCCGCCGGTGCGACGCCGTGCATGCGGATGCCGCCGGGCGTGGGACCGTACGGTGCGCCGGTGGTCGGCGTGATCGTCGGCGTGTTGCCGTCGACGACGTAGCCGGCGGCGGTCGAGGCAACGTGCGTGCCGTGGCCGAAGTCGTCGAGCGTGCTCGCGCCGCCGAGGTTGTACCAGTACGTGACCTTGCGGTTCGTTCCGGTTGCGGCGGGTGGGCGCTGCGGCAGCGGCGTCGAGGTGCCGCTGCCGCCGAACATCGGATGCTCGTAGTTGAGGCCCGAGTCGACGACGCCGATGTTGATGCCGTGGCCTTCGAAGCCGTCGACGGGCGCCGGCGCGGGGCCGTTGCCGTTGGCGCCGGAGGGGCCGAGCTCTTCGGTCGTGCCGTAGACCGCGAGCCGGCGCGTGAACACCGACGGCTCGGAGCCGAGCGCGTAGTTGACGGAGTTGTCGAGGAAGAAGCGCGTGCGCGCGGGTTGCGTGACGTGGCGCACGCCGGGCAGCGCGCGCAGCGCGCCGAGCTTCGATTCGGGCACGTAGGCGACGATCGCGTCGATGAGGTAGCTCAGGCGATAGGCGATGGTGAGCGACTCGCCTTTGCCGGCGTCGATGCGCTTGGTACGCAGCAGCAGCGGCACGCCGGCGGCGTTCGCGGCGGCGATGAACTCGTCCTGGCGGCTTGCGAGCTTCGCGTGGTGCGCGGTCGCGGCGTGCTCGAGCGCCTTGCCGGTGAGCTTCCGCTGCGAGGTCGCGACGAACGCGGGCGCGTCGAGCTCGATCAGCACGCCGACGAGCGGCTCGCGCTGCGACTTCGCGAACGCTTCGAGCCCGAGCGCGTCGGCATCGGACGCCGAGTCGGCGGTGATGCGCTCGAAACCGGACGACGGGATCTGCTGGGCGCCTGCGACGTCCAACGCGAGCAGCAGGGCGAGCGCGAGCGGCTGCACACGCAGCGAACGAACCTTCATGAAGCTCCTCCTGTTTGGGCGGTGCGCTGTCCACCAACCCCAGGGCGCCCCGCACCGAGATTACGCCGGCCCGCGACGGCCGTCTCCATGAGTGAAACTGCCCAGCCCGCCCGAGAATTGCTCTGCACCCGCGCACAAAAAATGAACCGAGAAACCGGGACGCGCACCATTAACTGGCGTTAATGGTGCGCGTCCCGGTTTTTGCAGGTGGTTAGGGTGGTGCGGGTGGCGGCGAGGGTGGGGGATTCGGGGGCGAGCTTGGTGGTGCGGATGGCGAGGGCGGCTTCGAGGTGGGCGAGGCCGGGGGCGACGGCGCCGCGGGTGCATTCGAATTCGCCGTAACGGAACAGGGTCTCGGCGAGCGCCGGATGGTGCGGCTCGAGCGTGGCGCGGCGGATCGTGAGGGCGCGGTCGAAGGCGCGACGCGCGTAGGCGTCGTGCCCGAGGGCGGCGTGGGCGCGGCCGAGATTGGTGAGCGCGAAGCCGAGGCTCGCGTGGTCGAGGCCGAACAGGCGCTCGCCGAGCGCAAGCGCCTGGTCGAGCAGCGGGATCGCGGCGGCGGGATCGCCGCTTTCGAGCTGCACGAGGCCGAGATTGTTGAGGTTGCCGGCGACGTGCGGGTGGATCTCGCCGAACGCGCGGCGGTTGATCGCCAGCGCTTCCTCGAATGCGACGCGCGCGTCGGGGTAGCGCTGCTGCGCCTGGTGCGCGAGGCCGAGGTTGTTGAGCGTCTTCGCGATCAGCGGGCTGCGCGGCGGCAGCAGCACACGCTGCATCGCGAGTGCTTCGACCAGCGGCGCGGTCGCCTGCTCGGCACGGCCGGCGTCGTAGTGCAGCGATCCGAGGTTCGAGAGGCTCTCGGCGATGTCGCGATGCTGCGGTCCGAGCGCGCGCCTGCGGATCGCGAGCGCGCCCGCGTAGCTCGCCTGCGCTTCGTCGTAGCGACCGACGCGGTGCTGCACCAGGCCGAGCGCGTCGAGCGATTGCGCGAGGTCGGGATGATCGGGTGGGAGCGTCGCGCGGCGGCGGTCGTGCACGTCGCGGTAGACGCGCTCGGCGTCGTCGTACTTTCCGCGTGACCACGCGAGTCCGGCCTGGCGCATCAGCACGGCGATCGTGTCGGGGTGCGCGGGACCGAGCCGCGCTTCGCGGGTTGCGAGCGCGGTGTGGTAGTGGGCTTCGGCTTCGGGGTAGCGGGCGAGGGATTGTGCGGTGCGGGCGAGCGCGAGCGTGATTGCGGCGCATTGGAGCGGTGTTGAGGATTCGGGCTGCGGGCCGGTCGAGGCTGAGGCCGCTCCTACAGCGCCGGGTGCAGCGCCGAATGCAGCGCACGGGGTGTGCAGGGTCGTGAGTTGCGTGTGCGCGAGCTGGTGCTCGCCGCGGAGCTCGTGGAGCTCGGCGGTGATGAGCTCGGCGTCGCGGCGCGTCGCGGCATCGGGCGCGGCTTCGCGCGCTTTCGCGGCGTAGGCGAGCGCGTCGTCGTAGAGGCCGAGGTTGCGGTGCACGTCGGCGAGCGCGAGCGTCAGGCGTGCGCGCAGCGCGGGATCGAGGCTCGCGTCGGCATCGAGGCGCGCCGCGCCTTCGCGCAACAGATCGCGCACGTCGGGTCTATCGCCGCCGCGGCGCGTCGGATCCGCGGCCCGAAACAACCCGGCGAGGAACTGAGCGGTGCGTTCGTTGCGGTCGCGCTCGAGCTCCGACGCCGCGAGCGCGGCGACCGTCGCGCGCGACTCGGCCACGAGCCGCACCGCGAGCGTCGCGATCACCGCGAGCGCGAGCACCGCGACCGCGACGCCGGCGCGATGACGGCGCGCGAACTTCCAAGCGCCGTACAGCGGCGACGCGGGCCGCGCACGCACCGGCCGATGCTCGAGCCAGCGCGTGAGATCGTCACCGAACGATTGCGCGTCGGCGTAGCGCTCGTCGGGTGATTTCGCGAGCGCCTTCAGCACGACGCGATCGAGGTCGGCGTCGATGCGCGCGCCGGGCGATGCGGCGCGGCTCGGCGGCGTCGGCACATGCGACTCGACGCGTGTGCGCAGCGTCGCCCAGTCGACGTCGTCGACCGGCACCGGCGGCGATCCGGTGAGCAGGCGATAGAGCGTCGCGCCGAGCGCGTAGACATCGGCGGCGGTCGTGACGGGCTCGCCGCGCAGTTGTTCGGGCGCGGCGTAACGCGGGGTCGCGGCGACTTCGACGCGCGTCGCGTCGCCGTCGCCGGGGTGGTCGATGAGCTTCGCGACGCCGAAGTCGAGCACCGCGGCGCTACCGTCGGCGCGCACGAGGATGTTCGCCGGCTTGAGATCCCGATGCACGACGAGGTTGCGGTGCGCGTACGCGATCGCGGCGCAGACATCGCGCGCGAGCGCGACACGCTGCGCGGTGCCGAGCCCGTGGCGCTCGCAGTACGCGTCGATCGCGACGCCGTCGACGTACTCCATCGCGAGCCACGGCTGGCCGTCCGGCGTGGTGCCGCCGTCGAGCATGCGCGCGATGCCCGGATGCGCGAGGCGCGCGAGGATACGGCGCTCGCGCGCGAAACGCATCGTCGCGCGCGGATCGAACGCGGTGCCGGAGACGAGCTTCACCGCGACCTTCGCGTCGTGCACGCCGTCGCTGCGCTCGGCGAGGTAGACCTCGCCCATGCCGCCGCGGCCGAGCTCGCGCAGCACGCGGTACGGGCCGAGCTGTGTCGGGGGCTCGGTGCGCGTCGTCGCTTGCGGGGTGCGGTCGAGTGGCGTGTCGCCGCGATGGTGCGCGGTGATGAGCGCGTCGAGCTCGGGTGCGAGCGCCGCGTCGGCACCGGCGAGCGAGGCGAGCCAGCTCGCACGCGAGGGCGCTTCGAGCGCGATGCCGTGCTCGAACAGCTCCCAGAGGCGGTGCCAGTCGCGGTTCGGGTCCACGAGCTACCTCGCTGCGGGCGATTGTAGGCGGGGTTGGTAAGGTCGGCGCGAAGGGCGTCGGGGCTTTCGCCCCTCCCACAGTGATTCCGGCCGTCGGTGTGACTCGCCGTGCTGCGAGGACGTGTCATTCGCGCGCTGCCGGTCGGAATCACTGTAGGAGGGGCGGAAGCCCCGACCAGGAGAGCGACGACGGTGCCATGATCGCCTTCGTGAGTGACGCAGAACGCCCCAACCTCACCGCCTGCTTCGCCCCGGATCTCCCGCGGCGTACGCGCAGCGATCGCCTGCTCGACGCGCTCTACCCGGAGCTTCGTCGCCTCGCGCAGGCGAAGATGGCGGTCGAGCGCGCCGATCACACACTCTCGCCGACCGCGCTGGTGCACGAGGCGTGGCTCCGGCTCGTCGACGCGAACGCGCAGACGTTCGAGAACCGCGCGCATTTCTTCTCCGCCGCGGCCGAGGCGATGCGCCGGATCCTGATCGAGCACGCGCGGGCGCGCGCGCGGGTCAAACGCGACGGCGGCCAGCGCGTCGATCTCGATGCGATCGAGGCCGCGGTCGAGCGCGGGCTCGACACCGACCAGCTGCTCGCGCTCGACACGGCACTCGAAGCGCTCGAGGCGCTCGACCCCGAGATGGCCGAAGTCGTCGTGCTGCGCTGGTTCGGCGGGCTCTCGGTCGAGGAAGCCGCCGCAGCGCTCGACACCTCACCGCGCACCGTCAACCGCCTCTGGACCGCCGCCCGCGCCTGGCTCCTCGTCCACATCGCCTGAAAAACGGGACGCGCACCATTAAATTTTCTTAATTGAGCGCGTCCCATTTACTCGATTTCGCGGTAGGGACGCGCCTTACGGCGCGCCCCCCGCACAGATCCCGGCGTGCGCAACTAACGCACCGGGCTCCCACCTTGGGAGTTTGACGCGCAAGCACGCGAGGGTTTGCGCGCCGGCACGTACACGCGTGAGTCGCTGGGACACGCTTGTCCGGCGCTGAGTCCGGCACGTGCGCTTCTCGCTCGTGGTTCCCTTGGCCCCTTGCCTTGGCTCCATCGACTCCGCATCCGGTCGCGCGGACTTGTTCACCGACTTCATCGCTACTACGCAAGGGTCAGACTTCTCCGGCCCGTACATCGTCGGCTTGTGGCTGCTCGCCTTCCCGACGCGGACCACACGTAGTACCTCCGCATGGCCAGACCGGAGACCTCCCGGTTCCCGGATGATGCGCGTACCGACATGCCAGGGTCTTCGACCACGCCGGGCTGCAACAGCACTCGCGATAGCGCGCTGTCGCATGCTGCCTTCCGCCGAATAAAAAGCGTCGGCACCCGGGATCAGGCTTCTTTCGCGGCTCAATGGCTGGCCTATCGGCGCCCCTGTCAACGCTTCGCCGCCCACCTCGCGATGGTCAACGCATGACTCGGGGACGAACATGGATCGCTACTCCTCTTGTCGTTAGGGACTTTCACCCTTTGCGCATCGCCGGTTTCGCCGGCGCTCTTACTCGAAGCCGTCGCGGAAGAGGACGTTGGGGTAGACGGCGAAGGCTGCGGCGCGGTCGTCGGCGCGGAGCACGGCGCCGCGGCCGTCGTCGTGCAGGAGCCAGCGCAGCGTCGCGTCGTCGAGGTCGGAGCCGAACGGGCAGCCGCCGTTCTCGCACGAGTGCGCGAAGCCGAGCGTGTGGCCGAGCTCGTGCGTGAGCGCTTCGGCGCCGCTCAAGCCGCCGTCGCGGTCGAGGTAGCAGCCGGCGCCGTCCTGCACGGTGAGGCGCGCTTCGACGATCGGATTGAACGGATCGCCACCGGTCGCGCACGGCCCCGCGGTCGCGATCGTGCCGCCGCCGCCGCAGGTGAACGTGCCGCCGATCGTGCCGAGCGGGTCGTTCCAAAGCACGACGTTGCCGTCGGAGACGGCGTCGTCGCAGAACGTGTCGATGCCGCCGGCGAAGCCGCCGTAGCTCAGGAGGATGCGGCTCGCGGGATCGTCGTTCCACGCCGCGAACGCCTGCTGC
>Ga0187892_10008610_pt1 | contig 13878 bp, 9 predicted proteins | sample MA1701073metaG_FD_139345 | JGI IMG/M metagenome (GOLD analysis project Ga0187892, IMG submission 139345) | Bio-ooze microbial communities from a basaltic lava cave in the Kipuka Kanohina Cave System on the Island of Hawaii, USA - MA170107-3 metaG ...
CCCGCGGCGCGCGGACGTGATGAGGGCGTTTGCTGTGCTTCGGGTCTGGAGTCGATGCAGGCACGAAGACATTGTAAAGGTCGTAGTCCGCGCGCCAATTCGACGACCCTGTGCTATTGACATGGCCTCGGGTTACTCATAGTTTTCCGCCCCAGGAAGGGAGGAGCGCTGAGCCCCCTTTTTCGACGCCCGCCACCTTCAGTGGGTTTCCGCATCTTCAGCGACAGGAGGGCATCTTCATGCGTCGCAGGAATAACGGTCGTATGCTGCTTGTTGGTCTGGGTCTTTGCGCTCTCGCACTAGTCCCGATTCTCGCAGAGCAAAAGCAGCCGGCCAATAGCGCTGCGGATCAAACGGCAAAGCCGGCGCGGCCTCTTCCAACCGCGACGGAAAGCGAGGCCAATACGCCCGCCAATCCCAAGCCGCTGCGCGTGGAGTCCGTCGAGCAGCTCACTCCCGTCGAACCGCAGGTTTCTGACGATGCCAAGACGTCTGCGCCCGCAGCCGGCACGTCCTGCGGTTCGCAGTGTAACTACTGCTGGGTCGGTGGTCCGTTCGAAAACAACTGCCCTGGCGTGTGGCAAACCGACGGAGATTGCGACTGCGCGTGCCAATACTGCGACTTCGCCTGTAACGCGTGCGGCGGGCCGACGTGTTTCGGCGGCATTTGCCGCGCCGGCAACTGCGCGCCCGAGTGGCAATACGACGGCGATTGTGACTGCGGCTGCCAGTTCTGCGACTACGGCTGCGGGGGATGCGGCCCGGAGTGCGGTTATTGCCACCTCGGCACGGGCAATCAGAACGCCTGCCCCAGCGGTTGGCAATACGACGGCGATTGTGACTGCGGATGCCAATTCGGCGATTATGGTTGTCTCGGTTGCGGGTTCGACTGCGACATCTGTTGGTTCATTAGCGATCCGAGCGTCGTAAACAACTGCGCGGATTGGTGGCAATACGACGGCGATTGCGACTGCGGTTGCCAGTTTCCCGACTACGGTTGTGTCGGATGCGGGCCGGAATGCGGTTACTGTCACTTCGGGGGCGTGGACGAGGACAATTGCCCTGACGAATGGCGCTACGACGGCGATTGTGATTGCGGTTGCCAATTCGACGACTTTGGCTGCGTCGGCTGTGGAGGGGAGTGTGACTACTGCTGGTTCGATAAGGACCCAGACGTAGTCAACAACTGCCCTTCCGGGTGGCGATACGACGGCGACTGCGACTGCGGATGCCAGGGCTCGGATTACGGCTGCACGGGGTGCGAATCGGATTGTGACTATTGCTGGTTCGTTGAAGATCCCAGCCTGGTAAACAACTGTCCCGCCCGATGGCAGTACGACCTGGACTGCGACTGCGGCTGCCAGTTCCGAGACTTCACTTGCACCGGCTGCAACGAGTGTGGAGACCTGTGCTGCGGCGAGTTCGAGGACGCCTTCGGGTGTCCGGGAGATTGTGTCTCGCTCCCGGCTTTCGCCGCGTTTCAGAACTGCTTTTCCGGTTACTCCATCTCCGACCCGTCCTGCGGATTTGATTACAATGCAGATTCCTACGTGGATTGGTACGATTATTCGGTTTTGCTTACCTTCTACCTCCACAAGTAGTCGCGAGTGATCGTGTGGGCCGCAGTCCGTGGTCAGCGGGCGGCGAGGGGACCGCAGGCCGTTCGGTCGTAGACGATGAGACCGACGCGCGCGGCGGGCTTCGTGTTCAAAAAAAAAGAGGCCGCCCGGTCGCCAACGTTCGTGCAAACAGGCATGTCGGTCCCCACCGCCTACCCATCTGCATTCCAAAGCCCCCAATGACGACCGGGGCGGCCTACAGTTCTATTGTCTCTTGGGAGGTTAGTTGCCTTTCACCTCCGTTTGTCGTGTCAAACGTCTCCTTGAAGTCCCCGTCCGACTCATCCCCGAGGCATCCCCTACTCCCCGGCCGCGTCCCGCGTCGACGGCCGCAAAGCCGTCCGTCCACCCCTGGCGGCGACTGAACAGTCGCGACGCCGGACGCAACCTGGGTGGGAGTAAAGAAGGCCATGGGAAACCCCTAAGGCCAAACGTCACGCCAGGTACGCATCAGCCGTCAGCACGTGCATCCGCGCAACACGACCCACACGGGCGTGTCACACCGAGCGGTGCAGGGCACCGACAGCGCGCAAATCCTTATTCACTTGACGTAGACGGACGGTCTGGGTTGATGACGGAGGGAGTTAGAAAAGGCGAAAGAGGGCGGAACGAATTACGAATCAAACTACGGTATAATCAGCTTTTTTCGTTATGATAGATACGATAAACGTCGTCCCTCATCTAACCCGTCAAAACCCGTCCGGTAATAGTAATATAGCACATCGTGTGATCTTGTCAAGCCCATGACCGGGAAAAAAACAGCTGGGGGGGGCGGCCCCGATCGGGTTCGGGCTTGGGGGCGTCGATCCCCTTGGCCGACGGCCGCGCATGATGAGCGAAATAAAGCGATGACGGACCAGCTAGAGTTTCGGTTAGCTGTGCAGGTCGTAGGATGCGGCGGGTACGAGCTGGCGGGCGCGGGCGAGCATGTCGGCGGGGTCATAGAGCTTCTGGTTGGCGGTCATGCCCACGACGGAGAGGCCGGCGCGGAGCTTGCGTTTCAGCTCGCCGAACCGGCGGATACGAATCAGGTTGCGGGCGATGTAGCGCGGGCGAAGGTAGAACGACTTGTAGCACTGCACGAGCATCTCGCGAAGCTCCTGCCGCGTGAAGTTCTCCTCCCACACGGGCAGCTCGAAGCCGTCCGACGGGTTTTCGGAGAACTTTCGCCACACGTCGTCCTTGATGACGCCGCTTTCTAGGCCTTGGAAATAGATCTCCGTGCCGGGATAGGGGCAGAAGATGGTGAAGTGGACGTAGTTGGGGTCGAGCTCGCGGGCGAGGTTGAGCGTGTCGGTGATGTCGGCGGCGGTCTCGGTCTGCTGGCCGATGATGAAATAGCAGAGCACTTCCATGCCTGCGGCCTTCGTTTGGCCGACCACCTCGCGTACCTTGCCGACGGTCATGTTCTTCTTGATGACGCGGAGCATCCGGTCATTGCCGCACTCCACGCCATAGTGGATGCGGTCGCAGCCGGCCAACTTCATACGCCGGATCAGGTCGGGCGTCATGGTGTTCACGTGGGCGCGGACGTCCCAGCGGAACTTGATCTTGCGGCGCTCGATCTCGTCGCACAGTTCGAAGACGCGGTCGCGGCGGACGGTGAAGGTGTCGTCGTAGATGAACGCTTCCTTGATGCCCAGCGACAGGCACAGTTCCATCTCGTCGGCGACGTGCGCGGCGCTGCGCCAGCGGAAGCCGCTGAGCACCGGCGAGTACGGCCGGTCGCAGAAGGTGCAACGGTATGGGCACCCGCGAGAGGTGAACATGGTGGTGATGACGTTATCCCGCCCCAGCAGCGACGTGTAGTCGCTCACGTTAAGTAGGTGTCGCGCGGGCATGCCCAGTTTGTCGAGGTCCTCCGTCGAGGCGGCGATGCCATTGTTGATGATCCGACCGGCGCCATCTTTATAGACCAGACCCTTGATGGCCGGCCAGGCCGGCGGATTGTCCAGGTTGTTGAGCAATTGCAGGAACGCGACCTCGCCCTCGCCCTGGAGGAGGAAGTCTACTTCGCGGTGGCGGATGGTCTCGTCGGGGTACAGATGAACGTGCGGGCCCCCCAAGACGATCTTCGCTTGAGGGATCGTGCGACGAACCAGGCGGACGGTCTTGAACACGTCGATGAGGGTGAAAGTCATGGCCGTGATGCCCACCACGTCGGCTCTCTTTTCACCGAGAGTCTCTTCGAGCTGCGCATAGCTCAGGCCCCGCGGCTGAGCGTCGAGCAGCTCGAGCTGGAAGGAGGAGTGCTCCTCCAAGTATCCGGCCAGCGAGAGGATGCCCAGCGGGGGATTGAAGCCGCGGTGCTTCTCGACGATCGCCGGGTTCTTTCCGATCAGCTCGCCGAAACGCGGCGGATTGATGAGCAGAACTCTGAGTCGGCGGTCCGTGGCGGTTCGCAACGCGGGTGTCGCGGCGGGCGCGGCGAGAATGGGCAGTAGCGTCATGAGCGCCTCGGCTACGTGTAACTCGGCGAACGCTTGTCGATCAGGTCCGCGAGCAGGCCGATGGCCAGCAGGTTCACGGAGGCGATGACCAGGGTGACAGCGGTGACGTCGGCCAGTTGTCCGAATGCCAGCCTGGTAACCAGAGCAACGGCAATGGCCAGAAGGAGCAGTCCGACGCTCGCCGGCGCGAAGATCTTCAGCGGCTTGAAGTACAGCACGGTTCGGACAATCAGGGAGACGAAGTTGATCGTGTCGCGGATCGGTCGGATCGATGATCGGCCGATGCGTTTCGCATAGTTGATGGGAACATACTTGACGGTGAAGCCATGGGTCAGCATGGCGAGCGTAATGGTCGTGGTGAAGCTGAACCCGTCGGGCAAGAGCGGCAGGAACTTGCGGACCAGACTACGCTTCATCACCCGCAGGCCGCTGTTGAGGTCGGGGATTTCGGTCTGCGTCAGATACGCGGCCAGCTTCCGCAGCGCCCACTTGGCCGGGCGGCGAGCCGGCGGTACGTGAACGCAATCGCCGGTCCGGGCGGCCACGACCATGTCCGCTCCGCCGAGCGCGCCGAGCAACGTGCCGATCGCCGAGATGGGATACGTGCCGTCGGCATCGATAATGACGAGGGTCTCATACTGCGCATCGGCGACCGCGCGCTTGAGTGAGAAACCATAACCTCGGTTGCGCTCGTTCCGCAGGACGCGCAGGTGTTGCTCATAAGCGCAGCTCGACAGCTCAAACCGCGTTGCGTCCAGGGAGCCGTCATCGACGACGATCAACTCGTACGGCCGATTCGTCGCCCGCATCACGTCGGCGAGCTTCCGCACCGTCGCGGCGATCATGTCCTGTTCGTTGTAGCACGGGACGATCACGGTCACGCCGCCGAAGCCCGCGGCGTGTTGCGGGAGCTTGGGTAGACGAATGGCGAGCATAGGATCGGCTTCGGGAAGGAGACGGGACCAAGTCAGGCGGTCCTCGTAGGACAGCGGCGAGGCCGTATCTTTGCAGCAATCGACAATACTGAAGGTCATGAGTCTTCGCCAAACGCGCGTCCGCGCAGACTGAAGCCTGCGGTTCGCTGGAACAACGGTTTATCGGTCGGTGTGGAGGCGCGCTTGAGGCTGCGAGACAGCGCTCTGTGGGGCTTTGCCGCCCTCCCCGGCGAGGACAAGGACGGTTTCCAGAGGGTCGTTGAGGCCGGATGCCGGGCGAATGCGCTTGTCCGCGCCGCGAACGAAAGTGCTGATGGGTCGGACGGCCTGCCAGGGGGTCAGGTCCGCGGGTGGCAGCGACACGCCATAGTCCCACTGTTCGGCGTCCCCGCGAAGTTGCCTGGGCGTTGCAATTAGGTAGGCATCGTGGGGCGAAGGCAGGACCTCCCGCCGGGCGGCGATATCCACGCAGGCGTCCTTCCACCACGCCGGCGCGCCCTCGGCGGCGGCGACCCGGAGGCGACTCCGCAGCTCGGGCGGAAACAGCACGCGAAAACGCCAATACATCGAGGGCGTCATGAAGATCCTTCGACCGTCATCGGGAATCGAGGGGATCATCTGACCAGCGGCCGCGCCCACGCGGCTGGTTTCCCGATCGCGGAAACCGTTTAACGAGCGCGTTTCGACATACGCGATGGCGACGATCACGGTCATGGCGATCGGCAAGGCTCGGCGCCGCCCTGCCGGCCCTAAAGTCGCTTCCCCGGCACGGCAGATGATCCAGGCGAGGCAGAGGGCGAACGGAACACAGGCGGGGAGAATGTGACGGCCATGAAAAATCGGATACGCCTGCGCGCCGTTCTTGAAGCTGACGGGTACGAACGCCACCAGCGCGAACGTCGCGAAGGCCCAGGCGACGAGGGCACGCGCGGGACGATCAAAAAGAGCGGCGCAAAGCAGGATCCACCAGAAGGGGATGGCGATCACGCCCCAGCCGGAGGTCGATTGGCGGTAGAAGAAGGCCAACCGGTCCCAGACAAGAGCCAGAAAGCCGGCTTGCGTTGGGCTTTCCGCAGCGATCGAGGGGACGTTATCTGACGCACTGAGCGTGGCTCGGAGACTGAAGAAAAAGTCTCCAGCGATCCATGAATAGAACAGGCCATCGATCAGTAGTAGGGTTAGCGCGCCCAGGAAAAAAGGCACGAAGGCACGAAGGCACGAAGGCACGAAGCGTTCAGTACCGCGACCGTGAGGGAGCGGGCCGAAATTGACGCCGCAACGCATGACGATGGGCACGCACGCAATTCCCGCCAGCGCGGCGACCGCGAACACTTTGGCGGATACCGCCAACGTGAAGGTCACCCCCGCCAGCGACCACAGCACTACGGCGTGTCGCCGGCTCTCCGTGCGAACCGCCATGAAAGCGAGCAGGATTGCCGCCGTCGTCCAAAGGCAAACGTGCACATCAGGATAGGCCGTCGTGGAGAGCACGCGGAAGTAAGGCAGGACGGCGACGACCGTCCCGGCGAACAGTCCCTCCCACCAGCCCCACAATCGTCGCCCCAACAGAACAACCAGAACCACGCAGACCACGGAGGCCACCGTGGCAGGCAGGGCCACGGCTTGCGCGTTGTTTCCGAACGCTGCCATGGACGCGGCGATGGGCAGGATGACGGCCATTCGCGCATAGTGATGATGTAGTCGCTGAATCGGCGTGCCCGTCAGGACGTGCTCCGCCGCGGAGTGATACGCCGCGTCGTCCGATCCGAGCCAACCGGTGGGGTCGGCAAGCCGGACCACAACCGTGCACAAGATGAGAGAGACGAACCACGCGATGGCCCACAGGGGGGCGGGGCGGCCCGGTTGGTCCTGGTCGGCGAACATCCTCCCATTCTTCGGGAGACTGAACGAGGCCCTTGAGGGGGGCGTCGAACGGGATCACCTCGCCAGCAGGATCTTGCCCGCCACGCCGTCCGATGAGGGGGCCCCGGGAATGGTGATGACGTCCCGGACCAACGTAGGTAACTGGCTGCACCCACAGGCCGCGCTGCGCTTGAGCTCCTTGAAATCTAACACCCATGACCCGCGCAAACCGCATTCCCACCAAGCGATAGACGGTGTTCGAACCCGAATTCGCTACTGCGTCGTGCACAAAGAATCCAACCACGTCGCCGATTCGTTGTTCAATGCTGGCCTCCAACGAGGCCTTCATTCCAGGATTGCCGGTGACCTCGTAGGACATGGGATCGCCGCCGCCATCAACGAAGATCACGTCGGAACTTCCGATCTCACGTTCCACGTCTGCCGAGGACACACCGTCGAGAACCTGTTCGGACAGGGCCGAGGCGCTTTGATTGGGCGTCCCGATGTTCAGGAGGCCGTAGTTGCCGGGCGCCAGCTTGTATGCGCGTCGCGCCGTGACGGCTACGTGACTTGCGAAAAACCCGGTTCATCAAATGGAGCACTGACAGCGTCCGCAAACAGGAGTCACACGCGTGGCGATCGGGCGTTCCAGAGGGTCCGAGTAGCCGCGCGTCCGGATATGCACGCACGAATAGCGTGCCCCGCGCATCGGTTCGGCGTTCCGTGCCGAACCGACGCGGGGCTTGGAGCCCGCATCCGTGGGGCTCTTCTTTTGAGGTAGGGCAAAGGGAACCCCTTGCCCTACGAGAGCGCTAGGAAGCCCTCCGCGCCGGTTGGGCTTCCTCAGCGCTCTTTCCTACGCCGCACTGCTCTTCCAACTCGCAGAGCAGAACGGTGAGGTTCTGCGACCTCAAACCCTCGGGCGTCAGCCAGCTCACCGTCGCATTGCTCTGTACGAGCTTGGAGATGCGCCGCGTGGCGAGGATGACGGTCGAGTGGTTCTTGTTGCCCATGAACCGGCCGATCTCCGGAAAGCTCATGTCCGTGTGCCTTCTCGCGAGATACATCGCGATCCCACGTGCCAGGGCGATCGTCCGTGATTTCCGCGACGTATGGAGATCGGCCGGTGTCAAACCGAAATAGATGGAGACCACGCTCTCGATGTCGGAGAGCAGGATGACGGGCGCCGTCTGGCGAACGAGGTCGCGCACGGCGCGTTCGGCCAAGGGGACGGTGATCGGATCGCCGCTCACGTGTGCCTGGGCCACCACCTTCAACAGCGCCCCTTCCAGCTCGCGGATGTTGGCCCGGAAGTTCTCCGCGATGTGCCGCAGCACCGCGTCGCTGACCGACGCCTGGAGCTTCTCCGCCCGGCGACGCAGCACGCCGATGCGAACCTCGACATCGGGCGATTCGACGCGGGCGACCATCCCCTGAAGGAACCTGCTGACTAAGGACTCGGAAAAGTGCCCGATCATCTTGGGGTGCGCGTCCGACGCGAGGACGACCTGCTTGCCCGCGGCGTCGATAGCGTTGAAAGTGTGCAGGAAGCCTTCCTGTGTGGCCCGTTTGTTGGCCAGAAAGTGTACGTCGTCGATGACCAACGCGTCGAGGTTTCGATAGCGGGCGTGAAAAGCGTCCATCTCCCGGGCGCGGATGGCGTACACGTAATCGTTGGTGAATTCCTCGCCGGAGACGTACCGCCAGCGAAGCTGCGGGTGCTTCTCCTTGAGGGCGTTGCAAACGGCTTGCAGCAGGTGGGTCTTGCCCAGCCCGCACCCTCCGTGAATGAAGAGCGGGTTGTATTGTCGCGAGGGGCTCTCCGCAACGCTCATCGCCGCGGCGTAAGCGAAGCGGTTCGACGAGCCTACGACGAAGTCCGCGAAGCGACCCTTGAGCAGCGGCTCAGCGGGAAGAAAGCCGGCCCGGAGCTGCTCGCGGGCGACGCGGTCCGGGTTGTTGACCATGAACTCCATCTGCCGGTCGGGCTGCTTCTTGCTGAGGTTCTTGGCCAGGGCGGCGTCGATGGCGAAGCTCAGCGTGTAATCACCGCTGGTGACTTCGCGGACGGCCTCCGCGATGGTGGTCGAGAAGTGCCGCTCAATCCACTCGCTGACGAAGTGGTTGGGGGCGCTGATCCGCAGATACTGATCGGTGAAGGAAAGCTCCGTGGCGTTCTTGAACCACACGTTGTACCGCTGAGGACCGAGTTTCTCGGCGATACGCGATTCGATCATCGGGACGCAATCTTGCGCGCACTTGAACACCGCCAGCTCCTTTACGCAAAGGAACCCTCGCCCATCCAGCGATGGGTACCGCCGTCCGTTACAACACGATCGAAAAAGAAAACTTGGACATCAGGCGGTCGGCAATTCACGACCCGCTAACGATGGCTTAACCTGATGCCAGCAGGCAGAATAACTCCGTCGTCAGGTCGCGTCAATAAGAAAGTTCGCGCTTGCTCGACGAGGTAGTCGGGAACTCTCGCCAAATAAGGGGTTAGATCAAAATGAAATTTTTTCTCACGGCGCCACGCCGGCAAGTCCGGCATTCGCCGCTGGGGCAGCCGTGGGGATTCGAAATGTTCTCAAGTACTTGTCAATGGGAAGGTTGCGATCCACGCATCGCGCAGGCCGACGGATTCAAATCCCCACCGGCTGTAGAGCCGCCGCGCGGGCACATTTCGCTCGTCCACGGCCAGGGCCAGGTCGAATCCAGGTGCCAATCGCTTGGCACTCACCTGCCCAGCGAGGCCCACCGCGCGGGCCATCAAGGAGTGCGCAACCCCCGTTCCCCGCATGACTTGCGCAACGCCCATGTACACGATCTCGAACGCCGAGTGCTCTCCGATGGGGCTCAAAAGAAGCACCGCAGCCGGCCGGTTCTCGTGCAGAACGACCGACCAGAGGTGGGGGTCGAAGTCGCCGGCGGCCTTGTGGCTCGCCAAAGCGTCTTCGACGGGGCGGATCGTCGTAAGCTCCGGGCAGTCCATACTTTGCGCGTACGTGCGGCGCATGGCTTCAAGGAAAATGGAGTGGGTTGCGGCAGAGTAGGAGAGCCATTGGAGCCTTCTTCGGTTGGAGAATGAGGGTGGCGGGGCCGTCGACGCGCGGCGCAGGTAGAGAAGACGGGTCAGCCGTCGGAATCCAGCCGCAGCCGCGGCCTGAGCTTGGCCGACGGCGCCGCGCGGTAACAACAGTTGCAGCAATAGGTTAGACCGCGCCCAGGCCTCGGCTTGAAGGCTGGAGAGGGCTGCGGCCGCAGCTTCTATGGAGATCCCCGCTGCTTGGGGGTCGGGCAGAAAAACGAGGGCGGCGCGCCCGGGAGACTCCACCGCGAGAGCGGCGCTTCGGAGCAGCCCGCGGTTGTAGACTCCGCAGAGAAGGTCGGTTCGCAAGCAGCGCCGCTCCGCGTCGGCGAGGAGGCTCGCGACCCGAGGATCGACGGGCCCGCCTGGCACCGCCGCTGGGGCTTCCAGCGCCAGATGGAGGGCGTGCGGGCGATCTGCCGCGTCTGGGGCGATGCGCCGCACCTGGAAGCTGGCTGGGTGGGTGAGCAAGGCCGCGAAACTCGCCGCTTGTTCGATTCGAGCCGGTCGCCGATGCTCAGACTTTAACGGCGGGCTGCCTTCGCGTCACCCACAAGGGGCACCGCTACATAACATCGGATCGCGGTGGGGAGGTGGAGTGGCGGTGTCGGCAGCACTTGCCTGGTTATGGCCGGGGATCACATTTGGCACCGCCTTGGCCCTGCTCGGGACCTGGGCCGGCTGGCTCATCGGTCGCTACCGATCGTGGCTGATCGTCCGCTGGATCGCGTGGTGGATCGGCAGCGTCGTCCGGCCGCTGGTGATTCACCCATCGTGGGCGCGGCGCTCCACGTTCATCTTCCTCAACAACATCGCGATTCTGGGGCTCTTGGTCGCGATCGGCGAATGGCCCGCTGCCGCGATTGCCGGGGCTGCCTCGTTGGGCGTCAGCCTGGGCATTGCCCTCCGTGTCATCGGGCAGTGTACGTGGGGCTTTAGCGCCCCCAGCGCCACGAACCCAAGCGGAGCCAGGCTCCGGGCGTTTCGCGTGGGGATCGCCCTCAATCTGCTCGAGCCACCGGCGATCGCCCTGGCCCTGGGGATCGCCATCGCGCGGGGCACGACGCCGCTGTCCGCCATGGAGGCGTGGACGTTGTTTGCCTATGGGGTGGTTCCGGCGATGCTCTTGGCGGCCGCAGGCGAGGGCCTGTGGATCGGAGCGGGGATCAATGCAGCGACGAAGCCACGAAGCCACGAAGCGACTTAGGAATATGGAGGACGATCGGCGCGGAGAAGCGGAGGCATGACCGAGGCGTCTTCACCGACCCATCGGGGCTGCCGGAGATTGCCGAGGACCTGTTCTGCCAGAACTGCGCCTACAACCTGCGCGGTCTCACCGGGGCGGTCTGCCCGGAGTGCGGCGGATCGCTGGCCGGGGGGAGACGGGGGTCACGGCACTTCTTCGGGGATGATGACGTTGTTGTAGGTGAGGAGGGTGCCCTTGGCGCGTTCGAGGTCGATGATGGCCACGTTGTATTCGATCATGGAGATGAGCATGGCGCGGCGAGCGCCGGCCAGGCTCTGGCGGGCGCCGAGTTCGTTGCTGAGAGTGTTGTAGTCCTTGCGTTCGGCGCGGGCGACGGCGAGGTTCACTTCGCGTTCGCGGGCTTCGGCGGCCTCGAAGCTGGGAAGAATCTGATCGTACGACGTGGTTAAGGCCCGCGCGGCGACGTTCACGTCGAGGATCACCTCCTCGAAGACCTGCTTGAGGGCGGCGACGGCCTGGGCATGTTGCAGCACGGACCGCTTGTGCGCCGCCTTGGGACCGCGGTTACCGATGGGCACTTCGAATTCCACGCCGATGAAGTACTCGATGAAATTGCCCCGCGTCAGCTCGTCGAAGGACTTGTCGGCGTTGCCGGCCAGGCCGTCGTAGGTCTGGCGGAAGGTGAGGTCGAAGCGGGGCAGCTCCTCGTTCTTGGCCCGGCCGACGGCGATCTTGGCGCTCTCTACGCGAATCTCTTGCTCCTTGATCTCCGGCCGGTGGTCCAGCGCCGTCTGCACCTCGGCCAGGCGGTCCACGACGATGCGGGCCATTTTCGGGGCATCCTCCGGAATGATCTCGATGTCGTCGGCCAAGTTGACCTCGTCCCAGTTCATCGCCGCGGTGAGCCGGTCCTCGGCGTCGAACACGGCCGCGCGGCGACGAACGAAGTCGAATTTGGCTTCCTCGAGGTTGGCCCTGGTGGCGGCGAGCTGGACGGGGGTGATGTCGAATTCCTTCCGGGCGTCCAGGAAATCGAAGATGTTCTCGAATTCCGAGAGCAGGCGGGCGGTGATCACAATATCGCGGCGAGCCTGCAGCAAGCGCCAGTACAATTCCTCGACCTGCCGCAGCGTGTCCCGGACTTGGCGGCGGAAGGCGTGATCCCCAATGCGGCGGTCGTTTTGGGCGAGCATGATGATCGACCGGTTGTAGTCGATGCCGAAGCCACGGAGCAGCGGCTGGCGCATCTCGAAGATGAAGTTGCTCGTGTACTCGGGGTTGATCTGCTGAAAGGAGATTGCGGACTTGGTGCGGTTCAGCTCATAGGCGGTGCTCACCGACATACCCGAAGGCAGCAGCTTGCGAATGCCGTAGCTGGAGGTGAAAAAGTCCACGTCCGTGGATTGCAGCTCGTTGCCGGAGGGGCGGTCGATCTTGTTCTTGACGATGTTGGTGAAGAAGCTGGCATCGAAGGCGGCCTCGGCCTCGACGACGCGGGTGGTCTCGATCGCGGGATTGTAACTGATCACCTGGATGGCGTAGCTGTTCTCCAGGGTCCGGCGCAGGGCCTCCTCCAGCGTCAAGCGAATCTGCTTTTCACGGCGTATGGCGTCGACTCGTTCGAGCGTGCGGCGGATTTGCGCGGCGGCGGACCTGTCGCCCTCTTGTTGGACCCTCGCCAACCGGTCGAGCGCCGCCTGGCGGTCAGCGTCGGGATCGGGCACGTGCCAGCGAAGGCGGTCCGTGGGAACGGGTACACTCTCCCCGGCCGCACCGGCGGGCGGCTGTTGTTCCGTATCGATAAGTGGGGCATTAAGTGCGATCGGCTCCGTCATCGGCGACGGGCTGGATGAGGAATCCGTCGCCGCGGGCTCCGCGCCTGGCGAGACGCAAGTGAACACCAACCACGCTGCGACAGCCGGCTGGAGCATGAACATCTCGGGTCCCAGTTTTGACCGCCGGCGCGCCGCCGCAGGCTCAAAAACCAACTCACTCGGCAGGGTCGCAGCAGGCCCATGTGCTCGTTGATCCGCGCCGGGTCACGATCGCAAGGCCCGCTTGGTGCCGCATCGTAGGGACCGGGCGGGCGTCGTCAATCGGCGACGCCCGGCCGACACTTTTCGACGAGCGCAGGGAGGCCGTTCCGCATGCTTTCCCTCCCTCGGAGACGGGGTTGCAGGGCGGCTGCTCCAGGCTATACTCACAGGTCTTCGACCGTAGACTTGAAGGTGAGGCGCTGATGGCGAGAGTGAAACACAAGACGCACAAAGGGCTGAAAAAGCGGATTCGCATCACGGCGACCGGCAAGGTGAAGTACAAGCGCGCGAACGCCGGGCACCTGATGAGCACCAAGAGCGGCAACCGTTGCCGCATGTTGCGGAAGCCGCGCGTCCTGGAGGGAGCCGTGCAACATGCGATCCGGATTGCCGTCGGCGGAAAGGCGTGATGGACTAGCCACGAAGCGACGGAGCGACGAAGCCACCAAGGGGAGGCACTATCCAGGGAGGTAGAGTCACCGCTAGGGCTTGTTCAAAGAGTAGAGCAGCTGGAGTTCATGGGTCATGGGACGAGCAACACACGGTGCGGCCACGCACCGCAGAAAGAAACGGATCCTCAAAGGCGCGAAGGGCTTTCGCGGGGCGGCCGGGAAACGCTGGCGGCTGGGGCGCGAGGCCGTCGTCCGTGCGGGCGTCAACGCCTATCGCGATCGCCGCCG
>Ga0187892_10008612_pt1 | contig 13872 bp, 10 predicted proteins | sample MA1701073metaG_FD_139345 | JGI IMG/M metagenome (GOLD analysis project Ga0187892, IMG submission 139345) | Bio-ooze microbial communities from a basaltic lava cave in the Kipuka Kanohina Cave System on the Island of Hawaii, USA - MA170107-3 metaG ...
ACGGTCGCGAGCATGATGTTCACGATCCCGATGCCGCCGACGAGGAGCGAGATCCCGGCGATGAGGACCATGACGACGGAGAAGACGCGCTGGGGCTCGCGGCGCTGCGCGAGCATCTCGAGGGGAACGATCCGCGTGTCGGTCGCTCCAGTCGAGGCGAACCTTCAGAACACTTGAAGCCTTACCCCGCGCGTGAGCGCGCTGCCGGCGAGGCCCGGCCCTCCCAGCACAATCCACTGGCAAAACACCTGCCCGCCGACGAGGGAGGGATTCCCCGGGATCGTCCACTCCATCGAGGCCCTCCCCGGGGCGGGCGGAACCGGGTACGTCACGAACGGGAAGGCGAAGTCGGCGGCCGCCAGGAGAGAGCACCCGGGCATTCCGAAGGGGGCGAGATCGAGAGGCAGCGGCGTCGGCCCCCATGCGGAGTTCGAAAGACCCAGGAAGAGGATCGCCGGCGCCGCGGGCGCGGCCTTCGAGAGGTTCACCTTCACGACGGCTCCGAGCGAGGGACTGCCGCGCACCCCGATCCTCGGAACCTGCGGGAGCGCGCCCGCACACCCCGCGCCGTACACTTCGACTCCCACAGGGCGCAGCGAGAACATCGTCAGCCGCCCCGGTTTCGGGAGCCCGATGAGGGGGTAGGACGGATCGCCCACGGCGACGTCGGGGATGTCGTCACCGTCCACATCCCCGGCGACGGCGGCATAATGGCCGAACTCGCCCGATCCGGGCCGGCGCAGCGTCATGATCACCGTCCCCTCGCGCCCCGAGAAGATGTCCACCCGCCCGCAGCCCGTCCCCCCCCCGACCGAGACGCAGTTGGACATGGTCGCGGGGTCGATGAAGATCGACCCGCCGAGGTAGTCGTTGAACCCGTCGCCGTCCACGTCGCCGAGGAACCGCACCACCTCCCCCGCAAAGTCTTCCGTCGCACGGAAGAGCTGCCCGGTGGCCCCCGAGAAGACGGAATGCCCGGGGAGAAGGGGAGGAGTCATTCCCGGGACCACACGCCCCACGATCAGGTCGGGGATCCCGTCCATGTCCAGGTCCCCCCCGGCGACGGACCAACCGAAGCGCTGGTTGAGAGAGGCGACGGGAGGGTTGGGAAAGAGCGTGTAGTAGACGGCGCCGTCGGCGCCGGAGCGGACCTGGGCGTAGGAGAGCGCCGTCTCGAGGACGTTCGTCGGGTTCACGAACTTCGGCGCCCCCACGATGAGATCGTCCGTCCCGTCCCCGTGCATGTCGCCCACGTTCGCGACGCTGAAGCCGTACCTCGTGAAGGCTGGGAAGAAAAGCGTCGTCGTCCAGTACTGGAGGGACGAGCCGTCGACTCCCGAGACCACCGCCACGGCTCCAGCCGCCGGAGTGCTCGCCGGGCCGCAGGAGTGGCAGCCGAGAACCAGATCCGGGACGCCGTCCCCGTTCTGGTCCATCACCTCGAGCGGGCTCCATCCCACCCTGAGCCCAGGGACGGTGTAGAGGAGCGACCCGTCCGCGCCCGAGAAGACGGCCACCGGCCCCGGGCCGTATGACATCCCCGTGCCCCCCACCGCGTTCGTGACGAACTCGGAGTGTCCGTCGCCGTCGAGGTCTCCGGGAACCAACACCGCGCTTCCGACCGCCGCCCAGGCGCCGGTGCCGATCACGGTGTACAGAACCGTCCCATCCGCCCCGGAGTAGACCCAGGCCTGCCCGTGCCCGTACGTAGCACCCGTACTCACGGTAGGAGCGCCGGCCCCGACATCCCGGATCCCGTCCCCATTCACGTCCCCACCGGCATGGAACTTGCCTGGGAACAATGACTGAGGGAAGGGTCCGTACGGGGGAGGCGGCCCCACCTGCTCCCAGAGGACGATCTGCGTGAAACCCTCGGCCGCGAGAAGGAGAGGGAGGACCGACCCGATCGCCCAGCGCACGTTCTTCTCTCGTCTCACGGCAGCACCTTCGAAAAAACGGCGCGGGTTCTCTTGTTCGAAGTGTCACGGGGGCGGGAGGCCATGCGCGAGGTCCCGACGGCAAGGGTGTATCCTACTCCCTCCGCAGGGCCTCGATCGGGTCGAGGTGGGCGGCGCGGACGGCCGGGTAGAGGCCGAAGAGGATGCCGGCCGCGCAGGAGATCCCGAGCGCGGCGGCGACGGCCGCGGGGGTGACGAGGAGGCTCCAGGCCGTGTAGGTCTCGATCGCGTAGACGCCGGCGAACCCGGCGACGCACCCGACGACGCCGCCCAACGACGCGATCGCGAGCGTCTCGACGAGGAACTGCTCGACGATGTGGCGGCGCTTGGCGCCCAAAGCGCGGCGGATCCCGATCTCCCGCGTCCGCTCCGCGACGGTCGCGAGCATGATGTTCACGATCCCGATGCCGCCGACGAGGAGCGAGATCCCGGCGATGAGGACCATGACGACGGAGAAGACCCGCTGCGTCTCCCGGCGCTGCGCGAGCATCTCGAGCGGGACGAGGATCTCGTAGTCGCGCTTCTCGTGGAAGCGGGAGAGGAGCCGCTCGAGCATCCTCGCCGTCGGCGCGACCTCGTCCTCCGTGCGCACCCGCACGAGGACCTGGTCCAGCTCGATCCGCGTGTTCTCGGACGAGCCGGCCTCCGACGTGGAGGAGTAGAGCCCGAAGATCTTGATCACCGTACGGAACGGGACGTACACCTCGGAGGAGCGCGCGTCGATGGAGAGCGCGCGGCGCGTCGGCGAGTCGAGCTCCTCGTCCCGAAGCACGCCGACGATCCGGAAGAAGATCGTCCCGACCTTGATCTCGTGCTCGAGCGGGTCGCCGACGATCCCGAGCTGCTCGAGGAGGCGGCCCCGCACGACGCACACCCGCGCCACCTCCTCCTCGTCGAGCGCGGAGAGCGTGCGGCCGATCCTCGGGTAGAGGTTCAGCATCTCGAAGTGCTCGGGGAGGACCCCGAACACCTTCGCCTGGACGCGCTTGCTCCCGCGCCAGACCCCCTTCTTCACGAAGTGGACCGGAAGGGCGCTCTCGACGGTGGGGATCGTCGTCCGGATCCGCTCGAGGTCCGCGAAGGTGATTCCGTACCGCCCGAGCCACTGCTCCTCTTCCGTCGCGCCCGGCTTCTCCGTCCGCGGCGGGCGCACGGAGTTCACGATCACGTTCTGGACGCCGAGGTGGCGCATCCGGCGCAGGATCTCCGTGCGCGCGCCCGCGCCCACGGCGGTCATCGCGATCACGGAGGCGATCCCGAAGACGATCCCGAGCGTCGTGAGGAAGGAGCGGAGCTTGTAGCGGCGGAGGTTGCGGAGCCCGAGGCCGAACTCCTCGGCGAGGTGGCCGAGCACGCCTAGCCCTCCGCGCCGTCGTCCGAGAGGACCGCGCCGTCGCGCAGCTCGATGCGCCGCCCGGCGGAGGCGGCGACCTCGGGATTGTGCGTGACGAGGAGGATCGTGCAGCTCGCGGCGTGGAGCTCGAGGAAGAGGTCGAGGATCGCGGCCCCGGAGGCGGAGTCGAGGTTCCCCGTCGGCTCGTCCGCGAGGAGCACCGCCGGATCGTTGACGAGGGCGCGCGCGATCGCCGCGCGCTGGCACTCCCCGCCCGAGAGCATGCTCGGGAGGTGGTCGAGGCGGCGCCCGAGGCCGACCCGCTCCAGGAGCTCCGCCGCGCGCTCGCGCCGGCGACGGCGCGGCACGCCGAGGTAGTAGGCGGGGACCTCCGCGTTCTCGAGGATCGAGAGCTGCGGGATGAGGTGGAACGACTGGAAGACGAATCCGAGGCGGCGGTTGCGCAACTCCGCGAGGGCGTCGTCCGGGAGCGCGGAGAGCTCGCGCCCCTCGAGGCGCACCGAGCCCGAGGTCGGCCGGTCGAGGCCGCCGAGGAGGTTGAGCAGCGTCGACTTCCCCGATCCGGAGGCGCCGACGATCGCGGCGAACTCCCCGCGGCGGAAGCCGAGCGTGACGTCCCGAAGGACGGCGAGGCGGGCCCCCTCCGGGCCGTACTCCTTACGCACCCGGTCGAGGAAGACCAGGGGCTCCACTCGGTTCCTCCGCCGCCGGCTCCTCCCCCTGCGGCGCCCGCTCCGCACCCGCCCCGGAAATCCCCGCCGGGTCGTAGAGATAGACGATCTCCCCCTCCCGGAGATTGTCCGGGATCTCGACGTGCGTCTCGTTCTGGCGGCCGGGCTTCACGTCGCGGCGCTCAGGGCGCCCGCCGTTCGCGACGTAGACGAAGCTCGACCCCTCCTTCGAGAAGACGGCCTGGATCGGGACGGAGAGCACGTCCGGGGCTTCCTCGACGAGGATCTCGACCTTCGCCGTCGTCGAGGGCTGTAGACCCGGGTTCCGCTCGTCGATCGTGACCTCGACGGCGAACCGCTTCACCTCGTCGCCCCATCCCCAGCCGCTCGTCGCGACCTGGGAGACCTTCGTCACGGAGCCCGCGAGGTGGCGCGTCGGATCCGCCTCGGGGGTGATCACCGTCGACTGCCCCACCTTGATCTTGCCGATGTCCGCCTCGTGGATCTGGAGGAGGATCTGGAGGACGGCGAGGTTCGGAAGGGTGAGGATCGTGTGGTTCTGCCAGACGCTCATCCCCACCTTCACCTCCTCCCGACGCCAGGGCTGGTCCGGATCGCCGTAGATCACGAGCCCGGGCTCCTTCGCGCGGATCGTGCACCGATCGAGGTTCTGCTTCGCGCGCTCGTGCTGCTGCTTCGTCGAGATCCGGGCGCGCTCCCGCTGCTTCAGCGCCGCCTCCTTCTGGCGGAGCTGGCTCTCCGTCGTCTTGCGCGTGCGCTCGAGCTCGCTCCCCGCCTCCTCGAGGTCGGCCTCCTTCTGGCGCAGCGTCATCGGATGCGTGTACTTGCGGAAGAGCTCGAGCGCGAGGTCCGCCGACTCCTTCTGGACCCGCCAGGTCTCGAGCTGGATCCGCGCCTCCTCGACCTGGACGGGGGTGAAGAACCCCTCCTTCTCGAGATCGAGGGCGTCCTGGTGCTTCTTGCGGGCGCGATCGAGCTCGGAGCCCGCCTTGTCCTGCTCCAGGATCAGCTTGCGCTCCTGATCCTTCGACTCCCCCTCGCGGTACTTCTCGAGCTCCTTGTCCGAGCGCTCGAGCTTCAGCTCCGCCTTCTTGATGTTGCTCTCGTTCTCCGCGCGCTGCACCTCGACGTCCGTCGAGGCGGCGATGTACTCCGTCTCGACGCGGGAGAGGTCGATCTCGAGCTGGTCGAGCGTCTTCTGGAAGTCCTTCTTGTCCAGCTCGACGAGGAGATCCTCCGCCCGGACATCGAGACCCTCCTCGATGATCCAGGTGACCTCGGAGCGGTTCTCGATCTCCGAGCGGACCCGGACGGAGTCCTTCGCCTTCACCGTGCCGTTCGAGACGACGGTGATCCGCAGGTCCCCCCGCTTCGCGACCGCCGTCGCGGTCTCCGTCGCGGCGGAATCCTCCCCCCCGCGGGAGAGGATCTTCGGGGCGAGCCAGAGGAGGAGACCTCCTCCGACGACGACGCCCGCGACGATCAGCTTCCTTCGATCCATAGTCCTTCGTCGTCCAGCACCAGCGTACCCAGGGTCCGCAGCAATCGCAGCCGGGCGATCTCGTAGTCGACCCGCTCCCCGATCTCGGAGTTCCGCGCGTCGAGGAGCCCCTGCTCCGCCTCGACGACGTCGCGGTTGCTCACGTTCCCCGCCCGGAACTGGATCGTCGCGATCCGGAGCCGCCGGTCCTCCGACTCGATCGTGCGGCGCTGGATGTCGAGGGACGTCGCGCTCCGGCGGAGCTCGCGGAGGCTGCTGCGGACCTCGAGGGCGAGGTTGTCGCGGGCGAGTTCGTAGGAGCGGCGCGCCCGATCGAGCCCGATCAGGGCCGAGCGGTAGGCGTTGCGCTCGTCCTTGCGGTCGAGCGGGAGGCCGAGGGTGACGCCGGCGGTGAAGGAGGTGTTGCTCAGCTGCTGGTCGCGGAGGTGCGGCTCCGGGGGGGAGGAGAGGACGGCCGCGACGTTGAGATCGAGGTCCGCGCGAAGCCCCTGGGAGGCGATCCGCACCGAGCGCAGGGCGTCCTCGCGCTGATCCCCCGTCGTCTTGAAGTCGAGCCGGTTCGCCTCCGCCGCGCCGATCGCGGACGCGAGGGTCATGTCGACGGGGACGAACTCGGGCTCGTCGGGCTCGATCTCGAGGTGCGCCTCCGTGGGGAGGGCGAGGAGGATCTTGAAGGCGTCGAGCGCGTCCTCGAACGACTGCTCCGCGGTGAGGAGCGAGTTCTCCGACGAGAGGGCCTCCTCCTGGGCGCGGTAGAGCTCGACCCGGTTCAGCTGCCCCACCCGATGGAGCGCCTCGGACTGGGCGAGGGTGTGGCGCGCGGACTCCGTGCGGGTGCGGGTGTTCTCGACGACCCGCTGCTGCGCGACGAGGTCGTAGAACCGCCTCGCGACGTCGACCGAGAAGTCCTGCCGGAAGAGCTCGAAGTCGCGCGCCGCGTAGACGATCGAGCGCTCCGCCTGGATGAGCGCGTCGTGGGAGGCCTCGTAGCCGACGCCGCGAAGGAGGTTCTGCTGGTAGGAGAGGGAGAGGGCGGCGTCGTAGAGGTCGTCCCCCGAGTCGAACGCCCCGGCGACGTTCTGGTCCCCGGAGAGCGTGACCGTCCCCCCGAGCGGGAGGATCTGGGAAGCGCTGACCCCGGCGCTTCCCGTGTAGGAGGGGAGGATGCGGTCCGCGTCGGCGAAGACGTAGGAGAGGATGCCCGAGAGCTGGGGGGAGAAGTCGCGGCGCGTTCCGCTGAGCGCGAGCGCCTGGAGGTAGAGGCTCTCGACCTGAGTCTGGTAGTCGCGGCTCTGCCGGACGGCGAGGCGGATCGCCTCGCGCAAGTCGAGCCGCAGCGTCCTCGGCGTCGGCTCGGAAGGGGGCTGCGGCGCATCTCCGGTCTCGGCGCCGGGAGAGGGAGCGGGATTGGGCTCGGGCTGGACGAGGCTCTCGACGCGGGAAGCGATCTGCGTCCGGTCGATCTCCTCGAGGATCTCCTCGACCTCGAGGTCCGCGTCGCGCACGGCGTACTCGGTCGTGCACGCCGGGAGGAGGGCGAGAGCGGCGAGGAGGGCGGTCCTCGGGTTTCGTCGCGGGTCCATTCTTCCGCGATTCGCGGGACTCGGCGGCTATTCTACGCGTGAGACCCCCGAACCGCGGAGATCCTTCCATGATCCTCCCCTTTCTCCTCCCCTTGGCTCTTCCCGCCGAGGGGACGCTCGTCGTCCTCAACAAGTCGGACAACACCGCGTCGCTCGTCGCCGCCGCGTCGGGAGAGGTCTTCGCGACGCTCCCGACCGGGGAGGGGCCGCACGAGGTGGCGATCTCTCCGGACGGAGGACGCGCCTTCGTCGCGAACTACGGCCGCCAGAGCGCGGGGAGGTCCCTCACGGTCCTCGACCTCGCCGCGAAGAAGGTCGAGGCGACCTGGACGTTCGAGAATTGGTCGCGGCCGCACGGCCTCGCGCTCTCCGCCGATGGCGATCGCCTCTACGTCACGAGCGAGGGGAGCAAGACGCTCGAGGTCGTCGACGCCGCGAGCGGGAAGGGGATCGCCTCGCTCCCGACGAATGCCGAGGTCTCCCACATGGTCGTCCTCTCTCCGAGCGCCGGCCGCGCCTTCGTCGCGAACATCGGCTCCGGCTCGGTGAGCGTCTTCGACCTCGAGAATGCGGAGCGCCTCGCCGTCGTGCCGACGGGCCGCGGCGCGGAGGGGATCGCGGTGACGCCGGACGGCCGCGAGGTCTGGGTCGGAAACCGCGCCGCGGACACGCTCTCCGTGATCGACGCGGCCTCCCTCGAGGTGGCGGCGACGATCCCCGCCGCGAGCTTCCCGATCCGCGTCGCGATCACTCCCGACGGGAAGACGGCGCTCGTCTCCCTCGCGCGATCGGGCGAGGTCGCCTTCTTCTCCGTCGCCGAAAGGAAAGAGGCCGGGCGCGTCGCGATGCCCGCCGAAGGGGGCGAGGGAGAAGGCCGGATCTTCGGCGGCCAGTTCGGCAAGAGCCCCGTCCCCGTCGGCCTCCTCGTCACGCCCGACGGGAAGGAAGCCTTCGTCGCGTGCACCCAGTCGGATCAGATCTTCGCGATCGACCTCGCGTCGAAGAAGGTCGTCCGCGAGATCCGCGCCGGCCGCGAGCCGGACGGCCTCGGGTTCGCGGCGGCCGCGAAAGGCCCGGGCGGAAAGTAGCCGCCGAGCGTCCGGGATTCTTCGCGTTACCGACTCGTTACAGACCGCCCGCGCGGCGGCCCTATCTTGGGGGCAACGCCCCGGAGATCCTCCCATGATCGCACTCCTTCTCACCCTCGTTCCCGTTCCCGCCGCCTTCGCCCGTCAGGATGCCCTCGAGACGCGCGTGCGATCGGCGGCGCTCTTCAAGAACGGCATCGCGTTCGTCGAGCGGGCCGGGACGATCCGCGCCGGAGCCGATGCGGCCCGACTCGAGGGGCTGCCGGTGCCCGTCCACGGCTCGCTCTGGATCGCCGCGGAGGGGCTCCGCGGAGCCACGGCGCGGAAGGACGAGACGCGGGTGAGCGCTCCCGCGCGCTCGATCGAGGACCTGCTCCGCGCGAACGTGGGCCGCGATCTCGAGCTGCTCGTCGGGAACGAGGAGTGGATCCGGGGAAAGGTCCTCGAGGTCGCCGAGGCTCCGCTGCCGGAGGCACCCGATCCTCGACGGGGCGCGTTCTACGTCCCCCCCCCCGCGGTGAACCTCGTCCTCCTCGAGTCGAGCGCGGGGACGATCGGGCTTCCCTGGACGCAGGTGCAGCGCGTCGTCGCGTCCCAAGGCAGCCTCGCGCGCGCGTTCGAGCGCCGGCGCGAGAGCGTCTCGCTCACGGTCGACCTCGAGCCGAAGTCGGAGGCGACCGTCCCGCTCTCCCTCCTCTACCTCGGGCGCGGACTGACGTGGGTCCCCTCCTACGCGATCGACCTCACGGACGCCGCCGAGGCGACGCTCACGGCGAAGGCCGAGGTGATCAACGAGACGGAGGACCTCGAGGGGACGACGCTGCGGTTCGTGACCGGATATCCGAACCTCCGCTTCGGTCACGTCCCCGATCCGATCGCGATGCAGCAGGACCTCCAGACCTTCCTGTCCGCCCTCGGGGCGCCCGTCGCGCAGATGGACGCGACCCTGCGCCAATCCGTCGCGTACAACGTCGCCCTCCCCGCGGAAGGATTCGGCGGCTTCCCCACGGGACCCCCTCCGATCGAGGGGGAGGCCGCGGAGGACCTCTTCCTCTACGAGCGGCCCGATGTCACGTTGCGGCGCGGGGAGCGCGCGCTGTTCCCACTCTTCTCGGTCCGGGTTCCCTACGAGCACGTCTACGAGTGGGAGATCCCCGACACGATCGACGAGGACCCCTACCGCGCGCGCCCCGTCGATCCGCAGCCGCGGGAGGAGGAGATCTGGCACTCGATCTGCCTCACGAACGCCTCGTCGCTCCCCTGGACGACCGCGCCCGCGATGACGATGAAGGGGGGGCGGCTCCTCGGACAGGACGTTCTCCACTACGCGGCGGTCGGCGCGAGCACGACGGTGCGGATCACGCGCGCCGTCGACGAGCAGGGCGAGCAGGCGGAGGTCGAGGTCTCCCGGGAGAGGGGCGCGGCGAAGTTCTACGGGACGCAATACGACCTCGTCCGGGTCCGCGGCGAGATCCGCGCGACGAACCGCAAGCGCGAGGCGGTGACCCTCTCGATCGAGAAGCGCATCCAGGGGGAGATGAAGGAGAATCCCGACGGCGCCGAGGTCGTCGCGGAGGCAAAGGGGCTGCGCCGCGTGAACCCGAACCTCCGCCTCGCGTGGAGCGTCCCGCTCGAGGCGGGGAAGACACGGACTCTCGGATACGAGTACACGCTCTACGTCCGGAGTTGACCGCGCCCCCCGCCGCCTACGCGCGTCGGCTCCGCTCGTTCGACGCGACGATGATGGTGATGGGGGGAATCATCGGCTCGGGAATCTTCCTCAACCCCGCGATCGTCGCGCAGCGGGTCGACTTGTCCGCCCTCGCCGTGGGCGTTTGGGCGATCGGGGGGGCGGTGGCGATGGCCGGGGCGTTCGTCTTCGCGGAGCTGGGGGCGCGGTTTCCCGCGGCGGGCGGCGGGTACGTCTATCTCCGCGAGGCGCTCCACCCGCTCCTCGGGTTCCTCTACGGTTGGACGCTCCTCCTCGTCGTCGCGACGGGCGCGATCGCCGCCGTCGCCGTGACCTTCGCGCGGTACGCCGCGGCGCTCGCGGGCCTCGGGGAGGGGGTCGTCGCGCCGATCGCCGTCGGCGCGATCCTCTTCCTCACAGCGGTGAACGTGCTCGGCGTGCGCCCGGGCGCGACGACGCAGAACGTCTTCACCCTTCTCAAGATCGGGGCGCTCGCGGCGCTCATCGTCGCGGGGCTCCTCGCGCCCGCCGCGCCGCTCGCCGCCGCTCCCTCCACGCGCCCGGAAGCCGGCGGTTCGATCGCCTCTCTCGGCGTGGCGCTGCTCCCCGTGCTGTTCGCCTACGGAGGCTGGCAGCAGACGAACTTCGTCGCCGCGGAGATCGTCGAGCCGCGCCGGACGCTGCCGCGCGCCCTCCTCCTCGGGGTCGGGGGAGTGATCGCGCTCTACGTCCTCGCGAACCTCGCCTACGTCCGCACTCTCGGCCGCGAAGGACTCGCCGGGAGCCTCGCTCCCGCGGCCGACGTCCTGCGGCGCGCGGCGGGGCCCGCGGGCGCGACGGTCATCGCCGCCGGGATCGCCGCCTCGACGTTCGGGTTCCTGAGCCTCGTCATCCTCGTGACGCCGCGGGTCTACCAGGCGATGGCGGAGGACGGCCTCTTCTTCCGGGCGGCGGCCCGACTCCACCCCCGGTTCCGGACGCCGGTCGGCGCGCTCCTCGTCCAGGCCGCGTGGGCCGTCGGTCTCACGTTGACCGGCACCTACGGGCAGCTCCTCGACTACGTCGTCTTCGGCGACTGGATCTTCTTCGGGCTCGCCGGGGTCACCCTCTTCGTGCTCCGGCGACGGGCGGGTCGCGCCGGCGAGAGGAACGAGACACAGGCCGAGTTCCGGGCGCCCGGCTATCCATGGGTGCCCGCGCTGTTCGTCGCCGCGGCGGCCTACGCGGTCGGCAGCTCCGTCCTCTCGAGCCCGCGGAACGCCGCGATCGGCGGCGGGCTCATCGCGCTCGGCGTGCCGGCGTTCCTCCTGTGGAAGAAAAGGGGTCAGGCACCTTTTCCCGAGCGAAAATGAGCCTGACCCCTTTTCGGTCTCAGGGCCGCAGGAGCACCGCCGCGGCGTTCGAGAGACGCCAGAGGGAGGTCGCGGCGTCGAAAGCGGCGCCCTGGAGGAAGAGAGGAACGTAGGCGAGGCTCGGGGACGCCCCCGAGAGCGGAATCGTCACGCTGAACTCGCCGGCAGGAGAGAGAGTCCCCGAGAAGATCAGGATCGAAGGAGGAGGACCGATCAGGAACTCGCCGAGAAAGGGCCCCGGGATCCCGAAGTGCGCGGGCTCGTCGTCGAGGGCGATCACGAAGAAGGCACCGGGGGGACCGTTCGTGAGAGTGATCGTCACGCTGCCGGAGAGCTTGAAGGTCCCAAGAGTCCGAAGCACCGGTAGCGAGGGGGCGTTGAGTGTGATCCCCGGGCCGGAGGTTGGCGCGCCCGGCTGGCCGAGGCAGCCCGCGGAGCCGACGCCGCCGAGCACGGGGGTCGAGTGGACGGTCACCTCCGCCGAACCCGAAGTGGCGATGCCGTAGCCGCCGATTCCGCTCATGCCCAGGCAGGACGGGCTCCCTCCCTGGGTGATCGAGCTCACGACCCCGGAGACCCGCGCGATCGCGGAGTCGACGCGCAAGCCGGGGCCGGCCCAGGACCCAAACGTGATTCCCCCCTGTTCCCCTCCTCTCACCAGCGAATCGGCGACCCAGACCCGCGTCGTCGAACCCGTGACATCGATCCCGGGGCCTCCCAGAGACGGACAGATCGAGATCGGGCTACAACACGATGCCCCCTTCGCCGTGAAGGCGCAGCTTGCCGCCTGCACCAGCCCTCCTCCCGACACGCGCAGAGCGGCTCCCGCGTTCTGGTTGCAGCCGGAGGGCAAACAACCGAAGACGGTGCATTCGAAGACGTGAACGAGCGCGCCGTCAACCCCCAGTCCCGGCTGTGTATCGACCACGGAATTGAACATCGTGGTCTGTCCGATGGTCACCTTCCGCAACGCCACGCGGGTGGCTGAACCCGAGATCTCCAGGGGCTGCCAAGAGCCAACCAAAAAACTCGCCGCCAAGAACGACAGGTCCTCGAAGAATGCTTGGGACGCCGGCGGGAGGTTCGAGACGACGGAGGTCCCTACGGGCCCTGGACCCGGGAATGGCGCACCGACGTTTTTCAACCCCGGGCCATCCCCGAGGATCCGGAGCCCCTTCCCCAAGAGCATGAACGGCGTGTACGTGCCGGCCCGGACGAGCAACACGTCCCCATCCGCCGCCGCCGCGATGGCGGGCGGAAGGTCCGTGAAGTTCACCCCGGGGCCGCCGTTGTCATCGACGACCCAGACCGTCTGGAGGAGGAGGGGGACGAGTCCGATCGCGTGCATGGTGCGCCTCCGGGAAACAGTCTATCGGTGAGGCGCGAGACCGCAACCGGAGGAGAAAGGCCCCGCGCCCGGGCAGACGCGAGGCCTTTCGGAACGAGCGGCGAGATTCAGTACGGCGTGACGGGGGCCGTCGGCGCGGACGAGGCGGAGACGATGCCCGCCTCGAGCCGGTCCGCCTCGGGGCCGATCACGACGGTCGCGGCGCCGGTCGTCGAGACGTTGAGGGAGCGGCTGCCGTTCGGGGAGAGGACGAGCCTCATGCCCGGCTCGAGCTTCGCCGTGCCTCGCTGGCCGCGCATCGTGACCGCGTCGCTCTGGCCGCCGACGAGGGAGAGCTCCCCGTCGCGGGCGGGGGAGATCGTGACGCTCCCCGACTTCGTCGCGGTCACCGCGACGCGCGAGCCGAACATCGAGGGCACCTGGATCGTCGACCCCATCGTCAGATCGAACCGGATCGTGCCCGATCCGTTCGGCGTGATGATGATGTCGTGACACAGGTTCGGCGTGGCGCCGAGGAGGAGAGGGGCCGCGGCGACGAGGGCGAGGGGCGACGCGAAGGCGAGGACGCGAGAGATCTTCACGGGAGGCCTCCTTCGGACAGGGGGTGCGGGGGGAATACGGGTCTCGAGGCGAAGATGTTGTACCCGATCCCTACTCCCCGCAACCGGGGAGGTAACGGAATCGCCGCAAGACGGGGCCGGAGCGGAAGTTGCGGGGAGCTACTTCTTCTTCCCCTTCTTCCAGGGCCCGTGAAGATGGCCCGGATGCGGTTTCGGGCCCTTCTCCCAGGACGGGAGGCACTCCTGCGCCTCCTCGGCGAGGTCCAGGAGCGACTGCGCGGTCGCGGGACCGATCTCGGTGAAGGTCAGCTTCACGACGAACCGCTCGAAGATCTCGAGCAGGTGCGTCGCGGCGAAGTCGTTCGCGGGATTCCCGTCCTCAACGAGGTGCAGCGCGACCCACACCAGCGTCGCGAGGCCCTTCTGGATCTTCGGATGGACGTCGAGAGCGAGCACCGCCTGCAGCAGCTGCTGGAGCACCGGAGCCGCGGCGCAGCCGCCGGGACCGACGTACGGCTCGTCGGGCTCCGCCGGGAAATCAGGCTCGGGCTCGGGCGCAGGCTCGGGTTCAGGCTCCGGGTCCGGCGCCGGAGGATCCGGCTCGGGCTCGGGCAGAGGATCCGGCTCGGGAGCCGGCGGCGGCGCAGGCGCGGGAGCAGGATCCGGGTCCGGAACGGGATCGGGCTCGGGCTCCGGGGCAGGCTCCGGATCGGGAGCGGGGGCAGGCGGAGGAGGCGGCGGCAGTG
>Ga0187892_10008614_pt1 | contig 13871 bp, 13 predicted proteins | sample MA1701073metaG_FD_139345 | JGI IMG/M metagenome (GOLD analysis project Ga0187892, IMG submission 139345) | Bio-ooze microbial communities from a basaltic lava cave in the Kipuka Kanohina Cave System on the Island of Hawaii, USA - MA170107-3 metaG ...
AAGGCGAATCGCAGGCTGACCGCGAAGCTCCTGCTGATGGCGGCAGGCAGCTTTGCCTTCGGCTTCGCGCTGGTGCCGCTCTACGACGTGTTCTGCGAGATCACCGGCATCGGCACGCGCGAGCAGCTGTCGCGCGCATCCGCCGTGGACACGGAGCTGCCGGCCGTGGCGCGCACCGTGACAATCGAGTTCACGGCTTCCGTGCCGGGCGGCGGGCAGTGGGAGTTCGCGCCGGTCGCCGCCACTATGGACGTGCAGCCAGGCCGCCTGTACGAGACGAGGTACCGCGCGAAGAATCTCTCCGGCCGCGAGACCACCGGGCAGGCGGTGCCCTCGATCGCGCCCGCGCGCGCCGCGCAGTACCTGCGCAAGACCGAGTGCTTCTGCTTCGTGCCGCAGAAATTCGCGCGCGATGAGGAACGCGAGCTCGTCGTGCGTTTCGCGGTGGACCACGAGCTGCCGGCCGGCATCGACCGCCTGACGCTGTCCTACGCGTTCTACGACATCGCTCAGCCGGGCAGGACCTGAGGGAGCAACCGGATGGCGCACGCCGACCAGACCCACGACGCGAGCCAGTACTACTTCCCGCACGGCAGCCGCCTGCCGTTCTTCGGCTCGGTCGCGCTCTTCGTCCTGATGGCGGGCGCCGCCGCGACCCTGAATGGCGCGGCGGTCGGCGGATGGGTGCTGGCGCTCGGCTTCGTCCTGCTGTTCACGATGTTCTTCCTCTGGTTCGGCGAGGTGATTCGCGAGAACCAGGCCGGGCTCTACAACGAGCAGGTGGACCGCTCGTTCCGCATGGGCATGATGTGGTTCATCTTCTCCGAGGTCATGTTTTTCGCCGCCTTTTTCGGCGCGCTGTTCTACACGCGCCAGCTCTCGGTGCCGTGGCTCGGCGGCGAGGGCGCCAAGGCGGTCACCAGCCTCTTGTGGCCGGACTTCGCGGCCGGCTGGCCGAGCAACGGCCCGGCCGCGCTCGGCCCGCGCGAGGACGGCAGCTACGAGCTGATCCCGGCATTCGGCGTGCCGGCGCTCAACACTGCGCTGCTGCTGACTTCCGGCCTCACGCTCACGATTGCGCACCATGGACTCAAGAGCGGGCACCGCGGGATCCTGAAGCTCTTTCTCGCGCTGACTTTCCTGCTCGGCTTCACCTTCCTCGGCGTGCAGATCTACGAGTACCGGCACGCCTGGTCCGAGCTCGGGCTGCAGCTCGGCACCGGCATCTACGGCTCCACCTTCTTCATGCTGACCGGCTTCCACGGCCTGCACGTGCTGGTGGGCGCGATCATGCTGGTCGTGATCTGGCTGCGTTGCCTCTCCGGCCACTTCACCCCGCGCCAGCATTTCGCCTTCGAGGCGGTCGCCTGGTACTGGCATTTCGTCGACGTGGTCTGGCTCGGGCTTTTCATCTTCGTGTACTGGATCTGAAGGCCGCGGCTTGGGGCCATCGCCAGTCGCAGGCAAGCGTTTCATCGCGATCGCCGGCAACATGGGCGCCGGCAAGACCGAACTGACCCAGTTCCTGTGCCGGCGCTACGGCATCAAGCCGTTCTTCGAACCGAACGACCACAACCCCTACCTCGCGGATTTCTACCGTGACATGAGGGCCTGGGCGTTCCGCTCGCAGCTCTGGTTCCTGACGCACAAGTTCCGGCTCCAGCTCGAGCTCCTGGACGACCCGGGCACGGTCGTCCAGGACCGCACGATTTACGAGGACGCCGAGATCTTCGCGCGCAACCTGCACCGGCAGCGCTATATCGACGGCCGCGACTGGAAGCTCTACCACGGGCTCTACGGCACCATGTGCGGCGCGCTCAAGCCGCCCGACCTGATGATCCAGCTGCGCTGCCCGGTGCGCACGCTGCGCCAGCGCATCCGGCTGCGCGGGCGCGCGATGGAGAAGGAGATCCCGGTCCGGTATCTCAGCCGGCTCAACCGCCTCTACGACGAGTGGTTCCGGCGCTGGGACCTGTCGCCCGTATTGCAGCTCGAAACCGACCGGCTCGACTGGATGACCGACCTGGTCGACCGGGTGGACCTGTTCCGCAAGATCGAGCGCTACCTGGACTGACGGGCCGGCTTCCCCGGCCGCTTACTTCTTGGCGCGCTTCGCGCCCTCTGCCTGAAGACGCTGCCACTGCGCCTGCAGTTCGGACGTAAAGGCTTCGCCGAGTTCCTCGGGCTGGTAGAACGGCCGGATCTCGATGTCGGAATCCTCGGGCATCGGGTTGGGGCAGCGCTTGACCCACTCGATGGCCTGCTGCATCGACTCGACCTCCCACAACCAGTAGCCCGCCACCAGCTCCTTGGTTTCGGTGAATGGCCCGTCGACGACGGTGCGGTCCCGGCCGGAGAAGCGCACCCGCACGCCGGCCGAACTCGGCTTCAGCCCGTCGCCGTCCCGCATGATGCCGGCCTTCACCAGCGCTTCATTGAAGGCCATCATCTGCGTAATGAGCTCCTTGCTCGGCATCTCGCCGGCTTCCGAGGCCGGGGTTGCCTTGACGAAAACCATCACTTTCATGGTCCATTTCCTCTGTTCAAAGGATCGGGCAGACCTTGCTGTCCTATAGTCGACAGCGGCATCGCCGGATCGACATGAGGGGCGCGGAAACTCGCACGCATGATCGGCCACGAGACCGGCCAAATCATGGCCGTTTTGCTGTAAACTGTCCTGCGTTCAATGGCTTGCAGCAACCTCAGATCGGCCAGGCATGTCCATCGCCACTGATTCCTCTCGGCGCATCGAGCCGGCGCGGCTGGACAGCCTGCCGGAAGCGGTCTCGAACGTCGTGGCTGAACTCGCCGCCGAAGCCGCCCGTCTCGCGCACGCCCTGAACCCGCAGACCGCCGCGAGCCTTGCCTCGCTCGTGCGGATCATGAACAGCTACTACAGCAATCTCATCGAAGGCCACGATACGCAGCCGCGCGACATCGAGCGTGCCCTCACCGGATCGCTCTCGCGCGATGCCGGCCGCCGCGAACTCCAGCGCGAGGCCGCTGCCCACGTCCGTGTCCAGGCGGAAATCGACCGGATGGCAGCGGAAGGGCGGCTGCCGGAGCCGTCTTCGCTCGAGTTCATTCAATGGCTTCATCGCGAATTCTATCGCAACGCGCCGCCTGCCTTGCTGCGCGTCCGTTCCAATGGTCGCGAGTTCCTGATGGAACCGGGCGCCTGGCGCTCACATCCTGATCACGACGTCGTGGTGGGCAGGCATCAACCGCCGTCCAGCCGCCAAGTCGAGAGCGCCATGACCTACTTCGCGGAGCGATACCGCTTCGACCGGCTCGGCACCGCGGCGCGAATCGCCGCAATCCCGGCCGCCCATCATCGCCTCAACTACATACATCCGTTCCCGGACGGGAATGGCCGTGTGAGCCGATTGATGAGTCATGCGATGACGCATGCGGCCGGCATAGGTGCGCACGGTCTCTGGTCGGTCGCTCGCGGCCTCGCAAGAGGCCTGGAAAGCCGCGGCGAATACCTGCGCATGATGGACGAAGCCGACTCGCCGAGGCGGAGCGATCTCGACGGGCGTGGCAACCTGTCGCACCAGGCCTTGGAGCAGTTCATCGCGTGGTTCCTGCGCATCTGCCTCGACCAGTTGCGATTCATGTCCGGGATGTTCGAGCTGAATCGATTGTCGGAGCGATTCCGGCACCTTGTCGAGCGCAGCAAGGCGCTTCGCCCTGAAGCGGCGTTGGTGCTGGAAGAGGCATTGCTGCGCGGTTCGCTCGAGCGTGGCGACGTCCCGCGAATCACGGGTCTTCCGGAGCGTTCAGCCCGTCGGGTGCTCAATCAGATCGTGGACTCGGGCCTGCTGGCCTCCGATACGCCGAAGGGGCCTGTAACGCTCCGATTCCCCACCGACTCGGTGGACTTGCTGTTCCCTCGGTTATTCCCGGAAACCTGAGCTTGCGCGGCGCGTGAAAGCCATCCGCCTGCACGCGATTGGGCGCCCGCTCGTCGAGGAAGCCATCGCGCGGCCCGAGCCGGGCCCCGGACACGTGCGCGTGCGCGTGCGCGCAGCCGGCATCTGCCATTCCGATGCGCATTACCGTGCGGGGACCGTGCCGACCAGGCTTCCCTGCACGCTCGGGCACGAGGTCGCGGGCCAGATCGAGAGCTGCGGCCACGCCGTCCGGGACCTGAAGCCCGGTGATCGCGTCTGCCTGAACTACCTCGTCACCTGCGGCCAATGCACGCATTGCCGCGCCGGCCGCGAGCAGTTCTGCGAAACCGCCGAGATGATCGGCAAGCATCGCGACGGCGGCTTTGCCGAGTTCATCTGCGTCCCCGCCCGTGGCGTGCTGCGCCTGCCCGATACCGTGCCGTTCGAACATGGCGCGGTGATGATGTGCTCGAGCGCTACGGCGCTGCATGCGCTCAACAAGGCACGCGTCGTCCAAGGCGACACGGTGGCGGTGTTCGGCGCAGGCGGGCTCGGCGTCTCCGCCATCCAGCTCGCGCGGCTGCGCGGTGCAGCCGCCGTTTATGCCGTCGACATCAATCCCGCGAAGCTCGCGCTGGCGGAGCGTCTGGGCGCCGTGCCGGTGGACGCTCGTGCCGCGGATGTCGTCGAGGAAATCCGCCGGCTCACGGACGGGCGCGGCGTGGATGCCGCGCTGGAGTTCATCGGCCTGCCGCAGACCATGGAACAAGCGATACGCTCGCTCGCGGTGCAGGGCCGCGCGGCGCTCGCCGGGCTGACCGACCGGCTGCTGTCGTTTTCGCCCTACCGGGACCTGCTGAACCGGGAGGCGGAAGTGATCGGCGTTTCCGACCATCTGGCCGGTGAGCTGGGGGAGCTGCTGGTGCTGGCCGCCGACGGGAGGCTGGACCTGTCCGTGGCCATCGCGCGGAAGATGCGGCTGGATGCAGCCGCGATCAACGCGGTGCTGGATGAACTGGAAGCCGGGACGGCTGCAGTGCGTACAGTGGTCATTCCCCAATACAGGCCGGCCTGAAATAGCCTGTATTGCGTCGGGCCGGTCGAGCGACGAGCCGCCTGCCCTTGCAGCCCTCAATCACGCGGGCCTTAATGCAGCCAGCAGCCCGGAGCAAGGCTCTGAAGCAACTCTCCCGCATGGCGGCACTGTTGTCGGCGACGGCGATCGCCTGCGCCGCAGGTGCAGACCCGCCTGTGCCGGTGACTTCAGAAGATATGGGGATCATGGAACGCTACATCGGCGAGTTCCGCTCGCCGACGCAGCTCTTCGACGACGGCAAAACCGAGTACCACCATCTCCTGAAGTACCAGTGGTTCGACCGCGCGAAGACCATCGTCAAGTTCACGATCTCGATGGCGATCCCTTCGCAGGACCGCGTGCTGACGACCGGCGAGGGGTTCTACGGATTCGATGCCGTGGAGAAGCGGCTGTACGTGTTCGGCGCCTTCAGCCACGGCGCGAGCGGCTGGGGGACGATCTGCGAGCTCGACCACGCAACCGGCGCGCGCACGGTGTGCGCCAGGACTTCGGAGCCGGATGGCAGCGTGACGCACGTGCGCGATTCTTTCGAGATCGTCGACGCCGACCACTGGAAGAACACGACGCGGATCTGCAAGGGAGAGAGCGGAGACTGGGAAGTCGTGTACCAGGGCAGTTACACGCGCGTCACGGACTGAAGGCGGCTCCTCGCCGCTGACCGCGCAACCGGCGCGGGTTCAGCCTTTCGGTTTCGCCGCGGCCGCCGCCGACTTGGTCGCGGCCCCGGTACTCGCGATCATGACCGCCTGGCCCGGCCGCAGGCGCTCGCCGCCGCGCACCACCACGCGGTCGCCCTTGGCGAGCGGGCCGCTGATCTCGACCCTCTCGGCATTGCCGTTGCCCACGCGCACCGGGACCCGCTCGGCGACGTTGTCCTTGCCGATGCGAAACACGTGTGCGCCGTCGGAACGTACGATGACGGCATCGCGCGGTACGACCAGCGACAGCCTTCCGTTGCCCGCGGCCGGCAGCTCCACGCGCACGGCCGAGCCGATCGGCCAGCCGGCGGCCGGCATCGCGATGCGCACCTCGATCATGCGCGAGCGCTCATCGCCCACCGGGACGATCGCCCGGATGCGGCTCCCGGCTTCACGCGCCGTGCCGCGCACCGTCACCTGCTGGCCCACGGCCAGGTGGCCCGCGTCCGCCACCGGCGCGCGCGCCACGACCTCGATGTTTCCGGTATCGGTGAGTCGCACGACCTCGGTGCCCGCGCCCACGAACTCGCCGAGCGCGCGGATGCGTTCGACCACATGCCCTGGGAAGGGCGCGCGGATCACGGCGCGCTCGACCAGGTGCCGTGTGCGGTCGCGGGCGGCGCGCGCCTGCTCAAGCTCGTGGCGCGCCATGGAAAGCCGCGCCGCGGCCTCGTCGATCTGGCTCTTCGAGGCAATGCCTTCCGGCAGCGAGGTCAGGCGCGCGAGCTGCGTATCGAGCAGCTCCGCGTTGGCCGCAAGCCGCGCGACCTGCGCATCTCCCTCGCGCAGCTGGAGTTCGAGCGCCTTCGCATCCACGCGCGCAACCGGCGCGCCCTTCGCCACCCGCGCTCCCGGCTCCGCGACCCAGTCGAGGCGGCCCGCGACCTCGGCCGCCAGGCGCGCGTTGTTGCGGCTCACCACGGTGCCGGTCGCCGTGACGGTCGCGGCGAGGCTGCCCTCGGTGACCGGCGCGACGGCTACCGCCGCGGGCAGCGGCTGGTTCTGGCCCCAGGCCGCGCTGGTTGCCAGGGAGAGAGCGACCAGCGCGGCCGGCGCCGCGCTCCATGCCGCACGGAGCCTGGGGTAAGCAGAACTCATGAAGTACCTTCCTTGACGATGTCCGGCACCATGGCCTGCGCCTGCGCGCGCGCCGCCTCGCCGAGGCGCAGGAGCGCCGGCAGCAGCACCAGCATGAACACGGTGTTGAACAGCATGCCGCCCGCGATCACGGTGGCGAGGCCGCGGTACAGCGCAGCGCCCGGGCCCGGCACGATGATCATCGGCAGCAGTCCCGCGAGCTGCCCCAGCGAAGTCGCGAAGATCGGCCGCGTGCGCTGCTCGAGCGCATGGCGCACGGCGTCGCGCCGGCTCATCCCGCCGCGCTCGGCCGAGCGCGTGCTCTCGACCAGCAGGATCGCGTTGTTGACCGCGGCGCCCAGCAGGATGATGAAGCCGACCATGGTCAGCATGTCGAGCGTCTGCGGCGTGAACAGGTTGAGCAGCCGGATGCCGAGCACGCCGCCCAGGCTCGCGAGCGGCACCGTCAGGAGCACCAGCGCGCTGTCCTTGAGCGAACGGAACAGCGCCGCCATCAGCAGGAACAGCACCAGGAGCGCCAGGCTGATGTTCACGCGCATGTCGGCGAGCGCGGTCTCGAGACTGCCGGCGTCGCCCGCGTAGCGGATGCCGCCGTCCGCTGGCAGGAGCGGCTGGATCGCCGGGCCGACATCGCGCTCGATCAGCTGCATCGTTTCCTGCAGCGACATGCCGGGCGGCGCGATCACGTTGAGCCCGACGGTGCGGCGGCCATCCACGCGTCGCAGCCCGGTGCTGCTCACGGTGGGCTCGATCTGCACCAGCTCGCCGAGCGGCACCACGCCGCCGGTGGGCGTCGCGACCGGCACGGCCGCGAGCTCGTCGGGGCTGTCCCAGCCCCTGGCGCGCAGGATCATGTCGAGGCGGCGCTCGCCGTCGAAATGCTCGCCCACCCAGATGCCATCACCGAGCGAGCGCACCACGGTCGCGACATTGGCGCGGGTCCAGCCGGATTCGCTGATGCGCCGGTCGTCGGGGCTCAGCCGCAGCTCCGGCTCGGAAAGCTCCAGCTCCTGGAACGAGCGCACCTGCGCGCCGGGCAGCTTCTCGGCCACCACCTGCTCGGCCTGGCGCGCGGCGGCCAGCAGTCCTTCGAAATCGGCCGACTGCAGCCGGATCTCGATGTTGCGCCCGTCGCCGAAACCGCCGAACAGGTTGCCCTGCTGCGCGAACACCTGCAGGTCCGGGAATCCGCTGGTGATCTCCTCGTTGACGATGCGCCCGAGCTCGCCGATCTTCGACGGATCGAGGGGGCGCACGCCGATCGATCCGCCGCCGTTCGGCCAGATCAATATGTAGTAGTTCTTGAGCCGCGGCTCCCTCTCGCCCGCCATGTAGGGCTCGAGGCGGCGCACCATCGGCCGCACCACCTCTTGCTCGATCGCGTCCACGTTCATGCCCGGCGGGAACTGGAAGAAGCCGTCGATCGCGTCGCGCTTGACCGGCGGCAGGTAATCGATTGGCGGCAAGAGCGCCCAGGTGAACACCGCCGGCGCGACCAGGCAGGCCGCGATCGTGATCTTGCGCTGGCGCGGGCTGTCGGTGAGCGCTGCCATGCGGTCGCCGAGCCGGCGCGGCCATTCGGCGGCCTTCTGCGTCGCCTCCGCGGTGGTCAGCGTCAGCCAGCGCGCCGCGGCCGTCGGCAGCACCGTCATCGCCGTTAGCAGCGAGATCGCGATCGCCACCGAGATCGTGAGGGCAAGATCCGCGAACAGTTGTCCCTCCACGTTCTTCATGAAGATCACCGGCAGGAACACGATGATGGTCGTGAGCGTCGAGGCGAAGAGCGCCGGCCACACGGCGGTCGCGCCTTCGAGCGCCGCCTGCGTCGGCGCCACGCCGCGCTCGCGGCGCGCCAGGATGCTCTCGAGCACGATGGTCGCGGCGTCCAAGGTCATGCCGACCGCGAAGGCGATGCCCGCGATCGAGATCACGTTCAGGCTGCGCCCGGTCAGCATCATCACGAGCACGGTCGCCAGCACCGACACCGGGATCGCGACGCCGACCAGGAGCGTCGAGCGGAACTGGCGCAGGAACAGCCACAGCACTACGACCGCCAGGATGACGCCCGCGACCAGGTTGCCGCCGACCAGGCCGAGGGCCTGGTTGATGAACACCGACGGGTCGAAGGACTGCTCGATGCCGAGCCCGAGCTCCGCGAGCGGGCCTTCGCGCAGCTCGGCGATCTCCTCCTTGACCGCCGAGAGCGTGGTGAGCACGTCGGCGCCGGATTCCTTGATGATCTGCACGGCGATCGCCGGGTTGTTGTTCTGCACCGAGAGCGTGCTGCGGTCGCCGCGCACCACCGCGATCGTCGCGACGTCGGCGAGGCGCACCGGCCGGCCGTCGCGCCAGTCGAGCACCAGCTCGCCGAGGTCTGCCGGGCGGTAGCGACCCGCGAAGCGCAGCGTGTACTGGCGCCGGCCGAGCTCCGCGAAGCCGCCGGATACGTCGTCCGCGCTGCCCGCCACGCCCGCGATCGCCGGGATCGGGATGCCGAGCTCGGCCGCCCGGTAGGGATCGAACTCGATGCGCAGCTCATCCGGCGCGCCGGCGAACACGTTGATCGTGCCGACGCCGGGGATCGCCTCCACGCGCGAGCGCATCAGCTCCTCGACTTCGCGCCGGTAGTTTTCGACCGGCCCGGGCGTGCCGGGCTTCAGCTGCACGAAGAACCACGACAGCGTGTCGTTCGGCCCGTTGCCGCCGTTCTCGCCGAGCGAGATGCGCGGCGCATCGGCGTCGCGCGGCAGCGGCGGCAGCTGGTTCATGCGCGCGATCACGTCGATCAGCGTGCGGCCCATGTCGGTGCCGATCGCGAACTGCAGGTTGATGAAGGAACCGCCCGCGCCTGCGAACGACTGGATCTCCTGCAGCCCCGGCAGACCGCGCAGCGCCTGCTCCTGCGGCTCGATCAGCTCGGATTCCACTTCGGCCGGCGCGGCCGCGCGCCAGCCGGTGAAAATCGTGATCACCGGCTCCTCGATGTCCGGGAACAGCTGCACCGGCAGCTTGATGATGGCCACGAGGCCCAGCACGACGATCAGCCCGACGCCGACGGCGACGCTGATCGGGCTCTTCAGCGATCTCTGTGTCAGGTTCAAGGGGCGGCTCCCGGGACAGGGGACGCACCCCCTTTCCGCTCCGTTCCGCTCCTTGGATGCGCGAGGAGGAGAAAAGGGTGCAGGGCCATTGTCCGGTAGTGGCACGAGCCGGGATGAACGCCCGGGCGCGATGGCGATTCGCTTCGTCGCACCCCCGGCGGGATGCGTAAAATCGATATGGATTAGATAGTTGGGGGTAGCGGCCGCAAGCTCAGCTGCGGACGCCGTGCGGCTCGATCCAGCCGAACTTCCAGGTCATCCAGAGCACGATGAAGAGCAGGATCGAGAGTCCGATGCGGAACGAGAGCGCGCGCACCATCCGCCGCGTTTCGCCCTTGTAGTCGTGCACCAGGTGCACCATGGCCGAGACCAGCGACAGGATGATCAGGAAGAAGATCGCCAGCACCAGCCACTTGACGCCAGTCATGAGTCCGCCCCGCTGAGTCGGATGGCGAAGTATAGCCCGGTGCTCAGGATCGGCCGATGGCGCCTGGCGCCGCGGGCGCGCCCGACCTTCGCGATGCTGGCCGCGGTCGCGCTGTTCTCGGCGCTCGGCGCCTGGCAGCTGGACCGCGCCGCCGGCAAGCGGGCGCTGGAACGCGCATTCGAGCGGCCGGGCGCGGCCGTGGCGCTGCCTGCGGATGCCGCTTCACTCGCGACTTATCTGCGCGTATACGCGGACGGCCGCTACGATGCAAACCGCCAGTTCCTGCACGACAACCGCAGCCACGAAGGCCGCGCCGGCGTCGAGGTGCTGACGCCCCTCTTGCTGCCGGACGGCAGCGCGGTGCTCGTCAACCGAGGCTGGCTCCCTTACGGCCGCACGCGCCGCGATCTGCCGGGCGTCGGCGTCGGCGCGGAACCCCGCCGCGTCACCGGCCGCTGGCGCGAATTGCCGCGGGCGCCGATCGAGCTCGTGGCGCCGGCCGGAGCATCCTGGCCGCGCCTCGTTCAATACCCGCGGAGCGCAGAGCTCTCGGGAATGCTGGGCCGGCATCTGCGTCCCGGGTACATCCTGCTGGACCCGGCGGACGCGGACGGTTACGTACGCAACTGGCTCCCCGTCGGCACGAGTCCGGTGCGGCACCTCGGCTATGCCGTCCAGTGGTTCGCTTTCGCTGCGACTGCGGTCGCGATCTGGGCGGCGCTCGCGCTGCGCCATGGCCGGGACGAGGCATGAGCGGCACATCGCGCGGCCGGCGCGCGCTCATCGCCATCGCCGCGATCTTTTTCCTGCCGCTCGCGGCGGCCGTCTGGCTCCATTATGGTTCCGGCTGGCAACCCGCCCCCGGTGCGCAGCACGGCAGGTTGCTCGATCCGCCGCGGCCCTTGCCCGCAGCACCGCTCACGCTCCCGGCTGGTGCGCCGGCGCCCGCCGATGCGCTGCGCGGCAAGTGGTCGATCGTGCAACTCGTGCCCGGGGGATGCGATGCCCTCTGCATCGCCATCGCCGAGGAGCTGAGGCGGGTGCAGCTCGCCCTCGACAAGGATGCGCCGCGCGTGCGCCGCGTGCTGCTGCATGCGGGTGGATGCTGCGAAGGACGCGCCGAACTGGCGGCCGACCGGCAACTCGCGGTGCTCGGCGCCGGCGGCCAGGCGGCTGCGGCCTTGCTCTCGCAGTTCCCGCCCGCGCGCGACGGTCGCCCCGGCGTCTACATCGTCGACCCGCACGGCAACCTGGTGATGAGTTACCCTGCGACCGGCGCGGCCCGCGGCCTGCTCAAGGATCTCGAGCGGCTGCTGCGCCATTCGCGCATCGGCTGAGGAGCCTGCCTTGCCCATGACTCCGCGACTGGCCTGGTTCCGGCGCGTCGCGCTCGCCGCGACCTTGCTATGCGCGATCGTGGTCGTGGTCGGCGCCTGGGTCCGGCTCACGAATGCCGGGTTGGGCTGCCCCGACTGGCCCGGATGCTACGGCCACCTCCATCCCGCCCAGCTCGTCGATCGCGCCGGCGAGATCAGCGCCGCGAACCCGGATCGTCCGTTCGACTATCGCAAGGCGCTCAACGAGATGGTGCACCGCTACATCGTGGGCGCGCTCGCCCTCCTCGTGCTCGCGCTCGCCGCGCTGTCGGTCGCCAATCGCCGCGACCCCGGGCAGCCGCGCGTGCTGCCCTGGGTGCTGGTCGTGCTGCTCGCCTTGCAGGCGCTGCTCGGCATGTGGACCGTGACGCTGCTGCTGAAGCCGCTCGTGGTCACGCTGCACCTGCTGGGCGGGCTCGCGACGCTGGCGCTCCTCTGGTGGCTGGCGTTGCCGCCGCAGCGGCGCGAATTGAAGGCTTCGGAGCGGCCGGTACGGCGCCTTGCCATCGTGGCGACGGTGGTCGTGCTCGTGCAGATCTCGCTCGGCGGCTGGACCAGCAGCAACTACGCGGCGGCCGCCTGCGCGGATTTTCCGGCCTGCCATGGGCAATGGTGGCCGGAGATGGATTTCAGGAATGCCTTCGTGCTGTGGCGCGGTCTCGGCATCGACTACGAAGGCGGCGTGCTCGACGCGCCGGCGCGCGTCGCGATCCACTATACGCACCGGCTTGGCGCCTATCTCACCGGGCTTGTGCTGCTGCTGCCGATCCTGGGCGCCTGGCGGCGCGGGCAGACGATGGCGACGCGCGCGGCGGCCACCGCGCTCTTGCTCGCGCTCACCGTGCAGCTCCTGATCGGGATGAACCTCATCTGGCAGGGTTGGCCGCTCTGGCTCGGCACCGCGCACAACGCCGGAGCGGCTGCCCTGGTGCTGGCGCTGGTCGCGCTCCTGCGCTATCTGAGCCCGCGCCCGGAAGTCGGCCGCTACCGGCCCTGAATGGCGGTGCGGCCGCCGCCCGGTCAGACCAGCTGGATCAGGACCGGCAGGCCGGCGACGACCAGGGCCAGCAGGACTGCCATTCCGGAACGATTGAACAGGAACATGGGGGTCTCCTTGGTACGCGGGCGCCAAGGTACCGCCTGCTATTGTTCCGATAAACTGCCCAAAATTGACATTATTGTTCAACAGTACTAACTAATAGCTCATGGAAGACTTCCAGGCCATGCGGGCTTTTACGCGCGTCGCCGAGCTCGGCTCCTTCACGCGGGCGGCCGACGAGCTCGGGCTGTCGCGAGCGATGGTCAGCACGCACGTCCAGCAGCTCGAGCGGCGCTTCGGCCTCCGGCTCCTGAACCGCACCACGCGCAAGGTCGCGCTCACCCCCGCCGGCAGCGATTACCTCGGCCATTGCCGGCGCGTGTTCGCGGAACTGCGCGCCGCCGAGGAAACGCTGCGGCGCGCGCAGGAACAGCCGACCGGGCACGTGTGCGTGGACGTGCCCGGTTCCTTCGGCCGCCACATCCTGCTGCCACGCCTGCCGGAATTCCTCGCGCGCTATCCCGGCATCGACCTCGAGCTGCGCTTCAACGAGCGCGTCGTGGACGTCATGCGCGAGGGCGTCGATCTCGCCGTGCGCGCGGGCACCGTGACGGACCCCAACCTGGTCGCGCAACGCGTGGCGGGGTCGCGCTGGATCACCTGCGCTGCGCCAGCCTACCTCGCCCGCCACGGCCGGCCGCAATCGATCGGCGAACTGCACGACCACGCGCTGATCGGCTCGATTCCGCCCGAAGGCACGCATCCGCGGCCCTGGCTGTTCGCCACCGAGCCGGACCCGCCGTTCGAGCCGCGCTTTCGCATGACCATCAACGAGGCGGAAGCGGTGATGCTCGCGGCCTCGAGCGGCGCTGGGATCGTGCAGACCATGGACCTGCTGGCGGCCCGCGAGCTCGTGGAAGGCCGGCTCGCCATGGTCCTGGCGGAGCACGCGCGTCCAGGCCCGCCGCTTTCGATCGTGCACGCCCCGGCGGCGCACAAGCTCGCCCGCGTGCGCGTCTTCTCCGCCTTCCTGCGCGAGCTGTGCGACTACGTCGTGCAGCGCGCGGCGGCCCACACCGGCCTGCCGACTGTGCCCTGATTCCGCCGTGATAGCATCGTCCCTTCCATGAGCATCACCGG
>Ga0187892_10008615_pt1 | contig 13870 bp, 12 predicted proteins | sample MA1701073metaG_FD_139345 | JGI IMG/M metagenome (GOLD analysis project Ga0187892, IMG submission 139345) | Bio-ooze microbial communities from a basaltic lava cave in the Kipuka Kanohina Cave System on the Island of Hawaii, USA - MA170107-3 metaG ...
CGCTTCGGCCCTGGCTCACGCACTACAATCACCGCCGACCCCACCGCGCTCTCGGGAAGAAGGCCCCGATGGCTCGGCTCAGGGAAGCCCGTCAACAAGCTGCTTAGGTCCCACACCTAGCCCTTCGTCTTCGCGAGGAGCTTCGCCACGCGCGCGGCGTGCTCGGGCGAAGCCATGCTCGCCATCTCGGCCTGGATGGCGATCTCGAGCGGGCCCGCGACGGCCTTCTCGATGTGCGTGTTGAGCGCGCGCTTGGTGTCGCGCAGCGCGCGCTGCGGCAGGCGGGTGAGGCGCTGCGCGAGCTTCATCGCCTCGTCGCGGAGCTCCGCCGCCGGCACCACGCGGTTCGCGAGCCCGAGCGCGACCGCCTGCTCCGGGCCGATGCGGTCGCCCGTGAAGATGAACTCCTTCGCGCGCAGCATGCTCGTGAAGAGGGGCCAGAGCGCCGCGCCGCCGTCGCCGGCGACGAGGCCGATGCTGAGGTGCGGGTCGGCGAGATGCGCCTCGTCGGAGAGCAGCACGATGTCGCAGGAGAGCGCGAGGCTGCAGCCGAGCCCGACCGCGGGGCCGTTCACCGCCGCGATCACCGGCAGCGGGAAGCGGATCATGTCGAGCAGGATCGCGCGCGCCTCCTCCATCGTCTCTTCGCGAAACCTCTCGTCGCTCTGGAGCTTCTGCATGAAGGAGAAGTCGCCGCCTGCGCTGAACGCCTTGCCGGCGCCGGTGAGCACCACGACGGAGGCCTCGCGATCCTCCGCGAGCTCGCGCCACACCAACGCGAGCCCGCGATGCAGCGCCGCGTTCGTCGCGTTGAGCTGCTCGGGCCGGTTCAGCACGACGGTCCGCACCGCCCCGTCGGCCTGGATCTGGATCTCGTCCGGCAGCCCGCTCATCGCCCCACTCTAGCTGGGGGGGACGTTCGTCAAAACGTCAAAACGCGGGTCGGCCGCCGACCGTTTTGACGTTTTGACGAACGTCCCCGCTCACGCTCAGCGGAGGGTGCGAAGGAGGAACTCGACGACGGCGAAGGTGAAGACGTCGTTCTGGTCGCCGGCGACCATGTGGCGGGCTTCGGGGACGTCCACGTACTCGGCGTGCGGCATCACCTTCTGGAAGGCCGCGACGCCCTCGGCGCTCACGATCTCGCTCTTGCCGCCGCGCACCAGCAGGGTCGGCGCGGTGATCGTGCGCGCGGCGGCCTCGAAGCGCTCGGGATTCATGGTGTCCTTGCCGAGCCGGCCCGCCTGCATGAAGGCCGGGTCCCAGTGCCAGCGATAGCGGCCGTCGGCGTCGCGCCGCAGGTTCTTGGCGAGGCCGCTCACGTCGGACGGGCGCGGGCGATGCGGCAGGAACGCCGATACCGCGTCGGCGGCCTCCTCCACCGACGCGAAGCCTTCCGGGTGGCTGCGCATGAACTCCATGATGCGCTCGCGACCGCCCGGGTCGATCCGCGGCGTCACGTCCACCAGCACGATCGCCGGCGGCTCGAGGCGCGGCGCTTCGCCGGCGGCGATCAGCGAGGTGAGGCCGCCGAGGGACGCGCCCACCAGCAGCGCGGGGCGGCCGAGCTCGGCCACCACCGCGCGCAGGTCGGCCGCGTGCGCGTCGATGCCGTAGTCGCCGTCGGGCGCCCAGTCGCTCTCGCCGTGCCCGCGCAGGTCGAGCGATACGGCCAGCAGGCCCTGCCGCGCGAGTGCGTGCGTGGCGCCGCCCCACGCATGCCGCGTCTGCCCACCACCGTGCAGCAGCACCACGAGCGCGCCGTGCCACGGCCCCTCGACGTCGGCCGCGAGCTCGATCCCGTTCGCGCCGCGGAACCTCACCGCCATCTCAGCCTCCTTCCTTGCGAAGCCGCCAGAGCAAGAACTCCGCCCGACCGTAGCCGCCCATCACCATGTCGGTGCCCGGCCCGTCCCAACGCTGCTCGACGACGTAGTCGGCGCGCAGCGTCTGGAGGATGGGCGGCAGGAACGAGCCGAGCCGCTCCGGGAACTCGGTGAGGGACGACGCCACGTTGACGAGCAGCACCCAGCGCGGGCGCTTCTCGCGCAGGTCCCTCACGAACTCGAGGCGGAGCGACGGCGCGAACGAGTACGGCCCGGTGGTGGTGTAGAGGTGGATGAGCCGCGTCGCGGCCGGCCGGTTCGCGAGGTAGTAGATCTGCGGCTCCGATCCGACGATCAGGATCGGCTCGCCGGGCTCCGTGCGCGCCGCGATGGCGTCCGCCACCACGCCCGCGCGGTCGAGCGGGCGCAGGAACCGCACGAACACGGGCGGGGCGTCCTCGCCGATGCGGAGCAGGCTGAGGCCGTTCGCGAGCGGCCCGAGCCAGGGGAGGAGCAGCGCGAGGCCGAACGCCGCGCGCCGCACCCGCGTGCCCGGCCCGAGACACTCCTGCGCGAGCATCGCCAGCCCGAGCACGAGAGGCAGGGCGAGCGGCAGGAAGTAGTGGCGGTACGGCATGCCCGGGAAGATCGCGGCGGCCACGAACGCGAGACCGAGGATCCACCAGCCGGACGGCGCGCCGCCCGTGCGTCGCGCGGAGAGCGCTAGCCCGAACGCGCCGACCGCCCAGAAGCCGGCGTCCCAGCCGATGATGCGGCCGGTCTCGAGCAGCCGGTCCGCGAGCTGGCTCTCGCGGTAGCGCTCGCCGACGTAGCCGCCGATGTGGAGCCACGCGCACTCGACGTAGGCACCGAGCGAGCCCTGCGCCGCGAAGAACGCGGCCACCGCGGCGAAGAGGGCCGCGAAGCCCGCGAGCGCCCAAGCGAGCTCGCGCGCCGCGGGGCCGAGCGCGGCGCGGCCCTGGCTCCGCCTCCGCCAGAGCGCGTCGAGCGCGAAGAACAGCAGCAGCGCCATGCCGCTCTGCTTCGTCTGGCAGGCGAGCCCGGCCAGCGCGCCCGCTGCCGCCGCCCAGCCGGGCGCCGCGGAGTCCGCCGCCTTCTTCCACGCCAGGACGCCGAGCGCGAGCCAGAGCAGCATGAAGTACTCGGTGCTCGCCTGATGGACGATGCCGGCCTGGTCGAACAGGATCGCCGCGAGGGACGCCGCCGCGACCGCCGCGCCGAGCGGCCCAGCGGCGCTCCGCGCGAGCGCGTAGACCGCGCCGATCGTCAGCAGGCCGTAGCCCGTGCAGAAGCGGTGGAGATCCGAGAGCGCCGGGCCGAGCGTCGCCTGCGCGGCGGCGAACGCATAGAACGCGAACGGCGTCTTCTGGTTGTAGACGTCGCGGTACGGAATGTCGCCCGCGAGGATGCGCTGGCCGATGTACGCGTACTCACCTTCGTCTCGGATCAGGAACATGTCGCGATAGGGCCAGCGCGCGAGCCAGAAGGCCGCGAGGATCGCGCACAGTACGAGGCCCTCGGTGAGCCGCGAGCGAAGGAGCATGCGCTCCGGGGACCCCATCGGGCGGGACTCTACCGCGGGGCCCGGGTGCTGCCCGGCGCGAGCGCCGCTAGCGTCGCGCGCCATGTCGCCGCGCCGCTGGCTCGCCGTCGCGTTCGGGCTGGTCGCCGCGCTCGGCGTCGCCGCGTGGTGGCTGCGCGACGTCGCGCCGCCGCCCGCGCCCAGCGCGGAAGCTCCGGCCGAGCCTGCGGCACCGGCGCCTCGAGCGGCCGCGCCCGCCGCTCCCGCGCCCGCGGCCGGCGGCGCCGAAACGGCTCCCGAGCTGCCGGTCGGCCTCGGCGGCGTGGACCTCGAGGAGGTGCGCGCGGCGCTGCCCGACAACCTCTACTGGCAGACCTCCGTGCCGAGCGACGACCCGCGCGTGCTCGAGGAGCGCGAGCGCGAGAAGGCGTACTGGAACGAGCAGTACGGGAAGGTCCTCTCGGGGACGGGCACCGACGCGGAGATCCTCGACTACTACGACCACCGCATGCGCGCCTCGACCGACGCCGTGCAGTTCGTCGGCTACCTGCTCGAGCACCACGGCAGCGACCTCACCGACCAGGACCTGACGCTGCTCCACGTGGCGAAGCGCCTGCACGAGGCGCGGCTCGAGGAGATCCCGCGCCGGCTCCAGGAGGCGCGGGACCGCAAGGCCGCTCAGGACGCCGCCCGCGAGGCCTGGCTCGCCGGGGAGCGGGAGTTCCAGGGGGACGCCGGCGACGCGCCGTAGGGCGACTCGGAGTCACCCTTTCGGTGTTGAGTTTTGCTCACGTTTCATGGTATCCCGGTCGCGACACGTGAACTCGGGAGGGCGCCCCGTGTCGTACTACCAGACTGCTAAGAGGCTTCTCGCCGCGGTCGTCGCGGCCCTGCTCGTCGGTGCCGCACCGTCGTTCGGCATCGGCATCGAAGACGTCGTCGACGGTGGAAACACGTATGCGTGGCAGCAGATCGAGCTGCCCGGGTCGATCTGCGGCAACGGCTCGCAGTACCGCTTCTACGTCTACGACAGTCCCAGCTCGAACAACCTGCTGATCCTGTACGAAGGCGGCGGCGCGTGCTGGGACTACGACACCTGCAGCGGGCGCGCGGGCATCCTCGGCGCCGCGCATCCGAACGGCATCCCGAACAACTACATCCAGGAGTTCCAGCCGAAGTACGTCTCGCCGCTCGTGAACGGCGCGGACCCCGGCATCCCGCTGCGGCCGAAGAAGGACATCGCCACCAAGGGCTACGACGTGGCCTACATGCCGTATTGCACGGGCGACGTGCACGTCGGGAACAACGTGGTGACGTACACCGATCCGACGGGCCAACAGCCGCCGCTCACGTGGCGGCACGTCGGCTACAACAACACGCGCGCGGCGCTCGACTACCTGCACACGCGCTTCCCCACCATCAGCAAGCTGCTGGTGACGGGCTTCAGCGCCGGCGGCGTGGCCACCAGCGCCGCGTACTACCAGGCGCGCCGCACGCTGCTGCCGTCGAGCAGCTATCTGCTCAACGACTCCGGGCCGATCTTCCCGGCGCCGAACTCCACCTTCAAGTCGCGCCCGCTGCACACGCTGATCACGTCGCAATGGAACCTGGCGTCGCTCTACGCCACGCTGCCGGCCACGTTCAACCCGAACGACTTCGGCACCATCAACGACATGGTGGCGCTCGAGTTCCCGAACGACCGCTTCGCATACACGGGCTACTCGAGCGACTACAACTTCTCGCGCTTCTCCTACGAGCGCTTCTACCCGGGCATCACGCAGGCCGGCGTGCTGGCGAATTGGCGTGCGGATCAGACGAACCTGATCAACAAGCTGAAGAACTACGCGCGCTTCAGCTACCACGTGCCCTGGCACCGGCCCATCAACGCCAGCCACTGCTCGTCGATCATCACCTTCATCGGTAGTCACGCCTGCTCGAGCATCCGCAAGAAGTACTGGTACGAGATCCCGTGGCCGCAGTCGTGGAAGTGCACGGGGACCTTCCGGCCCTTCGAGACGTTCCTGCAGAACTGGCTGGTGGGGAACCAGCAGCAGCGCATCGTCGAGACCGAGAACAACTACAACAACGAGGATCCGGGCATGTCGATCGTCGCGCCGCTGATCAACGACGCGATCGGCGGGTGAGGCGCTTCCCGGCCGTCCTCCTCTTCTTGCTGCTGGGTGCCGACGTCGCGGCCGCCGATCCCCCGCTCGGGATCGGCGAGCCGCGCACGCCGGAGCCGTTCACGCTGGAGCAGCGGCTGCTCGACGCCGCGCGGCGCGGCGACCGTGCGACCGTGGCGCGCGCGCTCGACAAGGGCGCGCCCGTGGGCGCGAAGGACGAGACCGGCCGCTCCGCGCTGCTGCTCGCGGCGCGCGACGCGGGCAGCCTCGAGCTGGTGCAGCTCCTCGCCGCGCGCGGGGGCGCGGTGGACGAGCCCGACACGACGGGCCGCGCCGCGCTCTCGTGGGCGGCCGCCGACGGCCGCCTCGAGCTGGTGCGCTGGCTGGCCGCGCGCGGCGCCGAGATCGATCGCCCCGACGTGGATCGCCGGACGCCCCTGTTCCACGCGGCGGCCGGCGGCCACCTCGACGTGGCGCGCCTCCTGCTCGAGCGCGGCGCGAACGTGAATGCGCCCGACCGCTTCGGCGACACGCCGCTGATGGTCGCCTGCATCCGCGCGCAGGACGCCATGGCCGAGCTGCTGCTCGCGCGCGGCGCCGACCCCGCGCTGCGCAACCAGGAAGGCAAGACGGCCGCCGAGCGTGCGGCTCCCGGGGCGGCGCATTGCCGCGGCCAACGCGGCTGACGGCACGCCTCTCGGCGACCACGCCGCCTGCATCCGGAGGCGTGGCCCCCTCGTCGTCGGTCGCGGCGTCCACAGGCTGGGCCGCCGCGGGCGGCGCGCTGTTCTTCCTCGGCTACGCGGGCTTCGGCATCTGGCCGCTCGCGCTCGTCGCCTGGGCCGCGCTCTGGCAGGGGCTCGAGGGCGCCCGCCCGCGTGGCGCGGCGCTCGCGGGCTTCGTCTTCGGCTTCGTCGCGCACGCCGGCGGCTACCCCTGGCTGCTGCGGCTGGTGGACGTCTTCCTCGGCGGCGATCGCGTGCTCGGCGCCGGGCTCTGGCTCGTGCACTCCGTCTGGTTCGCGGCGAGCTACGCGCTCTACGGGGCGCTGTACGCGCGCGCCCGCGCGTGCGGCTGGCCCGTCGCCGCGGCGGGCGTGCTGCCGCTCGTCGCGGTCGAGTGGGCGTATCCGCAGCTCTTCCCCGTCCACCTCGGCGACGCGTTCGTGGACCGGACGCACTCCGTGCAGGTCGCGGACCTCGGCGGCCCGCTGCTGGTGAGCGCGCTCGGCGTGCTCGTGAGCGCCGGGCTCTTCGAGACGGCGCGTTGGCTCGCGCGTGCGCGCGGCCGGCCGCTCGCGACGTGGGGAGTCGTCCTCGGCGCGCTCGCCGCCGCTTCGGGCTACGGCAGCTTCCGCCTCGCGCGGCTCGATGCCGCCGCGGCGGCGGCGCCGGCGCTGCGCGTCGGGCTGGTGCAGGCGAACTTCGGCGTGCTCGAGAAGCGGCGCGACCCCGATGCCGTCCACCGCGCCCACCTCGCGCAGTCGCGCGAGCTGCTGGCCGAGGGCCCGCTCGACCTCGTGGTGTGGCCCGAGACGGTCTACTCCCGCGGCATCGCGGGTCCCTTCCCGGTGGCCGGCGACCTGATCCGCGGCGACCTGGCGACGCCGCTCCTGTTCGGCGCCGCGTCGGTGCGCAGCGACGGCGGCATGCGCCGCGTCTACAACTCCGCGCTCCTGATCCAGGCCGACGGCACGATCCGCGAGGCGTACGACAAGAACCTGCTGGTGCCGATCGCGGAGCAGCTCCCCTCCGCGGAGCGCCTATCGGGCCTGTTCCCGCACGCGCAGCACTTCGGCGCGGCGCAGGAGACGCCGGCGCTCACGCTCGGCGAGGTCCGCATCTCGACGCCGATCTGCTACGAGGCGGCCGTGCCCGGCTTCGTTCGGCGCATGGTGAAGAGCGCCGATCCGCAGCTGTTCGTGATGCTCGCGAACGACGCCTGGTTCGGGGACTCGCACGAGCCGTGGATCCACCTGACCGTGGCGCGCATGCGCGCGATCGAGCACCACCGCTTCGTCGTGCGCGCCACGAACAGCGGCGTGAGCGCGTTCATCGATCCGGCCGGGCGCCTCGTCGCGCGGACGGAGCTGCTCGCGCGGCAGAACCTGCGCGGCACGGTGCGGCTCCTCGACGGCACGACGCTCTACGGCGGGCTCGGCGACTGGCCCGGCTGGCTCGCAGCCGCGAGCCTGCTCGCGCTGCTGCGTCCGCGAACGCCGCGCGCCTCCTAGCCTCCCGCCAGCGGTCCGAGCAGGTACACCTGATCGCCGTCGTGCAGCGGCCGCGCAAGGTTCTCGTCCACGGGCGCGCGCTCGCCATTCCACATCAGCGTGTGGCGCAGGTGCGGGCTGTGCTCGATGGCGTCGCTCAGGCGGATGCCGCGCTGGTCCGCCTGCTCGATCAGGGTGGCGAGCGTGGCGCCCGGCGGGAGCGCGATGCGCCGATCGACGTCGAACCAGGCGTCTCCGATGCGTCCCTTCAGCACCACGCGCACGCGGATCGTCTCGCTCGGGTCGCGCCGGATCCAGCCGGCCAGCCGCTCGAGCAAGCTCATGCGTCGAGGTAGCCCGCCAGCAGCCCGTCGAGCCCGAGCTCTCGCGCGCGCTGCGGCTGGAGGTTCCCTGTCTCCACGTTCCAGTGCATCGCGGCGTAGTAGTCGCGCCTCAGCTCCTCGAGCGGGACGGTGACGCCGCGCAGCGGTCCGTCGGAGAGCAGGCCGTCACCCTGCCCGAGCATGCGCGGATGCGGCTTGAAGTCGGCGGGCCGGATGCCTTCGCGCCGGTTGAACGCGGCGCGCAGGTTCTGGATGCGCTCGCCGCAGCGCTGCAGCTCGGGCGCGTCGAGGTTCCAGCCGGTGAGCGCGTTGGTCAGCTCGAGCCACGGCAGCCCGCCCGTCATGTTCGTGAAGAGACAGAGGCCGAGACCGTTCATGACCTGGTGCGCGTTGCTGTAGTGCGCCTGCGCGAGGCCCTTGTTCTCGGTCCCCTTCCACGCGATCTGGATCTCCTTCTCGTCGATCGCGCCCGGGATCGGGAACGCCGCGTTGAAGGTCTCGCGCCACGAGCCGGTGCCCGTGGTGTGTCGGCCCGGCGTCGGGTCGGAGATGTAGCTGACGCCCATCAGCGAGGTGAAGCGCGAGTCGTGGTACGCGGGCTCCTGGCCGTGGATGTGCACCGCGAAGCGCTCGCTGCCGCGCCCGACGTGCTCGGCCGCGCGCGCGAGGCCGTGCCGCAGCCAGACGCCGCAGCCCTCGCCCTTCCCCATCTTGATGGTGAGCGCGAGCGCGCCCTCGCCGTTGCCCCAGCGCATGTCGACGCCATCGAGCTCCGCGGGCGAGAGGATGCCCTCCTCCACCGCCTCACACACCCAGGCGAGCGTCGCGCTGGAGCTCACCGCGTCGACGCCGTAGCGGTTGCAGGCGTCGTGGCAGGCGGTGACGATTTCGAGATCGTCGTTCAGGATCGCGGCGCCGAAGCCGGCGAGCGTCTCGTAGTCGGGTCGCCGCACGTCGGACAGGCCGCGGCTCTTCACGGCCACGATGCCCTTGCAGGGCGCCGGGCAGTCGCCGCACGAGAGCTTTCTCGTGATGTACTTGGCCACCTGGTCGCCGTCGAGCTTGATGCTCTTCGTGGCGAGCGGGAAGTCGCGCGAGCCGACGCCCTTCCAGTTCTTCACCGGGCCGTCGCCGTTCTCGATGCTGAGGGCCACCGCGCCCGTGGTGCCGCGGTCGGCCCAGAGCTGCCGCATCGCCTGCACCGGCGCCTCGACCTTGATGCCGAAGCGCGACATCGCGCGATACAGGAAGCCGAGCATGGGCTTCGGCTTCGTGAACCACACCAGCAGGCGCGTGAGCCACGACAGATCGGCCTTGTACTGCTGCGTGACCGCCTGGCAGAGCTCGCGGAAGCGAGCCGGGTTCGCGACCGGGACCTCGCCGGAGCCGTGCACCACGATCGCCTTCAGGTTCTTAGAGCCGTAGATCGCCCCGAAGCCCTGGCGGCCGAAGGCGTGGTAGCGGTCGTTCATCACGCTCGCGATCCGCGCCTGCTGCTCGCCCGCCGGTCCGATCGCGCTGACGCCGACCTCCGACTGGCTGCCGTAGCGCTTGCGGAGCGCGTCGAACACCGGCGGGATCTCCTGGCCCCAGAACTCCCCGGCCGGCTCGAAGCGCACCTCCGCATCGCGCACCACCAGCACGACGGGCTCGCTGGCGCGGCCGGTGACGAGCAGCGCGTCGTAGCCGGCGCGCCGGAGCTGGCTCGCGACGCTGCCGCCCGAGTTCGAATCCGCCCAGGTGCCCGAGAGCGGCGACTTGCCGACGATCTGGATGCGCCCCGAGAACGGCGTGCGCGCTCCGGTGAGCAGACCCGACACGATCGCGAAGCACGCCTCCGGGGCGAGCGGGTCGGCGCCCGGCGGATAGTGCTTCCACATCAGGTAGGCGCCGAGGCCGTAGCCGCCCAGGAACTGCCGGTACACCGACTCGTCGAGTTCCTCGACGCGCGTGGTCCGAGTGCCGAGATCCGCGATGAGCACGCGGCCGAACGTTCCGTAGCGGGGCATGGGGTCTCCTCGGGCGCGCGCGCAGTGTACCCGGCTCGACCTAGGGCGGGCAGACGCCCGCGAAGACGGAGCGGGTCTCGACCGGCTCCGCGGGCTCGCCGTCGAGCGAGATCGGCTGCACCGCGGCGGACACGTCGATCCAGTCGAGCCGCGCGCCGCCGCTGCGGTCGGCGTTCCACTCCCGGCACAGCCACTGCGCGTACGGGACGACCTGCGCCTCCCAGCGCGGCTCCGCCAGCTTCTGGAGGTAGTACTTGAAGCGGTAGTCCTGCCACGCGCGTTCGACGCGCGCGGTCCAGCTCTCGCCGCCGGTCGCGCGATCGAGATCCACGGGCGCGCCGTTCGCGAGGCGCCCGCGGTGCTCGAACCAGACGTCGATGCGCCGCGGCGAAGGCGCGTACATCGCCCAGCCCTGCTTCATGTGGAGCCCGAGCGCGACGTCGCCCAGCGCGCGCGGCGGCGCGAGCCGCTCGTCCACGTGGCCCGCACCGACGAAGAGCATCAGCACGAGCAGGCCGAGCACGACCGCCTGCACGAGCCGGAACGCGACTCCGGAGCCCTGCCGCGCGCCAGACTCGACGTCGGCGCGGAACATCCGCGCGCGCCGGCCGAGCGCGTCCCAGAACGGGCTCGGCACGAAGGTCAGCATGCCGAGGCCGGTGATCCACGGGAACAGGTTCAGCGCGAGGCCGAGCCCGAGCCCGCCCATGAAGACCCAGAACGCGGGCACCAGCAGCAGGCGGATCTGCGTCGTGTAGAACGGCACGAAGAGCGCGAGCGGCCCGAGCAGCTCGAACCAGCGCACCGACGGCGTCAGGAGCCGCGGCAGCGCGGGGTTCGCCAGCAGCCACGCGCCGAAGGGCTGCAGCCACCAGCGCCGGCTCAGCGCGTACTGGATCGCCGTGCCGTCCGTCGTCCACTCCGGGCCGGTCTTCAGCAGCCCCGTCAGGAAGAACATGCCGGCGGTCTGGAGCAGCAGCGCGGCCGAGGCGGGAGAGCAGACGACGCGATCGGACGGCGGCGCGCCACGGCGCCGGGCGTCGAGCGACCAACGCGCGCCGAGCGGCAGGAACAGGCTCCAGAACAGCAGGTGGCGCAGCAGGTGGTCGCCGCCGTCGAGCACGAGCCCGTTGCGCCCGTGCAGCGAGTCGAGCAGCAGCCAGGAGAGCGCGGTCGCGAGCCAGGTGCGGTAGCCGACGAGCAGCAGCGCCGCCGCGAGCGCGCCGAGAACGAACAGCGCGACCTCGAAGCGCAGCGAGCCGGCGAGCATGTGCAGCGAGGGCAGGAAGCCCGGCTCGAAGTACGCGAGCACGGCGGTGCGCGGCTGGACGCCGAAGTCGGTGTAGTTCTCCGCGAGCAAGCGGGCGCGCGAGGCGAGGTCCACGAGGATCAGCAGGCCGGCGCAGATCCGGAACGATGCCAGGGAGCGCAGGTCGATCGCGAAGAGCGCGAGCGCGCGATCCCGGAGGCTCCGACCGTCCATCGGAAGGACCCTGACGCACGCGCAGTTCGGCCGCTACTCCACTAGCCTGGGCTCGTGCAGGGCTTCCGCTTCGATCCCGTCGAGCTGCCGGCCGCGTCGCCCGCGCTGCGCAGCGAGGTGCGCGCGTTCCTGGCCGCGGAGCTCGGGGCGATTCCCGCGCGGCGCCGAGCGAACTCCTGGTCGGTGTTCGACGCCGCGTTCAGCCGCAAGCTCGGCGCGCGAGGCTGGATCGGCATGGTCTGGCCGAAGCGGTACGGCGGGCACGAGCGCAGCGCGCTCGAGCGCTACGTCGTGCTCGAGGAGCTGCTCGCCGCCGGCGCACCCGTGGCGGCGCACTGGATCTCCGACCGGCAGTCGGGCATGGCGCTGCTGCGCTACGGCAGCGAGGAGCAGCGCAGCCGCTGGCTGCCCGGCATGGCGGCGGGCGAGGTCTACTGCTGCATCGGCATGAGCGAGCCCGGCGCCGGCTCCGACCTCGCGAGCGTGCGCACTCGCGCCACGAAGGTGGACGGCGGCTGGCGGCTCAGCGGCCAGAAGATCTGGACCACGCACGCCGATCGCTGCCAGCTCATGATCGCGCTCGTGCGGACCTCGGGCGAAGCGGGCGATCGGCACCGCGGCCTCTCGCAGCTCCTGCTCGAGCTCGCGAATCCCAAGATCCGGGTACGGCCGATCCGCGACCTGGTCGGCGACGACCACTTCAGCGAGGTGTTCTTCGACGACGCCTTCGTGCCCGACGGCGCGCTGCTCGGGCCCGAGGGCAACGGCTGGAAGCAGGTCACCTCGGAGCTCTCGCTCGAGCGCAGCGGGCCGGAGCGGTACCTGTCGAGCTTCGCGCTGTTCGTGGAGTTGCTGCGGAGCGCGGGCCCCGAGCCGGCGGAGCCGCTGCGCAGCTTGCTCGGCCGGCTCACGGCGCAGCTCTGGACGCTGCGGCAGATGTCGCTCTCGGTGGCGGGTCAGCTCGCGGCGGGCCGCGATCCGGCGCTCGAGGCCGCGGTGGTGAAGGACCTCGGCAACAGCTTCGAGCAGGAGCTGCCGCGCGCCGTGCAGGCGCTGATCGGGCTCGAGGGCGACAGCGAGCTGTGTCGGGTGCTGGCCTACCTGCTCCAGGTCGCACCGTCCTTCTCGCTGCGCGGTGGCACGCGCGAGATCCTGCGCGGCATCGTCGCGCGCGGGCTGGGGCTGCGATGAGCGAGGAGCGCGCGCTGCTCGCCGAGACGCTCGAGCGCCTGCTCGGAGACGCGCTCGGCCGAGTCGACCCCAAAACGACGACCGGCGCGCTCGACGTCGCGCTCTGGAAGCAGGTCGAGGAGTTGGGGCTGCCGCTGCTGCTCGTGCCCGAGAGCGCCGGCGGCGCGGGCGGCGGCTTCGAGGACGCGGGGGTCGTGGCGCGCGCGCTCGGCCGCTTCGCGACGGCGCTCCCGCTCGGCGAGACGCTGCTCGCCGCGCGGCTGCTGGCGGACGCCCGCATCGAGCGGCCCACGGGGCCGCTGAGCCTCGCGCTCGCGAGCGAGGGCGAGCTCGCAGGCGGACGCTTCCGCGGCGCGCTCGACGCCGTGCCGTGGGGCGCCGAGGCGGCAGGCGTCGTCGCGGTGCTGCCCGGCGCCGCGGGTGCGCACGTCGCGCTGCTCTCGCCGGCGGCGGCGGTGGTCGAGCGCCGCGCCAACCTGGCCGACGAGCCGCGCGACCGCCTGCGCTTCGACGGCGCCGCGGTCGCGAGCGCGCCGGCCGGCGCGGACGACGCCGCGCGTCTCTTCGACCACGCCGCGCTGCTCCGCACCGGCCAGATCGCAGGCGCGCTCGCGGCGGCGCTCGCGCGCTCGCTCGCTCATGCAACGGCGCGCGTGCAGTTCGGCAAGCCGCTCGCGCAGTTCCAGGCCGTGCAGCAGCTCCTCGCGGTGATGGGCGAAGAGGTGCTCGCGGTGGACTGCGCTGCCGCCGCCGCCTTCCGCGAATCCGACCGCGGCGACGCCGGCTTCGAGATCGCGTGCGCCCGCCTGCGCGCGAACCTCGCGATCGAGACGGTGGCGGCCGGCGCGCACCAGATCCACGGCGCCGTCGGCTTCACGCGCGAGCAGGACCTGCGCCTCTTCACGCAGCGCCTGCTCGCGTGGCGCGGCGAGCTCGGCAGCGACCGGCTCTGGGCGGAGCGCCTCGGCCGGCAGGTCGCCGCGCGCGGCGCCGACGCGTTCTGGCCGGACCTGACGGCTCGGACCGACGGCGCCGCCTGATCCGGCCCGGTTACGAATTCGAACGCGGCCGCCGCGCCCCGGCCCGCTTCAAGGGCCCTTGCCGATAAGCCGATCCCTCATTTGGGGGAGTTTCGGTCC
>Ga0187892_10008617_pt1 | contig 13869 bp, 10 predicted proteins | sample MA1701073metaG_FD_139345 | JGI IMG/M metagenome (GOLD analysis project Ga0187892, IMG submission 139345) | Bio-ooze microbial communities from a basaltic lava cave in the Kipuka Kanohina Cave System on the Island of Hawaii, USA - MA170107-3 metaG ...
CGAGATTCGCTCGTAGTCCTCGGGCGTGGCCTCCAGCGGCAGCATCATGTCGAGGGGGTTGCCGGTGACCCGCACGAGGCTGAACACGATGAGGCTCATGACCCAGATGGCCATGAGACTGTGCAGCGCGCGCTTCGCGATGAACCGCTGCATGCCATCTCCTGCACTGGCGGACGGTGCCTGGAGCGCGAGGAGTCGTCCCGTCGGGCCACCCCCGCGAACACGCATTGTTCCGGGGGCTTCCCGCGTCGGGTCAGACGGTACCCTAGGTCAACGCCCCTTGGCAACCGCCCCATGGACTCTCGGGTGGGCGCCCGGTAACCTCGACGGCATGGAGACATCCCTGGTCGGTAAGGTGGCCCTGGTCGCGGGAGCGACCCGAGGAGCGGGGCGCGGGATCGCGGTACAGCTGGGCGCGGTCGGCGCGACCGTCTACGTCACCGGGCGAACGACCCGGTCCGAGCGATCGGAAATGAACCGGCCGGAGACGATCGAGGAGACCGCGACGCTCGTGAATGAGGCCGGCGGCCGCGGCATCGCGGTCCAGGTGGACCATCTGGTGCCGGACCAGGTCCAGGCGCTGGTGGCTCGCATCGAGGCCGAGCAGGGCGCCCTCCACGTCCTCGTGAACAATATCTGGGGAGCCACCCGGATGGAGTGGAACAAGACGGTCTGGGAGTCCACCCTGGACTACGGACTACGTACCCTGCGCCTGGCGGTGGACACGCACGCGATCACCAGCCACTTCGCGCTCCCCCTGCTCATCAAGACGCCGGGCGGCCTGGTCGTCGAGGTGACCGACGGAACCGACGCGTACAACGCGACCAACTACCGGGTCTCCTTCTTCTACGACCTGGCCAAGGCGTCGGTGAATCGCATGGCGTTCGCGCTGGCGCACGAGCTGCGGCCCTATCTTGCCACCGCGGTATCCCTCACGCCCGGTTGGCTACGATCCGAGTTCATGCTCGAAGCGTATGGCGTCACCGAATCGAACTGGCGTGACGCGACCACCCGCTCGCCCCACTTCGCCATCTCCGAGAGCCCCGCCTTCGTCGGCCGGGCCGTCGCCGCACTCGCCCGGGATCCCGACGTCTCGCGCTGGAACGGACGGTCCCTGTCCAGCGGGCAGCTGGCGAGGGTCTACGGCTTCACCGACCTCGACGGCAGCCAACCCGATGCCTGGAGGTACGTCGCCGAGGTTCAGGACGCCGGCAAGCCCGCCGACACCACCGGCTATCGCTGACGCGGGACCTCGTGCTATTCTGTCGCCATGCTTCGAATTAGGCCGTCCGGCATAGGCACGGAGAGCTGTCTGAGCTGACGGTCGCCACACCACGTTCACGTTCCCCACGGCCGTCAGGGTTCCTGGCGGCCGTTTCGTTTTACCTCTCGGGAAACATCGCCAGAACCCGGGTCGCTCTACACCAGACAAGGGGAGGCGAGCATGTTCACCACGCCGGGGCCGCTCGATTTCGTCGCCGTCGCGACCGCCACGCTGCAGTTCTGGGAACGAGAGCACGTGTTTTCACGTCTCGTCGCCCAGAACCGCGGGGGGCGACGCTTCTCGTTCCTCGACGGTCCAATCACCGCGAACAACCCGATGGGGGTCCATCACGCGTGGGGTCGCACGTTCAAGGACGTCGTCCAGCGCTACCGGGCGCTCCGCGGCGACGAGCAGAGATTCCAGAATGGCTTTGACTGCCAGGGGCTCTGGGTGGAGGTCGAAGTCGAGAAGGCGCTGGGCTTCGACTCGAAGCGGGAGATCGAGTCGTTCGGGCTGGAGCGCTTCTCGCGCGCCTGCCGCGAGCGGGTGGTGCACTTCGCGGCCATCCAGACCGAGCAGTCGCGGAGGCTGGGCCAGTGGATGGACTGGCCCAACTCCTACTTCACGATGTCCGACGCCAATATCGAGTACAACTGGACCTTCCTGAAGCGATGCCACCACCGGGGGTGGCTCTATACCGGACATCGCCCGATGCCGTGGTGTACGCGGTGCGGCACCTCGATCTCGCAGCACGAGATGCTGGATGCCTACGCCGAGCGCACGCACGAGTCGGTGACCGTCGCCCTCCCGCTCCTGGATCGGCCGGACCACCGGCTGCTCGTGTGGACGACGACGCCGTGGACCCTGCCCGCCAACGTCGCGGTGACGGTTCACCCTGGGCTCGACTACGCGGAATGCGTGCTGGCCGACACGGTCTACTACGTCGCGGCCAGCCTCGCCGGGCGGTACCCGGCGCTCGGCCGGCCGCGGCGAACCGTCAAGGGCGCCGAGCTCGTCGGCCTGCGCTACGCGGGGCCGTTCGACGATCTGCCCGTCCAGCGAGGCATCGACCACCGCGTGCTCCCCTGGGAGGAGGTGTCCGCCGAGGAAGGCACCGGGATCGTCCACATCGCGCCCGGCTGCGGCCTGGAGGACTTCGACCTCGGCCGCCGGCACGGGCTTCCCGTCATCGCGCCGGTGGATCCCGAAGGGCGCTACCTCGATGGCCTGGGCTCCCTCTCGGGGACGGAGGTCTCGGAGTCCGCCGGCCCGATCACCCGCCTACTGAAGGAGCGTCATCTACTCTTCGCGCGGGCCGCGTACCGCCATCGCTATCCCACGTGCTGGCGGTGTGGCCAGGACCTGATCTTCCGGGTCGCGGACGAGTGGTTCCTCAGCGCCGCCGAGATCCGACCGCTGGCCCGCGCCGCCAACGAGCGCGTCACGTGGCTCCCCGGTCACATGCAGCGGCGCATGGACGACTGGCTCGCCAACATGGGCGACTGGTGCATCTCGCGCAAGCGCTACTGGGGCCTGCCCCTGCCCTTCTACCCGTGCTCGTGCGGGCGCCTCACCGCGGTCGGCTCGCGCCGGGAGCTCCGGGAGCTGGCCATGGATCCCGAGGCGGTGGACGCGGTGCCGGAGCTCCATCGCCCGTGGCTCGACGACCTCCTCCTCCGCTGCCCCGGCTGCGCCCAGCCGGTCCGGCGCATCCCCGAGGTCGGCGACTGCTGGCTCGACGCCGGCATCGTGCCGTTCTCGACGCTCGGTTACCTCGAGGATCGCCCGCACTGGGAGCGCTGGTTCCCGGCCGACTTCATCGTCGAGGCGGTGGGGCAGCTTCGCGGCTGGTTCTACGCGATGCTCTTCATGTCCACGGCGCTCGAAGGCACCAGCCCCTATCGGACCGTGCTGGCGCACGAGCGAGTGCTGGCCGCCGATGGGCGCGAGATGCACAAGAGCTGGGGCAACGCGGTCTGGCTCGACGACGCGCTCGAGCAGATGGGGCCCGACGTGATCCGCCACATGTTCGCGTCCCAGACCATCACCGAGCCGATCCGCTTTGGCTTCGAGGCCGCCCGGGACGTGAAGCGGCGATTCCTGACGTTCTGGAACGTCTACAGCCTCTTCGTCACCTACGCGAACCTCGACCGGGCGCCCCTGCAGGGGCCGGATGACCTCCCTCCGCGTGTGGCTCCCCTCGAGCAATGGCTCCTGAGCCGACTGCAGGCCACGATCGCCGAGGTGCGGCTGGCCTTCGACACCTATCAGATGCGTCGCGCGGTCACCGCGGTCGATACGTTCATCCACGACGATCTGTCCAACTGGTACGTGCGCCGGCGCCGGCGAGAGTTCTGGAAGGGCGTGCTCGACCCCGAGAAGGAGGCCGCGTTCCAGGTCCTCTATCACGTGCTGGTGCGCGTGTGCCAGCTCCTCGCCCCGGTGATGCCCTTCATCACCGAGCACGTGTACCAGAACCTGGTTCGCGCGGTGCGGCCGGACGCGCCGGTCAGCCTCCATCTCACCCGCTTCCCGGAGGCCGATCCGGCGCGCGCTCAACCCGGTCTGGAAGCCGATGTGGAGGCGGCGCGCCGGGTGCTCCGGGTCGGCCTCGCGGCTCGCAACACCGGTGGCCTCAAGGTCCGGAAGCCTCTCGGCCGGGCCCTCCTGGTGGCGCCCCCCGAGGTGGAGCGCGCGGTGCGGGCCTTCGAGGCGGATATCCTCGAGGAGCTGAACGTCGAGCGCCTCGAGAGCGTACCGAGCCTTGACGACCGCGTCGCCATCGCGGTCGAGCTCGATCTCGACGACCCCTCGACGCTGCCGCCGAATGCGGTGCCCGCCCTCCGCGCCGGCCTGGCGGCCCGCCCGGGCCGGGTCGTCCGCGACGCGTTGCTCGCCACCGGCCACGTGACGCTCGCGGTGGGTGGCGTCGAGGTCAGGCTCGGGTGGGCGGATCTCGACTTCATCGTGGAAGCCCGAGAGGGCTTCGTGGCCGCCGCCGACCGAGACGTGATCGTCGCGCTCGACACCACGATGACGCCCGAACTCCTGCGGAAGGCGCTGGCGCGCCACCTCGTCCGGCAGATCCAGATGATGCGCAAGGATGCCCGGCTCAGCGTCGACGATCGTATCCGCATCGCGCTGGACGCTCGCGGTGAGGTCGCCGAGGCGCTCGAGGAGCACTCGCGCTACATCTGCGGAGAGACCCTCGCGGTGGAGCTGCGCCGCGGCTCCTTGCCCCCGGACTGGCTGACGCGCGAGGTCGACCTCGAGGGGGCGCGCGTCACCGTGGCGGTGAGTCGCGCCTGACCGGCGGAGGGATCGCGTTGCGGTTCGAGGAGGCCGTCGTCTTGACGCGGCCTCGCTCGCCGGGCAGTATGGCCCCTGTGAAACCGCCCCGTGACGCTTCGGCGGCCGCCGGCGCCTTCCTCGTCGCGATCCCGACGTACAACGAGCGGGAGAACATCGATGGTCTCCTCTCGACGCTGCTCGAGCTGTACCCGGCCGCGCACGTCGTCGTGATCGACGACGGCTCCCCCGACGGCACCGGCGACCTCGTGGCGGCGCGCGCGGACCGTGACTCGCGCGTGCATCTGATCCGCCGGCTCGGCAAGGCCGGACTCGGGAGCGCCTACCGGGAGGCGTTCGCGTGGGCCCTCGACCGAGGCTTCGCTCTCGTGGCCCAGATGGACGCCGACTGGTCGCACGACCCGCGGGATCTGTCGCGGCTGGTCGAGGCGACGGAAGAGACCGACGTCGCGGTGGGCTCGCGCTACGTCGCAGGCGGGCGCATCGAGCACTGGCCCCGGTCCCGGCTGCTCCTGAGCCGCCTGGCCAACACCCTGGCCCGCCTCGTGGTCGGCGGGCAGGTGCGCGACTTGACCTCCGGCTTCAAGTGCTACCGCGCGAGCGTGCTGAAGGCGCTACCCTTCGGACCGGGCGGCATCACCTCCGAGGGCTATTCGTTTCAGGTCGACATTCTCTATCACTGCCGCCGGGCCGGGTTCCGGGTCCGGGAGGTGCCCATCGTCTTCATCGACCGGAGGCACGGCAGGAGCAAGATGTCGCGCGCGGAGATCTGGCGGGCCGTCCGCACGCTGCTCCGCATCGGCCTGCGCCGTCTCGCCGGGTGAACGTGGCGCTCCCCGGCACCCTCGGCGCGGGCTCGGCCGCCCGGGCGACGATCTGGCTGATCGCGGTCACCACGGCGGCTCGGATCGCGCTCGCGGCCGCCGCCCACCTCTGCTACGGAGAGTCCTACTTCTCGGCCTACGTGCGCCGGCCGGAGCTGTCCTACTTCGATCACCCGCCGCTGCCCTTCTGGCTCGGCTCGATCTTCGCGGCCCTCGCGGGCGAGCCCGACCCGCTCGCGATACGCTTGCCCTTCGTCCTGCTGTTCGCCGGGACCACGTGGCTCCTCTTCGCGATCGGACGGAGGCTCTGGAGCCCCTCGGCCGGCTTCCACGCGGCCTTGCTCGCCAACGTCGCCCCCGCCTTCGCGATCCGCGCTGGCTACTGGCTCGGGCCCGACGGGCCGCTCATGTTCTTCTGGCTGGCGACCGTGTGGGTCCTCCTCCGGCTGCTACTCGATCCTCCCGGGACGCAGCCGGTCGGTATCCGACGCCTGCTCACGTGGACGGCGGCGGGCGTCTGCCTCGGCCTCGGTCTCCTGAGCAAGTACTCGGCCGCGCTCATCGTGCCGGGCAGCCTGCTCTTCGTGGCGCTGACGCCGGGCCGCCGCCGCATCCTCCTCGAGCCGGGGCCTTGGCTGGCCCTCGCAGTGGCCGGCCTCGTCTTCTCGCCCGTCCTCATCTGGAACGCCACCCACGAATGGATCTCGTTCCTGTGGCAGGGACAGCGCGGGGTCGCCTACCGCGGGATCCATTTGGACTGGCTCGCGTGGAATATCTTCGGCCAGACCATCGAGCTCGGGCCGTGGCTCTGGGGCGCGATCGTCGTGGAGGTCGCGCGGACCCTCGCCCGGTGGTCGCGCGTCGATCCGGCGCGTCGGCTCATGGCCTGCCTGGCCGTGCCGCCGATCGCCCTGTTCACCGCGGTCTCCGCGTACGCGCCCATCGGCAACCACTTCTACTGGGGCATGGGGGGCTACCTGCTGCTGCTGCTCCCGCTGGGCGACACGGTCGAGCGCGCCGCCGCGGGCGGCAGCCGCCTCGCGCGCCGCTGGCGCGCCGTGTCCCTGACCGCGGGCGTGGCGCTCATCGCCGTCCTCCTGAGCCACACGATGACCGGGTGGGGACGGGCCCTCCCCGAGCCGGTGGCCGGCGCCATCGCGGGCAACCGCGACCCCACGCTCGAGTGCATCGACTACCGGGCGCTGCGGCGCGCGCTCGCCGACCGCCGGCTCCTCGGCCGCCGCGATCTCTTCCTGTTCACCGACCGCTGGTACCTGAGCGGCAAGGTGGAGTGGGCCATCGGGGGCGCGCTTCCGGTGCTCTGCTTCGCCCCCGCGGATCAGCGCGGCTGGGCGGTCTTCGCTCCCTCCGAGCCCTGGGTGGGGAGCGAAGGCATCTTCATCACGACGCGGCCGCGGACCGAGTCCGGCGCCCGGCTGGCCTATGGCGACTACTGCTCGAGCCTGGAGCCCCTGCCTCCGGTCGTCGTCTCGCGAGGCGGGCGGCCGGAGATCACGCTCTACCTGTACCGGTGCGAGCGACTCCTGCGCCCATACCCACGGCCCTACGGCTGAGCGTCGGACTTCTCGGCAGGATCACCCGGCGTCGGCGGAGACCGGTCCTTCTCGGAAGGGCGCGCGGGTCGGTTGTGCTAGGCTCTCCGCCATGCCGCCGAGGAGTGTCCGTGCCGCGGGGGGCGGCGTGAGATTCCTCCACCTCGTGGCGCTCTGCCTGGGCGTCGCGGTGGCCGCCGAGCTGATTCGCGCGGGCGCCCGCACGGTCGGGCAAGATCTCGCGTTCCGCCACAATCGGCCCGGCATGCTCGCGGTCTATGCCCTCGGCGTAGTTTCCGTCCTCGTCTTCATGCGCTTCGTCTGGGGGGTGTCCGCGATGGCGGCGCTCGCCCACTACTGGGCGCATCGCGGCCGGGCTCTGCGCGGCTTCCTCCTCGCCTTCGCGTCCGTAGCCGCGACGCTGGGGGTCGCGGGTGGGCTCGCGACCTGGGCCGAGGTCGCGGCCTGGCACGCTGTCCGCTGGCAGGGCTGGGGCTGGACAATGGCGAGTCGGACGCTGCTCGCGATTGCCTTGGCGATCCTGGTGGCCACCGCCGAGGAGTGTCTCTTCAGGGGCTTCGGCTTCGGTTATCTGCGGGGGGGCGGGGCGCGCGCGGCCGGAGCGGTGCTCGGCTCGTCGCTCGTCTTCGCCTTCGCGCATCGCCTGGACAACCCGCTGGCCTGGATCACCACGCCGGGACCCGCGCTCTTCGTCGGGCTCGTCCTGGTTGGCGTGCTGCTCGCGACCGTCTACTGGGCGAGCGGCTCGCTCGCCGCCGCGATCGGGGTCCACACCGGGCTCCTGCTCGCGGAGATCTTCGTGCGGAACCGCGGCACGCGCCTCGTCCTCCTCTCGGATGCCCCCTGGTGGATGGGAACCGGCAGCGACCTTCGCACCGCGCCCATCGTCTGGCTGGCCCTCGCGGCGACGGCGCTGGGCGTTTGGTGGGCCCGCGACCGGGTGCGCGACTGGACGGGCCTCGGGCCGGCGGAGGAGAGCCAGCCCAGAGCGCGTTCGATGCGCTTGCGGGCGTAGCTGGCGGCCGTCCGCGAACGGGATGACGCGACGGCAGAACTCCTCGGCGTCGCCTCACTTCGGAGGGATGGCCCGCAGGACGGTATCAACGAAGGCCCGTTCCTCCGGGAGAGCTCTTGATACTCGCGAGCGTGCCGCGGCAGCGTCCCAGCGGCCTTCAGCCAAGTAGCGTCGAGCAGGTCGTCGGGAAGCAGCTCGCTTCTTTGCTCTCGCCGAGACCTTCTGCGTGACGACCCGGGGTCACGGGGCGTCTGGTACCTTATCTCTTGATGGCATCGCCGTTCACCTCGAGCGTTCGCGCCGGAACGGTGGCCCTCACCCTCCTGCTCTCCACGCTCCCACTCGTCGTCCTCGCGCAACCGACCGGAAAGGTGCACCGAATCGGCCTTCTGCGGCATTTCGCTTGCCCGGACCAATTCGGTCTCAAGGATCTGCGCCAGAGGCTCGGCGAGCTGGGCTACGTCGAGGGCCGCAACGTCGTCATCGAATGCCGAGCCGCCCCCGGGAAGTGGGAGGAGCTGCCTGAGCTTGCCGCCGAGCTGGTGCGTCTCAACGTCGATCTTCTGGTCACGGAAGGAACGCCCGCGAGCCTGGCCGCGAAGCAGGCGACCCGGCTTCTCCCGGTCATCATGGTGTACGTCGGAGATCCGGTGGCGAGCGGGCTCGTCAGCAGCCTGGCGCGGCCGGGGGGAAACGTCACCGGGGTGTCGATGAACGCCAACGAGATCGTCCGCAAGGACATCGAGCTGCTCAAGGAGATGGCTCCCGGCCTCTCGCGCGTCGCGGTCTGGATGGACTCCACGAATCCCAGCCACTTGCCGGCCTTTGCCGCGATGGAGGCCACCGCCGACCCGCTGAAGGTCAGGCTCCAGCGGGTCGAGGTTCGCACCGCGACCGATCTCGACGCGGGGTTCGCGGCGACGCTCCGGCAGCGTGCGGAGGCGGTCGCGGTCTACCCTCTGAGCACCACGCCGGCCGACATCAAGAGGATCGCCGAGTTCGCGGTCAAGAACCGGCTGCCGACCGTCACCAACACCGCCGCCTATATCAAGGAGGGGCTCCTGGCCGGCTACGGGCCGAACGTTCCGGACCAGTACCATCGCGCGGCGATCTACATCGACCGGGTCCTGAAAGGGGCCCGGCCCGCCGAGCTGCCGGTCGAGCAGCCCACGAAGCTCGACCTCGTCATCAACGGCCGGACCGCGAAGGCGCTCGGTCTCGCCCTTTCGCAGTCGATCCTGTTGCGCGCGGTCGAGGTCGGCGAGTAGGCGCCCGCCCTACCTCTGATCGCTTCCCTCGCTCAGCCCTTGCCGTACTCGTCGTGGCGGCGCCACCAGAGGCCCGTCTCGTTACGCCCCTTGGGGGCGCGGTCGAGCCACTGGTACATGCCCCAGAGGCCGTCCACCCCGCGCGCGTAGGTGGAATAGGTGTGGTAGACCACGCCGTCCTCGAGCGTGAACGCGCTCAGGCCCGGCCTCTCGCGCGTGTAGGTGGCCACGTCGGTTCCGGTCGCCGCGGCGAAGGCGACCGGCCCCTCGGCGGCGGCTTCCGGCTTCGCGTCCAGCGCGTGCCCGCCCCGCTCGTAGTTGTATTCGACGGTCCCCTCCCGCTGTTGCTCCTCGGTGATCGAGCCGTTGAAGTCAAAGTTGAAGTCGCCGTCGAGCGAGGACGCCCAGGGGAACGTCCACCCCATCCGCCGCTTGTACGCTTGCAGCTTCGCGAGCGGCGCCCGCGATACCGCCGAAAGCATCACGTCGTGGTTGGCCAGGTGCACCGCGAACCCGTTGAAGCCGTCCGCGATCGCCGAGCAGGAGGGACAGCCGGCCTTGTAGTCGGGCCCGAACATGAAGTGATAGACGAGGAGCTGCGAGCGCCCCCGGAAGAGCTCGGCCAGCGAGGCTCTCCCCTCGTCGGTCTCGAATCGATACTCCTTGCCGATCCGGACCCACGGCAGCTCCTGCCGCCGCCGGGCCAGCTCGTCACTGCGCCGCGTCAGCTCCTTCTCCGCCCCGAGCAGCTCGAGCCGCGCGGCGAGCCACTCCTTACGGGTCCCGATCTTGTGCCTGGTCATCGCGCTTCCCTCCGTTCATCGCGTCGTCTGCGAAGCAATCTGGTGGCCAGGTAGGTCGTGATGCCGCCCGCCGACACTCCCCCGGCGACGTAGAGACCGATCGTGGTCAGGCATACTGGACACATCGCGAGCTCCTTTCTCGTGGATCAGGGCTTGCGCACGGCGCGCACCTTGCCGCTGGTGCTCCCGCCGCAGTAGAAGACCCCGGCGCCGTCGGCCTCGAGGCCGGACACGAGGACGCGGGCGGGCATCTCGAGGCGCTCGAGGACCTCGCCGGTCTCCGGATCGACGCGGCGGAGATCGCTCCGCTCGTCCTCCAGGGTGGCGTGCCAGAGCTCGCCGTTCACCCAGGAGACGCCGGTGACGAACCGATCCGATCGGATCGTGCGCAGGATGGCGCCGGTCTCGGGGTCGATCTGATGGATCTTGCGGGCGCGGTACTCGCCGACCCAGAGCGTCCCCTCGGCCCAGGTCAAGCCCGAGTCCCCGCCGTGGGCCGGCGCCGGGATGGTGGCGACGACCTGGCTCGAGCGCGGATCGACCTTCTGGATCCGGCCGTTGGCGAGCTGCCAGAGGTATTCGCCGTCGAAGGCGGTGCCGCCCTCCGCGACCACGGCCAGCTCGCGGAGCAGCGCGCCGCCGCCGGGATCGATGGCGACGATGCTCTCGCCGCGGGCGAACCAGACGTGGGCCCCGTCGAAGGTCACGCCGTGGACCTGGTCGATGCCGGGATACGGACCGTACTCGCGGAGGATCTCCGCCTGCTTCGTCTTGCGCGTCGGGGCCATGACCGGAGACTACCCGACCGGCAGCGCCCCCGGGAGTAACAAGGTTGTCGCGAATCCGCCGAGCGGCGGCGCGAGCCAGCGGCGGGATCGACCGCGGCCGACCGCGCGCACCGCCGCCGCCTCCTCGAGCTGGCGCAGCGCACGCTGGACGGTCCGCTGGCTCGAGCCGAGCGCACACGCGAGGGCCGACGTCGACCACGACTCGCCGCTCTCGAGCAAGGCGACGATGGCCCCGGCGGGCCCGTCGATCGGTGGCGCCAGCACCACGACGGCCGGGCCGCCGACGGGGACGAGGGCGAAGCCCCCCCGGGTCGCCTCGATCCGGGCGAGCGCGCGCAGGGCTGCGCGCAGGCGGCCGAGCTCGACGCGGAGCCGGGCGCGGTGCGACTCGTTGACGGCGCGCGCGTCAAAGACGCGCTCGATGAGGCGATCGCGCGGCACGTCGCCCGGCCAGGCCTCGGCGAGCGCGCCGACGAGCGCGAACAGGACCGGGCGTCCGGCGAGCGAGACCGACCGAGCCGGGGAGCGGACCGCGCGCTGACAGGCATCGACGACGAGGTCGCCGGACGCGAACAGGGCCTCGACCTCGTCGAGGCGGACCGGGCGGACCACCCCGCCGCGGATCAGGCGCGCCGAGGGTGCGGACAGGGCACGCCGGGCCCGGCCGACCTCGGCCACCAGAGCCGGGATGCCAGCGGCGAGGGCGGCCGCGTGGGCGCGGCCGATCGCGGCGGCGGCGTCCGCGGCCCGGACGCGTCGGAGCGCGAGTTCGGCGCGGGTGAGCTCGGCGCGGGCCGCGAGGGGCGGCGGTGCGCCGGCGGCGTCGACGTCGACCGCGGCGAGGGTCTGCTCGGCGGCCGCGAGATCTCCGACGAGCAGCTGGCGGCGGGCGCCGACGAGGCGCGCGTAGAGCGCATTGGCTCGGTCGCCCAGCCCATCGAGGGTCTCCGCGGCGGCCGCGAGCGCGCGCTCCGGCCCGCTCAGGTCGTGCGCGGCGAGGGCGACCTCCGCCTCGGCGACCTGGCAGCGCGCCCGGGCGAGGCGCTCGCGGGGGCCGAAGCCGCGGGCGGCGCGTCGGAGGAGCTTCCGCGCCCGGTCGAAGTCGCCAAGCTGGGCCATGGCGATGCCGCGCAGGGCGAGAGCCGGTGCGTCGTCGCGGAGCGCGACGCGCTTGAGCGCGCCGAGGGGATCACCGGCCGCCAGCGCGCGGGCGGCCGAGGCGACGAGGGCGTCCATGCCTGAAGGGAGTTACTTGTCGGCCGGCCCCCGGGGCCGCTCGAATCCCCGCCGCTCGAGATCCGCGATGCAATCCTCCTGTCGCCGATAGCCATCACCGTCGATGAACCGTCGGTAGCCGGCCGCACATTGCGCGATCTCGTGCGTCCGAGGATGCTGCATCATCACGGTCGCCGTCGGCGCGCAACCGGACCCGATGGCGATGAGGAGGCCCGCGGCCATGACCCGCCCGCGGCCCATCTAACGCAGGATGTCCACGGTGGAGGTAAGCAGGACGCAGGTACAGCCGGTCCCGCTCCAAACGCGTTGATCCGAGCTTCCGGCCTCGGCTCGGTTGAATCCGCCCGGGATGACCTTCTTGCTGTCGATACAGAGCTCCCCGTCAAGCAAATAGAGCTCTTCGACGCCACCGTGGGTATGCGGCGGATAGGAGGCACCCGGCGACAGTCGGACTAACATGCTGACGCGCTCTCGATCGGAGTCCCGAGCGAGCACCTGGTATGAGACGCCCGGGCGGGCCTCCTGCCAGTCGGACGAGACAATTGCGGACGTGCCCTCGATCTGCAGCGGCTGTTCCCGTGATAGCTCGGCAAGGACGTCAAGCGCCCGCCTGCTCTCGTTGCGACGCATGCCCCGTTGCGCCAGATGCATGATCCAGCCGACGACCGACCCATCCTCCGGACGGTATTCGGGTGCCCGGCGCCACACGTCATGAAAGACGACGAGCGTCAGTGCCTCCGCCATCTGCTGCTCGTGGGTGGCGCTCAACATGAACCGCAACACGATCCCATACATCCGTCCGCAGAGAGCCCGAAAGGCCTCCTCGCTCCCCGATGCGACCGCCCGCACAAGGGCAACCCATTCGCGCTCCAAAGCGGGGGGAGGGTGAGGCGTGCTGAACAGCAGATCGCCGAGGGTCTGGTTCGGCGGGAACTCCACATCGAAGAGCCGGCGACAGGACTCGCACCAGCGGGTAATCCGTCGTCCAGCATAGCTCCTGGCGAGCGAATCCGGGCAAGACGATGGGGCGCCACAATGAGTGCACGAAAGGACCAGATCGGGCACCACCGACTCCATTTCGGGCTGCGAACGCGGTTCGCGCTCGCATCCGAGGCTCCAGGTTACGTACTGTCCCGTCCGAATCATGCGGACCACTAGATCGTGTCGCAAAGTCTACCAGCAACGCAGAACGAGCGTACGATCTGCCTACCCGGGTGCTACGGCGGCGCCCGGCATCACGCCGGCCTCCCCCAGAATCGGAATCAGCCGCCACCGCCCGTCCTCGGTCGGGACCGGGATGCCCTCGATGCGATGGCCGCACCATTCGACCACGCCCCATACTCTGAACGGCTCTCACCACTGCCGCCCTTGACCACAGCCGGGTTCCGAGCGCACCATTCCCGCAAGGAGTCGGCGCCCAACGAGGGCGGAGTCAAGCCAGAGAACCTCACGACCCCTTGACACGGGGGCGCGTCGCGTTTAGGCTGCGTTCCGTTATGACAATCATTCCTGATAAGAGGCCGGTGGCGCGGAGGCGGGACGGGGCGTCGGCGGCCCTGCGCGGCGTCGGCCTCCGGCTGACCGGTCCGCGCCGGCTGGTGCTCGAGGTGGTCCGCGGGAGCGATGCTCATCCCACCGCCGAGGCCGTGCACCAGATGGTGCGGGGCCGGCTGCCGCGGGTGAGCCTCGGCACCGTGTATCGGAACCTGCGGCTCCTCGTCGCCCAGGGACTGGTCAAGGAGCTGCCCGGACCTCACACGCGCTTCGACTGCAACCTGAGCGAGCACC
>Ga0187892_10008618_pt1 | contig 13869 bp, 12 predicted proteins | sample MA1701073metaG_FD_139345 | JGI IMG/M metagenome (GOLD analysis project Ga0187892, IMG submission 139345) | Bio-ooze microbial communities from a basaltic lava cave in the Kipuka Kanohina Cave System on the Island of Hawaii, USA - MA170107-3 metaG ...
ACGCAGCGATCCGCTCACAAACAGCTCGCCCTGCCAACGATCCTGAGTTCCAATCATGTGACTTCCCACGCCAACTGCGATCCGACGATGAGACCATATTCGACGGCTTTTTCAACAGTCCCATCGTGCATTTGATCCGTTACTCGATGCAGTTTGCCTCGTGGAAGGAGCGCAAGGCACTCGCCAAGGCGCTGCGGCCGATCTACGCCGCCGCCAGTGCCGAGGCGGCGGCCACCGAGCTGGAGAACTTCGAGCGCGGCCCGTGGGGCGAGAAATATCCGGCGGTCGCGGCCAGTTGGCGCCGGCGCTGGCAGGAAGCGATACCGTTCTTCGCCTTCTCACCCGCAGTGAGAAAAATCATCTACACCACCCATGCGATCGAATCGTTGCACAGCCAGGTGCGCAAGGCGATCCGAAACAAGGGCCATTTCCCGAACGACGAGGCGGCGACTAAACTGATCTACTTGGCGCTACGCAACATCGCCGCCAAGTGGCAGCCGCCGCCCAAGGACTGGCATGCTGCCAAGACCCAGCTGGCGGTCCAGTTCGGGAGTCGATTTAGTATCACGGCTTAAGAAAATTGAGAACGGCTCACACACAAGATTTCTGACACGCCCGGCCCGACAACCTCTCCGAGCCGGAAATCCGGGTCCTGCTCCAGGAACACCTGACCAGCATGTTCTGCCTCTCGCCGCCCGAGAGCGTGCATGCGCTCGACCTCGACGACCTGCGCCGCCCCGAGGTCACGTTCTGGACTCTGTGATCGCAGCGCGAGCTGCTGGGCTGCGGCGCACTCAAGGAACTCGACGCGAAGCACGGCGAGGTCAAGTCCACGCGCACGGCGTCCGCGCACCGACGTTCGGGGGTTGCCCGCGCAATGCTCGAGCACATCCTCGGCGAGGCGCGCGCCTGCGGCTACGACCGGCTGAGCATCGAGACGGGCTCGCAAACTGTTCCTTCTTCTCCGTTCTTGCTCGCTCGCGTACACTCTCAAGTCCCGGATACACACTTACCCGCCCCTGTGTCCGGCGCGTGCTGTTCTTGGTCGTGTTCCCCTCGGCCCCCTCCCTTCGCTGCACCGAGTCCGCCTCCGATCCTTCGGAGTTGTTCCTCGGCTTCACCGCTAATGTGGAGAGGTCTGACTCCTCCGGCTCGTGTACCATCGGCTACGGCTCCTCGCCTTCCCGATGCGGACCACCCCGTTAGCATTGCGAGTGATAGTGCTGAAGATCTCCCGGTTCCCGTGCAAGGTGCTTCCGTACATGCCAGGGTCTCAGAGCACGCGGGGTCAGACGGACACTCACGATGATGTTTCCATCCGTGTAGCCTTCCACGTAACTTACCGTGTCGGCACAGTGCGAGCCGCTACGAGCGGCAGAACCGCAGCACGTCGCCAAGTCGCGGCTGACGGCGCAGGACCGCCGCAAGATGAGCGAAGCACGTACGATCCTCGAGATGGAATTCGTCGCGCCAGCCGATGTGCCGACGCTCGCTCGGCGCGTCGGCACGAACTCCACCAAGCTGTGCTGCGGATTCGAGGCGCAGTTCGACGAGACTACCTCAGAGTTCGTTTGCCGCCGCCGGCTCGCACTCGCGCGGGCGCTGCTTTGCACGAGCGACCTGCAGGTGCGCCAAATCGCCTGGCGCGTCGGGTATCAGCACGACAGCACCTTCACGGCGGTGTTCGCGCGTTATTGCGGTGTGGTTCCGAAGGCGATCCAGGGAGAGAGCCGCGCCCCGGGCGCGTGAGCGCCTCGGTCACTCGAGGAGCCCAAGCGATCGCGACGCGATACCGATCTTGAACACACGCTTCAGGGCTTCAGGCGCTGTGCTGATGTCATCACTGCACGCCGTTCGGCCGCTGACTGATCGCCATCCGCACCAGATCGCCGGCCGCGCGCTCAATTCATTTCGGTGCGCGCGCTCTTGGGGAGGAAACCGTAGAACTGACGGAAGGCGGCCGTGAAGCTCGTCGGGTGGCGGTAACCGACAGCATAGGCTACCTGCCCGACCGGCATATGGTTCGACCTCAGGAGCTCGAGCGCGTAACGCATGCGGCATTCGAGGCCGTAGTCGAACAAGGTGATGCCGAACCGCGTCTTGAACGCGCGTTTTAGCTTCGACTCGCTCATGCCAATGGTACGCGCCACATCTACCACTCGCGGCGCAGGATTGAACTGCGTGCGCAACATGTGCCGCGCGGAATCCAGTCGGCGAAGCTCCTGATCGCTGAGGCAGATCGCCAGCCCGTCGGTGTCGCTGTCGAGCACCTGGAGAATCTCGCAGAGCAGCTCCAACGCCTTGCCTTCTGCGTTGAGGAGCCGCATTCGCCTGCGGTAGGGACTCTGCAGAAAGCTCTTCGCGAGATACAACAGGTTCGCCGTGAGCGGCAATTGCCGATACCAGAGCCCGTGTGACGTCACCTCGAGCAGCTCACCTAGGACTGGTCCTTTTCCAAGCCCGCTCTCGCGCGCGAGCGAGGCGAGGAAGCTCGGTTGACAGTAGAGCGTCACGGACGACTCGCGAATACCCGGCGCCATCTCAAGGGTAGTGTCCAAGCCCGGTGCCTGGAAGACTGCGAGCAGACAAGGTCCTTCGACAGCGAGCGGCGAGGCGCGGCCCGGCAGCGCAAAGTGCGAGCGACCCGAGAGCTTCACATACAGGTAGACGAGGCCTTCGCCTGGAATCAGTTCGCGCCGCGGCTCGTCGTACTCGACGTCCATGGTCGCCACGAAGAGCTCGCGATCGAGCCGGTACAACTCCCAATAGCCGTGGCCCTCACTGTGCTCCAGAGCGATACGCGCCGCTTGTGCGCGTCGCTCGAGATCTTCGGCGACGATCACGGATCGCTTCGCGCGCGCAAGATCAGCGAATACATCAGTGACCGTACACCCTGGGCCCGCAAACTCGGATCGCATCAGGCCCCGGCATTTCTGCAAAGACCTGCCCGTCACTCCTCGCAATGAAGGTTTCATGTTGCATCGTAGGTACCCTCGGGAGCATCTGTTGTCAAGAAACTGCAGGGTCGGTGCCATGGCTCAGCCCACCGGATGCGGAATATCGAGGATTGGGAGTGGCACTACGTCCGCCGCCCGTTGGTTTCTTTCGGCGAGGAGCGTTGCGGCGACCATCTTCTGGAGCTGCAGCGAGGTCGCCTCCTGGGGAAGCGAAAAGCGTCCCCCGCGAAACGCCGGCGAAGTGCGTCCGCGCTGCACTGACTCCACGATGTGCACGTCCTCGAGATTAACGTCGATCAGAAACTGCGCCGAACGCTGCCGCGTTGCTCTGAGCGGCTCGGCGAGCGCGTCAGTACCTGCGAAGAAGAACGCGATGCGCTCTTTCGAGCATCCGGCTGCGACCGGCTCGATGATGATCGAGAAGATGACATCCGGCAGCGGAGCGAGAATGAGATTCGGAAAGATGTACAGCGCTTCGTAGTGACGTCGGTCGACTCCATCCCGAAAGGTCGGCAACTCCGGACCGTACAATCGCTCGCCCGCGTAGGCGCTGCCCCCCTGGCCGAGATAGTGGTGGCCGCCCAGGATCTGATAGTGCTGCTCCATGGGATTGACCGTGTTGAGCTGGCGGTGGACCCACGGCAAGTGATAACTCTCGACGAAGTTCTCGCCGATGATCTTCCAGTTCGCGGCGACTTCGAGGCGCTGCCCGAGGTGTGGATCGTGCGCCCAATCTGCATCCTCCGGCAGCGCGAGGCGCGCGGCGACGGGCGCAATCCAGCGCTCGAACGGCTCGGCATTTCCCGACAGATCGATGAAGACGTGCCCGGCCCACTCCGCGCATCGGACTGGCACGAGTCCGAGCGTGCGCGGATCCCAATCCTCGTGTTGATGCACTTTGGCGCCGGCGACGTGTGGCGTCTTCAGGAGCGAACCGTCGAGCCCGTAAGTCCAACCGTGGTACGGGCAGACGATGCGCACCCGCCCGCCACAGGGCTCGTTTACGAGCCGTGCACCACGATGGCTGCAGACATTGTGAAAGACCCGTACTGTCCCGCCATCCCGAACCATGAGCAGCGATACGTTTAGGATCTCGACCGGATGCGCATGGCCGTGCTGCGGCACGTCGGACGACAGACCGACACACAGCCACGAGCGCGTGAACAGCCGCTCCCGCTCGAGCGCGAACACCCGCTCATCGGTGAAGAATTCACCGGGAAGGACGACATCGCGATCGAGCAGCATCCGAAGCTGCGATTCCACGTGCCTGTCAATTTTCTCTGTTTCCAAGGGCGCTGACCTCAACATGAGCCCGCCGAGCGTTGCCGCTCTGTCTGACGCAACAACCTCACCGTATCAGGCTCTTCGTAAGCTTCCCCGTCAAGCACACAGTTCGCAACTAGACTCTGCCGGCGGTTGTCCTTGGCCCCATTCGTAGACAGTTTGTAATCAGAACCCCGCTGCTTCTGAAGGCCGTTTCTCCTGACGTCGCAAGGCAAACTCGCTTGGTGTCAGGTTGCCAAGCGAACTGTGCGGACGGTGCCCATTGTAATCCGCGCGCCAGTGTTCGAACTGTTGGCGCGCGGCGGCGAGCGACATGAACTGGTTGACGTTCAGGCACTCGTCGCGCAGCCGCCCGTTGAATGATTCTATGTGCCCGTTCTCCGTGGGTTTTCCGGGATGCGTGAAGTCGAGCTTCACGCCGTGCCGATAGGCCCATTCCTCGAGTGCTTTCGATGTGAACTCCGTGCCGTGATCCACGGTGATCGACACCGGCGTACCGGAGTGATCGAGTATCCGGTCGAGGACCGCAACCACATCGCGGCCGCCGAACGAAAATCGCGGCTCTAGAGCCGGCGATTGACGACTAAACTGATCGATCACGGTCAGGATGCGAAATGGCCTACCGTCAAACAACTGGTCATGCACGAATTCCATGCTCCAGCGCTCGTGGGTTCGCTGTGCCTGCGGTACGACGCCGCGATGCAGGCACATGTGCTTGCGCCGGCGCATCCGCATGCGCAATTGCAGCCCCTCGAGCCGATACAGCCGATGTACGCGCTTGCGGTTCACTGGCCATCCCTCCCGTCGCAGCATCACGTGGATGCGCTGGTACCCGAATCGGGGTCGCTGGTGGGCGATGTCCCGGATCCGCATCCGCAGCACCGACTGGTCCTTGGCGACACTGCGCTTGTACCAGGCGGCTCTCGACAGACCGGCCAGCCGACACGAACGTACCACGGCGAGATCGAAGCGGGCGCGCATCCAGCGCGCCAGTTCTCGCCGTCGTGCCAGCCTTAGAGTTTTTTTCGGACCACCTCCGCAAGCACGTGTTTGTCCAGTGTCAGATCGGCAACCAAGCGCTTCAGGCGCGCGTTCTCCTCGCGCAGTTGCCGCAGCTCCCGGACTTCGGTGAGGCCCAATCCTGCGTAGCGCTTCTTCCAAATGTAGAAGCTGGCTTCGCTGCATCCCAACTGCCGGCACACGTCGGCCGGTGGCGCGCCGCTCTCGACTTGCCGCAAGGCATAGCTAGTCTGCTCGTCCGTGAATCTCGACTTCTTCATCGTCCCCTTCTCCCCGGGTGGAGGACTTCAGAAGCCAGCTTAGTCCAGTTCCAGACTGCCTAACAAAAATGGGACGAGGTCATCCGTACTGCTCGTCGAGCTCGCGTTGCAGCTCGTCGATCGGTTTCAACTCGAGCTCGCTGATCACGACCTTGCGCTAGGTCCAACTCGCGCGGCTCGACGAGGCGTACATTAGCTTCAGCACCGCACGCTCCGCGCGCGCATTAGCTCGCGTTGTGTCGCGTAGCGCTCTCGATCTTTGGCGCGCGTGAATTTCTCCTCCCCCATGATGGCGTGCCGTGCGAGATCGGGTGAATACGCGGATGCGGGCACGGTGCGGCCGAGGGCTTCGGCCATGGCGCGCAGCTGATGCGGTGCTCCGCCGCAGCACACCCCGATGAAGCGCACGCCCAGATCGCGTGCCGTAAGAGCGAAGTCGGCCATTTCGTAGCGAGTCAGAAGGAAGGGATCCAGCTCGACTGGAAACCCGTGACGGCAGCCCGGGCGGTGCAGCGTGACGAATGCCGGGCTCTTCACAGTGGTTCGAAAAGCGACGGGAAGTGCCGAGACGTGCGCCGACTCGCCGACTGCGCGCACCACTTTCTTGAGTATCGGCAGCATCGTTGCGGGACCGCGTCCACAGTTGAGTCCGACCACCAAGGCACCCCGATCAGCCAGGGTCTTGCAGGCGGTGGCGAAATCGTAGCCGTCAGCCGTGCGGTCCTGGAGCGCGACCAGGTTGACGACGGCCGGCAGCTCGAAGCTCTGAATCACCTCAAGTGCGAGGCTCGCTTCTGCGAACCAGTCGAGCGTCTCCGCGACGATGAACTCCGCGCCACCTTCCACGGCCCAACGCACCTGCTCCTCGTACATCGCGCGTACCAGGCGGCCCGAGTATTCCGCGTCCTTGGAGTCGTATACCCACGTGTTGCAGATATTGCCGGCGAGCAAGGCGCCGCTCTCATCGGCGACTTCCTTCGCGAGCTTGATGGCCTGCTGGTTCAGCGCTTGCACGTCCCGCTCGCGATTGACGGCCTTCATCTTGTCTCGATGGGCGTAATAGGTGAGCGCGAGCACCACATCTGAGCCGGCGCGCACGTACTCGCGATGCAGCTCCTTCACCGCGGCGGGAAAGTCGAGCACCACCTCGGGCACGTACGGTCCCGATTTCACGTAGCCGCGGCGCTCGAGCTCGAATACGTAGCCCTCACCGCAGAGCACGGTCCCCTCTCGCAGACGTTCCAGCAGCGATTTCTTTTTCGCGGGTGATGGAGTGATCACGATTCAGACGCTCGTAATCCGGGCGGCCAGTATGCGGTCACCCTCGCGGCCTGGAACTTCGAAAGTTGCGGCTATTGGGGCTCAGATCGAGGAAAAAAAGCTCAGCAGGCGGCCTGCCAATGCGCGAGCGCGACAATCGCCCGTGCCTTGGTGCGGCGCCGTGAGTCCGCGCCAACTGCGCATGCGTTGTACAAACGCGCGGGCCCTGTCTCGTCAGCGTTGCTGCCAACCGAATTCGATGCGGGTCGAGATGGAATCAGCCAAAGGAGTGCGAGGTTCTGGAAGGAGTGGATCCTACTCGACGATCGCAGGTGCGATCACCATGCTCGGAGGTTGTTTCACGAGCGCATCCTGATTCCGCCAGGGTCGAATGCCGCCTCCCGACAAACCCGCGCGGCGCGCCGCTCGCCGATGATCGATACGTCGAGGGATGCTTCCGGATGCGCAAGCTCGGAGCGTACGTAGCCCATCGCGAGACTCTTGCCCACGCAGTGACCGTACCCGCCGGATGTCACGTAGCCCACGGTCGTCCCGTCGTGCCAAATCGGCTCGAAGCCCCACGCATCGGCATCCACGGCGTCGATCTCCAGAGTTATGAGCCGGCGCGATGGCGTTGTATCCCGATCACGAAGAGCTGCGTCACGTCCGATGAACGCTGCCTTATCGTAGGCGATGAACCGCGACATGTTCGCCATCATCGGCGTGTAGTCGCGGCTGAATTCGCGTGACCAGATCCCATAGCTTTTCTCCAGGCGCAGGCTATTGATGCCGTAGTATCCGACGTTGACAAGTCCGAGACCGTCGGACACGGCAATGACGCTATCGTACAGGGAGCGCAGATGGCTCGCCCGCACGTAGATCTCGTATCCCAACTCTCCGGTAACTGACAGACGGCCGACCATCGCCGGATCGAGCCCGATCTCGGTCTCGCGGACCGTCATGAAAGGGAATGCCTCGTCGCTCACGTCGATGGATGCGAGCCTGCCGAGCAGCGTGCGCGCGTTCGGGCCGAAGATCGCTACTCCTAGGATCTCGTCGGAAACGTTTCTGACGTTGACACGCGTGCCGCACAGGTGGTCCGCAAACCAGCGCATGTGCCAGGTCTGAAGATACCCGGACCCGAACACTACGAATCGATCGGTTCGCAGACGCATAGTCGTGAGGTCGCCCATCAGTTGCCCGGAATGCGCAAGCATCGGCGTGAGGCGCAAGCGTCCGACGGCAGGAAGCCGGCTGGCAAGCAGGTTGTCGAGGGCCTCCTCCGTGCCCGGACCGGTGACCTCGTATTTTGCAAAGGATGACGTATCCGTAACGCCTACGCCGGCGCGAGCCGTTGTGCATTCGCGCGCGACGCATGCAAAGGAGTTCGAGCGGCGGAGACTGGGAGTCTCTACGGCTTCGGCGGTGCTCGGCGCGAAGTACAGCGGCACCTCGAGGCCGTAACTTACGCCGAAGACCGCGTGCTGTGCGCGCAATCGATCGTGCAAGGGTGAGGTCCGAGAAGGACGGCCGGCGGGCCAATACTCGTTCGGGTACGCGAGCTGGAAGCGTCTGGCGTAGAACTCGCTTGCCTTCTCGCGCGTATAGGACGGAGTCGCATACGGCCCGAAGCGGGCAACGTCCATGGCGTAGACATCACCCTCCGGTTCGCCGAGCACGATCCACTGGGCGAGCGCGAGACCGACACCGCCGCCCTGCGCGAATCCGGCCATCACGCCACAGGCTGCCCAATAATTGCGCACGCCCGGCACCGGACCCACGAGCGGATTGCCATCAGGCGTGAACGTGAATGGACCGTTCACAATCCGCCGAATCCCGGCGGCCTCGAGGGCCGGAAATCGTTTGAATCCCTTGACGAGTGAGAGGGCGAGGCGGTCGATATTCGGAGGAAGCAATTCGTTTTCGCCATAGTCCCACGGTGTGCCGTCGAGAGCCCACGGTGTCGCGTCCTTTTCGTAGACGCCCAACAGGACACCGTTGCGTTCCTGACGCAAATAGATTTCGCCGTCGAGATCGAGCACGAGCGGAAGCTCGCGGCGGGCGGAGACGATTTCAGGTATGTCGCCGGTCAGCAGATAGTGGTGCTCCATCGGCAGGAGGGGCAATTCGACGCCCACCATTCTGCCGACCTCGCGCGCCCATAAACCGGCGGCATTGATCACGTGCTCGGCCTCGATCGTCCCCTGATCGGTGACGACCACCCATCCACCCTTCTTTGTGGGGACGAGTTCGACGACCCGCGTCTGCAGCAGAATCTCCGCGCCTTTGACGCGCGCGCCCTTGGCATAGGCATGCGTTGCGCCGTACGGGTCGAGGTGGCCTTCCATCGGATCATAGATGGCGCCGAGTACCTCCGCCGTATCCATGATGGGACAGAGTCGCCGGACTTCGTCCGGTGTGACGAGCTCAGTCGAGAGGCCGAGGACACGGTGTCGAGCCCATTCAGCCTTAAGGAAATCCCAGCGCTCACGAGTCGCCGCGACATTGAGACCGCCCGTCAGGTGCATGCCCACGTCCTGCCCTGAGCACTCCTCAATTTCCTTGTACACCGAGATCGTATAGGCCTGCAGGCGCGAAACGCCGAGGTCGGCGTTCACGGCGTGGAACCCCCCGGCCGCATGCCATGTGGAGCCAGCAGTCAGCACCTTGCGCTCGCACAGTACGACATCGGTGCAACCCAGCTTAGTGAGGTGGTAGAGCACGCTGCATCCCACGACGCCACCACCAATCACCACTACCTGTGCGTGCGATTTCATGGTTGCACTCTACCGCAATAGAGTCCGTCCCAGAGTGACTTGAGACCGCAAGACTGATGCCGGTGCGACCGAGCGTATGTCGGTGGGCAGGAATGAAGAATGCGGCGGATGTGTCTTACCGGTACATTTCTTAGGATGAACGACAAACGCCGCCTCGTACCGTGGGCATCGGTAGCGCGGACTGGCATTCTGAGGAACGACTCAGCGCCGCGGACCCACCTCCGGTTGGCGGTCACTGAGTGGCACAGGAGTCGCGAATGCGCTTCGTCGGCGTAGCAGTCCTCGGCCTGTTTCTCAACTCAGAGAGTCCCCAGGACCAACCGCCGAGAGAAGGCGGGACGATGCGAATCCACAGCATCGCCGAAGGTGCCTTCGCATCCATAGACGACATTCGGATGTACTACGACGTTCACGGTGATGGCGAGCCTCTCCTGAAGTTTCACGGCGGCTTTGGTTCCGTCGGGCTGTGGGATGGACAGGTTTCCAAACTGGCGCAGCACTTTCGGGTCATCACCATCGATTGCCGTGGTCGTGCCCGGACCCGCGACAGCTACGCGCCAATTACTTACGGTCGCATGGCGAGCGATATCGTCCGCTTGCTCGATTATCTCGAAATCGAAGCGGCACACGTGGTTGGCCACAGCGATGGCGGCATCGTCACACTGCACTTACTGCTGGACTATCCCGATCGGGTGAGGAGCGCAACGCTCATCGGTGCGCGGTTCAGTCATGGCGTTCTGCGGGTAGGCTACGCGGAGGACATCCGCACGACGATAAACAGGCTGCGAGACGGTGAGGATATCGTTAGCAAGCGCGCCCGATTTAATCGGTTCAATGATGATCCGAGCCGTTTTCGAATAGTGATATACAAGCTGGAGCGCACCTGGCTAGCGCAGCCCAACCCATCGGAGTCGATGTTGGGAACCATCCAGCGGCCCGTCCTGGTCGTCAAGGCAGATCGCGACGAGTACATTCCCGCGGGATCATTTGATCGGCTCGCGGCGGCAATCCCGCGATCAGAGCTGTTGTTCGTGCCGGGAGGGACACATGGCATTCCGGCAACTCATGCCGAGCTTCTTAGCGAGGCCGTGCAGAGATTCGCCGACAAGCGTTCACGCCGCCAGGCTCACTGATATTCTGAGGTGAAACGCCGATGCACGACAGGCAGTACACGGCCCCCGCCAACATGACGGATGGTGCGGCTCGGGTCGTCGTGCCGGCGGACGACATCGCAGGCGATCGGTGGCACGTTCTCGGGGTTCTGACGCTCGTCTACGCAGTCAACATCGCGGATCGCTATTCGATTTCCACACTGATCGAGCCGATCAAGGCCGAGCTCGCGCTTTCCGACACGTTGGTAGGGTTTTTGACCGGGGTCGCTCTCGCCATCTTCTACGTGACCGCGGGGATTCCGCTCGCAACCCTTGCCGATCGTTCCAATCGTCGCAATATCGTGGCCGCCGCGATCGCCGCGTGGTCGCTGATGACGACGCTCTGCGGCCTGGCCCAGAATTTCTGGCAGTTGCTGATTGCGCGGATAGGCGTCGGGGTGAGTGAGGCAGGCGGCACACCACCATCTACCTCCATTGTGGCGGACAAGTTTCCGGCGCGGGATCGTGCGATGGCGCAGACGATCTTCGCGATGGGCGCATCACTCGGCGCGTGGCTCGGCTCGTCCATCGCAGGCCGGATCGCAGATGCCTTTGGTTGGCGGGCGGCGCTGCTTGCTCTTGGCATTCCGGGCGTCCTGGTCGCACTCCTCGTATGGCTGACTGTTAAGGAACCGAAACGTGGGCAGCTCGACGGCGCCTCGGTCGATCGCAGCCCGGCAACACTCTCACAGACGCTGCGATTCATCGCCACGCAGCGTTCTCTCGTTCATCTGCTCGCGGGTGGCACCGTGCTCACGTTCTGGAGTTGGGGACTGGTGTGGTGGACGCCGTCGTTCTTGGCGCGTTCTCACGGCATGACCGTCGGGGAGGCAGGCGGCACGCTGGGTCCCATGCACCTGATCGGCGGCACGGCGTGCCTCATCATTACGAGCTGGCTCATGACAGTGCGCGCGGCCGCGGATCCGCGCTTTGTCTCGCGGGTCGTCGCGATCAGCACAGTGGTCACGACCATTCCGTCGCTGCTCGTGTACGTGGTCGATCAGACTAGTGTCACGATCGCGCTGCTGTGGATTTTTGTGCCAATCATCTACCTCTACATCGGCCCGACAATTGGCCTTATGCAAAATCTGGTACCTCCCGGTATGCGCGCGCAGACCCTCGCGGTGTTCCTGTTCGTGGCGAACGTTGCGAATCTCGTGATCGCGCCGCAGCTCATCGGTGTCATGAGCGACTGGCTGGCGGCGACCTACGGCAAAGAATCTCTGCGCTGGGCGCTCATCCTGACGGCGCCGACCGGGTTCTGGGCCGCGTATCACTACTGGACGGCCGAAAAGACCTTGCGCCAGGACGAGGCACGCATCGGCAGCTTGGTGCCGGCAGATTGAGGCCGCACGATGAAAAGAAACCGGCGGTTTGTGCTCACGCTGTCATGCCCGGATGTGAAAGGCATCGTACACGCGGTGAGCGGATTTCTGGTCGAGAGCTCGTGCAACATTCTCGACAGCATGCAGTACGGGGATACGCTCACCGCGACCTTCTGCATGCACGTGCACTTCGCCCCCGAGAGCGTAACGAGCGACCTGGAAGCTCTGCGTGCCGGATTCGGCACCATCGCGAAGCGGTTCGGCACGAGCTGGGAGCTGCACGACCTTGCGATCCGCCCGCGCGTAATGATCCTGGTATCGAAGTACGATCACTACCTGAACGACCTGCTGTATCGTCACCGCAAGGGCAGCCTCGCGATGGATTTTCCCGCCGTCGTCTCCAACCATTGCGATACGCATCGGCTGGTCGCTGCGCATGATATTCCGTTCCACCATCTGCCTGTTGCTCCCGAGATGAAGGCGGCCCTGGAGCGGGCACTCCTCGGGCTCACTGAAGCGTGCCAGGTCGACGTGATCGTGCTCGCCCGGTACAAGAAGGGGACCCGGTTTCTCAGACAGTTTTTGCGGTCGGGATAAGTGGAACTCCGCGGTTCAGGCTGCCGCCGCGAGCGGTAGGTTTTCGAAGTACACGGTATCCGGCGTCTGCCGGTCAAGCGACCGATGCGGACGGCGGCTGTTGTACAGGTCGACAACGTAACGCCCATGTTACCGAGTCACGAGAAGTCCGGTATCGCTGGCATCCGTGGTGCGGCCGCAAGGTTTTCATTCTTGGCGCGGTGACGAAGGGCGACACCGTCGTCCTGCGCTGCGTTCTCGAGCAGGTCGATGTTGCCCGTCCGCTCGAGGTACCGCAATGGATGTTCGAAGCCGCGGCGTGTTGTGGCGTCGCGCTCGTGACGACACCGAGTGTTCGAGTGCCGTCGTTGCGGGAACTCGAGCGATTGCTCGCGGCCGCCGGAACTGGCGAACGGCGGTGCGTGTTACAAGCCAGGCATCTTTCGCTGCCCGATCCGGGAGGTGCTTGTGCGACACACGAGGACGCTGCGCTCGCTCGATCAGCTGACGTTGTTCCATGCTCGGCCAGTGACGCCGCCGTGGCTGGCGTTTCCATCCGAGACCCGCGAGCGGACGCTGCGTCTGCTCGCACGACTCCTGTGCCAGCACCGCCGTGCGCGACTTCAGGCGCGGGAGGTGCGCGATGAATGAGAAGATCCAGCCACAGCACCTGGCGCGCAAGGCGATGCTGTACGTTCGCCAGTCGTCCGCATTCCAAGTGACCCACAATACCGAGAGTGGCAAGCTCCAGTACGCGATGCAGGCGCGTCTGCGCGACCTCGGGTTCAACGAGATTGAGGTCGTGGACGAGGATCTCGGCCGCTCGGCCGCCGGAACGGTGTGCCGAAGTGGCTTCGAGCGCATGGTCGCCGAAGTGAGCTTGGGTCGGGTCGGCGCGGTCGCCGCGCGCGAGGTGTCGCGCTTCGCGCGCAATAGCCGCGAGTGGCAACAGCTCGTTGAGGTCTGTCGCATTGTCGACACCGTGCTGATCGATCAGGAGGAGACTGTAAGCAATTTTGTGTTTGTGAGCCATACGATGCACTCTGGAGAAGGAGAGACGTATGGCCAGGAAGCAGGACGATGGGATACCCCGTGAGCTTTTGGATCGGCTGATCGCGGAGCGCGGGGCGAGGACGGCGCTGGATTTCGAGAGTCTGGCGGCGCAGCTCAAGAAGGCGCTGGCCGAGCGCATGCTGGGCGCCGAGTTGGACGTCCACCTGGCCGATGAGACCGAGGTCGCGGCGGGCAATCACCGCAAC
>Ga0187892_10008619_pt1 | contig 13869 bp, 14 predicted proteins | sample MA1701073metaG_FD_139345 | JGI IMG/M metagenome (GOLD analysis project Ga0187892, IMG submission 139345) | Bio-ooze microbial communities from a basaltic lava cave in the Kipuka Kanohina Cave System on the Island of Hawaii, USA - MA170107-3 metaG ...
CTCGCGCATGCGGATCTGCTGGATCTTCGCATCGAGCTCTTCTCGTATGCGCCGTTCGCAGATCGTGTGTGGGAGCTGCGCGCGAATCTCACGGCGTATGATGCATGATACGTCGCACTGGCGGAGGCACTCGAGACCCGGCTTGCGACGCTGGACGTGAAGCTCGCGCGTGCAGCAGGTCCTCGCTGTGGCCTGGTGGTTCCCCCGTCGTAACGCCGACGATTCCTCCGCGAACGCCATCGTCAGAGAGTGCTCGCAAACAAGGTTTCCGTTGACCTGCATTGAGTGGCCCGGTCACGAGTCGACGAGCCCGCAATTGCCCAAGCTGCCATGGACGCGACCCGCCGGCACCCGTACCATCACATTGATGGGCGCCACTTGCCACAGGATCAGCCCCGCATGAGCAGAGCCGCTGGAACCGATCGCTACCGATTCACTACCGAGGCGTACTTCCGCATGGCCGAGGTGGGAATCCTTTCGGAGGACGAGCGAGTCGAGCTGCTCGACGGGGAGATCATCGAATTGAGCCCACCCGGCTACCGCCACGCAGCCGTCGTATCACGGCTGATCTCGTTGCTCGCGCCGCTGGCCGGAAAGCGCATGATCCTGCGAGTACAGGACCCGCTGGTGCTGAGCCGGTTCTCGGCGCCGCAGCCGGACACTGCCGTAGTAAGTTACGCCGATGACTTCCATGCCCACGGACATCCGCACGGGGAAGATGTCCTGCTCACGGTGGAGGTAGCGGACAGCACGGTACGGAAGGACTTGGAGTGGAAGGCGAGGATCTACGCGGCGGCGGGCGTCCCAGAATACTGGGTAGTGGACCTCACGACGGATCGAGTGGTCGTGCACACCTCGCCCGGTCCACGCGGCTACGGTTCTGAGCAGGTGCTCACGCGGGCAGAGACGCTTACGACCCCGGCCTTCCCGGGCGCCGAGTGGACGGCAGCCGAGGTTCTGGGGCCTCGCTGAAACGTCCGGCCCGCGTGAGCCCGCGTCTCGCTCTGCTCTGACGCGCTCTGAGGCCCGCGCCGATCAGCCGCGTTCGGGCAGCAGCGGTTCGCCGCGCTCCACACGAACGGGGATCCGGCCGCCACTCCACTCGGCGATTCGCCCGAGCGCTTCATCAATCGGTTCGCGCGCGTGCAAAACGCGACGGATTGCAGGATGCAACGTTCGCCGGTGCGGAGAAGCAGCTCGCTGGGCCCGAGAGGTCTGCTGCTTGGCCCGCGGCGGAATTCCCTATCGCGAGCACGAGACCATGCCGAATCCGAGCGCCGGCCGACGCAGACGGTGGATCAGCCGGTGACCCAGCCCGCGGCGCCGCATTTTCGCGGAGCGGCGAGATGGTCAGGCGGCCGCCCATCGCGCCGAACGGGAGGCCCAACGCAGTGCTGCCGCAAGCTTGGAGCAGGTCAAACGGGGCCGCGGCACAACCGATCAGCACGACGAAGGCAGTTCGTGACGTTCCTCCCCTTCTGGACGTCGCGCGGAAGAGCGTAGGCACCACACTCCTGCCGGGTAAGCGGCTGCGGGCCCCCGTGGTACCTTCGATGACAGCCGGCGAGGAAAACGAACTCGTCGGGGACTCGCCACTAGATCGATGCGGCGGTCGCCCGATCCGTGGGGGTCACTTTGCGCAAACCAAACTCCACCAACATCTTTACACCAGTTCTCGCAGGCATGTGAAGGCGGATTGCATTCACTGCCCGCAGTGCCAAGGGCGAATTGAATCTGACGGGTCCGGCCGCCTGACATCATGGCAGTAAAGGCGCGCGGACCGTCTGACCCGAACCCATTGCATGAAGCCAATGACGCGACTCCATTTCCGACGGTACAACAGAAGTGAGCGCTTCACGCACTATCTGTTTCGTTTTCCTGCCAAATTCCATCCACCGGCGGTTCGTTGCCTCGTGGACGCATACACCATGGAACGCGATACGATTCTCGATCCGTTTTGCGGAAGCGGAACCCTCCTAGTCGAAGCCCTCGTTGCTGGCAGGTCGGCTACAGGATTGGATGTCGATCCGGTGGCCGCGTTCATATCAAAGGTCAAGTGCACACCGATCCATCCGAGATTGTTGGAACGCCGCTTCTCACAACTCCTCGACGGCATTTCGCGCGTTCGCCGTCCTGACGCCGAGTACGACCGTCTCATGTTTGACGACTTCTCCCATTCATCGATCGCCAAACTCCGCAGGCGGTACCAAATCCCGATCATCCCCAATCTGCAGCACTGGTTCAGGGCATACGTAGCCATCGATCTTGCGAGGCTTCGTATGGCCATACTCGACGCCTGCTTTGAGCCCAAGGTAAGAGATTTTTTCCTGGCGTGCTTCGCCAGTGTCATTCGCAATTGCTCCAACGCTGATCCAATCCCTATCTCAGGTCTCGAAGTGACGGCACACATGCGCAGGCTCGATGCGAAAGGCAGACGTATCGACCCTTTCACTGCATTCGAGAGGCGGACGCGCCGCGAGTTGCGCGGCATGCAACAGTTGTTCGACGCCGCCACGGCTGCACGCGTCCGCGTCATCCGCGGAGATGCCACGCAGTTGCGCAGATACGTGTCGACGCCACCACAGTTCGATGCAATTATAACATCGCCACCGTACAACACAGCTGTCGACTATTTTCGTCGTCACACACTGGAAACATATTGGCTGGGGCTAGTCGCCTCTACGGAGCACCGTAACACCTTGGCATCGCGGTATATTGGCCGCGTATCTGTGCGCACCGACAATAGTCGGCTCACATGTACCTTCTCCAGCACGTATATAAACGATCTTCTGGCGCACGCGCGTAGTATCAGTCCCCAACGCGAGCGAACTCTTAAGCATTATAGCGTATCCATGCAGCTTGCCCTGAACCAGATGGCGAGAGCATTGAAGGACACGGGCCACGCAATACTAGTGCTTGGCAACTCCAAGTGGAACGGTCGCAGAGTTCGCGCGACAAGACTTGTGAGCGAGCTTGCTTCTGCCGCCTTTGACGTTGTCGACTCGCGGAGCTACCCTACAACAAATCGGTACATGTCCTACGAGCGCGCCAACGGCGCTGATGTGAACCGCGAGTACGTTTTAGTTCTAAGGAAGAGGCGACACGCCTTAATCCCGTGAACCACTTGATACTCGCATGCCCATAATACTCGCCAAACCGCTATCGCTAATAACGACAAAGGCGCGCCGGCCTTGGCGATTAACATGAAAGCGTACTGCCGATGAAGCACTTCGCCGCACTATCTCGAGGACTCGTTCCGCCGTCCCAGCAATCCTTGCAGCTCCCTCGTGGACGCCATACGCGTAGATCAAGCCGTCGATATACTCTAGTGGGCACGCATGCAGGCCTTGGTCGGCCGCGTATACGTAGGCCTCTAGGATCAACTGCGGCGCTGCGCGGGAAGCAATGGCTGCTGGGGTAATTGCGTACAATGGATGCAAGTCGTCCACCAGGGTGCCTTCGTTAACAACTTCCTCCAGTGTACGAGCATCAGGTATCGCAGCTATCAACGCACGGAGGCGCCCAGATCGATCCGGCCGGATTCTTGCATTGTGCGTATCGCATAACTCACATTCAAGCAGACCGAGCCGCCGCATCGTCGTGAGCAATGGCCGTCTTTTGTGGCGCTGTGTTATTGACGAATACCGCACCGCCTTCATGCGGTCGCGCTCGCGTCGTATCTGTGTTCGGTCCCGAATGTCGACGGACATTTCGAGATACTCATCCAGTACGTTGATAAACAATTTCTCAATAAGGGCATCGTCTCGAATGGCGTCTTCCGTTGTTTCGCCGACGTTTAATAACCACTGCCCGAACTTGATGAGCAGGGCGCCGGCGGTCTCGACATACTGCTTGGCGTAAAGGCGCTGCTGGAACACGGTTAGCTCGCGACGTTCCAGTGCCTGGCCTGCGTTTGCCAAGTGCTCCATGCAGCCGAATGCCAAACCGAGACTTGTCCAACGGTTTGATCGGTCGAGAAGGTTGAGGTGGCGGGCGTTGGCAATCGCGTATGCAGCTGCCGGAAGACTGACTGCGTAGCCATTAGCGCGGCCCCACTGCACCAAAGCCGCAGCCACACTATCCTCATTTCGCCGCTGCGCTGCTGTTGTGCAGTTCGTGACAACACCAACCAGCAGCCGTGGCTCATTGGCTTGGTAGTGAGTCCGTAGGAGAAGCCGCGGAGTCATGATGGTTAGTACGAGTCACCACCGTGCATCGACAGCCGTGGCCGTACCTTCATGGCAAAGATGCGGTTGGCCGTGTCTGTCGACACTAAGCAATACCCTTGCGGTAAAGCTCGCACAAGCTTCTCAAAGACTTTCCCTGACGCGTTCTCCGCCGTACCCCAAGATGCAACGTCCGGGACAAGTGTATTCAGCATCCCGTCGGCCGCGGCGATGTCATCTCGCATGCTCATTGAGTGAATTAGAAGCGCGTCTGCGTTCCTTTGAATCGATGAGTCCAGTCCGGATGGTTGCTGCGTCGCGACGACAACGGACAACCCGACATTTCGTCCCTCAGTGATTAACCGGCGTAGAACGGGACGGGATGGCAGCGTCCCTCCACTCGGCAAATAGTTGTGCGCTTCGTCAATGATGATCCAACAGCGCGGCAAGGCATCTCTGACGGTCCAAGCATCGACATGGTTTCCGCTGAGGTGAGCCTGGATCGCGGCTGCGCGAGCCGAAGCGTCGGTCCTGGCACGCGCCCGCATTAGCTCGCGCACGATCACAGCGACGACCAGTGCTCGAACTCTATCATCCAAATCGCGTAGCTGGAGCACTGTCACTCTGCCTGCCGTGAGGAGGTCATGCAAGTGCGGCGACGGTCGAGCCAAGAAGTTCAGGCGTTCGATCGCCAGGAGTCTTCGTCGCAGCGCCTCGCGAGTTGAATCGCCGAACTGGAGGGCGTCTTGGTTTGTGTCCAAGCACCGTAAGCAATCATCAACACCTGAATGAACTTGATCATTGTGACCGCTGGCGCCTCGAAGCTGCCACGTTGACTGCACCGCGTCCAGGATGACTGCAAGTAGATGCCCGAGTGGATCAGAGAACGGGTCAACATCGAATAGACCGCACCAGTCCTCAAGTGTCAGCCACGCTGGGTCGACCGTTAGAGCGATCGATTCTCCTACAATAGTCGAACGCGTCCGCTCGGGAGCTACATACTGAACCGGAAGAGCTTCAGTCGGTACGTGCCACAGCTCCCGTCCACCAGTTGCGTTCCCTATCGGGACATGCAATGCTCCATAAATGTTCAATGTGTCAAGCAACAAAACGGCTTGATCGGGGAAGCCGAGCCGTAGCCAACTCTTGGAAACGAGTCCCTCGCAAATCGTCCCCAGCGTGTAGCTCTTTCCGCTCCTACGCTTCCCAATCACATAGATCGCATGAGCTCCGTGGCAATCAAGCCAGACGTTGCGCCGCATTTGCTCAAACTCGGCCAGCTTGCCCAGAAAGACAGCTGAGGGAGCATCCGCTGCATCAGTACGGCCGAACACCACGTTCTCGGAATCGTACGCATCCGCCCTAAGTGGATCATCGAAGCCGATGCCAAATGGCAATCGGAAGGAAGTGCGCGGTACATCCCTGAGCTGCCCAGGCATTCAGATTACTTGGTCGCTCGTGACACACAGCCTGGCCTGGAGATGAGCTCGTCCAGCGCTCTGCGTCATTGTGATCGTGATCTCACGCGGCGTCATGTCTCGAGATAGCCTGCTCTTCATCGCCTGAAGGGCTTCGTTGGAAAACGGAAAGAAAGCCGGCGAAATCGTCTCTCCCGTCGACGCTTGCGCAACAGAGACTAGTCTTGCGATCTCAATCGCGGGATCTCTGACATACTCGATGATCTGTCGAATAAAGCCGTCGACATCTGGATCCGGAATGTGAGGAACCTCGATCGTTGCCTGCGCGCCCAAACGCGAGACCACAGGTCCGTGGCGCGCGAAGATATCTGGCATCTCGCCGAATTGTGCCGCGGAGCTCCCCAGCAGAATCGCGGCATCTCGCTGATTCGGATCCACCAGCCGCGTAAAGCCCGTAACGAACGTTCCGATCGTGTCGGGCCCCACGGCCCGCAGGCGCTCCATTTCATCCAAGCAGAGAACTAGGGTCTTGTTGTCGACACGCTTCATGACTCGACCTATCAGAACAATCATCTCGGCCAGTCGCGCAGGCTCCGCCGCGGCGAGATCCTGTGTTTGACCCAAATCACTCAATTCGCTACGGCTTAGCGGAACTCCGCTTAGCCACGCCCAGAGGCGTAGACGCTCGAAGTTCGGATTCATCAATTGCGCAACTGCCTTCGAGAGCGGCTCGTCGCCCAAAGCCTCTCGCAACCGCGTTAGGTAAACGTCACGCTTGGCCACTGGCACCTGCTCAATGGCACGCTCGAATAGGCTGACCACCGTCTCTTCGCCAAGAACGGGCATTACCCCGTCGCGGTACAAGTCGACGAACGTGGAACGTTTGGACAAGTCCGGACACTCCACTCGGAGCGGGTGGATCGGCGTCAGTTGCCCAAGTTCGTGCAGAGTTCGATATAATGTGTGCGTTTTGCCACCGCCGTAGGGCCCCCACAGCAATCGCTTAGGTGCAAGCTGCGTCACAAGATCGATCTGAAGGCCTTCGACTATAGCGGTAACGTTAATGTCTCGACGCGCAAAGCAGGTGAAGTCGCGCGCAGGATCAAGGATGAAATTGGGCCGCGTCAGCCCGAAGGCATCTTCAAGCGCGTGTTCCATTGGTCTGCTCACTATTGCCTCACTCTCCCCATCGACGCCCGTAGATGTCAAAGAAGTAGCCCCGCAACTTAGAGAGAAGATATGAGTCGTTCCGTATCTCGATACCTAACTCAAGCCACTTCTGCCGTGTCAAGTTTTCCGATCCAACGATCGCAAGCGATAAACCGCCTCTCGGACCAGGCTCCCGCATATACAGCTTCGAGTGGAGTTTTGGCTTCTCGACGATCTGCGCACCCAGAGCCTTGAGACGATCTAAGCCTGCGACGAGTTCTGCTTGCTTTGTCGACTGGACTAGCACTAACATTTCGGGTGGCCTAGCTAGCTGCTCTTCTGCCTTGCCTAGAGCGACAGCAAGTCTTCCAAGATCGTCCTTCTGGAGATTGATCCACGGCGAACAGAGGTATAGGCGCTGGAAGCCAGGTTCAGTTAGCAATCCCTTAATGAATCTCGAAGTCATTCCATCGCGAACAAGTTCGTAGCGATGAAGGTTCGGCTCGAGCGACCGGAGTTCGTCGTACAGGGGCAGGCTCGGTACACCAAGGGCGCCAGATACGAACAGGAGCGTTCGATGCGCCTTGGTACTTAGTGTGAGCGACGGTTCGCGGCCTGTAAAGAAGCCTGCTGCTCGCAGGTCACCAAAAACGGCATTCGGATTCACGCAGCCGTTGCGTTCAAGAACGGCGCGGTAGGTGCGCTCATCGCGGGCCCCTCCAATTCGGGCCAAGTCAAGCAGGTCGCCGGTGACGCGTGGGATGCTCAGCAGATCTCCTGGAAGACCGGCATCCGAGATCATGCTTTGCCTCGCCGTCCTGAGCGTCCATCACTCCAATCGAGCGTCATTCGGCCGAGTGACTCCCGTAACTGAGGTATAGAAATCTCGCGCCTATCGCCGGCCCGAAAGCGTGGCTCCAGTGTTCGCAACGAGGCGTCAAGTGCCTCCATGATTGTGCGCGGTTTTAGTATGGACGCCGTTCGACCAAGAGCCTTCAGAAGAGACTCGACGGCATCTTGGGCGAAGGGGAAAAAAGGGCCTACATTGGCCTCCGGAATCCGAAAATGGGCCAGAACTTCCTTTACGAAGTCGAGCGCTTCATCTGATCTTAGGTCGGGCAAGAGCAGTGGCCGCTCCAGCCCAATTCGGTCCGCAAGGTCAGCTGGAATCCAGTCAGGGAGTGTCTTTTCCGTCGGGCGGCCAGTATACGACAGGATCATGGTTAGGCCGGTTGGACATCGGTTGAATACGCCAACCATCCCCGATAATGTCGATCGCTTCGCCGATCCGGACGGTCCCTCGCCTACACGCTGCACTTCATCGATGATCCAGATCACCCGTTTGCCAGGTTGAGATTCACCATTCGCTCGTGGCGCCAGCAGGCCAATGATATCGGCAAGGATTGCTCCGGATTTCTCCGTGGATCTGATCTGGGCGCCTACCCCGAGCTGTCGCAAGCTTGCCGCTGGAAGCGTGTTTCCTAGTAGCCACTGACCTAACACGGTCTGGATCGAGCGCTCACCCACCACGGCTTGAGTCAGCGCCGAATTCAGATCGGGATCTATTACTCTCGAGAAGCCGGCCTTAGGCGACGGACGTGTTGTGAATTCCAGAAACGCATCCAAAATCAGTTCTATCGCGATTTGAGACACTGTTACCCGGTACAAGTCAATGAAGCCTCGAGCTTCGCGGGGAAGCTCGACGTAAAGTGGCAGCAGTGTCGAAGACGCTTTGGCGCATTGGTTCGCAATGTAATACAGTGTGTGCGTTTTTCCTGCGCCATACCACGACCACAGCAGGTGGATGTCGGACGTGGGCCGCCTATCGAATGTAGATAGGAGAGCTTGAACGTCGTTCCTGAGCACCGTTCGATCCGCGAGGAAGTCGCAGAACTCCGGCTCTGGCACAACCCTGAAGGGCCATTCTCGGAGGCCCAAGTGTTCATAAGCCATGTATGTAGAATCGGACTCACCCCGCGGACGCAGCCGAACTGCTGTGTGGCGCTGGGATGAGAGTAGCGGCTAAGATCGTTTGGGTTCCGCATCGAGGCAAGGCGTGGCTGTCGCTGACCAGCGTCCGCAAGCCCATGAATCGGAGGACAAGTCAGGACACGTCAATGAGTTAACGACTTTCAGCAGGCGCGGCTGCGCCGGGGGTGTGCAGGTTCGCTCGCCGACACGGCCATCTGCGCGGATCATGTCGCACCCGGCTCGGCTTCAAGCTCCTCTTGGCAGGTCCATTGTCGCATTCGTCGGGACCGCCTTTCGGACCTTCCGTAGAAAGTTCAGCGCTCGAGTACCATGGCGAATCCGAGTGCGCCGGCGGCGCACACGGTAATCAGGCCGAGCCCCAAGCCGCGGCGCCGCATTTCACGGAGCAATGTGATGGTGAGGCGGCCGCCCGTTGCGCCGAACGGGTGGCCGATCGCAATGCTGCCACCCATCACGTTGATGCGATCCTCGGGCAGGATACCGACTTTCTGTGTGCGGTTCAGCTCGCGGCGCGCGAACTCATCGGAGTCGAGCGCCTGCAGGTTCGAGAGTACCTGTGCGGCAAACGCCTCGTGCATTTCCCACAGCTCGATGTCCTTCATGGACACACCGGCGCGGTCGAGTGCGACGGGTGCGGCGTACGCGGGACCCTGGAGCAATTGCGCCGCTGGCGACAGCGCCGAATAGGCCCAGCTGCGGATGTAGCCGAGCGGTGTGTAGCCCAGTGCTTTCGCCTTCTCCTCGCTCATCACGAGCACGGCGGAGGCGCCATCCGTGAGCGGCGAGGCGTTGCCGGCGGTGACCGTGCCATAGCGCCGGTCGAACACGGGCGATAGCGCGGCCAGTTTTTCCAGCGACGTGTCCGAACGCACTCCATTGTCTTCGGCCAGCACGTCCTTGAAATCAGGCGGCACGTAGGTGGGCACGATCTCTTCCCAGAGGCGGCCGTCGACCGTGCCCTGGTGCGCCAGCTGATGCGACCGGAGCGCCCAGCGGTCCTGCGCTTCGCGCGTGATGCCGTTCTCCTTCGCCATGCGTTCGGCGCTCTCGCCCATGCTTTCGCCGGTGGACGGCTCGGCAATGGCCGGTGCGACGGGTGCCAGATCGCGTGGCCGTACACTGGCCAGCGATTTTGCCCGGCCGCCCAGACTCTTCGCCTTCGATGCACCGACCAGCGCATTGCGCAGCGGACGCGAAAGCAGCATGGGCACATCCGAGAGCACTTCCACGCCGCCCGCGATGATGGCGTCGGCGTAGCCGATGGCAATCGTTTCCGCCGCTGACGTAATCGCCTGGTTAGCGGAGGCGCAGGCGCGGCTGACGGTGTAGGCCGGCACTTTCGGCGGGATCCCGGCCGCGAGCATCACCTCGCGTGAGACGTTGGGCGCCTGGATGGACGGCACCACGACGCCGTAGACGACTTCATCGATGTGGCGGGGATCGAGGTCGGCGCGGCCGATGAGCTCGCGGACGGCGACCTTGCCCAGATCGACCGGCGAGAGGTCACGGAACGCCGAGCCCGCCCGGGCAAACGGCGTGCGGCACCCATCGACGATCGCGATTCTCCGGCCCGGCTGGCTCGCTGGCATCCCTGCCTCCCGTTGCACGCTCACTGAACTAACCCGCGGCCGGCCTCAAAAGTTCTCCCGTGCGCCGTCGCCGCAAGGGGCCGGCGGCTGGTGTCCCATCGGCCCGTGAGTTCGCGCCATTCCCGAAAGCAGAGGCAGACATGCCCGATCAAGGAGAACCACAATGAGCCGTCGCCTGCTTCCGGGGCTTGCCGTTCTTCTCTCGGCCGTCGCGTGCGTCGACCCGTCCGTGTCCGTCGAGCCGACTTTCGATCAACCGCTCGCCGCGTCCAACGTCGGCGTGTACACGATCATCAAGGTCGATCAGATCGACATGGGCGTCGGCCGCGCGCACGGCATCAACGACAGTGGTGTTGCGGTGGGCACAACCACCAGCCAGAGCGGGAGCCAGGTCTTCAAGTGGACGAAAGCCGGCGGAATGCAGCTGGTCGGCATTTCCGGCTCCGGCCTGGACATCAACAACACGGGCGACATCACGGGCCGCTCGGGCCTGCACGCGTACGTGGCCTGGAACGGCGGTCTCGTCGTCGATCTGGGAACGTTCGCCGGCGGTAACGACAGTGACGGCCAGGCGATCAACGACGGCGGCCAGGTCGTCGGCCGGAGCGATACCGAGTCTGCGCAGCACGCGTTCCGCTCGAACTCCGGCGGGGCGCTTCTCGATATTCACGCGTGGTTCCTTGTCCAGCCGCACGCGCACAGCGAAGCGCGGGGCATCAACAAGGATGGCCACATCGTGGGTACGGCGCAGGATGGCTACATCAAGGATGCGTTCCGCTGGACGCCGTCCGGCAGCCTGACGATCCTGCCCGACCTGAGCGGCGGCTGGACGATTGCCAACGACATCAACGATTCCGGCGTGATCGTGGGGCAGGCTCAGGCCATGTACAACGGCACGCCCTTCGGCCCCTATCACGCCGTGAAGTGGACGTCCAGCGGACTCACCGTGCTCTCGGGCGGCGGCGACCTGCTCGAGACGGCGTTGGGTGTCAACAAAAACGGCTACGTGGTCGGTCGCACATACTCGAAGGGGCCGACGCTCTGGCGCACGAACGGCAGCATGGTCGCGCTCGGCCAGCTGCCCGGCGGGAGCGGGGCCGCTGCCCACGACGTCAACCGTCACCTCGAGATCGTCGGCCGCGGCCTCGATGCCAACTACGTCGAGCACGCCGTCTACTGGAAAGTCACCATCTACAACTACACGCTCAGCGCGCTCGCGCCGTGGGCCCAGCCGGCGGGTCCGCCGCCCTGGATCACGCTGGGTGAAAGCCGGATGATCGAGGTCGCGATCCTGAGCGAACGCGGCTTCGATGCCAGCCGCCTCGATGCCTCGCGCTTCACGCTCGGCGACTGGCGCGGCACCGACACGGGTCTCGCCCGCAGCGCAAGCGGCGCGCCGCTGTTCACCCGCGCTGACATCGACAAGGATGGTGACATCGACCTGGTGCTGTCGTTCGAGCAGGCCGCGCTCGAGCGGAACGGCGACCTGACCGCCTCGACGACCGAGTGGATCGTGAGCGCCGATCTGGGCGAAGGCGAAGGCGTCTACGGCCGGAACGCGATCCGCGTGCTGGCACGGTGAGCCGGCTTTGAGCCACGCGCCGCCCTTTGCGTGTATGGTGCAGAAGCGGTTCCTTGAGCGTGGAGGACCACCGTTGCGCTCCCATCGGAAAGACGAGGGGGTGAGATCATGCGCGGACGCGGCTCAGTCTCCTGCTTTGTGCGATCGCTTGCGCTGGCTGCGATCCGACCGGCCCTGCTGCCGGATTCCCCGTTCGGCGCTGTCGACGTCACGGAGCGCTGGACTCCAACCGGTTGCTGATGCAACTTCCATCTCACGAGCGCCGAATCTGACACGAACGGGGAACTGGTGACTCCGGCGCGGGCGCGCAAATTCGCCGAGCGTGCGGCCGCGCCGCGGCATACCGTCGCCACGCATCATCCAGCTGAACCGCCGAATGAGGGCCGCCGTTTTTCATCCCGCGTGTTGCCCTTGAGCAGCCGCGTCATCGTTTAGATCGACGCTGCGAACTCAGCGCCATCCCCGCGGGCTTGACGTATTCGGGCAGTCGCCTCTTGCTTGGCCTGATTCGCTGCGCAGCGTGTCGAACTTTGCATTGCGATGCGGATATCTCTGTTCAGTGGCGCGGATCCGAATCGTACGACGGAGCGACCTGAGCGATGCTTTCCACGATGCATAGGCGCAACGTACCAACTCTGAAGGGCTCGGCCAAGTCAGGTTGCATCACCTGCTTGACCCAGCTCTGGATGCTCATCGCATCGCCCGGATTGCTCGCGGCGCAGGACCATCTCTTCTCTGATCGCGGCGTGCAACCCCGCCTCCAGTGCACTCTGCGTGAGCTGATGCACTTTGGCGTCGCTGAGCCAGAGCCCGGCATGAGCTACGGGTTGGGCGCCAGAGCCTTGCGCTATGGCGGCCCCACGCTGGCACAAGTGTTGGACGTGACATTGGATTCACGCGGTAACCTGTACGTTCTCGATAACGGTTACAAGAAGATCGTCGTCTTTGATGATAGCGGGCGTGTGAAGGCCGTCATCCTCGGTGGGCCGGGCCAAGGTCCCGGTGAGTTTCTCATCCCGTTTGCCATTGGACTCGTAGGCGACAGTGTGATCGTCGTGGGTGACAGTCAAGCCAGGCGCCTGACCCGCTTTCGAAGCGACGGCACCGTCCTCGATGTGCTGCCCGTTCCGGCAATTGCGCCGCACGATATGGCGACCGACAGCGCCGGGAATGTCTGGGTGTTGAGCCAGCATCCCGATGGACCGTTTGCCGTTACCATCTCGCCGGCGGGCAAGACAATCGCCATTCATGACAGCGCTCCGGCCGGCCCAAGAACCGCCTTGTACCGACGCAATGGGGAAGCTGGAGACTTTTTTTCGGTTGGAGGTGAGGTTTGGTACGCCACGCCACAGCCCGGAACCTGGTGGAGGTACTCGCCCCGACTTCCAGGACCATACGGACACGAGGCCTTCCCGAAGATTGAACCAACGCAGCTGAGCAACGGTGTTCGGCACGGGCGCATCGGTACTCGCGAGGCTGTGTCGATGGGTAGAGACAAGATCGGCCTGCTCTACTACCAGCAGGAGATTAACAATCGTATCGCCGGGGCCAACTATCACTTCATTGACATCTTCTCCAGGTCCGGCGAATACCTGCGGCGCTCACCGTGCTGTTGGGCTGGGGCTACTGGCAAAGGCAGTTTGGCGGGGACGCGGGCGTGGTGGGCCAGACGGTGCGGGTGAACGGGCGGGAGCGTGAGGTTATTGGCGTACCATTGGCGCGCACTTCGTCGAGCGGTGAGTCCATGCCTGCGGCGTGAGGAAGTTGTCCCGTCAGAAGCTCATACAGCACCACACCCAGCGCATAGACGTCCGTTGAAGTGCTCAGCGGTTGACCCGCGATCTGCTCGGGCGGAATCTGTCAAGCCCCGTGAGACGGTCGCCAGCCGAGAATTAGTGAGCAGCCTCCTGGGGTTCAGGCGGGTTGATCCATGCCGCAGTCGGCAGCGCGGGCGGCCGCGGAGCACCGCGCAC
>Ga0187892_10008620_pt1 | contig 13869 bp, 11 predicted proteins | sample MA1701073metaG_FD_139345 | JGI IMG/M metagenome (GOLD analysis project Ga0187892, IMG submission 139345) | Bio-ooze microbial communities from a basaltic lava cave in the Kipuka Kanohina Cave System on the Island of Hawaii, USA - MA170107-3 metaG ...
CCTCGTCATGGCCGGGCGAAGTCCCGGCCATCCACGATTTTTCTTCGACACCGCGTTTCAACTGACAAACCTCATCCTGAGGAGCCGCCGAAGGCGGCGTCTCGAAGGATGAGCCCGGATCACCATGCTTCGAGACGCGCTCCTTCGGAGCGCTCCTCAGCATGAGGCGGTCGTAAGCTGAACCTCCGTCATTCCGGCGAAAGCCGGAATCCAGGAGCGGCTTGCTCGCGCGTGTGAGCTAGATACCGGCTTTCGCCGGTATGACGCGGATGGCCGGGACAAGCCAGGCCATGACGTGATAACGGGGGAATTTCGGCGAACTTTGAAAGGCGTACGCCGTGACAAAAGCCTTGACCTTGGGGACCCTCATTGCGGCGATGCTCGCGCTTGCCGCAAGCCCGGCGCACGCTCAAGACGTGGCCATCTGCTTCGGCACGGCCGACCGCGTAGTAAGCGGCGAAGCGGTCGACGAGGCAACCAAGAAGACGGGACACGAAGCCTGCCAGCGCGCGCTCGCCGAGACCTCGAGCGTCGTGCAGAAATACCATTTGCAGGAAGCCGATTTCGATATTGTCGGGAGGCCGCCCAAGGCGTCGAATTGAGACCGGGCCTGTGAGCCCGACTGCGCCTAGCGCTAGCTCGCGCGCGCTCGCGTCGGCTGCACGACGATGGCGCCTCCATCGCCGCCGATGATCTCCTCGTCGGCAAGCTTGAAGTTTTCCATGCGCACCGTGTGAAAGCGGTCGAAATAGTCCTCGAGCGGTTTCTCGATCGCTTTGTCGTAATCGGGCCGCACGACATGGGTGGCGCCCTGCACCACCTTCACCACTTTCCCGTTCTTGACCACCACTTCGCCGTTCTTGAACACGAGCTCGGGCGTGGCGAACATCGCTTCCCGATCCGGATCGTCGCGATAGACCGTGATGTCGCCGGAGGCGCCGGGGCCGAGATGGCCGCGATCCATCAGTCCCAAGCTCCGCGCCGGTCCCGCCCGCGTCAGGATCGCGATCTCGTCGAGCGTATATTCGCGGGTGAGCGATTTCAGCAATTCGGCCTGTGCTTGCGCGTCGGGACTGATCTTCTGCAACATCTCGTCGCGGAAGCCCTTGTCCATGAGCAGGCGGATCAGGTGCGGGTAGAAGTAGAAGGGCGCGCCGTTGGGATGATCGGTGGTGAGGAAGATGCGCCAGGGATCGTCGAACAAGAGGAACGTCTCGAGCCCGATCACCCATTGCATGGCGTTGACGAAGCTCTTGTCGCGATAGCGTATCGGCACCACGCCGCAACCGGCATCGCACTCGATATCCATGATCACCGGCTTCTTCGGGTTCGCGCTCTTGGAGATGGCGTATTGGCGCATGCTGTCGCCGGACGCGGTGCAGGTCTGCCCGAACAGGACCTGGCCCACGTCGATGGAGGCATTGGGGGTCTTGTTGACGAGCTCGGTGAGGCGGGCGGCGCCCGAGGAGAACTTGCGGTCTCCTTCGGTTCCGTAGCTCAGGAACTGGGTGTGCGTCATATGAATGCGTAAGCCCTCGGCGGCCCGAACCGTGGCAAGCGTCGTTTCGATATTGCCGGGAATGCCGAGATTGCAGCCATGGATATGCAGCGGATGGGTGACGCCGAGCTCCTCGAGAGCGCGCGCCAGCGTCAAGATGATCTGCCGCGGCGTGACGTGGTAGTAGACGTGCTCCTCGTCGAGATCGAGCTTGCGCTGATTGAACTTGAAGGCGCTGATGCCGCCCGGGTTGACGACCTTCACCGCGATCGCCTGCGCCGCGTGCAGGGTCCAGGCGACGTAGTCCTTGATCGCCTTGAAGTCCTTCTTGGCGGCGAGCTGGCGCAGGAAGTAATCGTCTGATCCGAGCATGACGAAGGCGCCCTTATCGACCATGGGCGTGTCGCCCATTTCCATATGCGCCTGACGGGCATTGGCGGGCAGCATGGCCGGCTCGAAACAGGCGGTGTAGCCCATCTCGGCGTAGCGGTACCCGGTGACATGGGTCGAGGGAACGGAACGGCCTGAGCCCGCGCGGGTGAGCTCGGTGCGGGTGACGGGATCCCCCCTGTGATCCTCGGGCAGGAGCATGCGGGCGATGGTCATCTTGCCGCCGCCGATATGGGTGTGCGGATCGATGGCGCCGGCCATGACGATCCGGCCCTTCACATCGTAGGTGGCGTCGGCTCGCGCGTTCGGCCTAGCGGCGACGATCTTGCCGTCCTCGACATAGATGTCGCGAACCTCGCCGCTCACGTTGTTGGCGGGGTCGTAAACTCTTCCGCCGGTCAGTTTGATGAGCATGGTTTCGGAAGCTCCCGGCCTAGAGCGCCGCCTGGATGGCCGAAAGGATCTCGGCGGCCGGCGGAAGCGCCGCCCGGCCGAGGTCTTTCAGCGGCAACGACACGACACCATCGACACGAATGAGACGCCCGGCATGATCGAGCCCTGGCGTGCCGATGGGAATGAACACAGAGGGCGTGCCGGTCAGCGCGAGGCCCGGCGTGCCGAGCACGACGGTGGGAATCTTGACCTTAGGCGGCGCAAGGTCCGGCGAGATCGCGGCGATCCACACGAGAAGGTCACCCTCGCCGTCCTCGAGCATGCGGCCGATGTCCCAGCGGTAGGGGTCGTAGTCGGGCGCGCCCGCGGCATAGCTCACGCGGAGCGGATAGCCGCTGATCCAGGTGCACACGGCTGCCGCCGTGACCGCGCCCTCGCCGCCGCCGAGCGAGAGCCCGGCAAAGCGCGTCGTCTGGTTGAGGTCCTTGACGAGGCCCGTGAACTGCTCGACGGCAAGCTCGGCATGAGGAAAGTCGAGCGAGGGGGGCGCCCAGACCACGACGCCATATTTCGCGGTCTTGCAGCGCTCGGCGAGCGCATCGATCTCGGCAAGCGTGAAACCGGCATGCTTTGAGGGCGCAACCCGAAAACCGCGCAGCCGCGCCCTGAGGAGCGCCACGGCGTGACCCGCCTCTTCGTCCTTGCACGCGAGCGTGACGACTTCGCCGATCTGCGAGCCCTTGGCGCCAGAGCGGTCGAGGCCCTTGCCGATGAACACGACGGTGCGCTTCGGCGCCGTCACCTCGAACATCGAGTCGGGCGGCGAAACGATTCTCTCGAAGAAGCGGGGATGAAGCCGGTGAATGTCGCTGCCGGCGATGATGAAGAGATCGGCGCGGTTGCGCGTCTCGGTGAGCGTGGTCGTGATCCAGCCGCTGGTCTGGAGAATCTTGAGATTCCGTTCTTGCGCCCCGCTCAAGGCATGATCGACGATGCCGCCAGCCTGCTCGGCAAGCGCCAAGACCGCGCGCATGCCTCCGACATCGGTGGCAAGGCCGCCGAAGAGGGGAAGCTTGGCTTTGCCGATGAGCTTCGCCGCTTCCTTGACCGCCTTGGAGAGTTCGACATCCTTGCCGTTCACGGAGGGGTTCGCCGGAGGCAGCTTGCGCTCGAAGCCCGCGATCGACTGGCTCGAGCCGTTCTTTACGATCTTGAGGCCGGTCTCGGTCCGTTCGACGGCGAGGTCGTCGCAAAGCGTGCCGCAGAACGGGTCGACCACGTTCTCGAACAGTTTTGGACTGGCGCGCTCGCCTTTAGGCTGGCGCGGGCTCGTGCTCGGCATGCGGGCGATCTTCCCAGAAAGGCGGAGAAAGAAAGCATGGGACGGGCGGCAAGACAACTCGCGAGAGGAAGGCCCGCCATCTTTTTTCGGTCCTCCCCGGCGCCGATTGAGGAGCTGTGACCCCGGACAATCGAGTGCGGAATGCCGGAGATTCCCTCGGGGGTTCGCCGCGAGTGCTCTTTAACAGCCGCCGGCTTGGTACTTGCAATTCATCGTTCTGATCCAGGCGATCATCTTCCAAATGGCATCGTCCGTCTTGATGATCTCGCCATAGGGAGGCATCGGCCCGACGACCTTTTCCGAGCCCTTGCGCACGTAGCCGAGCTTCCCGAACGCATCTTCCGGGCTCAGACTTCCGGTCCCGAGCACGATCAGCCGGAACAATGTGTCGTCGTCTTCGCCGTAGATCCAGATCGGATTGGTGAGCGGCGCCGCCATGCCTCCGCCACCGCCTCCGCCGTGACAACCGCCGCAGTCGAGAGAGCGATATATTTTGCGACCCTCGTCGGCGACACGCGCGATCTCGGCGTAAGGGCTCTTCAATTGACCTCTTGGCATGCTTGCCACGCGCTCAAGAGGCGTGGTGGCTTCCGCGCCCAAAGCCTCGCCGCCACCGATCGATGCGGCCAGAACGAGCACCTTGAGGATTGCCGCGCGGATCGTGAACTTGGCCGAGCCCCCGATCACAATCTCGTCGGCGGGGCCAGGCGTGCCGGCGACGTTCAGCGCGACGATGACGGCCGACGCGAATTTCAACATCTTCTTGCGAGAGAGCGTGAACATCGTGGATCTCCTTGGTCCCAATGCTCAAGGCCATCCTGAGCTTGAGGAGATCATGGACGATCGGTGCGGCTCGCGCTGTGGCATTCCCCACACGGCAAGATTTTGCCGGGCTGACTTCTGGCCAGCCGCTCTGCGGCCGCATCCGCCCTACGTTCGCTTTGTCGGCCATGATGCGCGGTTCCCCAAAAGGAATGCCCCCCAGGCACTGAGCCTGAGGGGCATGCTTCCTCGAGGTACTGCCAAGATCGTCGTCTCCCGGTCGTATCCTTACTCCGCGGTAGCGGCGGTGATGAGCTCGCGGCTGTCGACGACCGCAAGCTGTTCGGCGCGTTCACCACACTGGAGGCTCAGCGTCTTTTGCCCGGCGTTGTCGATATGCACGATCTGGCGCGGGCTCAGGCTGACGCGAAGGCGCGTTGCATCGTCTCCGCTTTCGTCCTGCCACACGACGGCTTGGAGCCCGCAGTTGGGGCCGTCCGGCATGTAGAAGGCCACGACGCGGCTTTCGCCTACGGAAGCGAGGATGGGCTGGTGCGGGCCGACGGGGCCCAGGTTCACAGCCATGTCCTCGCCGCGTGAGGGCGTACCGGAGGCGGCAAGGGCCACGAAGGTAGCGAGTGTCACGAGATGAGTGCGAGTGAGCGAAAGCATTGTGGGTCTCCTTTTCAAGTTCCACGGCTCAAGACCACCCTGAGCTTGCGTGTGAATCATGCCGCGCCTTGCCGATTTCCGCTGTGAGATTTCCCACACGCCACAAAGGGGTCTATTCTTTGCCTTCTGGGGCTAAGGGGAGCGCTGATGACAGAACGTCAGGCCCTACAGTCGCGACACTCGCTCAAGGGGATCGTTGTGTTCGCCCCTCTCTCCCCTGCTTCTATCGACAGGATCGAACGGCGCTGCGCCTGGAAACGCTATGGCCCCGGAGAGCCGATCGTCGATTACCTCGACGCTTCAGACGACGTTTCCTTGATCGCTTTGGGCGAAGTGCGCGTGACTATCTACTCGACGGCAGGCAAGGCCGTAAGCTTTCGTGATTTAGGCGCAGGCGAGATTTTTGGCGAGTTCCCGGCCATCGACGGCGGTCCACGATCGGCAAGCGTGGAAGCGCGCACAAACTGCCTGATCGCCTCCCTGCCCGGCTCAGCATTCCGCGAATTGGTGAAGTCCGAGCCGGGGTTGGCGCAAGCCCTGCTGCCGCACCTCACACGGACGATCAGGGCGCTGACCACGCGCGTCTATGAATTCAGCACGCTTGCGGTGAGCAATCGCATTCAGGCCGAATTGCTCCGCTTGGCGAGCCTCGGACAAAAACAAGGCAAGAGCGCGCGGATCGTTCCGGCGCCGACCCATGTCGAGATCGCGAGCCGGGTCAGCACGCATCGCGAGGCGGTCACGCGCGAACTGATGCGCCTCTCGCGGATCGGCCTTATCGAGAAGAAGAAGAGCGCCCTGGTGATAGTCGACGTGCAGCGCCTCGCCGCGATGGTTCACGAGGCGAGCGGCGAATAGAAAAGCTCACAGCGTGCACCGATAGATGCATTCATACCGGCCCTCTTCGCCGAGTTCCTTGAGTTCGCCCTGGACCTTGCACTTGATACCCAACTCTTCCGCCGCTCCCTCGAAGAAGGGTATGAGCTCGGGCCAGGTCAGATGTCGCTCGATATCGAGACTCTTGGCGATGCGGTCGTAACGGGAGATGCCGAATACCCTGATCGTGGTCTCGCCGGGAAGATATTCGAGGACCTCGAAATTGTACTCGGGCGAAGCCGAATGCACCGCCGTGATGAAGACGAGCGCCGGGGCGCGCGCATCCCGCGGCAGATCGACTCCCAATGCCACGGCCTCCTTGGTCTTCAATTGTCCGAGCTTGCGGAACACGGACTTGGAGATGGCGTCAGCCTCCTTCCAGCCGAAACGCTCCCCGACATTTGCGAGCGTCAATCCGTAGAACGCGGCCGTGACGTTGGAGAGCTTGAGCGTCATGTCCTCGGCGCTCTTGGGGAAGGTCTTCTCCAATAAGGAGGCTTTCACTTCCTCGTCGGGATAGACATCTTGGGCGCGGATCCCCTGCATTTCGCCGTAGATCCGGCGGCCCGTTATGGCCATGACCGCGGCGCTGAACTCGTAAACACGCGTCGACAGCCGCCGAATCGTCGCAACGAGCTGGTTGAGCAGCGCTCGTCCCACCGCCGGTTCCGTCTGAACCAACTCGCGAAACGCAGAGGCCTTCATCGAGGCGACGAGGCAGCTCGTTCGCGCTTCCACGCTCGCCGAACGCGGGCGGCCGTCGAGCGCGGGATACTCGCCGAACATTGCGCCCGGGCCCAGGTCATGAAAATTCACGACCTTGCCGGCGAGGGAATAGACGATGACGCGAGCCTCGCCCGAGACAAGGAAGAACACATCGTCGGAGCGATCGAGATATTCGACGATCGGCTCCCCCGGCTCGTAGCGCCGGAAGCTGCAGCTGTCGCGCAGCGCCGCCAAAGACTCCGGAGGCAGACCCTTGAGAAGGGCGATGCCCTCAAGCGAATATTGAGGTCGCGTGGTCTGTGACTGCGCCATCAACGCCGCCTAAGCTCCGCACCTTTGCGAGCGGATCATAGCCGAGAGGCCATCCGATTACAGCAAAAACTCGTGACGCCCGGGACTAAGCTAGAGGAAGCGCTCCTCGATTACCGTCGACGACTCTTTGCCGATCTTGTCGAAATGCTCGCGGAGGAAGTCGTCGGCGCGCTTGCGGCCCAACTCGAACAGCCACAGCAGAAATTCCCCACTGACGTTCAGCTTGCTCGACACCCCGAGATTACCCATCTCGTCCTCGGCATCGATGCAATGGACGAGAATTTTCTTGAGCTGTCCGCCCTCGTTGAAGCCGCCGTCGATGAGACGGTTGACGAAATTGATGGCGCGCATCTCGCGTATCAGGCTCGAGTTGAAGCTCAGCGTATTGATGCGATCGAGAATGGCTTGCGCCGTGTGCGGCACCTGTTTGATGTGAATGGGATTGACCATGATGAGCACCACGTCGGCGGAGCTGCAATTGTAGATGATCGGGAAGAAGGGCGGATTGCCCATGTAGCCGCCGTCCCAATAATGCTCGCCGTCGATTTCGATTGCCTGGAAGACGGAGGGAATGCAGCCCGAGGCGAGCACGGCTTCGATGGTCATGTCAGGGCCTTCGAACACGTGCAAACGGTTGGTGAGAACATTGCTCGCGCAAATGAAGAGCTTGACGACCGTGGACTGGCGGAGTGCCCCGAAATCGACTTGCCGGCTCAGGATCTCGCGCAACGGGTGGTAATTCGCGGGGTTCATTTGGTAAGGCGAAAAGGCCCGGGACCAGGTATCCATCAGCACCCAGCCCGGAGAGTAGTCGAGACTGCCGGGACTTTTCATGCGATCGAACCATGACGGCTGCATGATGGAGCGGGCGCCAATTTCGGCGACGGCCTCCCAGAAGCGTCGCAGCTCTTGCCGCGCCCCCTCGTTTCCGCCCAGCGTCAGCCCATAGGCGGTCACCACGGCATTCATCGCCCCGGCGCTGGTGCCGACGATGCCTTCGATGACGATACGCTCGTCCTCGAGCAGCCGGTCGAGCGCCCCCCAGGCAAAGGCGCCGTGCGACCCGCCTCCCTGAAGAGCGAGATTGACGACCTTCTGACCGGCCTTTTGACCGGGCCGGCCCGGCGTTTCATGCCCCTGAGGCAACCCCACCCCCACTACGGACAAAGGCTTCGGCGGAATACTCGTGCTGTTGCGCAAGACATGCTAAGACTTCGCCACGGAAATGGACAGTAGTTGCCGCTGCAAATGCATCGATCCGGACAAGACTTCGCCAAGCAGGCGATACAAGCATTGCGCTGAGCCTCGGAGGAGGCGCAGTCATGTACGAAGCTGAGAGCCGACCGAGCAGAGCAAAGAAGGACCCGGCAAGCACGCCGGCTGGATCGCAGCCTGCTGAAGCCATCCTCGACGACGACAAGAAGACCAAGAAGCAGCTCTTAGACGAGCTGGCCGACCTCCGCCAGCGCATCAAAGACCTGGAAACCTTCGAGACCGAGCGCCGGGCGATTGCTACCGAGCTGAAGGGCACGCGTCAGCGTCTCCAATACCTTCTCGCTGTCAGTCCCGCGATCATCTACACCACGAAGGCATCGGACGACTACGCCTGCACCTTCGTCAGCGAGAATTTGCGGGCGATCATGGGCTATACGCCCCAGGAGATGACCACCGATCCCAAAGGCTGGCCCGATCATCTCCATCCCGATGACGCGCCGCGCGCGTTCGGCGATATGCTTCCCCTCATTGGGCGAGGCGGAGGAAGCGTCGAATATCGCTTCCGTCATCGCGACGGCCACTACATCTGGATTCAGGACACGTTCAAGGTCGTCTATGACGACGCCGGCAAGCCGATAGAGCTCGTCGGCGCATGGGCCGATATCACCGAGACCAAACGCGCCGAGCAGACTGCGCTGCAAGTCAACGCCGAGCTGCAAGAAACCAAGCGTTACTTGACGCGGCTCATTGAAAGTTCACCCGATGCCATCATCGTCACCGACAGGGACGGTAAGGTCGTTCTCTTCAACGAAGGCGCAGAGTCGCTGCTCGGTTATAGAGCCGAGGACGTCATCGGGCGCCCCCCGAGCGAACTCTATGATAGCGAGGACAGGGCAAAAGACGTCCTGATCGAGATGCGCAAACGCGGCGGCACCGCCGCCGGACTTGAGAGCGTGCTCAAGGCCAAGGATGGACACCACATTCCCGTGCTCATTTCGTCTTCCGTCCTCGTCGACGAGGACGGCCAGGAAACCGGCACAGTCGGCTTTGCCACCGACCTCAGAACGCGCAAGCGCGAGGAGGAGGAGCTTCGCAAGGCTCACGATGAACTGGAAAAGCATGTCGAGGAGCGCACCACCGAACTGAAGGCGGCGCGCGAGCGACTGCGCTATCTCATGACGGTCACGCCGGCGATCGTCTACACCAACCAAGCGCGCGACTTCAGATGCACGTTCATCAGCGAGAACGTGTCTCGCATCATGGGGTTCTCCGCCTGGGAGATGCTCGAAGACAAGGATTTCTGGACCGTGCGCCTCCATCCCGAGGACGCCAGCCGCGTCTTTGAGGAAATGACCCCCCTGATCGACAAGGGTGGAGGAACGCTGGAGTATCGCTTCAGGCATCGCGACGGACGTTACATTTGGATCCAGGACACGTTCAGGGTGATCCCCGACGACCAGGGCCGCCCGTTCGAGATCGTGGGCTCCTGGGCCGACATCTCCGGGCGCAAGCAGGCCGAGACCGCCCTTGGCCAGCGCATGGCTTTGATGAACGACCTCGAAACGCTCGTCGGCGCCAGCCCCGCGATCATCTACACCACGCAAGTCTCAGGCGACTATGCCTGCACCTTCGTCAGCGATAACCTGGATCACATCATGGGCTATGCCCCATGGGAGATGCGCGACGACAAGAAGTTCTGGGTCAAGCGTCTCCACCCCGAGGACGCGAATCGTGTGTTCAGCGAGATGGACGGTCTGATCCGCCAGGGTCACGGCACTCTCGAGTACCGTTTTCGCCGCCGGGACGGACACTACATTTGGATCCAGGACACCCTCACGGTGACGCACGACAAGGACGGCAAGCCGAAAGAGATTGTCGGGTCGTGGGCCGACGTGTCCGACCGCAAGCGCGTGGAAGCGGAGCTGCAACGCCTCGCCGAGCAAGTGAAGCTCCGCAACGATTTCATCCGCCAGACCTTCGGCCGCTATCTCACCGACGAGGTGGTCGACACCGTGCTGGAGTCGCCCAAGGGACTGCAAATGGGCGGCGAGAAGCGCAAGCTCACGATGATGATGACCGATCTGCGCGGCTTCACGTCGCTCTCAGAGCGCTTGCCGGCCGATCGCGTCGTGACCCTGCTCAATCGCTACCTCGCCGCGATGGTACCGATCGTCAAGACCTACCAAGGCACGATCGACGAGTTCATCGGCGACGCGATCTTCGTCCTCTTCGGCGCCCCGGTGTGGCACGAGGACGACGCCGAGCGCGCGGTCGCCTGCGCTATCGCCATGCAGGTCGCTCTCGATGACGTCAATGCGGCGAACCGGAACGAGAACCTGCCAGAGCTGGAGATGGGGATCGGGCTTCATACCGGCCAGGTGGTGGTCGGAAATATCGGCTCGCCCGAGCGCATGAAGTACGGTGTGGTCGGAGGTCACGTAAACCTCACGTCTCGCATCCAGGGCTGCACGACCGGCGGACAGATCTTGATCTCCGAAACGACGCGGAGGGAGCTCGGCGACAAGCTGAAGATCGGCAAGCAGATGGAGGTCACGGCCAAGGGCATCGAGCATCCAATCGTTCTCTACGAAATCTTGGGGATCGGGGGCACGCATAAGCTCTCCCTTGCCGAGGCGGTCGACACGCTCGTCGCGCTCAAGGATGAGATTCCGGTGCGCTACGAAGTTGTGGAATCGAGCCAGGTCGGCGGCGCCCCCTCGCAGGGACTTCTGACCAAAGTCTCGTTGAAACGGGCCGAAGCGCGGCTTCAGAGTCCCGTCCCCGCCTTGAGCAATCTCAAGATGCACCTCGTGGGGAGTGGAGGTGAGCAGATCCCTGGAGCCCTCTACGGCAAGGTCGTGGGCGCGCTTCCTGGGAGCACGGCGTGTTTCTCGATCCGCTTCACGTCGGTGTCGCCTGAAATCGAGACGTTCCTCGGCAAGCTGATTGCTCGCGATTCACCCGCGCCGGAGGAGACCGCGACGGCCGATACGGCCAAGGCGGCGTCGTAACCACGGTTCCCGGTTAACGGGGGGCGGATTGCCTCCGGCCTAAACGTGCGCCATACACGCTTGCCATGCGATCCAATTCGACCGGCCCAGTGGCCCGGCTCCGCATCGTTCTCGGAGGCGACATTGCTCTCGGTCCGGGCAAAGCCGACTTGATGGAAGGCATCCGCGAGACCGGCTCGATCGCGGCAGCGGGCCGGCGCATGGGCATGAGCTATAAGCAGGCTTGGCTCCTCGTCGAGACCATGAATGCCTGCTTCTCCAAGCCATTGGTCGCGGCGGTCAAGGGCGGAAAGTCCGGCGGCGGAGCCCATCTCACCCCTCTCGGCGAAGACGTGCTTCATCGCTTCCGGCGCATGCAGGCTTCGTCTTCGCGAGCGATCGCGAGAGACCTCGCCGCCTTGAAGCGCATGATGCGAAAAGCGCCGCGATAGGTCCGGTCGGGGGCGCTCGCGCCCGCGCGCGGACTTATCTCGCTTCCTGCCTTACAGCTTGACCATGACATGGCGCACGACGGTGTAGTCCTCGAGCGCGTACATCGAAAGGTCCTTGCCGTAGCCGGAGGACTTCAGCCCGCCATGCGGCATCTCGCTGACCAGCATGAAATGGGTGTTGACCCAGGTGCAGCCATATTGGAGCCGCGCGGCCGTTGCCAAGCCCTTGGCGATGTCAGAGGTCCACACCGATGAGGCAAGCCCGTAATCGCTGTCATTGGCCCAGGCCACGGCCTGGTCGACATCGTCGAAGCGCGTGACGGACACGACCGGACCGAACACTTCCTTGCGCACGATCTCGTCGTCCTGCTTGGCTCCGGCAACGACGGTCGGCTCGAAGAAAAAGCCTTTGCCGCCCGGAGACTTGCCGCCGGCAGTGATGGAAATGTGGCGCGCCTTGCCCGCACGCTCGACGAAACCCTGAACGCGGTCCTTCTGCGCCGAGGAGATCAGCGGCCCGATCTCGTTCTCGTCGTCGTTCGGCAGGTTGTACTTGATCTCCTTGATCGCGCTCGACAGGTCGGCGACCAGATTGTCGTAGACTTTCTTGCCGGCATAGATCCGGCACGCCGCCGTGCAATCCTGGCCCGCGTTGTAATAGCCGAAGGTCTTGACGCCGGAAACGACCGAGCCGATGTCGGCGTCGTCGAAGACGATGACCGGCGCCTTGCCGCCGAGCTCCAGATGCGTGCGCTTCAGCGTGGCTGACGCCACCTGCAGCACCTTTCGCCCGGTGTCGATGCTGCCCGTGAGCGAGACCATCGCGACTTTCGGGTGATTGATCAGGGCATTGCCGGTGGTGGCGCCGCGGCCGGTCACGACATTCACCACGCCCTCGGGGAAGATCTCGGCGATCGTCTTGGCAAGCTTCAGCGTCGTCAGCGGCGTCTGCTCCGAGGGCTTGATGACGATGGTGTTGCCGCCGGCGAGCGCCGGGGCGAGCTTCCAGGCGGCCATCATCAGCGGATAGTTCCATGGCGCGATCGAACCGATGACGCCGATCGGATCGCGGCGGATCATGGAGGTATGGCCCGCCGTGTATTCGCCGGCCACGGTGCCGTGCATATTGCGCGCGGCGCCGGCAAAGAAGCGGAAGCAATCGGAGACCGCCGGCATCTCGTCCTGCAACACGCGGATCCTCGGCTTGCCGGTATTGAGCGCTTCGAGCGTGGCGAATCCTTCCGCGTCGCTGTCGATGGCGTCGGCAAGCTTCAGGAGCAGACCCGAGCGCTCGGCCGGCGTCGTGCGCGACCAAGACTGAAACGCCTCCTCCGCGGCGTTCACCGCGGCGTCGACTTGGGCCGGAGACGCATCGGGCAACTCGACGATCTTGGCCTCGGTCTTGGGGTTGAGCACCGCCTGGGGCGCTTCCGTACCCGTGACGAATTTCGAGCCAATCAACATTTCCGTGTCGCGCATGGACGATCCTCCACCTGAGGCCTTAGGGCCGGCTATTTCGACGATCCGCCGGTGTGCTCGCCCTCACGCGTCAAATAATAGGCTGCGAGGATCGGCAGGAGCGTGACCACAATGACGAAGACCGCGACGACATTGGTCACCGGGCGCTGGCGCGGCCGGATCAGCTCCGACAGCATCCATATCGGCAAGGTCGATTGTTGACCGGCCGTGAACGTCGTCACGATGACCTCGTCGAACGAGAGCGCGAAAGCGAGCATGCCGCCGGCAAGAAGCGCCGTGGCGATTTGCGGCAGGATCACGTACCAGAAGGTCTGAAAGGCATTGGCGCCGAGATCCATCGACGCCTCGATGAGATTGCCGGAGAGCCGGCGGAAGCGGGCGATGGCGTTGTTGTAGACGACGACAATGCAAAACGTGGCGTGGCCGAGGACGATGGTCCAGATCGAGAAGTCGAGACCCATGATGTCGAAGGCCGAGCGCAGCGAGATGCCGGTGATGATGCCCGGAAGTGCGATCGGCAGGATAAACAGCAGCGAGATTGTCTCGCGGCCGAAGAAGCGGGCGCGCGACAGCGCCGCGGCGGCCAGCGTGCCGAAGATGAGTGCGAGCACGGTGGCGATTGCCGCGACTTTCAGCGACAGATAGAGCGGCGGCCAGATATCGGGCCGCTCGGACCAGGCAATGCCGAACCATTTCGTCGTGTAGCCGGGTGGCGGGAACTGGAAGCTCCTCTCCTCGGTGGTGAAGGCGTAGAGGACGATC
>Ga0187892_10008621_pt1 | contig 13865 bp, 15 predicted proteins | sample MA1701073metaG_FD_139345 | JGI IMG/M metagenome (GOLD analysis project Ga0187892, IMG submission 139345) | Bio-ooze microbial communities from a basaltic lava cave in the Kipuka Kanohina Cave System on the Island of Hawaii, USA - MA170107-3 metaG ...
AGAAGGACCTGGAGATCGTCAAGCTGCGCCTGCTCGAGTGCCGCGAGCCCGAGGCGCTCGACGTCTGGCTGCACGGAGCGGTGCAGGTCGCGCGCGCGGTCAACCCGTACCTCGCCGCGGCGCAGGCGGAGGAAATCTGGGCGCGCATCGCCGCCGCGCCGTGCTACCGCGCGCTGCGCGACTTCCAGCGGCGCTGGATCGCGCTGTTCGGCGCCGTCGCGGCGCGCGATGCCGCGCGCATGGCGGCGCACGGCCGGCACCTGCTCGACACCCAGACCGACCTCGGCAGCGACGCGCGCGAGTACCTGCTCAGCGCGGCGCTCGCCGGGCTGATCGCCACCGGCGAGCGCGCCGCGGCGCAGGCGCTCTGGGACGAGCAGGCCGAGCGCCTCGCGCACCGCCTGGCGACGCCGCTGTTCCGGCTGCTGCGCTGCCACGCCGGGCGCGGCGCGGACTGCGCGCCGGCGTTCGCGAGCTACGCCGGCTGAGGCCGGCGCGCGACGAAGCGCACCGCCGAGAGCACGTCGCGCACGAACGCATCGCGCTCGCGCCCGCGCAGCGCGCCCGCCGAGATCCGTTCCCCGAGCAGCAGCAGCGTGAGGCCGTGCACCAGCGCCCAGGCCGCGATCGAGGCATCGCGCGCGCTTTGCGCCTCCGGCACCTGCGCCGCGAGCGCGCCCGCGAGCCCGTCGAAAACGCGCGTCGCGACTGCGCGCAGCGCGGGGTGCCTCGCGATCGCCACCGCGCCGCCGAACATCAGGCGGAAGCGCTGCGGCCGCTCGAGCGCGAAGCGCACGTAGGCCTCGCCCATCGCGCGCAACCCGCCGCGCTCGCGCGCGTCCTGCTGCGCGCGGCCGAGGTCGGCGAAGCCCTGCGTCGCGAGCGCCGCCAACAGGCTCTCGCGGTCCGGAAAGTGCCGGTATGGAGCGTTGTGCGACACCTTTGCGCGCCGCGCCAGCTCGCGCACCGCCAGTCCCTCAACGCCATGTTTTTCCAGGTTTTCCCCCGCCGCCGCGAGTAGCGCGGCTTCGAGATCCCCGTGATGATAGGCGCTGCGCCGGCCACGATATGTTGACACAGTCTACTTATTTCGGTACTAATGTTGTCGTAGACAACATATCACCCCGAGGCGCCGCTGTCAACATGAAGGAGCTCACCCTGCCGATCGCGATCCATCTCGTCGTGGCCTTGCCGGCGCTCGCGCTGGGGGTGGTGCAGCTGGCGCGCGCCAAGGGCACCGCCTCGCACAAGACGCTCGGCTGGGCCTGGGCGGCGCTGATGATGATGGTCGCGGTGTCCTCGTTCTGGATCCTCGAGATCCGCAAGGGCGCCGGGTTCTCGCTGATCCACCTGCTCTCGGTTTGGACCCTGATCTCGCTCGCCTGCGCGATCTGGTTCATCCGCCGGGGCAACGTGCGCGCCCACATCGGCTTTATGATCGGGACGTTCGTCGGCCTCGCCGGCGCCGGGCTCGGCGCCCTGGCGCCGGGGCGCTTCCTCGCGCAGCTACTTTTTGCCTGAGCCGCGCCCGGCGTAGGGGTTGGCGCCGGTGCGCAGCTCGATCCGCAGCGGCGTGCCCGTCAGGCCGAAGGCCTTGCGGAACCATCCCTCCAGGTAGCGCAGGTAGCCGGCGCCCAGGTGCTCGAGCGCGTTGCCGTGGATCACGATGCGCGGCGGGTTCGAACCGCCCTGGTGGGCGTAGCGCGGCTTGGGCCGCTGGTAGCCCTTGCGCGGCGGGGCCTGCCGCTCGACCGCCGCGATCAGCGCCCGCGTCAGCCTGGGCGTGGCGAGCTTGGCGGTCGCCGAGGCGTAGGCGGCGTTGACCGAGCGCAGCAGCGCGCTCAAGCCCTTGCCCGCCTGCGCCGAGATGAAGTGGGTCTCGGCGTAGGCGAGAAACGGCAGCTTCCAGCCCAGCTCGGCCCGGGCGCGGGCGCGCTGCTCCCGGTCGGCGGCGTCCCACTTGTTCACCGCCAGCACCACCGCGCGGCCGCGCTCGAGGATGTAGCCGGCGACGTGCGCGTCCTGCTCCGAGACGCCCTCGAGCGCATCGAGCACGAGCACCGCCACGTTCGCCGCTTCGATCGCCTGCAGGGTCTTGACGATCGAGAACCGCTCGACCGCGTGGCCCGCCTTGCCGCGCCGGCGCAGGCCGGCGGTGTCGATCAGCGTGTAGCGCCTGCCGGCGCGCTCGAACGGCACTTCGATCGCGTCGCGCGTGGTGCCGGGATCGGCGTGGGCGATCATGCGCTCCTCGCCCACGAGCGCGTTCACCAGGGTGGACTTGCCGACGTTCGGCCGGCCGACGATCGCGACGCGCGGATGCTTTCCGGCTGCCGGCTCTGGCGCCTGCGCCGGCTCCGGGAGTTCGTCGAGCACCGCCTCGATCAGCTCCCCCACGCCCTCGCCGTGCGCGGCCGACACGGCCGCCGGCGCGCCGAGGCCGAGCTCGTGGAATTCCGCGGTCGCCGCATGCCGCTCGCGGCCCTCGGCCTTGTTGGCGGCGATCCAGACCGGGGTTCTCAGGCGCCGCAGGCGCGCCGCGATCTCGCGGTCGCCGGGCACGAGGCCCTGGCGCGCGTCGGTCACCAGGATCACGGCGTCCGCCTCGGCGATCGCCTGCTCGGTCTGGCGCGCCATCACGGCGTAGATCGCGCCCGGCTCGGCGGGCTCGAGCCCGCCGGTGTCGATGGCGATGAAGCCACGCTCGCCGAGCCGCCCCTCGCCGTAGTGGCGGTCGCGCGTCACGCCTGGCACGTCCGCGACGATGGCGTCGCGGCCGCGCGTCAGCCGGTTGAAGAGCGTCGACTTGCCGACGTTGGCCCGCCCGACGATGGCGATGATGGGCTTCATGGCGAGGAGCCTTTAATCACAGGGACGCGGGGACGCTGGATGCGAAGCGAGGCGGCTTTCTTCACCGAGACACGGGGACGCCGGATGATGCAACGGTCTGTGCAGCTTTACTCGTCCCCGTGTCCCCGTGTATCCCGGTATTGGCTAAGGCGCCAGCGCGTACAGGCCCCCGCCCTGGGTCTGGACCACGAACCCGGCCGGGAGCTTGAGCGGCGCGGCGCGGATCGCGCTGCCGTCGGTGGCGAACCGCGCGACGAACGCCCCCGACTCGCGCGCGAGGAAATGCACGTACCCCTGCAGGTCGCCGAGCGCGACCTCGGCGCCGAGCGGCAGCGGCAGCGAGAGCTGGCGGTGCGCGAGCCGGTCCTGCTTCCAGACGCTGCGCCCGTTGCTGCGGTCGAGCGCGTGCACCGCGCCGCGGTCGTCGCTGACGTACGCGTAGCGCGCGTCGAACGTGACCCCGGTGAGCGTGGACATGTCGCGCGCCCAGAGCTGGCTGCCGGTCTGCGTGTCGTAGCAGGCGACGCGACCCTGGAACGCCGCCGCGCACACCTCGCGGCCCTGCGCGGCGGGCTCGCCGACGATGTCGGTCACGCGCTCGAGCTCGGTCGCGCCCTTGGGCAGGGCGACCGTCGCTTCCCAGCGCAGGCCGCCGTTGGCGAGCGCGACCGCGACCAGCTTGCCGCCGGAGAAGCCGGCGTAGGCCGATCCCTGATGCAGGGTCACGCCCGCCGGCGAGCGCACGATGAGCGGCGTCGCGGCGCGCTGGTACACCCAGCGGCGCTTGCCGTCCTCGGCGCCGAAGGCGAACAGGCGGCTGTCGGCGCTGCGCACCAGCACCAGCCCGTCGCCCACCCGCGGCGCGGCGAGCACCTCGCTCGAGACGCGCGCCCGCCAGCGCAGCGCGCCGCTCTGCGCATCGAGCGCGTACACGTCGCCCTCGTCGGAGGCGACCGCCACCAGGCGGCCGTCGGTCCCGACTCCGCCGGACAGCCGGCCGCCGGTCGAGCCGCGCCAGCGCGCCTGGCCCGACGCGGCGTCGAAGCGCGCCACCGTGCCGTCACGCGCCGCGGCGTAGACCGCGTCGCCCGCGAGCGCGGGGCTGAGCACGAACGCGTCCGAGCGGCCGATCGCGGAAGTCCACAGCACGCGCACGCCCTGCGGATTGGAAAGCGCCGGGAGCTCCGCCGGCTTGGGGCCGGTCGCGCTGGGCCGGAACCAGTCCATCGGGTTCAGGCTCGGCATGCCGGAGCAGCCGGCGAGCGCCGCGGCCGCGAGCAGCGCCGCTGGAATCCGTCGCACGGCTATCCCCCCAGCGCGTCGAGCCTCATCTGCACGCTGGCGCGGAAAGCGTCGTTGCGCGCGTCGGCCTTCTCGAGCGCGAGCCGGTAGGCGGCCTTCGCTTGCGCGGACTGGCGCTTGGCGACCAGGACGTCGCCCTTGAGCGCCGCGTACTGGGCGGCGTAGGGCGCGGCATGCGGCGCGTCCAGCAGCTTGAGCGCCTCGTCCGGGCTGCCCTCGTCGAGCAGCACCGCGGCGAGCCGCAGGCGCGCGAGGTCGCGCAGCTCGGCCGAAGGCGAGCGCTCGAGCACCCATTGCAGCTGGGCGCGCGCGTTCTTGAGGTCGCCGCGCCGGAACTGGAAGCTCGCCGAGGTGAGCGCGCCGAGCGACGCGTACAGCGTCCCGGGATAGTCCTCGAGCAGCGCGCCGGCGGCGTCGCGCAGAGCCTTGGCGTCGCCCGCCTGGCTCGCGCGCAGCAGCGCCTCGTACAGCCCGCCCGCCTGCTGCGCCTGGCGGTCCTGCCAGATGCGCCAGCCCTGCCAGCCGGCGAGCGCGATCGCCGCCACGGCGAGCACGCCGGCCACGAACGTGCCGTACTGCTCCCACCAGGTTTTCAGCTCGGCGAGCTTCTCCTGCTCCTCGAGATCGTAGGGCATCTCAGTTCCTCTTGAGATCCTGCAGCGTGCGGCGCACCGCGGCGGCGACCTCGTGCAAGGGGACTTCGGTCGCGCTCTCCGCGGCCAGGTCCTTGACCTGGACCGCGCTGCGGCCGACCTCGCTCTCGCCCGCGATCAGGGCGACGCGGAAGCCCTTCCTGTCCGCGTACGCGAGCTGATGGCTCAGCTTGGCGGGCTCGAGGTAGACCTCGGTATTGATGCCGGCCTGGCGCAGCCGGCGCGCCATCGCCAGGTACCGATCCAGGTAGCGGGCGTCCATCACCGTCACCAGCGCTTCGGCGGGCGTCCTTGCGGCAGGCCGCAGTGACCCGGTCTGCCGCAGCTTGGAGAACAGCCGCGTCAGCCCGATCGAGATCCCCACCCCTGGCAGCTTCGTGTCGGTGAAGTAGCTCGCCAGGTCGTCGTAGCGCCCGCCCGAGCAGATGCTGCCGAGGTCTGGATGGTCAGCGAGCGTCGTCTCGTAGATCGTGCCGGTGTAGTAGTCGAGGCCGCGCACCACGCCCAGATCGACGCAGAACGCCGCATCGGGAACGCCGAACTGCCGGATCGCCTGCACGATCGTCTTGAGCTCCTCGCGCCCCCTCTCGTACAACTCGCCGCCGGCGCCGAGCCGGTCGAGGACGCCGAGCGTCTCATCGGTCGAGCGCTTCTCGGCGATCAGCCCGAAGAGCTGCTTCGCGGCCGCGCGCGGCATGCCCTCGCGCTCCAGGTCGTGCTGGATGCGGGCGGCGTCCTCCCGCTCGATCTTGTCAAGGACGCGCAAGATGGCCGCCGAGCCGCGCTCGGGCGCGTCGAACTTCTGCAGCAGCCCTTTGAGCACCTTGCGGTTGTTGATCCGGATGCGGAACGGCCCGATCGCCATCTGCGTGAACACGCTGTGGATGACGCTCGGGATCTCGGCCTCGGCCAGGTAGCTGAGCCTGTCGCGGTTGATGATGTCGATGTCGCACTGGTAGAACTCCCGGAACCTGCCTTTCTTCGCCTGCGGGGTCTCGCCGCGCCAGACGCGCTGGATCTGGTAGCGGCGGAACGGGAACGCGAGCTCGCGCTCGCGCATCGCCACGTAGCGCGCCAGCGGTACCGTCAGGTCGAAGCGCAGCGCGCCCTTTCCCGAGGCCTCGTCCGCGTCCGACTCGGCGAGCCGGGTGAGGGCGTAGATCTCCTTCTCCACCCCGCCCTTCGAGGTCAGGATCTCGCGGCGCTCGGCGGACGGCGTCTCGATCGGCAGGAAGCCGAACAGCTCGAAGTTACGGCGGATGACCTCGACCAGCGCGTTGAACTGCAACTGCTCGCCCGGGAGGTACTCCTGGTCGAAGCCTCTCAGCAGCGCGGGTTTGACTTTGTTCAAACGGCTTTGATCTTGATTTCCTTGCCGCGGCGCGCGGGCGCGCCGGCACCGTAGCGCTCCTCGACGTAGCGCTGCACGATCGCCTGGAACTCCTCGGCGATGCGCTCGCCCTTGAGCGTCACGGTCTTCGCGCCATCCACGTAGACCGGCGCCACCGGCACCTCGTTGGTCCCGGGCAGGCTGATGCCGATGTCGGCGTGGCGCGATTCCCCGGGGCCGTTGACCACGCAGCCCATGACCGCTACGCGCATCTCCGCCACCCCCGGATAGCGCTCCTTCCACGCCGGCATGCTCTGCCGCAGCCAGTTCTGGATGCGGTCGGCGAGCGCCTGGAAATAGGTGCTCGTGGTCCGGCCGCAGCCCGGGCACGCGGCGACCAGCGGCGTGAAGCTGCGCAGGCCCATCGTCTGCAGCAGCTCCTGCGCCACCACGACCTCGCGCGTGCGGTCGCCGCCCGGCTCCGGGGTGAGCGAGACGCGGATCGTGTCGCCGATCCCCTCCTGCAGCAGCACCGCCATCGCCGCGGCCGAGGCCACGATGCCCTTCGAGCCCATCCCCGCCTCGGTCAGGCCCAGGTGCAGGGCGTGGTCGCAGCGCCGCGCGAGCTCGCGATAGACCAGGATCAGGTCCTGCACGCCGCTCACCTTGCACGAGATCACGATGCGCTCGGCGGCGAGGCCGAGCTTCTCGGCCTGGGCGGCGGAGCCGATCGCCGAGGCGATCAGCGCTTCGCGCATCACCTGGTCGGCGTCGAGCGGCTCGGCGCGGCGCGCGTTCTCGTCCATCAGCCGCGCCAGCAGCTCCGGGTCGAGGCTGCCCCAGTTGACCCCGATGCGCACCGGCTTGCCGTGGCGCAGCGCGGCATCGATCAGCATCGCGAACTGCTCGTCGCGCCGCTCGCCGCGCCCGACGTTGCCGGGATTGATGCGGTACTTGGCGAGCGCCGCCGCGCAGTCCGGGTAGCGGGTAAGGAGCTTGTGGCCGTTGTAGTGGAAGTCGCCGATGAGCGGCACATCGCAGCCCTGGGCGTCGAGGCGCTCGCGGATGCGCGCGACCTGCGCCGCCGCCTCGGGCGTGTTGACGGTGATGCGCACCAGCTCCGAGCCGGCGCGCGCGAGCTCCAGCACCTGCCGCGCGGTCGCCGCGGCGTCCGCGGTATCGGTGTTCGTCATCGACTGCACCACGATCGGCGCGCCGCCGCCGATCGCCACGCGGTCCACCATCACCTGCTTCGAGATCCTGCGCCCGCCGCGCGTTTCCATCCGCCGTCCCCGCGCCTCACTGCAGCGTGAAGCGCGCCACCTCGACCTTGGTGTGCGGCGCGAGGTCGACCGGCTGATCGTCGTACGTCAGCCGCACGTGCTGCGCTTTGCCGATCACCAGCGCAAACGGCGGCTCGCCTTCGACCACGCGCTCCGTCCCCCCCGGGTTGAGCGCCGAAGTGAGCACCCGGCCGCCGCGGCCGCGGACCTCGACCCAGGACTCGCGCTCGAAGTGCAGCACGATGCGGTGGCCCGCGGCCGTGGCCGGGCGCTCCGCGTCGGCGCGCGGCTCGGGGCCGGGCTCGGCCGCCGCGGCGAGCGGCGCGATCTGCGGGGTCACGGTGCTCGCCACCGCCGCGCGCTGCGGCTCGAGCGGCGCCTGCGCCGCGGGCACGAAGCTCAGCCGCGCGGCGCGGGTGCGCTCCTGCTGCCATTCGATCACGACCGCCGCGATCACGCCCAGAATCGCGAGCGACAGCGCCGCGTACACGTAATTGACGCGCTTCGAGGTGTCGGTGAACGGGATCGGCCTGCGCGCCGACGCCACTGCCGCGACGTTGTCGGGCGCCGCCACGCGCGCCGCGATCTGCTCGAGCAGCGGGCCCGGATCGAGCTTGAGCAGGCGCGCGTAGGTGCGCAGCATGCCGCGCGCGAACGTCCCGGGCGGCAGGCTCTCGAAACGCTCCTGCTCGAGCGCCTCGATCTGGCGCGGCGCGAACTTGAGCTGCTGGGCGACGTCGGCCACGGTCAGGCCGAGCGCCGCGCGCGCCTGCGCCAGCTCCGCGCCGACTCCGGACGCCTCAGTCATACTCGCCGCGCTGCAGCTGCTGGTACTCGCGCGAGCCGGGGAAGCGGCGCCGCAGCTGGTTGGCGTAGCTCGACTCGGCCACGCGCTCGCCGAGCTTGCGCTCCACGCGCAGCGCCAGCCACAGCGACTCGGCCGTCGGCTCGACCAGCTTGTTGTAGCGCGTGACGAGCTTGCGCGCCTCCTCGAGGCCGCCCTGGCGGTAGCGGATCTGGCCCAGGTTGAGCAGCGCCGGCGGGTCGTCGGGCTCGAGCTTGAGCGCGCGCTGGAAGAACTCCTCGGCGTCCTTCTCGTTGTTGTTGCGCAGCGAGCAGATGCCGGCGCCGGAGTACGAGCGCCACGGGGTCAGGTAGAGCGGGTTGCGGATGGCGTGCATGAAGTACTTGATCGACTCGACGCCGCGCCCGGTCTGGCACAGGAACCAGCCGTAGTTGTGGTTGATGTCCGCGTCGTTCGGCGAGAGCCTCAGCGCGCGCTCGAAGCTCTGCTGCGCGAGCTGGTTCTCGCTCAGCTCCATGTACACCAGCCCGAACATGCTGTGGGCGAGCGCGTAGTTCGGGTCCGCCGCAGCCGCGACGCGCAGCTCCTCGAGCGCCACGGCCATGTTGCCGCGGCTGAAGTAGAGCGAGGCGAGCTCCGTGTGCACCTTGGCCCGGTTGCGCGGGTCGCCCATCTCGCCGACGATCGTGCTGCTCTCGGCGACCGGATCCTGCGGCGACGGCGTGGCGCAGCCGGCGGCAAGCGACGCGGCGAGCGCGACGCGAAGCAGGCGTCTCATGCGCGCAGCTCCGTGATCGGGATGGCCCGCTTGCGGCGGGTGCGATCGGCGACGTCCCCCGCGAGCTGGCCGCAGGCGGCGTCGATCTCCTCGCCGCGCGTCTTGCGCGTGGTGGCGGTGAGCCCTGCGCGCCGCAGCACCTCGGCGAAGCGCGCCACGCGCTCCGGCGGCGAGCGCCGGAAGCCGGAGCCCGCAAAGGGGTTGAACGGGATCAGGTTGAACTTGCAGCGCACCCTGGCGGCGACACGCACCAGGCCGCGCGCTTCCGCGACCGAATCGTTCACGCCGTCGAGCATCACGTACTCGAAAGTGATGAAGTCGCGCGGCGCGCGCTCGAGGTAGCGCCGGCACGCGGCGAGCAGCTCGCGGATGGGGTACCTGCGGTTGACCGGCACGAGCCGCTCCCGCAGGGCATCGTCCGGGGCGTGCAGCGACACCGCGAGCGCGACCGGGCACTCGGCGGCCAGGCGGTCCATGCCCGGGACGACGCCCGAGGTGGACACGGTCACGCGCCGCCGCGACAGCCCGTAGGCGTGGTCATCCAGCATCAGGCGCAGCGCCGGGATCACCTCGTCCAGATTGAGCAGCGGCTCCCCCATCCCCATGAACACGACGTTGCTGACCTGGCGCCCTTGCCGCGCGCGCCCCGCGGTGCGCCGCGCAGCCCCCGCGCCGAGCAGCTTCTCGGCGAGCCAGAGCTGGCCGATGATCTCGGCGCTCGACAGGTTGCGGTTGAAGCCCTGCTTGCCCGTGAGGCAGAAAGCGCAGTCGAGCGTGCAGCCCGCCTGGCTCGAGACGCACAGGGTGGCGCGGTTCGCCTCGGGGATCCAGACCGCATCCACCGCGTTGGCGCCGTCCACCTTGAGCAGCCACTTGCGCGTGCCGTCGGGCGAGGTGCTGTCCCCGATCACCGCCGGTGCCTCGATCACGGCCTGCGCGACGAGCTTCTCGCGCAGGGCCTTCGCGATGTCGGTCATGGCGGCGAAGTCCTGCGCGCCGCGCTGGTGAATCCACTGCAGCACCTGGCGGGCGCGGAACGGCTTCTCGCCGAGCGCGGCGAACCAGCGCCCGAGCGCGCGCGCGTCGCAGCCGAGCAGGTTGACGCGGACGGGGGCACTCACCGGGAATAGACCTCGCAGGCCGGAAAGAAGAACGACACTTCGAAGACCGCCGTGTCCGCGCTGTCGGAGCCGTGCACGGCGTTGGCGTCGATGGTGCTGGCGAAGTCGGCGCGGATCGTGCCGCGCGCGGCCTGCTTCGGATCGGTGGCGCCCATCAGCTCACGGTTCTTCGCGATCGCGTTCTCGCCCTCCAGCACCTGCACCAGCACCGGGCCCGAGGTCATGAATTTCACCAGGTCGGCGAAAAACGGGCGCCCGCGGTGCACGGCGTAGAACCCTTCGGCCTGGGCGCGCGAAAGCATCATCATGCGCGCCGCGACGATCCTCAGGCCGGCGGACTCGAGGCGCGCCAGGATCTGGCCGATCGCATTCTTGCGCACCGCGTCCGGCTTGATGATCGAAAGGGTCCGCTCCTGCGCCATTCGCGCCTCTCCCGAAAGCGATTGTAGGCAATCAAAAAGTATAGCACGACGATGAACTTCTTCCATGGAAAAACAAGGGGTTAAAGAGCATGACCCGCAACCTGCGCCTGGACCTTCGCGGCAGCACCGCCTCGGTGACCCTGGACCGCCCGCGCGCGCGCATCGCGATGTCGGCCGAGCTGATGCGCGAAATGATCCGCTGCGCGCGGCAGCTCGGCGAGCGGCGCGAGCTCGATGCCGTCATCGTGCGCGGCGCGGGAAAGTGGTTCTCCGCCGGCGCGGACCTCAAGGACGCGGCGCGCTGGGGCAACCGGTCCCTGCCCCTTGACGAGCAGCGCGAGGTAGCGCGCAGCAGCCGCGGCACGGTGAACACGTAATTAGAGCCAGTTGAACCTCCAGCAACTGGAGGTTCTAACATGGTAGCGAAGGAGAGGGGGTGACGCGATGAACCCAGGGGCCATTATTTCGATCGGCGATGCCGCCAAGGCGTCCGGGCTCACGGTGAAAACCATCCGCTATTACGAAGAGATCCTGCTGATCCCGAAGGCCGGGCGCACGAACGGTGGGGCGCACACTGGCGGCAATCGCGTCTATACCGAAGCCGAGGTCGGTCGGCTGAGCTTCATTCGCCACGCGCGACTGTTCGGGCTGCGCCTGTCCGACGTCCGCGAGCTGCTCATGCTCGCCGACGGCAAGGGCTGTCCGAGCCGACAGCCCAAGTATGGGGAAATTTTGCGACGCCACCTGCACGAGATCGACGAGCGCGTCCGTCATCTCCGGGGCCTACGCGCCGCCATCGAGAACCTCGTGTCGCCTCCACGGCAGCGCAAAGGCCAGAAGTGCTCGTGGAGCACGTGTGGATGTATGCAACAGCATGCCGGGTCACCGCCGCCGTCCGGCGCAAGCTCGTTTGGCGGCGACCGAAAGAAAGGAGCCAGCCATGTGCGAGATCTGCGGCTGCGAAACGGCACGGCCGGTGGAGCACCCCTTGCAGCGAGGGAAACTGAAGGGAAAGGCGCTGGGCGTCCGCGTCAAGGCGGCGCCGGCCGAGCCGAAGTCCTCTCCCCCGGTCACGACCGACTCCCGTGAAAAGCGACGCCCGGCGCTCGAAGAGCTGACGGCCGAGCACGTCTGATCCGCCGGGGCGTGAATCGGAACGGCGCCACGTCGCGGCGGCACGCTGGCGCTTCGTTTTCGTGACCATGCAGGGGCCGATCGCTTCGTGCGATCACGGTTCCCGGGAAGAGGAGACCGCAGCATGAATCCCGTTCTGTGGTCGGCGCTTCGGTTGTGGATCCGCTATCGCCGTGGGCGTCTGCCGCCTGCTTCGCTGCCGGACCCGATCTGGTATTTCGCCTACGGGTCGAACATGAACGAGCGGCTGTTCCGGGAGCGGCGCCACATGACGTGGCTGGAAGCTCGGGTTGGCCGTCTCCACGGATACCGGTTGGTCTTCACCGTCGCCGGCGGGATGCGCCCCGGCCTGTCGGCCCCGGCCAACATCGTTGCGGCGCCTGGCGGCGTGGTTTATGGCGCTCTCTATCTCCTGCCCTTGCGCAAGTTCGCGCGGCTCGATAACAGCGAAGGCAAGCAATATGGGTATTTGTGGACTGAAGCCGAGGACCTTGCCGGCAATCGCTTGCCTGTCATGACATTCAAGGTGCCGCACGCGGCGCACGAAGGCCGTCCGGGGCGCGCCTATCTCAACCTGATCCGCGAAGCGGCGCGCCAGCGCGGGCTGCCTGAGGATTATGTCGCTTTTCTCGACCGTGTCGAGGCGAGGGAGTGACGCAGGGCGTGGCGCAGAGCCGCCTGCGCCGGTGGTGGCCGTGGCTAGGCGCGCTGATCGGCATCGCCGCGCTCGCGTGGCTGCTGCGAAGACTGGATCTCGACCGCTTCGGGCAGGTTCTCGTTGAGTCCGAGATCCGCTTGTTACTGCTGGTGCCGCTTGCCATCGCCGCCGAACAGTGGGTTCGGGCGTGGAAGTGGCGCCAGCTCCTTTACCCGCTGCGGCTGGTCGGCACGCTCCCCCTGTTCGGGGCAATCATGGCAGGGTATCTCATGGGGATGCTGGTTCCGTTCGGCTTCAGCGCGTTGGCGCGCTCCTGGTTCGTCGCCCGCCGCGAGGGCCTGACGACGAGCGGCGTGCTCGCCACCGTCGCGCTCGACCGGCTGACCGACGGCGTCGTCTTCGCTTGTCTCGTGCCGGTCGCGCTGGTTCTCGTGGTCTTTCCCGACCCGACCGGCGGCATTCGTACCGGACTGACGTGGGGCGCGGCGGGTAGCTTCTTACTGTTCGTCCTGTTGCTGCTCGTTCTTGCAGTCTACCGGCGCGAAGCGCTGCGGCCCGACAACTTCTTTGCGCGTCTCGCCGGGCGTCTGCCGGCTCGCCTCGCTGGGCCGGTCCAGCGCGTTTCCGTCTCGTTCGCGACGGGCATCGTGTGGCCGCAGGAGTTCTGGCGCGGTTTCGGAATCGTGCTCGCGAGCGTGGTGATCAAGCTGATCGCGGCGACGCATCTCCTGTGGGCGGGTCTCGCTCTGGGCGTTGCCTTGCACCTTGGCCAGTACCTGTTCCTGATGCTCTTTCTCGGCTTCGTCGTCATCCTCGGCCACTTTCTGCGCATCGCCGGAACCTTCATCGTCGGCGCGGTCTTCGCGCTCGGGCTGTTCGGCGTGCCCGAGGAGGAGGCGCTGGCCATGGTGCTCGTCGTTCAGGCATCAAGCGTCCTGACCGTTGCCGGTATCGGCGCGCTTGCGCTGTGGCGCCAAGGTGTCGCGTTCTCAGAACTGCGCGCCGCAGGCGCGAGCGATGGCGGCCGCGGCTGAATTGAAGCGGCGTTTCCGGCGTATTTCGTTCGCCGGTATCTTCTTCCAGGGCGGCGCGGCGGCGATCGATACGAGCACGATCGTCGCGAGTCTCGTCAACACCATAACAGGAAGCCCGTTCGCGGTCGGCGCGGCCGCCGCCATCGTTCGCTATGGTTGGCTGTTCCCGCAGCTTTTCGTCGCCTACTTCGCGCAGCAGTCGCGCCGCCGCATGCCGTTCTACAAATTCGGTGCCTTTGGGCGAGTTCTCTGTCTCGCCCTCGTGGCCGCCTTGCTGCTCGCCAGCGAGGCCGCGTCGGCTGTCGTCGTGATCGCCGGATTCTTCGTGCTTTGGACGGCCTACGCGTTCGTCAGCGGCATTGTCGCCGTTCCCTACAACGACATCGTCGCCCGTGCGATCGTGCCGGCGCGCCGCAGCCGGATGCTCGCGGTCCGGTTCTTCGGTGGAGGCGTTCTCGCGCTCCTCGTTGCAGCCGTTGCGCATCGTCTGCTCGA
>Ga0187892_10008622_pt1 | contig 13863 bp, 13 predicted proteins | sample MA1701073metaG_FD_139345 | JGI IMG/M metagenome (GOLD analysis project Ga0187892, IMG submission 139345) | Bio-ooze microbial communities from a basaltic lava cave in the Kipuka Kanohina Cave System on the Island of Hawaii, USA - MA170107-3 metaG ...
ACGCTCAAACACTTGCACAGGCCTGCCAATTCGCGCCAGCGCCAAGCTGGCTGCAAGGCCGGCGATGCCGCCGCCGGCGATGAGAAAGGTCGGATCGTTCATGCCACATGATGACATATTACCCGCGCCTTTGCTGAGGCTTGCGGCGGCATGCCGTTGGCTCTAGGACTGCGCCGGGTTTTCTCCCGCTAGAGGTCCGTTCCCATGGCGTTTATTTCTGACGCGCTCAACCGCATCCAGCCCTCGGCCACCATTGCCATTTCCAACAAGGCGATGACGCTGAAGGCCGAGGGCCGCGACATTATCGGCCTTGCGCAGGGGGAACCTGACTTCGATACGCCGGACAACATCAAGGAAGCGGCGATCGCGGCGATCCACGCCGGCAAGACGAAATATACCCAGGTCGACGGCATACCGGAACTCAAGACGGCGATCTGCGCCAAGTTCAATCGCGAAAACGGGCTCGACTACAAGGCATTGCAAGTGTCGGTGGGCTCGGGCGGCAAGCAAGTGCTGTTCAATGCGCTGATGGCGACGGTCAACCCCGGCGATGAAGTCATCATCCCCGCGCCCTATTGGGTGAGCTATCCCGATATCGTCATGCTGGCGGGCGGCACGCCAGTGATCGTCGAGTGCACCCTGGAGCATGGCTTCAAACTGCAGGCGGCGGCTCTTGAAAAGGCGATCACACCCCGGACCAAGTGGCTGATCCTGAACTCGCCTTCAAATCCGAGCGGGGCCGCCTATTCGCGCAGCCAGCTCAAAGGTGTCACCGATGTGCTGCTGAAACATCCCCATGTGTGGCTGCTCACGGACGATATGTATGAGCATCTCGTCTATGATGATTTCGTCTTCACCACGCCAGCTCAGATCGAGCCCAAGCTCTATGATCGCACACTAACCATGAATGGCGTGTCAAAGGCCTATTGCATGACGGGCTGGCGCATCGGCTACGGCGCGGGGCCGGAGAAACTGATCAAGGCCATGTCGAAGCTGCAGTCGCAATCGACATCGAACCCATCGTCGATCGCCCAGTGGGCGGCGGTGGAGGCGCTCAACGGCTCCCAGGATTTCATCGAGGCCAACAACAGGGTGTTCAAGGAGCGCCGCGATCTCGTCGTTTCGATGCTGAGCCAGGCGCGGGGGATTTCCTGCCCAACGCCGGAGGGTGCATTTTATGTTTATCCCTCTTGCGCCGGCGCCATCGGCAAGACGGCGCCTTTGGGCAACGCGATCAAGAACGATGAGGATTTCGTCACCGAATTGCTCGCGGCCGAGGGTGTCGCGGCGGTGCATGGCGGCGCGTTCGGCCTGTCGCCGTTCTTCCGCATTTCCTATGCGACCGGCACCGATGTGCTAACCGAGGCCTGCCAGCGCATCCAGCGCTTTTGCGGCAATCTGAGATAGGGAAGCTCAATCATGTTCGATAGTTCGGTGCCGGTGCTCGTGCATTTTCTGAAAGGCCTTTCGGCGATTCTCAGGAAAGCCGAGGGGCATTGCGAGCTGAAGAAGATCGAACCTGACGCAATCCTTCAGGCCAGGCTTTTTCCCGACATGTATCCGCTGACGCGGCAGGTGCAGCTTGTGACCGACTTCGCCAAGGGCATCGGCGCCAGGCTTTCGGGAATCCCGGTTCCGAGTTTCGCCGATGAGGAGAAGACGTTCGCGGAACTGCAAGCGCGACTCACCAAGACCCTCGATTTCCTCAACACGTTGAAAGCCGCGCAATTTACCGAGGCAGCGAAACGGGCGGTCACTATCAAGGTGGCGGGGCAGGACATGAGCTTTACCGGGTCGCAGTATCTGGCGAACTTCGCGTTGCCGAATTTCTATTTTCACCTGACGACGGCCTATAATATCCTGCGCCATAACGGCATCGAGCTCGGCAAGATGGATTTCATGGGCCGCGCCTGAGGAGATTTTTCATGCCGTGGATGATCGTTAGCGAAGATTCATCGCACGGCCCGGCGTTGCGCCGCGACCGGGCGCTGATGGATGCCCATTGGGCCTATGAACAATCGATCAAGGACAAAATCCTGTGCGCGGGAAGCCTGCGCAGCGACGACGGCATGACACCTATTGGCAGTCTTTTGATTCTCGATGTGGAGACGCGCGAGGAGGCGCTGGCGCTGCTCAACGAAGATCCAGCGACCAAGGCAGGGTTGCGGAGCAATGTGGTGGTGAGACGCTGGAACAAGGCGATCTTCGGCGGCGTGGTGGCCGATTAGGTTTCTTGAGTCACGCCTTCGCGCTGCCTCCACCAATAGCCGACGATCACGACGGCGACCGCGCCGGCGATGGCCAGGCCGTAATGGATCGCCGCGCCCACCGGCAGGCCGAGATCGTGAAGGGCAGGGTCTCTCGCGATCATTTCACCCGCAATCCACCCAAGGAGGGCGGCGCCCGCCCACACAAAAATGGGAAAGCGTTTGACCAAGCCGGTTATCAGCGTGGCGCCCACAACAATGAGCGGGATGGAGACCGCGAGACCGAACATGAAGAGCCAGTAGTTGCCGCCGGAGGCCGCCGAGATGGCCACGACATTATCGAGGCTCATGACGGCATCCGCCATGGCGATGGTGCGCACCGCGTGCCAGAGTTTTTCCGAAGCGGGAATATTTTTTTCTCCGGCCTGCTCGCCGCGCAGCAGCTTGACGGCGATCCATAGCAGCAAAACGCCGCCGACCGACATCAGGAACGGCACCAGAAGAATCTGGGAAATAACCAGGGCAAACAGAATGCGCAGGATGATGGCGGCACTGGCGCCGAAAATGATGCCCAAACGCTTCTGCTTGTCCGGGAGGGACCGGCAGGCAAGGGCGATTACTACCGCGTTGTCGCCCGAAAGCAAAAGGTCAATCCAGATGATCTGGCCGATGGCCAGCAAGGTCGCGGTAGAAATATCCATATCGGCCCGAATCTGTTTTGGTGAAGATGGGAGGCATTAAGGTAAAGAGCAAGCAGGGAACCTTTGCCGCCTTTAACCGTTGTAATCAGGTATGCCCGTCGTATGGCGGGGCCAACTATTCGAATTAACAAAGGAATTCAAGATGAATAAACTAATCGCAGCATCGCTCATCGCCCTTGGCCTTTCCATGGTGCCGGCGGAAGCCAAAGAAGGCGTGAAGGTCGGACTTTTGTCGTGCGACATTGAGGGTGGCGTCGGTTTTATCATCGGCTCATCCAAGGGTGTCGATTGCGTGTTCGAGCCCTCCGGCGGCGGCCGCGTTGAGCACTACGCGGGCTCGATTGACAAACTGGGTATCGATATTGGCGTGACCAAACGGACCGCCGCTGCTTGGCTGGTATTCGCACCCGGCAAGCTGAAGCGGGGCGCGCTCGAGGGCAGTTATGGCGGCGCATCGGCGGAGGCGACGGTGCTCGCGGGCGTTGGCGCCAATGTGCTCGTCGGCGGTTTCGAAAAGAGCGTCAATCTGCAGCCACTCAGCGTGCAGGTTCAAACGGGGCTCAACGTCGCGGCCGGCATTGCCGCCCTTCGACTGGATTATGTGGATTGATATTGTTATGCGGGCCGGTTTCCGGCCCGTTTTCATTGTGATTACAGCAAGTTGGTGTAAGAATTTTTTGAGTGTGGCCTGAATCCCGCAGTTTGCTGAAATGATGGAGCACCGGCGGATTTCGCTTGGCAAGCAAACAGATTCGCGGGAATACTCAGCCATTCGCCGCATGCCCAAAGCAGCGGCTGAATCGCGCAACCGTACGGCGGCAGGCAGGGGTTAAAATGTTGAAATTTCGCACGACTGGCGGGGTCATCACCGGAACATTCGCGTTCGGCCTCATGTTTTCAACGTCGCTATCCTTGGCGGCCGATATCGGCGCGCCTGGGTGCATTCCCGCCGTTTCAGGGCTGAACGGCAAGCTCGATGGATCCGCGGGTTATCTCGAAGACGATGAGGATGATGGTTTCAGATTCCAGGGCGTCGCTACCCTAAGCATGCCGGTTGGATGCCTTCTGGGAATCCAGGTTGACGTCGGTGGCGGCGATCTCGATGGCGATGAGTACTACGGCATTCAGGGGCACATATTCATCCGCGATCCCGAGAGCTATCTCCTGGGTGCTACGGCACATTATGTCGAGCTTGATGGCGATGACGTCTTCCGCGTCGGGCCTGAAGCCGAGCTCTATCTCGATAACATCACGATTTCGGGCGTCGCGACCTTCGAGACGACCGGCGGCGATCTGGACGATGACGATTTTCTCGGAGGCCTTCAGGCTTCCTTCTATGCGACCGACGATTTCGCTCTGACGGCGGGATACAGGCATTTCCTCGATACGGATGCGGCTGCTCTCGGGTTTGAGTATCAGCCCGCGTCATGGCCGGGATCGATCTATGCCGATGCGATGGTAGGCACCGATGATTACCTCTCGATCGTGGGCGGCGTCAGGTTCTATTTCGGCGGCGAAGAGAAGAGCCTGATACGGCGCCATCGCGAGGACGATCCGTGGAACCTGTTCCTCTGGCTGCGGAAGGCGCTCGCGGAAGGGGGCGGCGGCGGCGAAGAATGCGACTTCGACCCAGAGACGCCCTTGCCTTATTGCGAAACCCAGACAGACTAAGATATTAGCTAACTTGACCGGTTGGGACCGCAGGAGACTGCGGTCCTTTTCTTCAGGGCAAGCATGAAACGGCGAATCTTGCTGGGGTGGGAATTCGGAGGCGGCAATGGGCATGCTGTCATTCTGCGCGAAATCGCCCGCCACTTCTCGCCGGAAAGCCACGAGTTGCGATTCGCTGTCCGTTATCCCTCAACCCTCATACGTGCTGGCATAGATCCCAATCTCGTTTTCGAGGCACCTGGCAAAATGCTGTACCGCGCAGGGGAGCCTGCCATCAAAGGAACGGCGCGAGCGACCTATGGGGAGTTCGTCTGCGAAGCATTGATGGGGCCTGAGCGGGATTTCTCCCAGCGGCTTGCCGGCTGGGACAATGTAATTAGCGTGTTCAAGCCGGATGTGATCTTGGCTGAATATGCGCCTGGTCTCAGTCTCTACGCGCGGGGCCGCATTCCAGTTGTTGCCACGGGCTCGGGTTATTCGCTGCCGCCAGCGGGAATGACGGTATTTCCCCTTCTCGTGGAGAAGCCGGTGCCGCGCTTTGCAACAGAAGCGGAACTGATTGATCGGCTTAATGGATACTTGCGGAAAGCCGGGGCCGCCGTCATCGACCGGTTACCGGAGCTCAATGCCGCCGACGCCCACGGTTTGATTACGCTGCCGATATTTGATCCGTATAGGGATCATCGCCAGGGAGGCTATCTGGGTGTCGAACATCCGGGCGGCTCGCCCGAGCCAGAGCCGGGCGCGGCCGGACTCATTGTTTATTTCGATGAAACCTGGCAGCTTGAGGATGGATTTGTTGGTGGCCTTCGCGCCGCGGAAATTTCCGGTCATGCCTTTCTCGGCATGCCGCTGCGCCGCACGGTGAAGCGGTTGGCCGGAAGCGGCGTTACTTTGGCTGATAGACCATTCGATCTTTCCCAAGAAATGCCGGGCAGGGCCGTGGCAATTCATAAGGGTACGCTTGGATTTGCCTCCGCGGCCGCGCTGGCGGGCGTTCCCCAGATTGTTCTGTTCCACAATCAGGAGAACCTGCTTATTGGGCAAGCCTTGCAAAAGGCGGGAACGGCGGTCACCATGGCCCGTCCCAAGATCAAGGCTGGCGCGATCGCTGAGGCGATCAGGTATGTGGCGAGCGATCCTGCCATGCGCGCCGCAGCGCGCAGGTTAGCCGACCAGCTCGCGCCCTTTCGTAGTCGCCATCCGGCGAAGGAAATTGCGGACATGGTTCGCAAGTTCATCCGCTAGCATTATTGTTCTCATATTCATTCACATAGTCGATGAATTTGCCCGCCGCGGTGAGGGGCATGACTTCAACCCTGCGATAGGTCACGTTCAGATCAGAATGGAATATCTTTCGAAAGAACTGCGTCATCCCTCCGAAGTCGATGACGTCGTCCGGTGCCGCGGAGATGAAGCGCACTTCGAGATCGAGGCTGCCAGTTTGCGCCACTTGCCATCTGTCGGCCTTGAGAAAATCCCGGTAGATCTCGTGCCCCACGGATGGCAGAAAGCGGTTGCCTTCGGCAAATCGGAACTGGTTGCGCACGCGCCCATCAATGCGGGCGATGATGGGATGGGCGCGGCCGCAGGAGCACGGCTCGCCCCAGGCTGCGAGATCTCCATGCTCGTAGCGGATGAGGGGTTGGGCTGTTCCCAATAACGGCGTGATGACCACCCGGCCGGTTTCACCCGGAGCGCAAGGCTTTCCTTGATCGTCAAGAATTTCCAGAAGCAGAAGTTCGCTGTTGACGTGGAAGCCGCCGGAGACCGGGCATTCATTTGCCATCATATGCCCCTCGTTGGAAGAATAGGCGCTGAAAGCCCTGGCATTGAAGGCTTGCCGGGTCAGCGTACGGCCGCGCTCGGTCATCGCCATTCCCGTTCCGACCAGATATTTCAGATTGATCTTGAAGCGCCTTTCCACTTGCGCGGCGGCCACTGATTCCATCACGGCCGCCATTCCAGAAATACAGACGCTGCCATGTTGCTCCATGAGCGAGAGAATGCGTTCCGGTGACCAATGCTGACTGACGGTGAGACAATTCGACGATTTGAAGTCTTCGGGACTTTTGCCCGCCGCCTTTCTTGCCTCCTCAAGCTTTGCCACCCTGGTCGCGCCGAGTGCTATGCAAAGACGATCGTCTTCCTTGAAGCCATACCAGCGACAAGCCCGTCCGAAGGCGGCGATACCGGCGACCGACATGAGCGTACTGTAGTGGACCGTAATGGGCGTGCCGGTGGTTCCGGATGTGGCCATCGCTTGCACCCGGCCGTGACCCGCTGGCAGCTTCTTAGGCAACATGGCCTCGCCGTTGCTTCTGACATCGGCGCGCGTCAGTACCGGAATCTCGTGCCAGCGCGACCAATCGACCGTTCCGTTGCGGCGGAACAGCGGGGCCAATCGCTCTTTGTAAAACGGTGTCTCCGCTTGGGCGAAACTCAGTAAATGTTGAAGATGGCCGCGCTGATAGTCGACCAGGGCCGCGGTGCTATATCTTTCCGTCCGTGCCAGAGTTTCCCGCATGAAGGCGGCGGCGGTCTGGTTCAACGACGCCACCGTCAAGCCTCGTCGAGTTCGCAGATATAGTCGAAGTGCTTGCCGCCCGGCGTCACCGGAAATTCCGCGATCCGCTTGTAGTTGATGGTAACGGGCCGGTTGAGGATTTGGAGCGCGAGTGCAGTCATTTCAGTGTAGCGAATTTCGCTTTCAGGGCGCTGCGACACAAAGCGGATCTCAAGCGTTTCCGGTCCTGTCTGGGCACATTGCCAGCGCGTGGCACCGAGGTACTCTTCATAATTCGCGCCCAAGAAATCCGGACTCATGACGGTGCCGCCGGAAAAGCGGAAGCGGCTGCGCATCCTTCCACCGGATATCGACATCAAAGGCAGACTGCGGCCGCAAGAGCACGGAGGCAGCATAGTGATCAGATCGCTCATCACGTAACGCAAGAGCGGCATCGCGTAACTGAGCAATGGCGTGATGCACGCCATGCCTTCCTCACCGATATCGCAGACCGAACCGTCCTCGCGCAGGGCTTCGACCAGCATGGTTTCGCCGTGGACATGGAGATGACCGGAAACCGGACATTGCGAGGCGACAAGCCCGCATTCAAGCGTGCTGTATTGATCGAGAATTTCGCAGTCCAGCACCTTGCGGCACTTCTCCCGCAATTCTTGCCTTACGGGTTCGCCGAGCGTGACGATTGCGGCGATCGAAGGTTTCAAATCCGGATTTTCGCGGACGGCCTCGATAAGGGACCCGACATTGACGGGGAAGGTATTGAGATAGCAGCGCCCGACGCGATGCAACCAATCGAGTTGCTGTTCGGGCGGCGTCGCCATGATGAGTTCGCGCCATGGACCCTGATCGGGGATCTGAAGCCAATAGGGTCCCCAGCGGCTGTCCCGGGTGCGGCCTTCTGGATAGGTAGCGACCCCGGCGGCCTTTGCCCGGATCGCGGCCCATGGCAGGCGGTAATCGAAACCGTGCCAATTCATGAAACGGGCGGCGCTGGCCGTTGCAGCCAGGGATTGCGATTTGCATTTCAGTGCCTGGACGGGCTCGCCCGTGGAGCCCGATGTTTTGGTGGGAATGACGCGGCCAACCTCGGGCGGCACCGAGGCGCTGCGGAGGGCTTCAAAATGCTCGCGAAGATCGAGACGCCTGAGCGGTTTTACTTTTTGCCAGCCGCCAAGGTCGAAATGCCCGCGCCGGGTGAATAGCGGCGCGAGGCGGTCAGCATAGAAGGGGACATGGGCTTGCGCGTGGCGCACCAGTCTTTCGATCTGTGCGGCTTGCGCCTCAGCCAGGGCGCTGGCGGAAAGCCACTGGCTCCTATCAAGGGCGCGATGAATTTCATTCTCGCGCCGGTATGGGGTTTCGATATCCATGATATGGACTTAGGATTTTGCTTGCCGCCCTCTGGAAACAGAGTCAAGCTGATGCCCAGTTGGAACCCGCGCCCCTTGTGGTTTCCTGCACGAGAAGGGCGGTTCTTCGGCGCAAGATGGGGAGAAGCAATCATGGATACAAACAGCGGCAGACGAGTTCAGGGCTCGCGGTGCGTTGCACTGGTGGGCCCCTATCTCAGCGGCAAAACGACCCTTCTCGAAGCCCTTCTGTTCCGCACCGGCGCGATTCCGCGGCAGGGCAAAATCTCCGACAAATCCACTGTCGGCGATGCGGCCCCCGAAGCGCGCGGCCATGGCATGAGTGTCGAGCTCAATGCGGCGACCACCAGTTTTCTCGGCGACAGCTACACCTTCATCGATTGCCCCGGCTCCATCGAATTCACTCAGGATCAGCGAGCCGCACTTGCCGGCTGCGATGCGGCGATCGTGGTGTGCGAGGCCGACGACAAGAAGGCGCCGGCCCTGCAACTCATTCTGAAGCAGCTCGACGAATTGGGGCTGCCGCGCTTCCTGTTCATCAACAAGATCGACAAAACGGAATCATCGCCGCGCGATGTGCTCGCCTGGCTGCAGCCCGCAAGCTCAAAGCCGTTGGTGCTCCGGCAATTGCCAATCCTCAAAGGGACAATCGTTACGGGCTTTATCGACCTCGCCCTGGAGCGGGCGTTCGTCTATCGCGAACACGCCGATAGCCAAGTGATCGACATTCCCGCCGACTCGGCGGAATTGGAAAAAAGCGAACGCTTCGCCATGCTGGAAAAGCTCGCCGATCACGATGACGAGCTGATGGAGCAATTGCTTTCCGACATGGAGCCGCGGCGCGACAAGGTGTTCGCCGATTTGACGCGCGAGCTTTCAGAAGGGCTGATCACGCCGGTGCTGTTCGGCTCGGCGGAGCATGGCAATGGCGTGGGCCGCTTGCTCAAGGCGCTGCGCCATGAAGCGCCCGGTGCCGCCGATACGGCCAAGCGCCTCAATCTCAAGGCTAATGGCGGTGCCGTGGCCCAGGTGCTCAAGACATTCCACACGGCCCATGGCGGGAAACTGTCTCTTGCCCGCATCCTTAAAGGCGAGGTGGCCGATGGCACGGTGTTCCATGGCGGCAAGGGCCAGGATGCGCGCACTGCCGGGGTCTTTCAATTGATGGGGCAGACGCCGAACAAACTGCCAAAGGCAAGCGCGGGTGATACGGTGGCGCTGGGCCGCCTCGAAAACATTGGCACGGGAGAGACGATCTCAACCACCAAGGGGGCCACGCCGCAGCTTGCGTCAATCCAGAAAGCAGCGCCCGTTTACGGGCTGGCGCTTTCCGTGAGCGACCGCAAGGACGAAGTGAAGCTGACCAGCGCTATCGCCAAGCTGGTTGAGGAAGATCCCTCGCTGGCGCTCGAACACAACCTCGATACCCATGAGATGGTGCTGTGGGGGCAGGGGGAAATGCATCTGCGCGTGGCGCTTGAACGGCTTGAGGGGAAATTCGGCATCAAGGCGCAATCTAGGACCCGGCGCATCGCCTATAAGGAAACAATCCGCAAATCGACGCAAGTTCGCGGGCGGCACAAGAAGCAATCGGGCGGCCATGGCCAGTTCGGCGACATCGTGGTGGAGATCAAGCCGCTGCCGCGGGGCGATGGTTTCGTGTTCACCGATACGATCTCGGGCGGCGTCGTGCCCAAGCAATATATCCCCGCTGTTGAAACAGGCGTGCGGGAATGGATGGTCCACGGGCCACTTGGGTTCAAGGTTGTCGATTTCACAGTGAACCTGTCGGACGGCTCCTATCATGATGTCGACTCCTCCGAGCAGGCGTTCAAGACGGCGGCCCGCATCGCCATGAGCGAGGGCATGCCGCAATGCTCCCCCGTGCTGCTCGAGCCCATCGTGGCGGTGGAAATTCACGTGCCGAGCGATGCGACCTCGCGCATCAACCAGATCGTGACCGGCCATCGCGGCCAGCTGCTGGGCTTCGACGGGCGCGAGGGCTGGCCTGGCTGGGATACGGTGAAGGCGCACATGCCGGAATCGGAGATCGGCTCCCTCATCATCGAGCTTCGTTCGGCGACGGCAGGCGTTGGCACCTTTACCTACAAGCACGATCACATGGCCGAACTGGTGGGACGCGCCGCCGAGCAGGTGGTCGCGTCGAGGAAGGCGGAGGCGGCTTAGAAGATCTGGCAACTCTCCCTTTTTTCGTCATGGCCGTGCTTGTCACGGCCATCTTCTTACAGAAGCTCGTTATAGAGGTCTCGCCACTCGGGGTTCATAACTTCTATCAGATTATTTTTCCAGGCTCGCGGCCAATGTTTGATGTTCTTCTCGCGCTGGATGGCGTCCACCACCATTGGATAGGTTTCATAATAGACGAGCCGGATCAATCCATAGCGGGAGGTAAAACCCTTGATGATGCCTTCCCGATGTTCATAGGCGCGCCGGGAAAGATCAGACGTGACACCGGTATAGAGCACGCCGTTTGGACGATTGGTCATCATATAGAGATAGCCTTGGCGCATGGCTCATGCTGTCGCAAGAAGATGGCCGTGACAAGCACGGCCATGACGAGAAGAAAAGAGTCGCACAGTTATTTCGGCCTGACTTCCTCCAGCTTTGCATCCGGCTGGCGGAATTTTCCGGCGTGCGTTAGCTTGACAGCTTCAACAAGGGCGCGGGCGGCGTTGCGCACTTCTTCTTGAATGGCCTTGTCCTTGTCGAGATCGAGATGGCTTTCGGCGTAGGTGCCGAAATAGCCGATGTACCTGTCGAGCACCGCGTCACCGCCGGCCTGGATTAAGCCCATGTCTTTCAGCCAATCGGCGAGGCTGCGGCGCAAGGTTTCAACACCCGCCGTGTCGCCATGCACCACAACGGAAAATAGCCGGCCCGCCAGATGGCGCGGATAGCCCCAGCCTTTCATCTCCAGTTGCTTGGCGAGTTCGGGGTCCTTGCCATCGGTGGTGGTGGGATCGGGGTTGCCACCGTCGGCACAGACCAGACGATCGATCATCGCCTTCAATCCGGCGGGCGTCTGATACCAGTTGACCGGCGTTACGATCATGACGCCGTGAGCCGCCGCCCACATGGGATAGATGTCGCTCATCCAGTCGTTCACCTGACCCATGGCGAAATTCGGGTAGCATGAGCACGGCCAGTGGCAGAGCGGCATCGAAGTTGAGACGCACGCCTTGCAGGGATGGATGTTGCGGCCGTATTCGGAGGTGAGGCGGCTCAGGTCGAGCACTTCCACTTCGAATTCCTTCTCAGCCTCGATCACTTTTTTGGCGATTTGCAGCAGCCGCCAGGACTTGGAAATCTCGCCGGGGCAAGTGTGATCGGAACGCATGGAGCCGTTGATGAGCAGGATGCGAGGAGGCGACCGGGGATTTTTCTGGCGCGCTTCGGCCTCCTTGATCCGGCGGCGGGTTTCCAGCCATTCCACCGGAAGCTTGGCGTCGGGCTTGGCGAATTCCGGGCCGGCCGGCATCTTGCGCGGGTTCTTGCGGTAGTCGTCATAGCCCTTCCATGCTGTGTCGATGATGGTGGCGAGGGCGGCCTCGTTCTTGCCGAAAGCTGGGTCGAAGAAACGGTTGCGAAAGCGGCGGTTGAACTCATCCTTGCTCAGATGCACATCCGGCATGCCCTTGCGGGCGGCGATTTTTTTCATAAGGTCTCCATTTCAGGTGGGGCCAACTGCTATCCGATCACATGAAACCTGGCCCGCGGGGAGCGTAACAGGTCCAGTTTCCGAATGGCTTGGACGACAGGAGCATCATCGTGCGGCCCAGCCTCAAACCATTGCCCAAGGCAATTGCCAACGCTTCATCGCAACAGCCGGGCAAGAAGACCGAAACGTTCTTGGCATCCATTCCAGCCGCGACTGTTAGGGCAGTGCGCACCGCTCGTGCCATGAACTCAGGTTGGTTGACCGCGATTGGTCCGGCATGTCCTGCCGAGGAGATATAGGCATAACCCAGCGCGGTTCCGTCCCCGCCACGGAAGAGAAGGCTTCTGGTCTTGGGGTCTAGCAGTGAAAACCGGTGGTGCTTGGCGCGGGACAAACCCAGCGCGGCCTGGTCGATGCTTTCGAGCGCCCCAGCGGCGGAAACATCCGCGGAAATATCGTCAAACTTGAGATTGTCCGTGGGTGCCTGGTTGCGTAAGGGGGCGGCAGCACCCGCCAGTTCATAGAGCGGCAGGCGCGGAAACATATTTTGACGCATATAGAGGCCAAGCGAGACGCGGTTGTAGGCAAACGTGATCAGGGCGTGATGCGCTGCGTCGTGCTGCCGCGCTTGCTGGAGCGTGCGATTGAGCAGACCTGCGCCAATGCCGCCTTGCTGGAGGCGCGGCCTGACAAATAGATCGGCCAGAAACCAAAGGCGGTCGGAATGCCAACTGAAACCGAACCCTACGATTTCGCCGTTGTCCTCGGCGACCCATAGGCCCGTTGGATCATCGCGAAGCGAGAAGGCGGCAAAAGTTGTATCGATAGGGCCGCTGACACCATCAAAGCCGTGGCGGCGCTCCAGGTCATTCAGCGATTCCGCCACCGCCTCCATCGCAGGCTGGAGATCATCCGCCGTCGCGGGCCGATACAGGACCGACATGAGTCCTCCCCTAGTCGAGCTTAAACCATCGTGAGTTTCCTTCCAATGCTCCCGCAAGCGTGATTTGGCTTGATTTGCGCTTGGCCGCGCCCAGTTCTAGAATCAGCCAAATTCACAAGGGTTACCGTAATGTTCATCAAACACCGCAAAGGCTGGGAAATTCCCGAAAGCCGGGTTACGCCCGAACATCTATTCTTCAATCGCCGCCAAATTCTCGGCGCCGCGACAGGCGCCGCGACGCTCATGGCCGCCGGGTCCGCGCGGGCGGAAGGTGACCCTTCCGCCGGGCTCTATCCCGCCAAGCCCAATCCGAAATTTACCGATGCTGGCCGTGCGGTGACGGAGGAAGCCTACAACACGAATTTCAACAATTATTATGAATTCGGCACGTCGAAGCGCATTGCCAGCGCCGCCGAGGCCCTGCCGATCCGGCCATGGAGCATCGTGATCGACGGCGAAGTCGAGAAGCCCATGACGCTTGGCATCGACGATCTGCTCAAGCAGGTGACCCTTGAAGAGCGCATCTACCGGCACCGCTGCGTCGAGGCCTGGTCCATGGTGGTGCCGTGGGCAGGCTTTCCTTTGAGCAAGCTCGTCGAACTTGCCAAGCCCACGGCCAATGCGAAATACCTACGCTTCGAAACTTTCAACAATCCCGATATCGCTTCAGGCCAGAAGCCTGGACTGTTTGGCGCCTATCCATGGCCCTATGTGGAGGGCCTTACCATGGCTGAGGCAACAAACGATCTCTCCTTCATGGTGACGGGC
>Ga0187892_10008623_pt1 | contig 13863 bp, 16 predicted proteins | sample MA1701073metaG_FD_139345 | JGI IMG/M metagenome (GOLD analysis project Ga0187892, IMG submission 139345) | Bio-ooze microbial communities from a basaltic lava cave in the Kipuka Kanohina Cave System on the Island of Hawaii, USA - MA170107-3 metaG ...
AGTGGTGAATGAAAGTTTTCTGCGACGACATCGGCTCTGCAGCGGCTGTCGCCCGCTGCCGCGGGCTCGCGGTCTCTCTTATGCATTGCCATCCTGGGGTTCCGCTGCGCTCCACCCCAGGCTTTATTCTGCCGCCTGCTCCGCAGGCTGGTCGAACAGTATATTCCGACAGACTCTAGTGGAGTGTGCCATTTAGAGGTGCGCTATAGTGGGTGAGAAAGCCTGCTTTTATCCGGCCCAGTCCTTCGCAGGGTGGCTTAAATAATAAACCCTACCCGAGCCACTATATATTAAACCCTTAGCGAGCCGCGGAACCCTCTGGCGGCGTAGTATGACTCGGCACCGTTGTGATACACGAAGACATGGTCGTAGCGGCGATCACAAAAGAGAGCGCCGCCGAGTTTTCTGATAGCAGACGGTGTTTTTACCCAACTAGATGTTTTCGTATCGAACTCCCCTAGTTTCTGCAACTCCCGATATTGTTCTTCGGTCAGAAGCTCAATGCCCATGGCCTCGGCCATACCAAGGGCATTGTTTCCTGGTTTATGTTCCTTCCTTGCTTCCAGCGCTTCACGATCGTAACAAACACTTCTGCGCCCTTTCGCACTCTCGGCTGAACAATCATAAAAAATGTATTGGCCCGCCTTCTTATCAAACCCGACAACATCTGGCTCACCGCCAGTTTTTTCCATTTCACTGAGCGACCACAGTTTTTCAGCGTTAGCTTTCAGCTTTGCCTGTACCTTAGACCATTCGAGAGCTTTATGGCGGTTCATGTTCTTCTCAAAACGGGCTTTCAACGTTTTGAGCAGGTCTTCAACTTGTTCCGATGACAGCTTCTTTTTTGGCATAGGTTTTTTCGCGTGACTTTTTGAAGGACCGTAATACAGTGTCCCAGCCAATCACCACTGAATATTGCAGGGTTCGTACTCCTCCATTCTTACTTTTGCATTGGCGCTTCTCGAACGAAAGATTTCGTCACTTTTCATCATGAATAGTAGAGTCGATTTCTGAATCTGTCGAAGTTCAGCGAAACAATCCAGCTGACCACTGCCAGATCTGCGCGCGCAAGACTCGTCTAATCTTAGCCTTTGAGGGAGAATTATGGTCTCAAAAATAAAACAAAGCAAAAATGGACAGTGCTCATCTATCAAGCCGGCGATAACAATCTCAGCGAAGAGTGTGTATTTGCTTGAAGGAGAAAACAGTAAGGCATTGCAAATCTATCGAGACGAAATTGTGATCGAGGCGAAAGAAATTGGACACGAATGAACAGGAAACGACATTAACAATCATTAAGATAACCTCGAGACTGTTGCAATTTGAGACAAGAATGACGGAAACATTAATAAGAACCACAGTAATAAAAGAACTTAGACAGGAAAGGAAATATGACAACGGAACACAGTGAACCACGCAGAGAATCCGGAAGAAATGCCTACGGCAGCGATCTAAATGAGCAAGGAATGCATAGAGAAAGCGGTCGTGTCGAAAAATACGATCCCAGACAGCTGAAACAGTTAAATGAGGATAAAGGTCCTGCCAAAGGCCTCTTGCTGCTAGGTGTCGCCGGTGTTAGCGCCGCGCTGATCTATTTCCTTCGGCCCGCGCAGAGAAAAGGCGAGCAAACGCTAAAGCACGACGAATTGTTGCGTGCTCAATGCCGTGACCTGATGACGGTAGACCCAAGCTGCTGTCTTCCTTCTGATGCAGTGAACAAGGCAGCTCAGTTGATGAAGACAGAGAACGTAGGCGCCATACCGGTTGTTGACGATCATGAAACCAAGCAACTAATCGGGATTGTGACGGATCGCGATCTGGCTCTGAATGTCATCGCGGCGGGTCGGAACGCCCAAAACACATCGGTAGCAGAGGTTATGACGAGAAACGTTACGGCCTGTCGCGCCAGCGACGATCTGGAGAAAGCGCTCACCGAAATGAGTGAGCAGCAACTGCGAAGGATTCCAGTGGTCGACGATAAAGGCCGGATCGTAGGCATTATTGCCCAGGCCGACGTTGCCACCCGACTCGACGCTCCTAAAAAAACCGCAGAGGTGGTGGAAGAAATATCGAAAGCAGCCGCAGCGGGCAGGTAGCGATAGTACTTAATGAAAGCGAGTCATACGGCCCTGATGCTTCAGGTATCAGCTTTAGGAGAAGTGTATGGAACAGAGAAAAGAGATTGATGTCGAACGGGCTTACGCGACGAGCGAAACGGTCGCCAAACTACGCCGGCTCGCCGACGCTTTGGAGGCGGAGAAGACTTTCGAGATACAGATCGGCGGTGAGCGCATCTACGTCCCGCCTCACGCTGCCATCGAGTTTGAATATGAGCGTGGAGAGGATTATCAGGAAATAGAAATCGAACTCAAGTGGAAGCACGACGAGTAAGAGAAGGGTAATCGAACCTGCGTAGCCCATAGCCGGGCGACAATAATCTAACTCGAATGACAGCATCGTCCCCGAAGCCGCGCCCACCGCAAAGCGTATTGCCGTCCCCCTTCGCCCACCGCTTGGCAAACGTAAGATAAACTTCCCTTTTAGTTCGCAGCCAAATCCACTCGGCATAGACCATCAAGAGCGGCTGACAATACCAGCGACACAGGCCTCTTCCGCGTCGCCGCCGAGACCGTAATTGCAGGGCTGATCGTGCGATAGTGCCACGCGGATAAAACAAAAACGCTGTTCATGTGACGGGGGGGAGTAGTGCATTGAAATGAGCGACAAAAACGTGATTGAGCAGAGTGTCCTGAACGAAGAGCGCTGGGCGGTGTTGCAGCAACTCGAAGACTTCCTCGAGACGCCGATGCTCGTCCTCGGTTTCGTGTGGCTCGCGTTGCTGGTTATCGAGTTAACTGGGAATCTCTCACCCGCGCTCCAATTCATTGGTGGCGTAATCTGGGTAGTGTTTATTGTCGACTTTGCGCTTAAGTTTGTACTTGCTCCCGACAAGTCTAATTACCTTAAGGCGAACTGGCTGACTGCGCTCGCGCTGGTTGTGCCGGCGGTACGAGTCTTTCGCATCTTCCGCGTGTTGCGCGTCCTGCGCGCGTCCAGGGCGGCGCGCGGTTTGCGGTTATTTCGCGTGCTCAGCTCTGCGAATCGCGGGATGCGCGCGCTGGGTCATACGATGCAGCGACGCGGCGTCGGGTACGTTATGGTGTTAAGCGTCGTCGTCGTACTGGTGGGCGCTGCGGGAATGTATGCGTTCGAGAACGATCTACCGGAGGGCGCCGGCCTCAAGTCGTACGGCGAGGCGCTCTGGTGGACAGCGATGTTGCTGACTTCACTTGGCTCGGAGTACTGGCCGCGGAGCGCCGAAGGACGCGTGCTCTGCTTTTTACTTGCGCTTTACGGCTTCGCAGTGTTTGGTTATGTGACGGCGACAATTGCAACCTTCTTCGTTGGGCGTGATGCTGAGTCTGACGAGGCAGAACTGGCAGGCACGAAGTCCATCGAAATTTTGCGCGCTGAAATCTCAGCGTTGCGAGAAGAGCTGCGAAACGTGTCGCGCCAGTCAAAAGAAGACGCGCGCTGAGATCTTACGCGCGTTGGGAAAGACGCGAGCGGGTTCCTGCACTCTCTTGTCGGAATGCCAGCATTCAAGCAACGTGAATAATGTTACCCGTACGGATAGTCCGTCCTAGTATAAACATGGCACCCCTCCGGGGTGAAAACGTTTTTCCTCGTCAGACTTTCCCGCAGAGCAGGCGGCAGAATAAAGCCTGGGGTGAAGCGAAGCGGAACCCCAGGATCGCGGTTGAATTAAAGATGCGAGCCTGCGGCAGCGGGCGGTAGTGGTGAATGAATGTTTTTTGCAAAGACATCGGCTCGCCGGCGGCTGTCGCCCGCTGCCGCGGGCTCACGGTCTCTTTATTCATTGCCAACCTGGGGTTCCGCTACGCTTCACCCCAGGCTTTATTCTGCCGCCTGCTTCGCAGGCTGGTTGAACAGTTTATTCCGACAGAGCCTAGCGGAGTGCGACACTTTAGAGATGTCCCCGGCTATAAACGTTTCACCCCTCCTTAAAAACTTGATGGTTCGGTGCAGGCAGCACCCATTACCGCTGATCAGGCTCGGGCCAGGGAACCAAGGCATTTACCTAGCTACACCCCCAACTTCTCCTTCAGTCGGTCGGTGGTCAGATGCTTGACGACGTCGAACGGCTCGCACTCGCCGCTGGCGGAGGTGAACTCGATCGGCCCCGCATCCCGCGCAACCTTCAGAGCCGCCTCGTTCAACACAGCGCTCCGCTTTCCGATCCCCATCAGCGCCGCGCCCATAGACAGGCGGACCTTCTCCGACTCCGTCCCGATCGTGTCCGCGATGCGCTCGACATGGGCGAGGAAGAACTCCTCGCTCGGGGCCTTCTTGCCGGAGAACTTCGACGCCTCATAGAGCAGCCCATAACCGCAATCGCGGCGTACGGGGTCTTCGCTTTTGACCCACCGGTCGGCAAGCTCGACCACGAATGAGGTCTTCGCGAGCGTTGCGTCGCAGGAAGCAAACACGTACGCCAGCATGCCGCCGGCCAACTCCTCGACCTGTTTCTCGGCCTGGTCGCGGGTGATTCGCGCAGGGTCGTCGACGAGAAGCGCGATCACTCTGGCTTCGTAGACGTCGGTCTTCCAGAGCGCCTGCGCGAGCTCCCGGTTGGGCCCAATCCGTTTGGCCAGCTTGCGCAGCCGTGTGAGCCCAATTCCGTAACTCCTCATCCCCGCGGTGTTCGAGCCCAGCTTCTGCCAGTTGGCCATGCCCCGCTCGTCGCGTTCAGCGTCGAGCAGAGCGAGAACTTCGGAAACGGTCATCGGAGATCTCCTTTTCTAGTTTAGTTACATCGTGCGAACGGTTCTTGGAAACTCCATATGGCATTCCTGGCGAGGTTCGGAATAAACTAGAGGTTCGGAATAAACTATTCAACCAGCCTGCGGAGCAGGCGGCAGAATAAGCCTGGGGTGAAGCGAAGCGGAACCCCAGGATGGCAATGAATAAGAGACCGCGAGCCCGCGGCAGCGGGCGACAGCCGCTGGCAAGCTGATGTCTTGGCAGAAAACTCTTATTGACCACTATCGCCCGCTGGCGCGGGCTCGCATCTTTGATTCAACCACGATCCTGGGGTTCCGCTGCGCTTCACCCCAGACTTTATTCTGCCGCCTGCTTCGCAGGCTGGTTGAACAGTTTATTCCGACAGACTCTAGCGGCGTGCGACACTATAATATATTAAACGCTATGTCGCCACGGAACCTTGTGGCGGCATAGCAACTAATTGCCTTTCTGCATCTGGCTTCGACCATCTTTGATGCAGCGAGTGTAGCGGTTTAAGAAAGTATCTCGCAACGCGCGAAACTCTTCGATGTCTTTGAACCTTCGATGCTCGCGCCCTTGGTTCAGAAAGTAAACCGTGACAGTCACATTGTCGGCATCCGAGAAGATCACGTATATCCCTATCACTCCACCTTTATCAATCACATCCATATCTGCCCCATAAACTTCATACTCATTCAAGTCTGATCTGATCTCCCTCGGTAGACCATTTTGGCCGGAACATCCTCGTAAAATGGCAGATATTTTATAGACCCAATAACCGTCTCTTTATCGCTGGCATAATCCTGGGTCCTGGATTGCTCGACTTTCACGTTCGCAAAGAAATAGCGAGCTTTTTCATAGGCGAACATGACGCGGTAGCCATCTACGACAGAGACTTGCTTCTTTCCTTCCGCCGTTTTGACAGTGCGATAATTCTCGCCAGACTTGTCTCTCCGGGTGACTTCCTTAACATAGAGTCCGTCATCGGATTTGCAAGACAGGTAGGGTTTTAACACTTCGGAAGGGGCTACAGATCGGCCAGCAATAATACCTTTCGGTAACATAAAGAGACCGAGCCCGAGCAGCAGGATAGAAGCGGATGACCGGACAAGTTTCAAGGTAATATCCCTCCCGAGGCAAACTCAAAACAATATTAAACTAAGCTGAAATTAGCTGCATTCAAACGAAGGCGGGCAAAGAAAATGTCGTCATCTTAGCGTGATCCTTATCCGAAGAAGCCGGATGCCATTAACATGGACGATTCGGGAAACGAATACCAAGTTTTTTGAAACGGGAGATTTGGAATGGTGCCGAGGGCGGGAGTCGAACCCGCACGTCCTTACGGACAACGGATTTTAAGTCCGTAGCGTCTGCCATTCCGCCACCCCGGCTAGGCAGCAAAAATATCACGCCGCATTCGCCGTCACAAACTAGGCGACACCTAATGGACATGTACGCTCGATGTCTGCGCGAAGAAAAGTAACAGGCCTCCCACCACAGTGGCTAACAGGTGTGTCCAGTGTCCGGTGGGTTTTGTTAACATAGTCCACCTATTTCTGGGACAGGACGCTTTTCAATTGAGACTGTAGACTTACGGGTGAGGCTGCGGCTGGTGTTTAGAAGTGAGCAGAGACTTGATTCCTTCTTTAAGCATCAGCCGACGGCTACTTAATGTTGCCATGTGAAAAGGAACAACACAGCCACAGCGGTCACAATCAGCATTGTCGCCCATCATGCATTTACCCTTTGTCTCTCCAGTCGGGCCGAGCGCGAAAGCTCTTAATCGAAACTCGCAGTTATCCGTAACGCGCCTGGCATTCTTTGACCTCATTAGGTCGAGGGTTGAATCCAGCATATTAATCGTGCCAGGATACTTTTTCTTAAGCGTAAATATTTGATCAATCAGTCGGTCGCGCGTTTCCCAATCAAGCCAGAGCGCTTCATCAAGATTCGTGACAGGCGTGAAGAAATCAAAGATTATGCCGCCGCGCGCAATCGGCCCCCATTCCTTGACCAACTCTTCAACGCAGCTAGCTGTAATACTCGTCAACACGCAGGAGATTTGAATCTTTAATTCGGGATGGTTCATAACGTTCCGTTTTATCTTCTGATAAATGCCTGGGGCGCGCATCCTGCTAAAAGCTTCTTCGGTACCATCAATGGAAATTACCCAACTGCAATTATCCCAAGCCGGTAGTTCTATTGTTCCATTCGTGACGATGGTATTGTGTCTAAAATAATTCCGACCCACTTCGATCAGTTTTTTACGCATCAGCGGCTCACCGCCAACCCAGGTACAGAGCATCATCGGATGTCCAGCTGCTTTCATCCCTTCGAGCCTCTCTACCCATTTCTCGATAGAAAGCTCTTTCTCGTTGTCATGATCTTCGGCAAAAAAATAACAGTGTTCACAGCGCAGATTGCAACGATTCGTGACATCAATCGAACCAATGGCATATTTAGGCAAGCCAAAGATAAACAAGCGCATAACGCTGGCACAGCGTCGAAGTTTTTCGATCAGATCCATAATCAACAGAATCTTACCGCAAATTAGGTTCTAACAAGAACTACTCGGAATGGATCTCGCCGCCGGCCTGTGCGATTATTCGGTTACGACCACCACGAAACTTTACGGTCAGGTTGCGTGAGGCACAGGTTGCTTCGAGAACATACATCGGCAACGTGCGGCGTCCAGCCCAGACGCTCAAAACATAGCCCCACCCAAGGTTGTAGCGTTTCCACGCGCGCCGCGCTCGCCTTACAAAACGCTCCAATCCGGTGGAAGTAAGCTGCAAACTCGTGCCAATACCCTCGGGTAGAAACTGGATCTCGACGTCCTCGGCCGTCGATGGATCGCGGGAAGAATGCCAGGAGAAGCTTACCCGCCGGGGGGGTTCCCAAAGAATAACCTTGCCCCATTGAAAACGACGGCCATCAGCATGTTCTTCATAAATTCGTCCGCCAACATGTTCTTCAAATACAACTCGCTTGATCCTGTCGCCGCCAATAGAAGGAGCAGCTTTGGGCCACCAATCACCGAACCCAGCCGTGAATTTGCGAAAGGCGGTTTCCGGATCCCAGGAAACCGAGATGGTACGTTTAATTGGACGAATTTCAGGAGATGTCACCTTGTCTTGGGGAGCAACGCAAAGCGCGCATGTCGCGCTGCGCCTGGTCGAACCCGACGGCCGAGATTGGGTGCAACGGGAATTGTGGTATCAGCACGGCCGCTGGAAGGTGGATCGTGGCGGATCCGGAGTTCAAATTCAAGAGCTATTGCTGGTTGCGGACCTGGGCCGGCGGCCCAGGCTTTCACATTACGCGCCTTCGGCGCTGGATTTGCTCGTTGTCTGTTGCCTTGGGAGCGAATGATTCCACGTGTTGCGCGTACCATTCCGGTAGACCGAGATTGCGCACACATGACGCAAGATGCTCGACCAGCTCGCGCGATGCCGGAGCTTCACGCATTTCAGGGGCGATGTAGCAGAGGGCCGGCTTGAGCTGGCCGTCGAGAGTCTCCGCCAGCACCGGCTCAGGCAGATAGTTAACGCCATAGCTCTTGCGCAAACTGGTGTAGAGACGTTCCAGATCGCTGTGCGTGGTGGCCGTCAGGCCTCCGTAAACGCTCGCCTCGTCAGAGCGAGCGAGGTTTGCTCTGGGTCGGATGGAAAGCTCAAACCCACCAATCTTTGCGGGTAAAATTTTATCAACCATCACTCCCAGGTCCGAAAGCACATCTCGATTCATAAAGGTGCCATAAAAGAAGACATCGACCTTTTTAGCTTCAGTACTCATTTGTTCAACTAACCCTCCCTCAAAGCAATTATCGGATTTACCTTCGCGGCGCGGCGGGCCGGCACATAACTGGCTAACAGCGCCACCGCGCCAAGAAACAGAGGTATCGTTACAAAGGTGGTTAAGTCTGAGGCGCTCACCCCGAACAGCAAACTTCCCATGAAGCGAGTCAAAGCAAATGCTGCCATTAAACCAATCACCGCCCCGATTACGGTCAGCTTGAAACCAGCACCCAGAACAAGCGAAAAGACATCTCTTTTCTGTGCGCCCATGGCCATCCTTATGCCCAGTTCATGCGTCCGCTGGGCCACTATGTAAGCCATCACTCCGTAAATTCCCACCGCTGCCAGCAACGCGGCCAACGCCGCAAAGATGATCAGCAAAGTCATGCTTAGACGACGTTGCGAAATCGAGTTGGAGACTACCTCCTCTACCGTTTGTACCTGTGAAATGGGTATCCCTTTGTCCACGAAGCGCAACTTCGCGCGTATGTCAGCAACAATGCTCTTCGGGTCGGACCCGGTACGGGCCACAAAGAAAACATTACGCAGCGCATTGGGATATGGGTTTTGTGACATCGGAACATAGATTGCCGGATTAGTATCAGCGTCCAACCCCAGTAGCTTTATATCGCCAACTACACCAATGATTTCTCGCCATCGTTCAGGATCCGGAAAAATCTGAATTCGCTTGCCGATTGGATCCTGATCCGAAAAGAAACGCTCCGCCATCGTCTTGTTAATAATTACGACATCCGGCGCCTCTTTCATTTCGCGATCAGTAAAATCGCGTCCCTTGAGGAAGGGAATGCCCATGGTCTTGAAGTAGTCTTGGGTGGCCGCTCGATAGTCAGTTGTTGGTGCATCTCCGGGTCGCACAGGCTTACCCTGAATTGTGAAACTGGTCGAAGCATTGAAGCCCAGCAACGGCAGACGAATAACCCCAGATGCGGATTGGACCGCGGGCAGAGTGCGGATCTCCGTCAAAGCTCGATCGTAGAATCGCGCCTGAGAAGGTAGGTCGGGATAAGTTGCCGACGGCAGTCCAACGCCAATGGCAATCACACCCTTAGGATTGAAACCGGGATTTACATTGTTGAGGGAAATAAAAGTGCGAATCATCAAGCCCGCCGCGATCAGCAGGACCAGCGCAATTGCCACCTCGGAAACAACCAGAATGCTCAGCACCCGACGATGCAAGACGCTTCCGGTCAACCCTCGTCTCCCTTCCTTTAAAGCCTCCAGACTCTTGCTGCCCGACGACCAAAATGCTGGTGCGAAACCAAAGAAGAGACCTGTGAGCAGGGAAATCAGAGCCGTAAACCCGAGCACCGGAAGACTGATACCCACCTCACTAGCCCGTGGCAGACTGTCGCCGCTAATGCTTACGAGGTAATGTAGGCCGCCAATAGCCAGTAACAGACCAAGCGTGCCCCCAATCAAACTCAGGAGCAGGCTTTCCACAAGCATCTGGCGCACCAGTTGCGAGCGAGTGGCGCCGATTGCGGCGCGGATGGCAAATTCGCTGCGACGCGCGGCAGCACGCGCAAGCAGCAGATTTGCCACGTTGACGCAAGCAATCAACAAGACACAAATAACTGCCGCCAACATGACGAGCAGGACGGGCCGCACTTTTCCAACGATCTCTTCTCGCAGAGGCACCAGGTTGTAGCCTGTATTATTGTTCTCTACATTGTATTCCTGTGCCAGTCGTGCTCCTACGGCGTCGATGTCGACTTGTGCCGCGGCTAGGGAAATGCCCGGATGCAACCTGCCGATCAAGCGCAGGAATCGTCCTCCACGCAACATTTCGCTTTGCTGGTAGATGAGCGGGATGTAGATGTTTGTTTCCGGTGTTGGGTAATTCACTTCAGGTGGCAGCACGCCAACCAGGGAGAATTTCTTGCCGTCAATGGTCAGTAAGCGCCCCACCAGGTTCGGGTCGCCGCCATAACGTTGTTGCCAGAGTCTGTGACTGATTAAGACCACAGGTAGCGCGCCTGGTTGATCTTCTCCGTCGAGAAAATCTCGGCCGAGCAGTGGTCGGACTTTGAGCGTGGAAAACAGATTCGCAGACACTCGCGCCCCAATCACCCGTTCGGGCTCATCGCCCTCAGTCAGAATGAAGGGTTGTGTTCGGGAGGCGGCAACCTGTTCGAAAACTTTGTTCTGGGCCTTAAAGTCGTTCAGATTCAGAGCGGATTCAGGCTGTTGATCGGCACGATTTGGCAATGTCGTCTTCCAGATTACGAGCAACTCGTCAAACCTCTCGAAGGGGAGAGGAGCGAGCAGGACGGCATTAACCACCGAGAAGATCGCCGTATTAACGCCGATCCCCAGGGCCAGGGTGATAATCGCCACCACGGCAAACAGTGGCTGCTTGACTAACATTCTGGTTCCGTAACGAACATCAACCAGGAGAGTGTGTAGCATGGGGCTCCTTCGCAGTGCGCGGGTAATCTCTTGCTGCGCTTGCTTTAGGGAGCATCTTAGGGGTGAGATGAGGATGAAACAAGCTCATTCTTATCATCATTTTGATGAGAAATGCTCATGTTCCGATTTCCGAAAATGTGGAAACTATGGTCAGTAGTCAGTGGTCAGTAGTCAGTGGTCAGTGAAAGGATCTGAACAATTCCACCCACTACCGTGGGTGGGATTTCCCACAGATTTACGACCGACTCTTTTAGAAACAATTTGAACAATCCACCCACTGCCGTGGGTGGGATTTCCGAGTTTTGACACAGCCTCTAGAGCCGAGCCGTCAGCATGTAATTCGCGATTGGGCTTCGCCCGTGGGGCGGGGCTTTGCCCCTTTTCAAAGGCTGCAGGAGATTTCTCCGGAGGGGTCACATTTGAGGGCTTGTACGAGGCGGCGGCCCTGGCGGCCCTTTTCGGTGCTTCGTTCTTTCTTCATCACCAGCACCGGATTATCAGCCAGCAAGGAAATAAAAGACTGTACGTAAGCCGGCACCGCTTTGCTTTTGAGGGTGGCGGCAAACCATTGTCTGTAAACCCTCTGCTTCGTAAGGGGAATGGCACAAAGGGATTTAGCCGAGAGTTGCGGAGCCACCGACCACCTCGACAACACCCCAATCCCGACGCCGGCCTTAACCATTTCAATAATCGCTTCCGTAAGCTGAACACTCGAAACGCGTCCGGGTGAGACACCCGCGGAAATGATCACCTGCTGCACCGCTCGATTTTCCTCAGGAGTGGAATACAGGATTAGGTGCTCATTCCGGAAATCCTCTGCCGTCAAAAATATCTTTCCACTCAGGTGATGACTCCTGGCCACGATACCTACCATTTCATCCCGGAACAATGGTTTATATGCCAATTTGCTGTCGCGTACCTTGGAAGAGACAAGCGCCAGGTCGAGTTTACCATTCAGTAGCGCTTCAAGCGGCGATCGAGTGGCATCTACAACAATCTGCACTTCAATGCGCGGATACGAATGATTAAAGAGCTTGAGCAGCGATGGCAACCAGTGATAACAGGTGTAGCACTCAGTAGTAATTCGCAAGACCCCTTCGCGATTGAGAGCAATGCGCTCGATGTCCTCTTCAGTGCGTTCCAGTTCCGCCAGTACCTTTCGGGCCGCTGCGAGCAGCCTTTCACCAGCAGCGGTAAGGATCATGCGCTTGTTCAGGCGTGTGAAGAGCGAGACTCCCAGCTTTTCTTCCACGTCCCGCAGCTGGTGGCTCAGCGCGGATTGCGACAAGAAAAGGCGCTTGCCAGCTTTGGTTACGCTACCCTCCTCCGCGATGGAGTTGATCAGGCGCAAGTGTCGGACTTCGAGCTGCATCTTAACCCCTTCAAAATTCTATGCATCACGAACATTCTTCAGGTGAAGATGATGAAACTCTTGCATGAAGCACTATATCACAAGTGTGAACAAATTAAGATTGATGCCACGGGCTTGCCCCGTGGAGTCTCACGTTCGCAACTACCTGGAGCGAAGTTACACGGACAGGATGCCACGGGCTCGTCCCGTGGAGGTTCACGCTGGCCACTCCGAAAAAGTTTTCAATCCATAGGTGGAAGTCAAAGAACTCGTGAAGTCTCGCGTGATTAGCCTTTAGCCAACTTAGTGCTTTCAACCGCAACCTACGGGGAAAGAATTTGGCGGAGTGGGCAGCGTGAACCTCCACGGGACAAGCCCGTGGCATTCTGATCCCCCGGCGCAACTCCTCATGTAGTTGCGAACGTGAGACTCCACGGGGCAAGCCCGTGGCATCAATTTTGATTTTTCACAACTTCTCCTTAGAACCTTGATGGTTCCGTGGAGGTGGCAACTAGTTGAAACCAGGGTGTCCGAAGTTTCATCTCGTTATCTGCTCGTCGTCCGAGCAGTGGGACTCCGGCGTGAGAAAAGCCTGCGTTTATCCGACATGCTCCTTTGCTGGCTGGGCTTTGCAGAAGTTTCTGCAAAAGTTGTTGATGGCTTTACTTCTTCAAAATCTCAAAGCTGCATTGCGGAGAACCCTGGCGCTCGCAACGCTCTCGGACCTTTTCGCCGATTGCCTCTGCCAAAAGCGCCTCGGTTACTTTACAAACTTCCGGGTGCTTTGCCACGGCAGTAGCTAGCGGGCAACTCCTGCTTTTGATTACTAGCTGACCATCTTTATTCTGGACTCGCGCCGAGCCCCCGATTGCCTCAATCGAGTTAAGGGCAGCGGCAAGGCGGGATTCAAATCCAGCTCTTCCACGAGCTGAGCGTGCTCTCCCGGCCATCGAACGGCCTACTTCACGCAGAACTTCCTCGAGCGCCTCCTGCTTTAGTCGTCCCTTAAGCGCCGAAATCAGTTGATTAAGAAGGGCATCGTAGGCCTTTGGGAATAAATACTCGGCTTCGTCAGTCAGTTCATACGCGAAATGTGGCTTGCGCGTGCCTCTTTGTATTCCTCTTTGGCGAATAAGACCGTCCCGTTCCAAAGACAGAAGATGCGCCCTCACAGCGTTGTCAGTCAGCTTCAGCTCCTTGGCTAGCTCGTTTACGGTCTTACTCGTTCCCCTGAGCAGGGTGACAATGCGTCCTCGGCTACTATCAAAAAACCTTTGGTCCAGTTTTGTAGACATGTCGGCAACCCGATTATCGCATTACTGAGTAATAAGTACAAATAGTCCAATAAGTACTTGACTTATTATGTTAAAGCGGTATGCTTCCAGAAAGCTGCAAACTGCAGTTGAGAATCCACCGATGAATCAAGAGGAGGACATGAGCAATGGAGCACATATTCGACAGTCGAGCTAGTGATATTCC
>Ga0187892_10008625_pt1 | contig 13861 bp, 11 predicted proteins | sample MA1701073metaG_FD_139345 | JGI IMG/M metagenome (GOLD analysis project Ga0187892, IMG submission 139345) | Bio-ooze microbial communities from a basaltic lava cave in the Kipuka Kanohina Cave System on the Island of Hawaii, USA - MA170107-3 metaG ...
CCAGGCCGGTTCGACCTCGAAGGCGGTGGCGTACAGCTTGCGCAGCTCGAGCGGTATGCGGTCGACCCGCGCGAGCGAGCCGTCGAAGTGCTTGATGTCCATCACCATCACTTCGTCCCACAGGCCGAGCTTCTTCAGATCGCGCACCAGGTATTCGTTGACGATCGTGAACTCGCCGGAAAGGTTCGACTTGACGAACAGGTTCTGAAAGGTGGGCTCGATGCAGGCGGAGACGCCGACGATGTTGGATATCGTCGCGGTCGGCGCGATTGCCACGCAGTTCGAATTGCGCATGCCGTACAGGCGGATGTGCGCACGCAGCGCGTCCCAGTCGAGCGTGGTTGACGTGTCGACCTCGACCAGCGCCGCGCCGGGATCGCTGGCGAGACCGCCACGCGCCTCGGCGAGAAGCCGCAGCGATTCGTGGGGCAGGATGCCACGATCCCACAACGAGCCGGTAAACGACGAATAGCGGCCGCGTTCAGCGGCGAGTTCGGTCGACGCCCAGTAGGCGTAGTAGCAGACCGCTTCCTGGCTCCGATCGGCGAATTCGACGGCCGCTTGCGACGCGTACGGCACGCGCCGCAGATGCAGGCAGTCCTGGAAACCCATGATGCCGAGACCGACCGGCCGGTGCTTTAGGTTGGAATTGCGCGCCTTGGGCACCGCGTAGTAGTTGATGTCGATCACGTTGTCGAGCATCCGCATCGCGGTGGCGATCGTGCGTTTCAGTTTCGCGTGATCGAGTTCGAAGACGCCATCCTCGCCCGCGCGCATGTGCGCGGTCAGGTTGACGGATCCGAGGTTGCACACCGCGATCTCGTTGTCGCCGGTGTTCAGCGTAATCTCGGTGCACAGGTTCGAACTGTGGATCGTTCCCGTGTGCTGCTGCGGCGACCGCAGGTTGCAGGCGTCCTTGAAGGTGATCCACGGATGCCCGGTTTCGAAAAGCATCGACAGCATGCGACGCCATAACTGAACCGCCGGCAGCTTCCGGTAGAGCTTCAACTCCCCGCGTCGCACTTTGTCTTCGTAACGCAGGTACGTTTCTTCAAACTCGCGGCCGGTCTTGTTGTGCAGGTCGGCGCAATCCGACGGCGAAAAGAGCGTCCATTCGCCCTCTTCCATCACGCGCTTCATGAACAGGTCCGGAATCCAGTTTGCGGTGTTCATGTCGTGCGTGCGGCGGCGGTCGTCGCCGGTGTTCTTGCGCAGCTCGAGAAACTCCTCGATATCCAGGTGCCAGGTTTCGAGATAGCAGCAAACCGCGCCCTTGCGTTTGCCGCCGTTATGGGCAAGGCCGGCTGCGGTCATGTAGGACTCGTCGCCCTCAACCTTGAGGTCGCATACAAAGGGCATGGGCGCAATCGAGGTGACGGAGCGCACGCGCGAGTACACGCAACCCTCGTAGGTGATCCAGTTGCGCCTGCCGATCGCGCGGCAACCGGCCAGCGCCGCGATTTCCGGTACAGCGGGAATACGAAGATCGAAGGCCCGGGTTACGCCCTCGAAACGGATTTCGGAACCGTCGGATCGGCGCGCCTGATGTTCGTTCGTCCGCTCGCGATACTGTCCTGCGGTCGGCACTCCCAGTCGCAAAAGCTGATAGCGCAAGCCCTCGACCAGTGGTCGTGACGTGTTCGTGAAGTAAATCTCCTTGCCGCGCGACACACCGCCATCGGTTTCGAGCAGCCCGCGAACCAGCGCGAGCACTTGCGGACGCGGCAGGTGGCTCAGGCGGCGGCCGATGCGCTTGCGGCCTTCGCCGTCGTACAGATCGTCATGCGTGAAGGGCAGCGTTGCCGCGCCGGCACCAGAAATGCGGCCGGTGGTCGCGTCTCTTACCGCGCCGCGGCCCGAAGCCCAGTGAATCTGGCGATAGCTTTCGCCGCGCGCCGTCTCCCAGCAATGGATGCCACGGGCCGCCAAATACGCGCGCACGAACGCCAGATGGGTATCGCCCCGGGGATTACCCGATACGCCCCACTGCGTGCCGTTTTTGGACAGGTGCCCGTCGCCGAGCAAGACACCGTACAGGCGCGCATCTTCCTCGGTGAAGCCTGGCACCGGTACGGTTTCGGTCGGAATGACTTGCGCGACGTAATCTCCACGCTTCAGCTCGCCGGCATCCACCCACGCGGGCGCGACTTTGCCCTTCGCCAGCCAGGCGAGCGTCCGCTCCGTCGATTGCTCCATCGGCACCGAGCGAATCGCATAGAACGGATGGCCCGCAGTCACCGAGACCGGCTCGATACTGTGCTTCACATCCAACGCGACCATCGGGTCGCGCTGGTTGTAGGTGAACTTCTCCGTCACTTCCCGATAGGTGCCGGAAACGCCCAGCACCAGATCGCCCGCACGTACAGCGCGGAGCGGCTGAGCACCGTTGGCCGTGTAAACGGATGTCTCGGGAGCAAAGCATTGGTTGACCGCAACCGCCGTGTCATTGACGACCTTCAGGAACGGCACCACGCCCTGGCTCTTGCCGTTGGTGCCCTTGATGTGCGAGCCCAGCGCCCGCACCGGCGTCCAGTCGTTGCCCAGCCCCCCGGCGTACTTGGCGAGCAGCGCGTTTTCCTTGATCGCTTCGTAGATTCCGTCGAGATCGTCAGAGACGGTGGAGAGGTAACACGACGACAGTTGCGAGTGGCGGGTGCCGGAGGTGAACAGCGTCGGCGTCGAGCTCATGAAGTCGAAGCGCGACAGCACTTCGTAGAACTCGATCGCGCGCGCCTCGCGTTCAATCTCGTTCAGCGCGAGCCCCATCGCAACGCGCATGAAAAACGCTTGTGGCAGCTCGAAGCGGCGGCCGTGGTGGTGCAGGAAATACCGGTCGTAGAGCGTCTGCAGCCCAAGGTAGGTGAACGCAAGATCGCGATCTGGCTTGAGCGCATGCGCAAGCGTTTTCAGATCAAACAGCGCAAGCCGCTCATCCAGCAGTTCGGCCTCGATGCCGTACTTGATGAACTGCGGAAAATTGGCCGGGTAGCGTTCCGCCATCTGCTGCTGCGTCACGTCCTCGTCGAGCGCTTCGCGCCGGATCGTGTGCATCAGCAGCCGCGCGGTCACCTGGCTGTACGCCGGATCTTTTTCAATCAGCCCACGCGCCGCCAGGATCGCTGACTTGTAGACCTCTTCCAGCGGGACGCCGTCGTACAGGTTCTTTACCGTTGCGGCGAGGATCGGTTCCGGCGCGACATGCTCACCCAGCCCCGCGCACGCCGATTCGACGAGCGCGCGCACCTGCGCCATGTCGAGCGGCACGCGCTGTCCCTTGTCCAGCATGTACCGCACCGTGGCGACCGGCCGCTCATGTTCCTTCTGGCGCGCGCGCTCCTGTGCGCGCCGCTCGCGATACAACACATAGGCGCGCGCGACGTCATGTGCGCCGTCGCGCATCAACGACAGCTCAACCTGGTCTTGCACATCCTCGATGTGAAACGTGCCGCCGGCGGGCTGGCGGCGCAACAACGCCGCGACCGTGCTGCCTGACAGCTTCTCAACCTGTTCGCGTATCGCTGCCGACACGGCGGCCTGACTGCCGTTGACGGCGATAAACGCCTTGGTCATTGCGACCGCGATCTTGGCCGGCTCGAATCGGACCACCGCGCCGTTGCGCCGTATCAGTTTGTAGTCCGCGTACGACGTCGCCAGCACGCCGGCGATGCCTCCGCCCCTTTCAGACATCAAACCCCCAAGACCTGCCGCGCTGGGCGATGCCGCCGAAAAAACCGTTCCCGCATCGGCGACGCCGGCCTGCTCCATCTGCATGTGACCTCCGCTTGTCGCGTCCGACCCGATCGCACGGATCACAACGCCTACCAGTTGTTGATCGCCGGCCCGAGAGCGCGTCCGGCGCTGCAAAGGCGGCGCAGATGACGACGCGACGCCTCAATATCTTGTATCTCCTATGCCGTTGTTGACTACTTGTTGTATGCCGCGATGATAGGAAGGTCGCGCAAAAAAGCAAAGAATTTTTTCGCGGGGCGCGCAACCGCGCCGTTGGACGGACGCGCGACGCGCGGAAACGCGCAGAATCAGGCGGTGGGCACGCCGGCACGCGGCAACCATGCCGCAGGTAAACCCGCGGCGCGCCGGAGGCGCCGCCAGTCGAACCGACCGGGGTCGGTCTTACGTTCGGGGGCGATGTGGCAATGCCCGCACAACGCGCGCAGCGGGTAGGCGTTCGCGAGCGCGCGCGTCAGCCGCGCCAGCATTGCGTATTGCGTGGCGGTGAAACCACTGGTGTCGGTGCCTTCGAGTTCGATGCCGATTGAAAAATCGTTGCAGCGGTCGCGCCCCTCGAAGACCGAGACACCCGCATGCCATGCACGGTCGGCGCAGGACACCAGCTGGACAATGCGGCCGGCGCGATCGATGAAAAAATGCGCCGACACACGCAGATCGACGAGCGACGCATAAAACGAATGCGCAGTGACGTCGAGGGTGCCGGCGAAAAGACGCAGCACATCGCCACCGCCAAATTCTCCGGGCGGAAGACTGATGTTGTGAATGACCAGCAGCTCAATCGCCGCGCCGGCAGGCCGCGCGTCAAAGTGCGGCGACGGCCTGCGTTCGATGCCCGCCACCCACCCGCCGGCGTCGATTTTCAGCGGCGCGGTGCGCCGCGCATTCACTTCAGACCCAGCCGCTGCATTCTGTAGCGCAACTGCCGGAACGTTATGCCGAGCAACTGCGACGCCGCCGTCCGGTTGTGCCGCGTTTTCAAAAGTGCGGCGCGAATGGCATCGCGTTCGAGCGAATCCAGATAGGCGGCAAGGTCGGTCGGCACGCCCTCGTGGATCTCGAAACCGGAGGGCGCGACAGTGATGGCATCGGTATCGACCGCCTCCTCGGGCTCGAGCAGGATGTCGACTTCGCTCTGCGGCAGCATCAGATCAAGCGGCTCGAGCGGTCCGCTGCCCGCTAGCGCGACCGCTCGCTCCAGTACGTTTTCGAGTTCGCGCACGTTGCCGGGAAACACATGGCGCTTCAGTACTTCTTCCGCGGCACTCGACAACTGCGCGGGCGCCTCGCCGCCGCGAGCCGCGAGCCGCGCGAGCAGCGCGCGCGCGATCAGCGGGATGTCGTCGGCGCGCTCGCGCAGGCTCGGCACGCGCAGCTCGATCACGTTGAGCCGATAAAAAAGGTCCTGGCGAAAACGCCCGCCGGCAACCAGCTTGCCCAGATCCTGATGGGTCGCGGACAGCAACCGCACGTCCACAGTTTCTTCGGCCGTGGCGCCGAGCCGCCGTACGCGGCGTTCCTGGATCGCGCGCAGCAGCTTGACCTGCATTGCAAGCGGCAACTCGGCCACTTCATCGAGGAATAGCGTGCCGCCGGCGGCCGCCTGAAAAAATCCTTCGCGGTCGCGGTCGGCGCCGGTAAATGCTCCCTTGCGGTAGCCGAAGAACTCGGCTTCCATCAGCGTCTCGGGAATCGCGCCGCAATTGACGGCGACGAATGCGGCTGCGCGGCGTGCCGACGACTCGTGAATTGCGCGCGCGACCAGTTCCTTGCCGCTGCCCGATTCACCCAGGATGGCCACCGGCGCCATGCTGTGCGCGAGTCGATCGATCGTTGTGCGCAGTTGTCGCACGGCCGGCGTCTCGCCCAGCAGACGCTGCGCCGCGCCCCCGCCGCTCGCTGCGCGTGGCGCGAGCAGCCCGGGCGGTTCGCGCAGCGCCGAGCGCACGAGCAACCGCAGTTGCTCCAGGTCGACCGGCTTGGTTAGATAGTCGAAGGCGCCGGCCTTGAGCGCGGCCACCGCGTTCTCGGCGCTGCCGAACGCGGTGATGACCGCAATGGGTGGACCGTTGCCTCCGGCGACTGCGCGTACCAGATCGAGTCCCACGCCGTCGGGCAAGCGCATGTCTGTCAGCGCCAGCGCATAGCGGTTCCGCTTGAGCAGATCGCGCGCCTGGGCGAGCGATTCGGCGGTATCTACGTCCAGGCCCAGCCGCACGAGCGTCAATGCCAGCAGCTCGCGAAGATCGGCTTCGTCGTCGACCACCAGTACCGCGGGCGCGCGCCGAGTGGCCGCCTCGGCCGGCGCGGGTGTGATCGATCGAACCGCGGGTTCGCTCATGAGGCCGGCATCGTATCCAAGAATCCGCCAGTGCCCGCGGTGTTGTCCCCGGCAAGTGCGAACCGCACGACGAATCCCTCGCGCGATGCGCCATCGATCTCGCGCCGCGTTGCGTACGCCAGATCGCACCGATTTGCCAGGCAGAACTCGCGCGCGATAAAAAGGCCGAGCCCGGTGCCGCGCGCATGCGTGGTGTAAAACGGCTCGAACAGTGCGCCGCGCGCATCCAGCGTTACACCGGGTCCGTCGTCGAAGACCCAGAGTTGGACGCGGCCACCGTCATCGACTGCGCGTTCGGCAAGAACCTGCACGGCGTTCTTGTTTTCGGACGCATAACGCAGTGCGTTGTCGACCAGGTTGAAAAGAATCTGCCGCAGATGCGACTGCTCGAACTTGATCCGCAGCCCGGAAACGGCGGCGATGTCGACGCGGCCCGGAATGAGGCTGCGATCGCGCTCGAATTCATCACGCCACGGTGCGAGAAAGTCCGCCAGGTCGATCTCGTCGCCCAGTGGCGGTTCGCGCCGCGCCACCCGCAGCACGTCTTCCACCAGCCGGTTCAGTCGCTGCGTGTTTTCGCGCACGATGACCGCCAGTCGCTGTTGCAGCGGCGCGTCCGCCTCTTCACCGAGCATCTGGCCCGCATGGCTGATGGCCGCCAGAGGGTTGCGGATTTCATGCGCGATCGATGCCGTCAATCGTCCCATCGCGGCGAGTTTCAATTGCTGCGCCCGTTCTTCGAACGCGCGCACGTCTTCAAGAAAGATAACGAACTCGTCGCTGGTTTCCGCCGTCGGGCGGGCGAACCGCGCGCGCAGCCGCAGTTCGGCCGGCGCAGGGGCCGCGCCGATCGGGCCCGACAGCATCGTGTCGGACCATGAGCCGCGCGCCCGCTCACTGTCCATCCATTCGACAAACGCCCGCGCGAGCGGACGAAGCGCCGGGAACTCGGCTAGCTGCCGGCCGGTCAGTTGCGCATCCGGATGCATCGCCAGCAGCTTGCGGGAAGCGCGATTGTTCGCACGTACGCGCGCTTCGGCGTCCAGAACCAGCACGCCTTGCTCCATCTGGCCGATGACCAGGCGATTGATCTCGAGCTGGTTTTCGAGGTCGCGCCCGCGCCGGACTGCCAGCCGCTCCTGCGCCGCCAGCCGCGTCGCCAGCAAGCTCAGTAGCGCTGTGATGGCAAAAAGGGCGGCACCATAAAGGCCCGCCTGGAAAATGGTTGACTCGCGCGCGTCGGCCGCCAGTCCGCGCACCAGCGCATCGAGCAGCAGCGCGATGACGGCCAGCGAACAGACGAAGAATGCCGCGGTGGCCGGCAGCAGCAACGCGCCGCCGGCTAGCGGCAGCAGATAGAGAATCATCATGCCGCCGCGAATTCCGCCGCTCACCGCGACGAGCGCCGTCACCACCAGCAGATCGACCGCGAGCTGGGTCGCCACCTGCAGCCGAAAGTGCCGTCGCACATACAGCGTGACAATGGCCAGTGCGGCAGCCAGCACGAAATATATGAGCGCGACGGCCAACGCCTGCGCCCCGCGCTCGATGGTGCCACCCAGTGGGGCGCCGAACGCGGCGACGATCAGCGCCAGCGCGCTCGCGATCAGAACGCGCGCCAGCGCAAAATATTCAAGCGTCCGCCACGCCGGTTCCAGGTCCGCGACAGGTACGTGGAGCGCCGCGTTTTCAGCGGGTAACTGCGTCGATGCCATCGACACCGGTGTTACTCGGCGCGGCTGCTGCGATGTTCCTCGCAGCAGTACCAGCGCCCGCTGTCCGCCGGCCCGACCAGAGCGTCCGACTGCGGCAACCTCAGGCCGCAACGCTCGCAACTCACCATCGTTTCAGTTCGAACCTCCCTGGCAGACGGCCGATCGCGCAGCCGCTGTTTGATCATCCACCAGCGGATCGCGAGATACAGCGCGATGCCGATGAATACCCAGAAAAAAATGCGTCCCATCCGATCTACATACGGCCCAGGATGACTTCGAGCACGAAGCGACTGCCGACATACGCCAGCATCAACATCGCAAAGCCTGCCAGCGTCCAGCGCAATGCGGTGCGCCCGCGCCAGCCGAACGCGAGCCGGCCAGCGAGCAGTCCGGCAAACACCAGCCAGGAAGAGATAGTGAACACCGTTTTGTGATCGAAGCGCAACGCGCGCCCGGCCACCGCCTCGGTGAAAAGCACGCCCGAAACGAGCGTTGCCGATAGAAGGACGAACCCGGCGCCGATCAGCTGAAACAGCAATCGCTCCATCTGCAGCAGCGGCGGCACTTCGGCAAACACGCGTGCCGCCGCAGAATCCTTGGCGAGCGGCGCGTGGAGGCTCCGGTCCATCGAGGCCATCAGCAGCGCGTGCAACGCCGCGATCGTCAGCAAACTGAACGCGGCGATCGCCATCAGCAAATGAACACGGAACGCGGTCGAGTCGCTCGCGGTGGTGATCGGCGCGCCGGCAAAGAGCGCCGGCAATACGCAACTGACCGCCGCCACCGGCAGCATGAGCGCAAGGAGCCCGCGGATCGGCACGACCAGTCCCTCAACCCAGACAACGACCACGGCCAGCAAGAGCGTGGCCGATAGCGCCTGCGCAAAACCGAAGCGCAGGACCCCCGCATCGACCACCGCGGTGGCCAGCAGCACCGCGTGCGCGGCTGCGATCAGTGGAACCGGCCAGTTTTTCGTTGGCGGTGCGGCATCGCGCAGCGCGCGCCAGATATTCCACGCCAGAGCCGCGTAGGCGGCACCGACGGCGACATGCGCTGCCACGTAAAATGCCTTCGACTCCATCGCAATCTATATAGCACGCAGGACGCGTTCCACGTGGGACGCGTTCAATTCCGGCGCGCATTCCGGCTTCTCCATGCTCGATTCCCTGACCGACAAACTGGCACGCATCGTCAAGACGATGCGCGGCCAGGCGCGCCTGACCGAAGACAACACCCAGCAGATGCTGCGCGAAGTGCGCGTCGCATTGCTGGAAGCCGATGTTGCCCTGCCGGTGGTGCGCGACTTTGTGGAGCGCATCAAGGACAAAGCGCTAGGAGCCGAAGTGGCCGGCAGTCTGACCCCGGGTCAGGCGCTGGTCGGACTTGTCCATCGCGAACTGACGCTGCTGATGGGGGGCGATCTGCCCCCGGCGGAACGCGAACTGAATCTCGCGGTCCAGCCGCCCGCGGTGATCCTCCTCGCCGGCCTGCAAGGTGCGGGCAAGACAACCACCGCGGCCAAGCTCGCGAAGTTTCTGATCGACGAGCGCAGAAAGAAGGTGCTCACAGTTTCGACCGACGTCTATCGACCGGCGGCGATCGAACAGTTGAAAATGGTCGCCACGCAGGCGGGCGCCGAGTTTTTTCCGAGCGTAGCGGCGGACAAGCCGGTCGACATCGCGCAACGCGCGCTCGCCGAGGCGCGGCGGCGCTTCTTCGATGTGTTGATCCTTGACACCGCGGGCCGGCTTGCGATCGACGAAGCGATGATGCAGGAAGTCGCCGCACTCGAAGCCGCGGTCGCGCCGATCGAAACGCTGTTCGTCGTGGATGCGATGCTCGGCCAGGATGCGGTCAACACCGCCCGCGTTTTTGCCGAGCGACTGCCGCTGACCGGCGTGATCCTGACCAAGCTCGACGGCGATGCGCGTGGTGGCGCGGCGCTGTCGGTGCGCTACATCACCGGCAGACCGATCAAGTTTGTCGGCGTGGCAGAGAAGATCGCCGGTGGACTGGAGCGTTTCGATCCCGAGCGCATGGCCGGCCGCGTGCTTGGCATGGGCGACATCGTCGCGCTGGTTGAAGACGTCAAGAAGACGATCGATGCCGGCGCCGCCGAGAAGCTCGCAAAACGAATGCAGTCGGGCGATCGGTTCGATCTGAACGACTTCAGGGAACAGATCGGCCAGATGCGCAAGATGGGCGGTTTGTCCGGGTTGCTCGATAAGCTGCCCGCGCAATTTCAGCAGGCCGCGGGCCAGGTCAACGACAAGGATGCCGACAAACAGATCCGTCGCGTCGAGGGCATCACCAACGCGATGACCCCGCAGGAACGTGCCAAACCAGATTTGATCAAGGCTTCGCGCAAACGACGCATCGCCTCCGGCAGCGGTGTGTCGGTACAGGAGGTGAACCGTCTGCTCAACCAGTTCGAGCAGATGCAGTCAATGATGAAGCAGATGAAAAAAGGCGGTCTCGCAAAGATGATTCGTGGACTGGGCGCACTGCGCGGGGGTCCGGGCATCACGAAGCGATGAGGCAATGACCGGCGGACCCATACCCGACGACGTTGCGGAACTCCTACTCAATCGCATTGAGTCAATCGGGCACCTGGAGGCGCTGCTGCTGCTGCGCCGCAGTCCGAATGTCGAGTGGACGAGCGTGGCACTCACGCAGCGCCTTTATATCGCTGAAGCCGACGCAGCGGCCCTGCTTGCGCGCCTCGCCACCGACGGCTTTCTTTTGACAGGCGGCGCTAAGCCGGTGATTTATCAGTACCGCGCCCATTCAGGCGAACTCGCCGGTCTGGTTGACCGGATCGCCGAGCTGTACAAGACGCATCTGATACCGATCACCAACCTGATTCACAACAAGCCGCGCATGCGCATCCAGCGGTTTGCAGATGCGTTCAAGCTGAAGAAGAAGGATTCGTCGTAGTGGGCGAGCTTATCTATGGGTTGTGCGCCCTGACGGCGCTTTTCGCCGCCGGCCTGCTGCTGCTCGGCTACCGGCGCAGCCGCTATCGGCTGCTCCTATGGAGCGGGCTGTGTTTCGCGGGACTCGCGGCGAACAATGCTTTGCTCGTGCTGGACGAGGTGCTGCTTCCGCTGGTCGATCTGTCGCTGTGGCGCGCCTTGCTCGCGTTGGCCGCGATGGCGGTTCTTCTGTTCGGCCTCATCTGGGACGCGGACTGATGCTCACCGCCATTTCGATCATTTACGGCGCCGTGGCAATGGCCTCGCTCACGGCGGCCTTGTTTTTTCTCCGCTTCTGGCGCACGACGCACGATCGCTTTTTCTTGCTGTTTGCGATCTCGTTCGGCGCCGAAGCGATCAATCGAGTCGTTTTGGGCCTCGGATTGCCGTCAGAGGAACAGGAACCGTTCTTCTATCTCGTGCGGCTTTTCAGCTTCGGCTTGATTCTTGTCGCCATCATCATGAAGAACCGGGGGACGCGGCGCTAAACCGTCGACTTCGCCCGCGGCGGGTAGCTCCAGCGCTCCTTCCACGCGGCATGCACTGCGTTGGGATATTCGGGCCGGCCGAGGCTACCGTTGTAGCGACCGAGGGCGCGATAAAGGTCGCCGCGCTCGATGTCCAGGTAGTGACGCAGGATCACGCAGCCGTAGCGCAGATTGCTGCGCATATCGAAGAGCTTGCGCGCGTCGCCGTCACCGATAAGCCGGGTCCAAAACGGCATCACTTGCATGTAGCCCCGCGCGCCGGCGATGGAGATCGCGTACTTGCGAAAGTTGCTTTCGACCTGGACCAATCCGAGAACAAGTTGGCGATCGATTCCGGCACGCGCCGTTTCGTAGTCGAGCGTGCGTAGGAACTCGTGCCGCGAACGGTCTTCGGGCTGGCGCCGCGCCAGCCGTTTTGACATTTCCTCGAGCCAGTCGACGAATGCGAGCCGCTCTTCCGTCGAGTTGAACGATCGCACCGGCGGGCGGGAGTCGGCAATCTGCGCGGCCAGCGCATTGCGTACGGCGTCGGCTAGCGGTTCGTACTGTTGCGCACCCGCGCGCGCAGGGCCCACGCGGACGAGCAGCGCCAACGGCAGCCCGAGCGCACAGCGTCGACGCGGGCCGGCAACCGCGTTGCGTTCAGCGCCGGAGCTGTGCGCGGACAAACGCCAGCGCATTGCCGACCTCGATCATCGTCGGCGCCAGATTGCGACGGTGCGCATACTCGAGCTTGCCGTCCTTCAGCCCACGCTCGCCGATCGTGATCCGGTGCGGCACGCCGATCAGTTCCCAGTCGGCGAACATCGCGCCGGGACGATCGCCGCGATCGTCGAGCAGGACGTCGATGCCGGCGGCGGCGAGTTCTTCGTACACAAGGTCAGCCGCCTGCCTTACTTGCTCCGACTGTTTGTAGTTGACCGGACACAACACGACTTCAAACGGCGCAATCGCGTCAGGCCAGATGATCCCCTTGCCGTCGTGGTTCTGCTCGATGGCAGCACCGAGCACGCGCGTAACGCCGATGCCATAGCTGCCCATCTTCATCGGTTGGGACTGGCCCTTCTCGTCGGTGTAGTTGAGTTTCATCGAGTCTGCATACGGTAGGCCGGTGAACACGTGCCCGACTTCAATTCCGCGCTGGATCGCCAGCACGCCTTTGCCATCGGGCGACGGATCGCCCGCAACCACATTGCGGATGTCGGCAACGAGCGGCTCCGGCAGATCGCGCCCCCAGTTGACGCCCGTGAAGTGAAAGTCCTCTTCGTTCGCGCCACAAACGAAGTCGCTCATGTTCGCCACGGTGCGGTCGGCGACCAGTTGAACCGGCTTCCTGGTGTTGATCGGACCCAGATAGCCCGGCCTGCAACCGAAGTGATCAAGAATCTCGCCTTCGCTTGCAAAGCGGTAGCCGTCTTTCAGTCCGGTGACTTTGCCGGCCTTGATCTCATTTAAATCGTGATCACCGCGCACCAGCAGCAGCCAGATTTGGGCTGCGGCGCCCTTGGTGTCGACGGCCAGCACAATCGACTTCACCGTCCGAGCCAGCGGCGATCCGAGCAAGGCTGCCACGTCCTCGCACTTTTCTTTTCCGGGCGTCGGCGTCTTCGTCAGCGTTTCCTTCGGCGCTGCTCGCGTCGCCAGCAGTGGGAGCGCTTCGGCCATTTCAACGTTGGCCGCATAGTCGGAAGTCGGGCAATACGCGATCGCGTCTTCGCCGGTGTCCGCCATCACCTGGAACTCGTGACTCGCGTTGCCGCCGATGTTGCCGGTATCGGCGGCAACCGCGCGGAACTTCAGGCCCAGCCGCGTGAAGATCCGCTCATAGGCGTCGACCATCGCCCGGTAGCTTCGCATCGCTCCGTCTTCATCGCGGTCGAACGAGTAGGCGTCTTTCATCGTGAACTCGCGCCCGCGCATCAATCCGAAACGCGGGCGCCGTTCGTCGCGAAACTTCGTCTGAATGTGATAGAAGTTTTTCGGAAGCTGCTTGTAGCTCTTCAGCTCCTCGCGCACGATGTCGGAGATCACCTCTTCGGAGGTCGGCTGGATGACGAAGTCGCGCTCGTGACGATCCTTCAGTCGCAACAACTCGGGACCCATCTTGTACCAGCGACCCGATTCCATCCACAGCTCGGCGGGCTGTACGACAGGCATCAGAAGTTCTACCGCGCCGGCGCGGTTCATTTCTTCCCGGATGATGTTCTCGATCTTGCGGATCGATCGCAGGCCGACCGGCATGTAGCTGTAAATGCCGGCGGCGAGCCTCTTGATGAGGCCCGCGCGCAGCATCAATCGATGGCTCGCGACCTCCGCATCGGCAGGGGCTTCCTTCAGCGTGGCGATGAAAAATGCGGAGGCGCGCATCGCGTGTAACCCGCGTGCGATCGCACTGCGGCTTGGATGGATCAACAACAAGCGGACATATAATCGACCGCAGATGATATAGGTTCAAGGTGTTGGAATGCTGGACAAAGACGGCTATCGCCCGAATGTCGGCATCGTTCTGCTCAACCATCGCAACGAGGTCTTCTGGGGTAAGCGGGTCAAGCAGCATTCGTGGCAGTTCCCGCAGGGCGGGATCAAACACGGCGA